>ENA-ORBV01004101-ORBV01004101.1-microbial-mat-metagenome-genome-assembly--contig:-NODE-4101-length-28389-cov-6.091057_pt1 | contig 28389 bp, 18 predicted proteins | sample MGYA00237777_ERZ505514 | MGnify/ENA primary metagenome ERZ505514 (study PRJEB26160, sample SAMN06269048) | microbial mat metagenome | isolation source: Oligotrophic lake microbial mat | place...
CCTCTCTATTCGTCGGCAGCGTCAGATGTGTATAAGAGACAGCTTGGGGGCGGCCCGGCGTTTCCTCATGAGCGCCCCCAGCCTTGGCTGCGCCAGGCCCCCCGAGGAGGTGCTGGTCGTCGGGAATGACTGGCTTTTTGTCTAAAAGACCAATAGCAAAAAGATAGCCGCTCTTTTCGCCAGCCCTATGACGGTAGTGCCGAGGCCTCATACTGCGCCGCAAACTCTCCGCTCGCAGGGATGGGCTTGATGATGTCGATCAGCACGCCGTTTGGGTCGCTGGTGATGAAATGGCGCTGGCCGAAAGCCTCGTCCCGCAGCGACAGCAGGATGGGCAGGCCGGCCGCCTTGAGACGGTCATGCATGGCGTCCGGGTCTTCCACTTCGAAGTTCAGTAACACGCCAGAGACCCGGCCGCGCCCCGCCTCGGGGATGGTGTCGTGCTGGCCGTCCAGGATGGCGAGGTTGACCGACGGGTCGCCGTCCATTTGCAGGTGCACGTACCAGTCGCTGCTGAATAGCGGGGCAAAGCCGAAGTGCGCTTGATAAAACGCGGCGCTGGCAGCCACGTCGGCGGTCATGATCACAGGGTAGTAGCTGGTGACTTTCATAAACAACTCCATTGAATTAACATACAGGCTGTATGCTATTTAAATAATAACCTACAGTCTGTATGTATGCAAGAGTCCAAGCCATCCCGCACTAACCGTGAACGCACCGAAACCACCCGCCACGCTCTGCTAGACGCAGCTCGAGCGCTTTTTGTCAGCAAGGGTTATGGCGAGACGTCTACGCCAGACATCTGCGCCTCGACCGCGACCACGCGCGGCGCGCTATACCACCACTTTGCCGACAAGCGCGACCTTTTCCGCCAGGTGCTGCTGCGCGAGTCCCAAGTCGTCACCGCAGACATCGTTGCTGCCACTCCTCGCGACCTGTCGCCGCGTGACGCACTGGTCGCCGGCGGCGAGGCCTACCTGAAGGCGATGGCTGTCGCCGGGCGAACGCGCCTGCTGCTGATCGACGGTCCCGCCGTACTTGGCATGGCCGAGATCATCGCCATGGACGAGGCCAACGCCGCCGATACCCTGCGCGAAGGCCTGCAGGCGGCCATCCCCAGCGCGGACCCGGTGTCCATCACCGCGTTGTCCAGCCTGCTGTCAGCGGCGTTTGACCGCGCTGCGCTGGAGATTGACGCCGGTACCGACCCGCACCAAGTCCGCGCCGCCATGCACTGGCTGCTGAACAAGATGCTGGGGTGACGCGCGGACAGCCGCGCCTTTGTCCTGGCCGCAACGGCTGCTATCAAGTGAGGGATGGCTGCCTGGAAAGATCGTATTTTTTCACCGAAGAGACTGCATCCCAAAATATACGGATACCAGCTGCTATATTATTTCTAGCAGCCGAATTCAATCAGGGTTTGGCTCCCACTCTTGTCTCTGCCTCCGCCACATCCAGTTCACGCACAGGTCGCACCTCAACGCTCCCAAACTTTGCAGGCGGTATCTTGGCGGCCCAACTGACGGCTTCATTCAGGTCTTTGGCATCAATCAAATAAAAGCCGGCAAGCTGGTCTTTGGTTTCGGCAAACGGGCCGTCTGTCATTGACATTTGGCCATTGCGAACCCGCACCGTGGTAGCGGTTTGCACAGGGTGCAAGGGCTCAGCCGCCAGCATGTGACCGCTGGCCGCGAGTTGTTCGGCAAAGGCAAAGCAGGTCTTGTCGGGGCAGGCGTTCCAGTTGTCTTGCGACAGGTAAACGAGGCATAGGTATTTCATGATTTTCTCCCAGCGCGCACTAGGCGCCAACCGCGGCCGAGGGGTCCATCCAGAAGATCTCCCAGGCATGACCGTCCGGGTCCTGCACTGAACGGCCGAACATAAAGCCGTGATCCTGGATGGGATTGGGGTCGGCTTGCCCTCCTGCCGCCAGCGCACGGTCAATGGTGGCGTTGACCTCGTCCCGGCTGTCGAAAGTCAGGGCAATCAATGCCGAGCTTGTTGCGCGGGCGTCGGCAATCGGGCGTGACGTGAAGTGGCGGTACTTTTCATGCGTCAACAGCATGGCGTGAATGGTCTCGGAGAAGACCATGCAGGTGGATGTTTCATCCGAGAACTTTGGATTTTGGTGGCGCCCAAGGCCGCATAAAAAGCGGTTGATCGGGCCAACTGTGTGATGGGCAAATTGACAAATATCAATTTGGCCATGATGGACTCCTTGTTTGATTTAAGTGTGAATAGGAAAATCAAACGGCATGTTTTTGTGCCAACCGGGACGGGCTCGCCCGCACTGGGTGGCACACCGAGGAGTTTTGAGGGAGTTTTGGCTTGGCCAATCGCATGCTGGGCAGCAGCCGCAGCCCCGCCGCCTGACCCGAAAGCTGCCAGGGCATCGGGTAAACCCTCGAGCTTCGTGGCCCCTCACCAGGCTCGACCCGCGTCAGACGCAGCCCCTCCCCGCAGCTCGGGGTGCCGGACCGCGATCAAGCCGCCTGCTGAAGATCTCCGCGCGCCGGCACCCGGGGCGGTGCCCTGGCCTCCAACCCCAGGTGCCTGAGGATCCGCTCTATCACTGGCGCCTCCAGGATGGCCGCAATGATCTTGAGCTGACCACCGCAGTTCGGGCAGTGCTCCATGTCAATCTCAAACACCCGCTTGAGCAGCCGGGCCCAGCTGATGCGCGCCGGCCGACTGTGCGTGCGGCCTGGCTCGGCCGCGGTGAGCTCCGATTTGCCGGCGGCCTGCCCGGGCGCCTGGGGCACCACCAGCGCGCGCAGCTTGGCGTTGGGCGCCAGCACTCCATGGAAGCGGATCAGGTGCAGCCTCGGTCTGGGCACCAGCGCAGCCAGCCGCTGCATGAACTCCAGTGGCGACATCACCAGGTGGGTGGTGCCGTCTCGCCAAGCGGTCTTGAGCTTGAGCACCACTTGCCCGGCAGCGTTGGTTTGCACGCGCTCGTTGGCCAAAGCGGGGCGCGTGATGTAGCGGCACAGTTGCTCCAGCGCCTGGCGGTCGTCAGCGCCGCAGCGCACGGCCGCGTGCAAGCTGAAGCCCTGGATGTCGGCGCACAGCGGCTGCTTGAAGTCCGCGTCCCTGGGCATCGCGCCTTGCAAGGTAAACACCTTCTGCCCGGCGCGCGGACCAAAGGCAATGCGGTAGGTACACGCGGCCGCCTGTAGCGGCCTGAGCGCGCGGGCCTCATCCGAATCGGCGTCGGCGTCCGCCAGATAGCTCGATCCCCCCTCCTCCTCTTCGACGAGCACGCTGCGGCGCGTCAGCAGCTTCATCAGCCGCGTGATGATCTTGTGCAGCAGCGCCTGCAATGCCTCATCGGTGGGGGAATCGGCCTGGACGAATACCGGCCCGCTATCGGTGCGCCGGTACACGCCGTCCAGCACCAGGCAATGCAGGTGAATATTGAGATTGGCCGCTGAGCCAAATCTCTGGATCAACGTGACCGCGCCGCTGTCGGCCTCAAAGGCATTGCAGCCGGTCTGATCCAGCAGGTGGCGCGTGATCACGCGGTGCACCACCTGCAGCACCGGCGTGACCAGCACCGGTTGCGCGGCCAGCAGCAGGCGCAGCGGGATGGGCAGAGACAGCACCCACTGGCGCACCGGCACGCGCGCCGATGACATGCTCGACCAGATGCGCGGCGCTCTGCGCCATGCGCCGCGCCCCGCACGAGGGGCAGAACCCGCGGCGCTTGCAACTGAAGGCGACCAGTTTGTCGTGGCCGCAATCGGCGCAGTGCAGGCGCAGGAAGCCGTGCGCCAGTATGCCGCACTCCAAGAAAGCGTCGAACTCGTCTTTGACGAATTGGGGCAGGCCAGCGCCAGTAGCTTCCTCGGTCTGAGCGAAAAAGCTCTGGGCATGCTGCTGTACCAAGCGGTACAGCGTGGTCTGCTCGGGGCGGTGGCGCTCGTAGTGCACCTGGGCGCCATCACAATGCGCCCTGCTGGTCGGGCCGGCGTTGGCTTGCACGTGATGGGCACGGGGAGTCTGGGGTGGTGCAGCTTCTCAAGACGCGCGCTCCAGCGCATCCGCTATCGGGGGGACATCCATGCCCAGCGCCACGGCAGCGGTCCCGAAGCCGTGCGGCTCGGTCCGCGCGCCGTCGGGCGGCCCGACCATGGAAGCCGAAAACGCCTATCCACCGCCGCGCGATCAGCGCGTCTCACGCGAGACTCGCGCGGCGGTGGGTAAGCCGCCTGGATCGGCGAATGCGGTGTCCGCCGTCAGCACTGCGGACAACCCTGACGTACTCGCTCCACCAATCGGGCATCAGGAAGTAGCCGCGACGTTTGTTGCTGTTGCAAGCCACATGAAGTTGGTGCAGCATCGACCCAGCTCTATTTCCCACTGGCTATGTCAGCCCGGCTGATGCCCGTCACCGCATCGCCCCTGCCCGCTCACGCGGGCGCCATCGCCGGGCTCATCTCCTGAAACCCGGGCAGCCGAAAGGCGTGGAGATAAATGTCAGCCATCGGGCACATCAGAAGTCCGCCCTGCCCCAACCGGCGTCACAGCCGGCTCCGAGGGAAAAATGCGCCATCGATCCGCCCTGCCGGACCGACGCGGCGACAGCCAACGTCAAGCTGCTGCAATCTCGCCAGCGCCCTGCCCCAAGCCAAAACCTGCGCCAACCGCGTCGTCACTACGCGGCGCCAGCCAGTAGTGACGACGCGCGAATTGCCCCAGCCGACAACGACTTACGGCGGCTGGCGCAAGTGACGACCCCAAGTGACGGGCTCACCGCGCGTCGAAACCGTAGACCGTGCAACGCGATCTGCCCCGCCCGCTCCCTGCGGGCCAAGTCAGCCGAGGCGCCGCCTGGCGCAACCCGAGCCTTGGGAAATGGCTCAACCCGACTGGCCGACTTGCAGCAGCAAGCACCGTCGGAGCCAATGCCGCGTGCCGCGGCGGCCAACAGAAAGACCTCGGCACAAGACGGGAGTGGTGTCCCGTGTCCCTTGTAGTTCCCGCAACGCTCAGGGCGTGCGGGACGGACAGAAACACTTACCTGACCTCATTACACCAGCGACGAACGGATACCCCGGGGCAACTGACAGACAGGAGGATGAAAAACAGAAAGAGGAGAAAAGCGAAACTTGAACCGTGAGCTGAAGCAGAGGTGCCGGCGCAACAAAGCGCCGACGGTCGCACGCGTTCGCATCCCAGGTGCATACCCATTTCTGCTGTCAAGCGGTTTTCGAGGCCTCATCAAGGCTCCGATCGGGGCCTGCAAATGTCGCGCAGCATGGAAGGATGTTGCCATCTTCCACTACCAGCCGCGAGGTGACCAACATGGCGCAGAGTATCTATCGGGAGCCTGCATTCCTTCGACGCAAGCAAGTCGAGGCACGCACAGGGCTTTCACGCAGCACGATCTATCAGTACGTCAAAGATGGCGTCTTCCCGAAGCCCGTACCGCTTGGGCCGCGCGCCGTTGGCTGGCTCGAGTCTGACGTCACTGGATGGATCGCCACTCGGGTGAAGATCGCCCGGGACGCAGGCCGGCAGTCAGCGTGAAGACGCGCATGCATGGTTGCCAATTCACTTGCACGGGCCAGAGAACCACGACTGGCAACGAGCCACACGACAGCCGAGGTCATTGACCAGTTTCGGGACGCACTCGCCGAACGCGGTATCGTTGCGCCCGATTGCATCATCGCCGACGGCGGCATTCACCGTTGCGACACTGCCGGCAAGAACGGCAAGGGTGACGCCGCTTACCTGCTCCACCTGGATGGCATTCCGGCCGGCGGCCTGGAGAACTGGCGCGACGGCAAGGGCTGGGAATCCTGGCGCTTCGACATCGGGCGCACGCTGACGCCGCAGGAGCTTGACGCGCTGCGCCTCAGGACCCTAGCGGCCAGCGCTCGACGGATGGATGAAGCGATCCGGCGCCACGCGGCGGCCCGTGTGCTTGCCGAACGCATCTGGCGATCCGCACCGCCGGCGGACGATGAACATCCCTACCTCGCGCACAAAGGGATCGCCGCGCACGGCTTGCGCGTGTTCAAAGGCGCGTTGGTCGTGCCGATCCGTGATGCGGATGGCGCTCTGCAAAGCCTGCAGTTCATCGGCGCGGGCGGAACCAAGCGATTCTTGAAGGGCGGGCGCGTCGCCGGTCTGCACTGCCTGATCGGTGTTGCCAGCAAAGTGGTCTGTATCACGGAGGAGTACGCCACCGGCGCCAGCATTCACTTGGCCACCGGCCATGCCGTCGCCGTTGCCTTCAACGCCGGGAACCTCTGGCCGGTCGCCGCCGCCATTCGCCAGTGTCACCCGGTTGCACGGCTCATAGTGTGTGCCGATGACGATGCGGGTACGCCTGGCAATCCGGGGCTCACGCAAGCGCGTGTCGCCGCGCGTGCGACCGGTGCGTTCGTCGCGATCCCGGCGTTTGGCGCTGATCGTCCTGCCAGCGCCACGGACTTCAATGATCTGCACCGGGTAGGGGGTCTCGAGGCCGTGAAGGATTCGATCGCGGCGGCCAAGTCGCCTGTTGGTGCCGATACGGGTATGGGTGGCGGCGTCACAACGCAAGGCATGGAGTGGCCTGAGTCCGAACCGTTGACCGAGCCGCTGGACGCGCAGCCGTATCCGGACGAGGCGCTGCCGCGCATCCTGCGTGATGCCGTGCGCCAGGCGCAGGCCTTCGTACAAGCGCCAATGGCGCTGGTGGCGTGCTCTGCGCTTTCAGCGCTTTCGCTGGCGGCACAGGGTCTGGCCAATGTGCGCCGGGATCACCAACTCGTGGGCCCTATATCCCTTTACCTGCTCGCGGTCGCCGACTCGGGAGAACGCAAGACCACTTGTGATGCCATCTTCTCCCCGGCGCTGCGCGATTGGGAAGCCGGGCAGCGGCAGGAAATGTCTTCAGAGATCGCGAAGCGCGAAGCGGCCATGGCGGTGTTTGAAGCGAAGAAGGCCGATATGCTGGAAGCGATCAAGCACAAGCGGCGTCGGGCACAGGACACGGCGGGCGAAGAATGTGAGTTCGAAGCACTGGTGGGCCAGGCGCCAGTGCAGCCACTCGTCCCGCGACTGCTGTATGCGGATGCGACCCCGGAGGCGCTGGCCCATTCACTCGCCACCGGGTGGCCAAGCGGCGGTGTGCTGTCGGCCGAGGCCGGCGCGGTATTTGGCGCGCACGGCATGGGGCAGGACACTATTTTGCGCAATCTCGCACGGCTCAACGTGTTGTGGGACGGCGGCGAAATGGCGATTGACCGGCGCTCCAAGCCCTCTTTCGTGCTGCGTGGCCGGCGGCTCACCTTCGGGTTGATGCTCCAGCCCGAGGCCTTGCGTGGCTTTCTGGATCGTGCCGGCACGCTGCCGCGCGGCACCGGTTTTATCGCTCGCTTCCTGGTCGCGTGGCCTGCGAGCACGCAGGGCACGCGCGCCTACCGTCCGGCGTCTGAAGCGATGCCTCAGGTGGCGCTGTTCGGGGCCCGCATGCAGGCGCTTCTCGCCCATGCGCTCCCGACCGACGCGCAAGGCAGCCTCACCCCGGTCGTGCTCGATCTGTCGGCGCAGGCACATGCCGAGTGGATACGCTTTCACGATGAGGTCGAGCGCGAATTGGGCGCACGAGGCGCATTTCGCGGTGTGCGCGATGTCGCGGCCAAGGCAGCCGAGAACGCCGCTCGGATGGCCGCCTTGTTCCATGTGCTGGAGCATGGCGTCACCGGCACGGTAGCGTCCCAGGAAATCCAGGCTGCAGCCCACATCGTGCGCTGGCATCTGAACGAAGCCCGGCGCCTGCTCGCCGACATGGACACGCCGCCATCGCTCGCCGCCGCGATCCGCCTGGATGCTTGGCTGCGCAACGAAGCGCAGGCCAACAACACCGATCGCGTGCCGACGAAGCGGATTTACCAGTACGGTCCGAATTGCGTGCGGGACACCCGCGACCTGCGCGCGGCACTGGGCATCCTCGCGGAGCGCGGACGCGCGCGGACGGAGGAAGATGGGCGCGGGAGGGCCGTGGCGATCAATCCTGCTCTACTGGTTGACCGGGCATAGCCTTTGCCGAATGGATTTCGACACCTGAGGGGGTTGCTACTGTTGCTACTCTTGCTATCGATTGGTATTCGTGCCGGTCGACGGTAGCAAGAGTAGCAACAGTAGCAGGGGGTGTAGGTTCAGAACACGCGTGTCAGGCAGAAATGCCAAATTGCGAAAGCCAAGACAGAGATGTCCATCTTTGACACTTCTTGCCATAATTCAATCTGTCTTCACTCAAATGCCGAGCACCTCATGGGAATGAATGTCAACCTGACGCCCCAACTGGAAGACATGGTCCGCTCGAAGGTGGCTTCAGGCCTGTACACGTCGGCCAGCGAAGTCGTGCGCGAGGCGCTGCGCCTGATGGACGAGCAAGATCGTCTGAGGGGGGCAAAGCTCGACCAGTTGCGTGGCGATGTCCGCCAAGGGTTGGCCAGCGGGTCGAGTGAAGCTTGGGAGGCCGAAGCGATGAAGCAGAAAGCCCACGCCCGACGAGCCTCCAAACCGACAGTTGCTTGAATGCCGCATGTAGCGCGGCGGCCTCTTGCGGAGGCCGATATCCTGGAGATCTGGGATTACATTGCCGACGACAATCCTACCGCCGCCGATCGCTGGATGGATCAGCTCGATGCGCAGTTCCAAGTGCTGGCTACGCAGCCAAAATGGGTCGTTCCCGGAACGACCTGGCGCCAGGTGTGCGCAGCTTTCCTGTTGGGCGGTACGTTGTTTTCTACGTACCGCTAGACGACGGAATCGACGTCATCCGGGTGTTGCATGGTGCGCGAGACATCGACGCGTTGTTCCATCCGCAGCAGTAAGCGGCCCCCTTCGAGGATTCACTCAGGAGCCTCGACAGACCACTGACGATCCCCATTGCCTGGTGACGTGGCCGACGCGCACTGTGGAAGGCGCGCAACATGTCGAAGATTTTCATGGTCGCACCCAGCGTGATGGATTCCAGTCGGAGCAACTGAATGCGTCAAGCACGGCAGAGGAAAAGTGTAGGGGGTACTTGTGGGGGTATCTTAGATTACGAGTAACGCAAAAGGCTTATTTCATAAGGCCCAGCGGGCATGATCTTGCCGAACAGCTGGATGGGTGCTGAACCACTGGCAACAGGCGTCGTCTGAAGCAATCGTTTGATTTCGGCAAGTTGCTCTGCCTCATCACGCGATGCGCGAGCCTGACGTTTGGGAATGGGCAGGGGTCGAGCGTACATTGCCATCTGGCGAACCCACGTTATCAGGGAGGGCGAACGCCCGCGTTTCGCTGGCCCGCATGCCCGCTTTTGGGACTTGGCTGTCGGCGGTAAGCGACCAATTGCCGACCTTGCGATTGTGGCTACAGCACCCTCATCAACCATTTAGCGGTTTCCTGTTCGGCGGCTGGTCGTGGTTAGTCCCGGCAGATTGCCCATTGCGGCTGGAGCCCACAAAGCTTGGTTCAGAATATGAAAATTGCAGGGCTGCGTCGCATCGTGTACAGTAAGCGCTGGTGTTCGTCGCACGCCTTCCGCCCGCGCTGGAGAAGCAGCCACAGCGACTCGTTTCAGATTTCAATATTCAACCCACATGTCTTTTTCAGGCGCTGGGCGAGCGGGCCGTCATGTCGTCGCCTGGTAGGAGAGACTTGTGTCACGTAACTTATCACTGTTGAAGCCAGCAACGCTGGACGATGCGCTCACGGCCATTGACTTTGGCGAGCTCGCATTCTTTGTACGAACTTACCCTGAGAAGCAGATGCTTCGGCTTGTTCAGCGAGTCAAGTTTGCTGCCAAACTGCTCAGCAGGGTAGCCAAGATTCAGCATAGCAACGCGCTGGATACTGTTGCCCATGCTGTCAAATTCTCGACTTGGCACCATTTGTCGTCCCAGCTCGAACTGGCCAATGGAACCTCCAATAGCCAACTTTCCGAATCGTGGTTCAACTCTTTCAGCGGGGCGGTCGTCTTGTGGCTTGAGCCTGAAAAAGAGGTGGCGCTGGCGCAGTCCCAAATTGAAGCTTTTGAGCGGTTGGGCCAAACACTGGCCATGTTGACCGACGTGTCCGCCCAACGCGTGTTGGACGAGGTATGCGCGGGACTTTGCGCAGGCCGAAATTGGGCTGATGTCCGTGCGCGCAGTCCTTTGAGGGCCACATCGCCGCTGTACTCGTTTGTGCTCGATTCGATGCAACAGGGCGAGGACCACCATGGGGGCGGGTTTGTCGAAAGCGCCGCGTGCCGGGCGCTGATTGAGGAACTCGATGAGCAGTGGCAGGGCTATGACCAGTTCACCAAGTCCGACAAGCGCAAAGCCCGTAAATGGATTGAGGACGCGTTGGCATCGCAGCCAGGTTTCCTTGAGGCTGGACTTGCGCTGGCTTGGATTCAACATGAAGCCGGTGAGACTGAAGCATCGTCGACAGTAGCCCGATTCGTCAAACAATCCGAAGCTCTGATGCCTGAGGGCTTCCGAGGTCGCATCGTCTGGGGTAATACCAGTAACCGTTACTACCATCGCCTGCTATGGCTGCAACTGGAACTTCACCACGAAGCTGGCGACTTGCCTTTGGCATTGCGAGTCGGTCGCAAACAGCTTCGACTAAATCCTGGCGATAACTTGGGCATTCGATTTGTCATGCCCCTTATGCTCCTCGAACAACGGAAGTTCGAGGCGGCACTACGCGAGGCAAAAAAGAACCTGCAAGGGGAGTGGGACGTCACTGCCACGGTCATCAGAGCGTTCTGCGAGTTCGCAGTCGGAAACCATGCGGCATTTCGGCAAGGTTTGGCATCCTCGCTGATTGCCCTACCTTGGCTTCGGCTGTTCCTGCTCAATCAAAGCAAGCCCCTTCCCGAAGGCGATGACGGGTTTCGGAGCATCCGTCCAGATGAAATGGTGTTTTCAAAGTTTGTTCGGCCAGCCTATCGGGCCGTGCCTAGTCTGATTGATGCCTGCAAGTCGTTTTTGGCAAAGCCCCAAGTCTTGATGGCGGAAGGTGAGTTGCGCCAGTATTGGAAAGGATACTGGCGAAAAAGCGACGCCGAGCGAGTTGGAACTCATGAAGGATGGGATGAGTTGGTGGGGGCGTGGACTCAGCGTCTTGCCGTGTGAGCCTATAGGAAATCGCTGCGTCTAAAAGTGCCATATAGCTCCGGAGATCTGTGACGCCTCGCATGATGCGACGATTCTCGTTTATGGAACGTTAAAGGGCTTCTGAGCGAGAAGCCTATGTCTACGTTCAGCTACCTGGCACGTTGGAAACGGTGCCGGCAGCGGTGCTCAGGATGCAGACGCTGCCCGACGGCACGCAGATAGGGCGGTTTCGCTACGGCGACCGCTACTCTTCAGCACCAAGAGGCGGTTGCACTCGATCCGTTCCAGTTGCCTCTTGCCAGGCAAATCTTCGAGTTCACCCAGCTCAAGGGGATTCCCGGCGCGGTTCGAGATGCTGGGCCCGACGCCTGGGGACGGCGCGTGATCGAGCACAAGCTCGAGCGCAGCGCGGCTGACCTCCAGGAAATCGACTATTTGCTACAGGGTCCCCAAGACGGGGCAGGGTACCTGAGCTTCGGGCTGAAGGTCAAACCGCCTGCGCCCAAGCGCCAGTACAACCGCACGCACCAGTTGGCCGAGCTGATCGCGGCTGCACAGGCGATCGAAGAGGGGCGCCCAGTGGCCGCCCATCTGCTCAAACAACTCGATCCTGGCACCAGCATGGGTGGTGCGCGGCCGAAGGCCACGATCGAGGACGCGCAAAGCCTCTGGCTCGGCAAGTTTCCATCCAGAGATGACCGCTTCAATGTGCAGCGGGTCGAATTTGCGACGCTCGACTTGGCTCGGGTATGCGGCCTGAACGTCACACAGGCGCGGCTCCAATCCGTTGGCGGGAGCGATGTACTGATGTTGCAACGCTTCGATCGCGACCGCACTGACAAGGGTTACCTTCGTTTCGGTCTTGTCAGTGGTTTGACCGTGCTTGACTGCGGTGACAGCTACCTGGACCGCGAGCGCTGGTCCTACCCGCTGCTGGCCGACAACTTGCGCCGCTGGTCCGACAAACCGGCAGCCGACTGCGCCGAACTATTCAGGCGGATGGTCTTCAATGCCGCGGTGACCAACAACGACGATCATCCGCGCAACCACGCCCTGCTGCGCAGGCAGAAGGCATGGCGGCTGTCTCCGGCCTACGACCTCGTGCCCGCACCTGTGGTCAGCCTGGAGAGGCGCGACCTGGCCTTGACCGTCGGCGACTACAGTCGCACGGCCAGCATCTACAACCTCCTGTCGCAGGCGGGGCGTTTCGGTTTGTCGGCGGAAGAAGCGCGCGGGCACATCGATCGACTCGTCGATGTAGTCCGGCACTGGCGCGACGGCTTTTTCGCCTGCGGCGTGTCGGTTCAAGACGTCGACACCATCGCCCCGGCCATCCTGCCTGAGTGCTTCTTTTTTGAAAGGCCTCCCGATGCGTGAGACGCCATGTCGCGTTGCACCTTTGGCTGAGCCAGTTTGCTGTCTGAGCAGAGCTTCCCATGACATGGGCACGCCATGAGTAGCCCCACAGCCCGGCGCCTGCTCGCCGACATGCACACGCCGCCATCACTCGCCTCAGCGATCCGGCTCGATGCATGGCTGCGCGACGAAGCGCGGGCCACTGCCACCGATCGCGTACCGACGAAGCGGATCTACCAGTACGGTCCGAACTGCGTCCGGGTCAGCCGTGAGCTGCGCGCGGCGCTGGCCATCCTAGCTGAGCGCGGTCGGGCCCGGATGGAGGAAGATGGGCGCCGGCGGGTCATCGCTATCAATCCTGCTCTGCTGGTTGACGGTTGCTTGAATGCCGCATGTAACGCGGCGGCCCCTTGCAGAGACCGATCCCCTGAACATCCGGGATTACATCGCCGACGACAATCCTGCCGCCGCCGATCGCTGGGTGGATCCATTCGATGCGCAGTTCCGGTTGCTGGCGACGCAGCCGATGATGGGCCGTGCCCGCAACGAACTGGTGGCAAGCGTGCGCAGCTTTCCTGTTGGGCGGTACGTTGTTTTTTACGTGCCACTGGATGACGGAATCGATGTCGTCCGTGTGGTGCATGGTGCACGAGACATCGACGCAGTCTTCCATCCGCAGCAATAAGGGGCCGCATTCGAGGATTCGCGTGGGAACCTCGACACACCACCAGTGCTCCCCAATACCTTACGACGGACCCGGCGAGTAGCAGCCCCTTTTTTGCCCAGACATTGGAATTGGCCGCTACCTGGCGGGCCCTGCGCCAGGACGTATGCAACGTGGCCGCCGACACGTCCAGATCACGTTCTCCTGAGTTCGCTCAACTGGGCAAGGATGGTTTGGCGCAGCGGCCCAGGCAGCACGATGGTCAGCGGGGAGGCTTGGCGCAGTTCCTGCGCTCGGCGGCTTCAACCAGCCGACAATCTTGCTCCAATTGGGCTTGCCCAGAATGTCCGGCCACTCTTTCCACAGGCCACGGGAGCGCCAGCTGCAACACCAGACCCAGCGCAGACAAGCTACAGGGCGCGTCTCTCAAAAGTGGCGACGATGTCGGCGTGTGTGGTCGGCCAGCGCTGCAGCGCGACGAAACTGCCGCTTTGCAATCGTTCCAGAAACGCCAGCGCCAACTGCCGTGTGGCTATCTTGACGCGCGGATTGAGCGCGCTGCCGCCGGTCCCCATGCGGTCGGTGAACATGCTGTGCGAGCCCTCGCGGAACACGGCAAGCACCTTGGGTGCGCTGCTGTCGCTGCCCATGGCCTTGAAGATCTCCAGGCGATCGGGCAAACCCGAGAAATAGCCAGGAATCTGGATATCGTCGGCCGTGGCCGTGATGTGCAACGTGGGAATATCGATGCCCGACAGGATTCTCTTCGGGTCACCCAATCCGTAGAACGGCGGTGCAGAAATCAGGATGGCGGCACTGACGCGCGGGTCTTTCAGCGACACACTGCGCCCCTGCGGGTCCACCCGCGCGCCGGCCACCAGCATCGCGGTGTTGGCGCCATAGGAATGTCCGGCGACAACGACGCGCCGCGCGTCGATCAGCGTGCTGGCGCCTGGCTCCAGGATGCGATCCAGGGCAAAACGCACATCCTGTACACGGTTGAGCGCCTCGGATTCTTGCGCCGCGTCACTCAGACGCGACACCATGGAAAAGGGATTGCCAAACCAGACCTGCCGGTCGCTGCCCACATGTTGTACGTGCAGACTGGCGTAACCATTGGCCGCCAGATACCGGCCAAGGTAGCTATAACCATCCCGGGATCCGCCGATGCCATGCGAAAACACCACCAGTGGCAGGCTGCCCGGCGCGTGCGGGACTGCGGGCAGATACAGGCGTGCGGGCACGTTGCGGTTGCGCCCGGTGTCGGTCCAGTCAAGGTTCTGGGCTGTGTAGCGGGTGGCATCGACTGCCACTGTCTCGTCGGCCGCCAGCGGCAAGTTTGCCGGGGCGGGGCCAGCAGGTGTAACGCCGATGGCGGGCGAGGAAAAGCCTGCCAGCGAAACTACCAACAGCAGCGCAAGCTTGAACGAGTAAATCACGCTACCGTTTCGACGCACATCTTGCATGAATTTTCCTTTTTGTCTGCTGGAGAAGCCGTTCAGTCAGTGCGGCACGGCTTTGAGCGCACCTGCCTTCCCCTCGCTATGCTATCTGGCGCCAGCGTCGGTGTGCAATAACCCAGAACGTTGGCGGGCCAAAGGCGAGCCAGCGCCAATCGTATCCGGTCAATCGTCTCCGATGCGCGCACACATCTGCCGATCGGCAGGCCAAGGCCACGCGCGACCCCGCTTGGGAATCGCCCGCCGCATTGCGACCGGGCAGGCCAATCAATGCAGCGTCACGACGTTCACGCCAGACCCAAACACCTCCCGGACCATCGGCACCAGGTGCTCGTGGTGGCTGAGGAAGATGACCTGGGTGCGTTGGGACAGATCGGCGAGCGCCTGCAGGCCGGCCTTTGCGCGTGCGTTGTCAAAGTTTACGAACAGGTCGTCGGCGATGAAGGGCAGGGCATCGGTCTGCTCCAGGTGCAGCTCCAGCGCCGCCAGGCGCAGGGCGAGATAGAGCTGGTCCCGCGTGCCTTCGCTCATGCCGGGAATCTCGACCGCGGTCCCGCCGCTGCGCAGGGCCGACAGCGCGAGCGGCTGTTTGTCGTAGTCCACCGTCAGCTTGTGGAAGCCGCCGAGCGTGAGTTGCGCAAAGATCGCGCTGGCGCGCGCCAGCATAGGTCCCTGCTTGCGGTCACGGTAGCGGTCGATCGCCCAGCGCAACAGCCGGGCCGCAGTGGCCACCTTGACGTAGCGCTCCGACGCGTCCGCCATCTGGGCCAGGGCCTCCTGGCGCTTGGCCTCCGCGATGGCGGCGTTTGCGCTGCCCGAGATCGTGGCTAGGCGCTGCCGGGCCGCGGCCAGTTCCGTCGACAACATACTTTGCGCATCGACCGACTCCTGCAGCTCGGTCATGACAGCCGAGAGCGCCGCCTGCGCTGCGGGCACATCCGCGCGCACCAGTTCCTCGAACAGGGCTTCCAGGGCCAGGCCGTCGCCGCCGGACACCAGCGCCAGCCGGGCCCGCGCGATGGCGTCGGCCAGCACGCGTGCGCGGTCCGAGCGCGCGATGAGCGGCTCGAGCTCCTGCGGCGTGCGGACCAGGGCGCGCTCCAGCAAAGGCTGCAATGTCGCATGGACGCTCTGCACCGCCTCGAGCGCCTGTCGGGCCTCGGTCTGTGCCCTGTGCAGCTCGCGTTCGATACGTTCGGCGTCCGCCTGCGCAGTCAGGGCCGTGGCCAATCGGCGGCTCAGTTCCGCCGATATCTCGTCGGCGTTGTGACCGAGAAGGTTGGCGTCCAGCTCTGCCGCGATGCGCCGGGTGTCCTGTGCAAACGCATCGAGGTCGGCCCGCATGGTGTCGATCCGTGCGCGTCGAACCTCGCGCGCTTTCTCCAGCTTGTCCTGGATAGCCATCACGATGTCGACGGCCGCCTCGGCGTGGGAGTCCGTGCCGGTGTCGCCGGTCAGCCTTGCCTGGGCCAGGGCCGCCGCCCATTGTGCTTTCCATGCGGCCAGTGCGTCGCCTGCGGCCGCGTTCGCGCGCCCCAAACCAAGCAGGGCTGCCCGGGCGCTGGTCAACTGCTTGGCCAGGGCGCTGCGTCGCGCCGCTGCACGCTCGGCATCGCTGATGTGGGCTGCGGCGAATCCGCACAGGCTGCCTATCCCCGCATCCGGCTCGACCATCAAGCCGCCGGCCAGCAGCATGTCGGCGAGACGGCGCGAGGCGGCGCGGGCCGCCTCTTGCTCGGCGGCGCGTTCGCCCTGGGCCTGCAGGTGTGCTTCCTCCGCCAGCAGGGCCTCGGCACGGTGCGCCAGCCAGGCCGTGACGTCTTCGAGGTGCATGCCCTGCAAACCGCAGGCCTTCGACAGATCCGCCCACGCCTGGTCGAACGCAGCGAGGTCGCGCTCCTTGCCCTGGGCGACTTGCTGCCGGTGCGCTGACTCATCCTCCTCGCGCGCCAGGCGCTGCTGCAGGCTGTGCAATTCGGTGGACCCGGTCACCGAGCCCAGCTGTGCGTCCACGAGTTCATCGGCACGCGCAAGCGCTGCGTCCAGCACGGGCGCACCGATCGCCAGGCTGACCTCGGCACCCTTGATGGCTCGCCAGGCGGTGTCCCGGCCGGCACGCGCATTCTTCACCTCGGCAGGCGTCACCAGGTGGCGGTCTTGCGTGCAGGCTTCGATCTCGCGCTTTGTCGCCCCGACCCTCTCATGGGCCGCATCGCGCTGCTCGCTGGCCGAGGCGCCGAGCAGCGCCAGGGACTGCCGATCGCTGATCAGCCTGGCAACCCGGGTGGCCGTCGGTGGTGTCATCGAGCGCAGCGCATCGACGCCCTGGCGCCAAGCACCCAGCGCCTGCAGTTTGCGCTCGAGCGCGGCCTCGGCCCTGCCAACGGCCACTGCGAGCCTTTGCTGCTTCGCCTCTGTGTCCCTCAGCGATTGCGCCACCTCCAGCGCCGACCGAAGCTCGGGCGACACCGCCAGTTCCGGGATGCTGGCCAGTTCCGCAACGAGTGCCGCAACCTCGTCTTCCTTGTCCCCTACGGCGCTCGCGCCCGTCGACGCGGCGACGGCCAAGGCCCCGCGGTCCCGGACCAGCTTGGTGACCGCCTTGAGCGCCAGGGCGTTGGGCATCATGGCCCGAAGCGCAGCCTCCTCGGTCGGCCAGGAGAGCTCCGCCGCCGCACCCGTGGCCTCAGTCACCAGGGAATCCACTTCGTCCTGGCGGCGCAGGATGTCGCGCGGGTGGTTCCGGCAGACCTGGCGCGTCGCATCCAGCGCCTCGATCGCACGGCGCGCTGTCAGCGCCGGCCTGTCCACCACGATGGCCGACAGTGCGGTGGTGAGGCGCTGCACCTCGGTGTCGCGCAGCTCCTGGATGGCCTCGGCCGAGGCGAGGCCTGCCTGGGCGCTGCTGCAAACCGTCGCCGAATCGCCCGGGAACTCGAGCACTGCGCCCAAGGCCTCGCACTCGACCTGTGCCGCACACAGCGCGGCGTGCACGGGCGCCAGACGCCGGATTCTCTCCAGGCCGCTGCGTTGCGCTTCGAGCGTGCGGTGCCTGCCTTGCTCGGCGGCAAGCTTGTCCTCTGCGTCGGTGACGGCGGCGTGGGCTTCGCTCCAGCTCTTCGTGCGCACCACAGACTCCTTGAGTTGCTCGGTGGCTGCATCGAGCATGTTCTGGCCGATGTAGTAGGCACGGTCATTGGCCTTCCTGGGCGACCACAGGCTGGCGGCCTCCTCGGAGAGCCTGTCGCGGATGAGCCCCAGGCGCGCGATGCCGGCCGAAGACTGGAACAGCACCTGGCCCAGGTCGCTCGACGCGTCGAGAATGCTTTGGCCGCCTCTGATCAACTCCTGGTGTCCGAGGCCGAACATCTGCAGGAAGAACGAGCGGTCGGCGCCACCCAGGAACGGGGCGAGGGCGCTTTCAGGCAATTTTGCGTCGTCGGGAGTGCGCAGCGGCGATTTGGTCGCCTTGGTCCGGTGGAACTCAAGCTCGGTCGACGCGCCCTGCAGCGTCGCGCCCAGGCGCAACTCGCTTTGCGCGTGCAGGAACCCCAGTGGGCTGCGCGGGTTGATCCCGAACAGCAGTTCGCCGATCGCCTGGCGGATGGTGGACTTGCCGGCCTCGTTGGGCCCGACGATGAAGTGGAAGTCTTGCTGGGCTTTGGGCAGCACGACATTCGCGTCGGTGAACTTGCCGTATTTCAGCAACTGCAGGGTTTTGATCCGCATGGTTTACTGCGCCGCCATCAGGTGGGCCAGCAGGCCCGGGCGGACCTGTCGCACGAGCTCGGGCAACTGGCCCGCGCGAACGGCCGCGAAGGCCGGCACCATCGCCTGCATCTCCAATGGCGCTTTGGACATGATCGCACTCAAATCGTCGTGCAGCGACTGCAGGAACTCCGGGTCGGTTTCGGCTTCCTCGAGCAGGTCCTGCAGGTCCGCAATGGCGTCGGCGCGCGCGGCCACGCTGGCGCGATCCGCCATGGGCCGGGTCTCCAGCCGGACCTTTTCCAGCCACAGGCGCTCGTTGCCGATGGCAGCCACCTGCGCCAGCACTTCGGCACGCAGTTGCAGCTCCAGCCCGAACAGCTCGCCGTGCGCTGCGGACTTGCCACAGATCGTCACCCGCACCACGATGGGCGCCGCATTCGGGCTGTCCGCGACCAGCGCCTCGAGCGCCATGCCGATGGCCCGGGCGACCTCGGCCAGCGTGGCGCAGCCGGATGCGTCGACGGACACCGCCTCCCAGCGCAGGACGTCGACGAACAGCCGCTCGACGCGCACGTTCCGGTCGTCGTCCACGCACACCAGCACCGCGCCGCGGCGGCCGGTTTCCCGGATGTTGCGGCCCTGCAGGTTGCCGGGAAAGACGATGGTGGACGCGCCATGCCACACCGCGTGTTCATGCACATGGCCCAGCGCCCAGTAGTGGTAGCCCTTGGCATGCAGCTCGGCGATCGTGCACGGCGCGTAGTTGGCGTGGGCCGCGTTTCCCTCCAGGGCGGTGTGCAGCACGCCAATATTGAAGTACCCGGGGTCCGGGGCAGGGTAGTCGGGCACCAGGTTGGTGGTGACCTCTTTCTCCTTGAAGCTTTGCCCGTGCAAGGCCACCTTCAGATGCTCCAGCTTGAAGGCCTTCGCTACACGCGAGGGGAAGGTGTAGACGTTGTCGGGTAGCTCCAGCCGCCGGGTCATCTCGCTTTCGGCGTCGTGGTTCCCGAAAAGCACGTAAGCCGGAATGCCCGCTCGCTTGAGCCGGCCCATCTCCTTGCAGAAGAAGATGCCGGTGTTGTGGTCTCGCCAGCTGCCGTCGTACAGGTCGCCGGCGATGATCAGGAAGTCGACCTGCTCTTCGATCGCCGCAGCCACCAGGGCGCTGAAGGCGTCACGCGTGGCGCTTCGCAACAGGCCGACTGGCGCATCCGGATAGGCGCTCAGGCCATGCAGCGGGCTGTCGATGTGGATGTCTGCGGCGTGTATGAATTTCATGTCGAATGGTCCGTGTCTGGCGGCGCGTCAAGCGCGTGCATCGTGTTGCTGGATGTCCCCGCGCTCGCGCACTCGCGCAGGCGTGCCAGCAGCCCCGAGTGTCGCTGCGTGGTGGTGGTGATGGCCGCGCCGAGCACGGCGGCGCTGCTGCACAGCGTCACCCGGCTGCGTGCGCGGGTGACTGCGGTGTACAGCAGTTCGCGCGTCAGGACGCGGTTGCGCTGCTCTGGCAGCACCACCATGACGCGTTCGAACTCGGAGCCCTGGGCCTTGTGCACCGTCATCGCGAACGCCGTTTCGTGCTCGGGCAGCCGCACCGGCGCAATGGCACGAAAAGTCCCATCGGGCTGCGCGAAATGCACCATGAGCTGCCCGGTGTCATCCGGCAGCGCGATGCCCACGTCGCCGTTGAAGAGCTTGTGCACATAGTCGTTGCGCAGCACCAGGACGGGCCGGCCGATGAACCAGCCCGTACCCGGCGTCTGCTGCCGGGGCGCTAGCGCTGCCAGCCAATGTCGCGTGAACTCTGCGTTGAGCGCCAGGACGCCGCGCGGGCCCTCGCGCACGGCACACAGGACGCGAAACGCCGCAAAGGCTGCGCCGATCGCCGCATGGTTTCCCGGGTCGGCCCGCACGGCGTCCACCAGCGGCGTGTAACCATCGACCATGCATTGCAGGGTCCGGGGGGAGGGGTAGGGCGCGCTATCGTCGATCCATTGCACCGTGCTGTCGGCGTCGCTGCGCAGCCAGTTCAGGGCTGGTTGCGCATCGCCGGCGTTGACAAGCGCGGCCAGGCGGCCGATGCCAGAATCGCGCGCAAATCGGAAATTGTGTGTGAACCACACCACCGCATCCTGCAATGCGCCGGGCACGGTGGGCTGCGGCGCACGGATCTGTGCGCTGGGAGTGCCGGTCAGCAACGCCAGGTCATGGATGCAAGGCGCCGTCAGCGTCGGGTCCATGCCCAGTTCGGAGAACACCGAGCCCGATTCGACGGCCGACAGCTGGTCCTTGTCGCCCATCAACACGATGCGCGCCGTGTCGGGCACCGCCTCCAGCAATCGCGTGGCCAGCGCCAGGTCGAGCATCGACGCTTCGTCCACCACAAGCGCATCGATCGCCAGCGGATTGCCGGCGTGGTGTACGAAGCCGCCCGCCGCAGCCGTGACGCCCAGCAGCCGATGCACCGTGAAAGACTCGGTGGGCAGGCGCGCGCGAATGGCCTCGGGAAGGTCGGCCGCCCGCTGGCGGATCGCCTCGGTCATGCGTGCAGCCGCCTTGCCGGTGGGTGCGGCCAGCGCGATGCGGCAGCCCGGGTCGCGCTCGATCAGGCATGCCAGCAGGTTCACCATGGTGGTGGTCTTGCCGGTGCCGGGGCCGCCACTGATGACAGCCAGGGAGCCGCGCAGGGCCAGGGCGGCGGCCAGTTTTTGCCAGTCGGTCTGTACGCCCAGCTGGGCGGCGTTGCCGGCAAAAAGCGTACTCAGGCGCCCTTGGAGCCGCTCGGTGGCGCCGCTCAGATCCTGGGTCGCGGCGCGCGCTCGCATCAGGCGCTTGGCGAGCCGTCGCTCGTAGTCGAAATAGCGGTGCAGGTAGAGCCGGTCGTCGATGTCCAGCACCAGTGGCAGCGCGCCGGGCGCCTCGCTGCTGCCAACCACTCCCGAGGACAGCAGCAGTGCGCGCCAGGCCGCCGGGTCCGCCGGTCCGACCACACCCGCAGAGCAGGGCGGCAGATCCGCCAGGCGCACGCACACGTGGCCGCTGCTGGTGGCCAGGCTCAGCGCCGAAGCGGCATGCCCCAGCGCATCGCTGTCTGGCACACTCGCGCCCTGCGCCAGGGCCCAGCGCGCGGCATGCGCCGCGAAGGCATGCGCCAACCGGGCTTGCGCGAACTCTGGTGATGAATCGATCATGCTGCCACCGCTGCGGGATTGAACAGCGCCGACAACTGCGCCAGCACCGCCGGCGCCGGACGATGGAAATAAACGCCGGTGGGCGAGCCGTTCGCTGTCCTCCAGAGCGGCCGCACGCCGCGCACAAACAGGTACAGCACGCCGCCAAAGTGCTGTGCCGGGTCGTAGTCGGCCAGGCGCGTTCGCAGGTGGCGATCCAGGGCCACGCTGTACAGCAGGTACTGCAGGTGGTAGCCCTGTTGCTCCATCGCGCGCGCCATCGGCTCTTGCGCATAGTCCTGGGGCGCATGGCCGAGATGGTTGGACTTCCAGTCGAGAATGAAGTAGCGCCCCTGGTGCTCGAACACCAGGTCGATGTACCCCTTCAGAAACCCCCGCAGCGCCGTGAAGCCCAGGGCCGGGGCCGCATAGCCGTGGCGCACCAGCAAAGCGTTCAAGGCCGGTGCTTCGAGGCGGTGCGAGGGCAGGTGAAACTCGAGTTCTGTCAGCCGTCGCTCCAGCGGCAATTGGGACAGCAGCAGCGGGTCGGCCGTGCCGATCGGCAGCGGTGTGTGCAGCACGTCGGCCAGCAGGTTTTCCAGCATGCGTGCGTGCAATGCGCCCGTTGCTGCAGCGGCGCTGGGCGCGGTGTCGGCCGATCCCGGGCGCAACTTGCGCAGGGCCGATGCCACCGCCGCCGGCCAGTGTGCGGGCGCTGTGAAATCGATCTGCTCGAACAGCGCGTGCAGGCATTCGCCGGCGAGCGCGCCGCGCGGGAAGCGCAGGGCGTCGTCTTGCGCCACGTCGGTGTCGCCCGGCGCGTCTGCCTCGGGTGTTTGCGCCGGGGCAGCAACGCGCAGGTCGTGGTCCACCGCCGCCAATTCGTGCACTGCGCCGTGCGCCAGAGCGCTATAGCTGCCGATCCACCAGCCCCAGGGGGCATGGCGCGGCGGCGCCAGGGCCGCGAGCGCGCCCTGAGAAGCAAGGGATGCTGGCACCGGCACGCCGGCAATCGCTGGCAGAGGCGCCATGGCGAGGGCGGGACCGCATCTGTGTGCCAGTGCCGCCCAGGCCGCGTCGATGGTGGCCACATCGCTCTTTTGGGCGAACCAGTCGTGTGGTGACATGCCCGCGCCGGCGACCAGCCAGTTCAGCAGGCTGTGCGTGCTCTCGTTGGGACTTGTGCCCTTGCCATGCTTTGTCAGGTAACAGCCGGCGACCAGCACGCAGCGGTGCACCGCGCGCGTCAGGGCCACGTAGACCAGGCGCAGGAACTCGGCCGCCGCATCGAGCCGGGTGCGCGCCTTGACATCCGCCTCGTCGTATTCATCGTCGAAGCCCTTGCAGTAGTCGATCACTGTGCGGCCGTCGTCGTCGTGATATTCGACGCCGTCAAGGCCGTCCGAGAAGCCACCGGGGCGACCGTTCCACAGGAACGGACAAAACACGATCGGGTACTCCAGGCCCTTGGCGCGGTGGATGGTCACGATCTGCACCAGGTTCTGGTCCGACTCCAGGCGCAGCTGGGTCGCGTCGTCGCTGCGCTCGTCATTGCGCTGGGTCTGGAACCAGCGCAGCAGCGCGTCGGGCGCGGGGTGGCGGTGCGATGCCGCGTGCAGGCATTCGACCAGGTGCAGCAGGTTGGTCAGCCGCCGCTCGCCGTCTGCGCGCGCGAGCATGCGCTGTGCGACCTGGTCTGCGTTGAGCCATTGGCGCAGCATCACGCCAACGCCGCGTTGCAGCCAGACCTGCTGCAGGTCCGCGAAGCGTTGCACCGCCTCCAGCATCCGCGCTTCATCGCCCGCCAGTGTGTCGATGGCCGCGGCGTCCATGCCCATGAGTTCGGTGGACATGGCCGTGCGCAACAACTTCTCGCGCGCGGGCTCCAGGATGGCCGACAACAGGCGTTCGAGTTCTTCGGCGTCCGGGCTCTGGAAGATGCTCGATTGGGACAGCTCGACGCTCCCCACCCGCAGCGCCGTCAAGGCCAGGCGCATCCGACTGCCCTCGGCGTGGCTGCGCACCAGCACCGCCATGTCGCCGGCGCGCAGCGGCTTGCCGTCCAGCGTGATCTGGCCGGTATGGGCCGCCGTGAGCAAGCGCGCGATCTCGGCCGCCGTGGCGCCTACGACGCACGCCTGGGCCTGCTTCTTGACCTGCGGTTCGCCGGACTCCGGGTCCTGCGGCAGCGTCCAGACCTGCAGCGCGGCGCGCGCTTCGGTGCGGTCGAGCAACAGCTTGCGCGGCTTGGCGCCCAGCTCGACTGCGCGGTAGTCGAGCCCCGGCAGCATGAACGCCTGCGGATTGGTTCCGAACAAGCCGTTGAGGGCCTCGATCAGCGGCCCGGTGGAGCGCTGGTTCTCCACCAGCGTGTATTGGGCCGAAGCCTGCGCGCGTGCCTGCAGGTAGGTGTGCAGGTCGGCATTGCGGAAACTGTAGATCGCCTGCTTCGGGTCGCCCACCAGGAACAGCGGTGCATCCCCGGCGCCGTAGACCGCCTTGAAGACCGCGAACTGCAGCGGGTCGGTGTCCTGGAACTCGTCGACGAAGAGATGCGTCAGGTGTCCCTGCAGGGCAGCGCGCACGGGCCCGTCGTCGCGCACCAGGTCGCGCGCGCGGGCCAGCAGGTCGACGAAGTCCAGCGCCCCGGCTGCCGCCTTGCGCGCCTCGTAGGCGGCCACCGATTCGCGCAAGGCCGCGTGCAGGGCGGCGGCGAGGTCGGCGTCGGCGGCGCGCTGGAATGCCGTCAGCGCGGCGATCAGGTCGGCGTGCAGGGCGAGCACCGCCTGGCGGGTGATCTCGCGGGCGAAGAAGGCGCCGCGCCCGTGCTTCAGCCAGGTGGTGAACTCGCGCCGCTGCGCCCAGCCGACCAGCGTCCCCTCGAGCGCGTCGTAGTCGCGCGCGGCCACCGCCTCGGCGCGCCGCCAGTCGTCGCGCTGGGCGCGCAGCGCCGCCGTCGAGCGCACGAGGGGATCATTCGACGCGCCGCGCTCGGTGAGATCGGCAAAGGCAACCATCTGCGCCAGCAGCGCGTCGATCGCCTGGTCGCGCGCGAACGGGGCGCGCCCCCAGGGCGTCGGGAAGTCGCGCCACTGCGTCAGTTCCCAGCTGGCGCGTCGCAGCCGCTCGCCGGGCGGCTCGTCGTTCCAGCCCGGGCGGCGCAGGGCGCGCCGCACGCCCTCGGGAGGCTCTTCCAGGCAGGCCTGCAGCCAGCGCTCGAAGGCCTCGCGGTGCAGGCGCTCGGCTTCGCCCTCGGTGAGGACGCGGAACTGCGGGTCGACGCGCGCCTCGACCGGGCGCGCGCGCAACAGGTCGGCGCAGAAGCCGTGGATGGTGCTGACGCGCGCCTCCTCGAGGCGTGCCAGGGCGTCCTCGAGATGGCGCGCGGCGGCGCCGCCGCCCGGTGCCTGCTGGCGCGCCGCCTCGAGCCCGGCGCGCAGGCGCAGCTTGAGCTCGCCGGCGGCCTTCTCGGTGAAGGTCACCGCCGCCAGGCTCTCGACGCTGGCGCGGCCGGCGGCGAGTACGGCGATGATACGGCGCACCAGCTCGGTGGTCTTGCCGGTGCCGGCGGCCGCCTCGACCAGCAGCGTCGTGTCGAGGTCGTCGCGGATGCGCGCCCGGGCGGCGGCGTCGTCGGGCGGCACGCTCATGGCTGCGCTCGCAGTGCGAGCAGCGCGCGCAGCGGCGGCGACGTCTTGCGCGTCATGCGCTCGGCTTCGTAGGGACCACAGATGGGGCGGAAATCGCAGTACGTGCAGGCGTCCGCCGCCGGCGCCGGCGGCAGCATGCCGTCGGCGAGCGCCTGGTCGATCGTCGCCAGCAGCGCCGTGGCGGCGCCGCGGGCACGGTCGTCGATGCGCACGACACGTTCGCTGAAGCCGCCGCGGCTGCTGCAGAAGAACAGGCGCGCCTCGGCGACCGGTACGCCGAGCGCGGCCTCGACGGCGAGGGCGTAGAGCACCGGCTGCAGGACGGTGCCGCCGCCGATGACCATGCCCGGGCTGGTGTGGTTGGCGCCGGTCTTGTGGTCGGTGACGCGCCAGGCGGCGCCGTCGGTGCGGCGTTCGACGAGGTCGATGGCGCCGCGCAGGCGGGCGCCGCCGGGCAGGGTGACCGCTGCCGGCTGGCTGGCGGGATCGTGGTCGGCGCTGCCGGGCAGGCCGAAGGCGAACTCGACGTACTGCGGTGTCCAACTGCCGCCCGGCGCGAGGAGGTGGCGCAGCCAGGTGCGCAGGTCGGCGCGCAGGGCGCTGATGGCGTCGTCCCAGACGCGGGCGATCGGCGGCCGCAGCGCGTCGGCGAGCTGCGCCGCCTCGGCATCGAGCGCGGCGTCGAGGCGGCCCTCGGCCGCGTCGAGCTGCGCCTGCGCGAGCGGCAGCAGGGCGGCGGCGGCGAGGGCGCGCAGGGTGGCGGCCTGGACCCGATGGAAGAGGCGGCCGCGCGTCAGCGGGTCGAGTTGCTCCGGCCGCGTCACCGCCGCCCGCGGCGCGAGGCGCAGCACGGCGGACAGGTAGAAGCGGTAGGGGCAGGCGGCGTAGTGCTGCAGGGCCGAGACGGAGTACTCGCGGGCGCCGAGGCGGTGTGCGGCAAGCGCCGCGTGTCCCGCCGCCCCGGGGGCGACCAGGCCGTCGTACGCCGTCCACGGGCCGCGGTGCCAGCGCATCCAGCGCGTGCGCAGGGCGCGCGCGAGGTGCGGGTTGAGCTGCAGCAGATACTGCGCCGCGCCGCGCCGAGTGGCGGCGGCGGCGGGTTCGAGTAGCGCACCGAGCGTGGCGAGGTCGTGCTCGGCGTCGTCGATCGCCGCCGCCGCCTCGACGGGCGCCGGCCAGGCCAGGCGGGCGCGCACGGCGGCCTCGGCGGCGCGCTCGAGGCCCTCGACGTCGGGGATGCCGCCGCGTACGGCGCGGGCGACGTCGAGACCATAGAAGGACGTGACGCGTGGGCGGGCCTCGACGACGTCGACGCGCGGGTAGGAGAGCCACAGGCGCCGCGTCGCGGCGCCGGCCGCGAGGCGCAGCAGCAGTCGCTCGCGACCGCCGCGCGTGCGCTGGTCGGCGAGCCCGACGCCGGCGGGCGCGCGCAGCGTCGCGCGCAGGGCATCGGGCAGCAACGGATCCTCGCGTGGCCGCTGCGGGAAGATGCGCTCGGCGAGGCCGGGGACGAAGACGACGGCGAAGCTGCGGCCGCGTGCCTGTTCAAGGGCGCCGACAAAGACGCGGCCGTGGCGCGTCGGCGGCGTCTCCTCGGCGAGCACCGACAGGCGGTCGGTGAGTACGGCGCGCACTTCGTCGAGGCCGACCGGGCCGACGCGCGCCATCGGCGCCAGTTCGGCGAGGACGTCCAGCGCGCCCTGCGGCCGGCGCAGGACGCGCGGCGCCAGGGCGGTGAGGTGGGCGAGCCACTCGCCCCAGCGGGCCGCCGCCGGCAGCGCGGCGAGTGCCGTGATGACCGGCAGGGCGAAGTCCTTGAAATGCGCGAGCTGCTCGCGCTCGCGGGCGAGGGCGGCGAGCCGCGGCGCGTCGGGCTCCTCGGCGGCGAGGCGGGCGGCGCGCGTCGCGAGCTCGGCATCGAGGCCGTCGAGGCGGCGCTGCCAGCGCGCCGCGCCGCCGACCACCGCGGCCTCGACCAGCAGCCGCTCCCAGCGCCACGGCGCCGGCACGGCGCCCTCGCCGTCGTCCGGCGGCGCGTTCGTTGCCGCTGTCGGCGCGGCGGCGAGCGCGGCGGTGAGCGCGTCGTCGGACGGGGCGGTCCAGTCCGGCGCCGCGGCGCCGGGGGCCGGCGCCTGGGCGAAGGCGAGGTACTCGGCGAAGCGGCGCGCCGAGAGGCCGTCGGCGGCGCAGGCGAGCAGGGCGAGCAGGGCGCGGCCCGCGGGGTCGGGGCGCGTCGTGCCGGGGGCGAACCAGCCTGGGATGCCGGCGCGGCGGAAGGCGGTTTCGAGCAGCGGGCAGTATGCCGCCGGCGTGCGCAGCAGCACCGCCATCTGGTCGAAGGGCGTGCCTGCCGCCGCCTCGTCGAGGAGGGCGCGCGCGATCTCGATGGTTTCGCGCCCTTCGCCGGGCGCGGAGAAGAAACGGACCGACTCGTCGGGCTCCGCGACAGGCGGGTTGCCGGGCTGAAAGAGGTGCAGGCGGAGACGTGCGAGGCTGGACTGGTCGCCGGGCGCGTTGACGCCCGCCAGGGGCTCGCTCGCCAGGGCCTCGCCCCACACGCGGAGCGTCTCGTCGCCAGCCGGCACGGTCACCAGCACCTGCGGCGCCGCCGCCGCGAGCGCCGTCGCGAACGCCGCCTCGGCCTGGCTGGTGAGCGGCACGTCGAACAGCAACAGCGGCAGGGCGGGTAGGGGAGCGCGCGCGGCGGTGGCGAACAACGCGGCGCGGTCGGCGAGGCCGGCCTCGGCAAGGGCCTCCTCGTATCCGGCGAGCAGGGCGGCGAGTTCGGGCAGCGGCGCGGCGCCGGCGGCGAGGGTGGCGGCCGCGACGCCGGCGCCGCGCAACTCGCTGAGGGTGGCGGCGGCGCTGCGCGCGAAGCCGGGGCTGCCGGCGACTGGGGCGAAGTAGGGAATGGCGCCGGCGGCGAGCGCGTCGAACGTCGCACGCGCCGCCAGCGCCAGGCTGGCGAGCGGTGTCGCGTGCGCCAGCCCGGCCGCCGCGAAGGCCGGTTGTGCCAGGAGCGCCGCGAGCTGGGTCAGCGTCAGGCGGCGCAGGCCGAAGGCGGCGCCGTGCGCGGCGGCGTGCTCGTGTGCCAGCTCGTCGACGGCGCCGCGGCTGGCGCCGACGAGCAGCGCTTCGCCGTCGCATGGCAGGGCGGCGAGGAAGGCGAGCGCGGTCGCGCGGCGTTCCGCGCCGCTGGGACTTTCGAACCGCGCGATCATACCAGCCCTGGCGCCGCCGGCGGCGCCAGAACGGCGGGCGGGCCGGGAACCTCCCCGCCCGCCC
>ENA-ORBV01004102-ORBV01004102.1-microbial-mat-metagenome-genome-assembly--contig:-NODE-4102-length-28379-cov-11.829977_pt1 | contig 28379 bp, 29 predicted proteins | sample MGYA00237777_ERZ505514 | MGnify/ENA primary metagenome ERZ505514 (study PRJEB26160, sample SAMN06269048) | microbial mat metagenome | isolation source: Oligotrophic lake microbial mat | place...
AACCCTGAGGCGCCAAACGAACCCTGAGGCGCCAAACGAACCCTGAGGCGCCAAACGAACCCTGAGGCGCCAAACGAGCCCTGAGACGCCTTAGCGGCTCCCGGACCCTCGCGCAACATTTTGTCCCCTTGGAACTAATTTAGATTGGTTCTAAAGAGTGGATTCGTTGTACCTTTGCGTTCTATCGTTTAGCCATGGCCGAGAACCACATCATCAGTTTGTACACGGAGATGACGCCCAACCCGGAGTCGCTCAAGTTCGTGCTCAATAAAATGCTCTACCCCAGCCGAAGCGCCGACTTCCAGGAGGGAGACGACACCGCCAGCAGCCCGCTGGCCGCCGCCCTTTTTGCGCAGTTTGACTACGTGCGCGGCGTGTTCATCATGAACAACTTCGTCACCGTTCGCAAAGATCCTGCCCGCGACTGGTTTGAGATTAAGCGCGAAATCGGCGAGGTCATCAAGGCCTGGGTTAGCGAGGGAAAGGAGATCGTCCTGGAAACAACAGAAGTGCAACCCGACGCTTCCGGTTCCATGTCCGGTCCTGTGAGCAACGCGCTCAACCCCGACGATAGCGTCGAAGACCGCATCCGCAAAATGCTGGACCAGTACGTGAAGCCGGCCGTGGAAATGGACGGCGGCGCCATTCAGTTCAAGGACTTTGAAGATGGCCGGGTCACCGTTATGCTGCAGGGCTCCTGCAGCGGATGCCCGTCGTCAACTGTTACGCTCAAAGCCGGCATCGAAGGCCTGCTCAAGCGCATGGTGCCAGAAGTAAGGGAGGTGGTGGCCGAATCCCTTTAGGGAAAGCCAGTCAGAGGGGCTTCATCCCCACAGGCAGATTCCTATATTCGCCGAGTCCTGGAGCAGCCCCTGCTGTTTTAGAACGCGCGCATGAACATCCTCGGAATTTCCGCATACAATTACGACGCTTCCGCCGCGCTGGTAGTGGACGGCAATGTGGTCGCCGCCGCTCAGGAAGAGCGCTTTGGCAGAGATCGGCTGTACGCCGGTTTTCCGTCGCGGGCGGCGAAATTTTGTTTGGACCATGCCGGCTTGAAAAGCGCTGACCTGCAGGCCGTGGTTTTTTACGACAAACCGCGCCGCCGCTTTGATCGCCTGCTCAAAACCCAGTTGGCCGCGGCGCCCGCCAGTTTTGTCCGCTTTGTTACGGCCACGCCGGGCTGGATGCGGGAGCGCTACTTCTTTCGGCTCAGGCTGCGCACCCAATTGGCAGCGCTCGACTGCGGTGACGTGCCGGGAGCCCTTCCCCTGTTGTTTTCTGAGCACCACATTAGCCACGCGGCCAGCGTGTTTTACCCCTCGCCGTTTGAGGAATCCGCCATTTTGACCATGGATGGCGCGGGCGAATGGCCCTGCATCAGTTTGTGCAAGGGCAGTGGTAAATCGCTGCAGATTTTGCAGGAGCAACATTACCCGCATTCGCTGGGGCTATTGTACTCGGCGTTCAGCCGCTTTTTGGGCTTTGCGGTGAACGGAGGTGAGTACAAACTCATGGCGCTGTCGGCCTACGGCGACGATGCTTCGCCGTTTTACAAAAAGTACCGGGAGGCTATCCAGGCCGATATGATGACCATCCGCGACGATGGGTCGTTTGCCCTCAACCTGAGCTACTTTCCGCTGCGTTTTGACACGGCGATTTTTAGCGATGCCCGTTGGGAGCGCGAGTTTGGTATGAAACGCCGCCGGCCCGACGAGCCGCTGATGCGCCGCCACGCCAACCTGGCGTTGGCCGTGCAACGGGTGCTGGAGTCTGTGGTAGTTCGAACGGCCCGCCACCTCAAGCGACTGACCGGCTTAAGCAACCTCTGCTTCGCTGGCGGCGTGGCCATGAACAGCATGGCCAACGGCCGCCTGGAGCGCGAAGGCATTTTTGACCAGATCTGGGTTCCCCCCGCCCCCGGCGACGCTGGCGGAGCGCCGGGCGCCGCCCTGGCCGCCTACCACCTGTATTTTGGCCGCGAACGCCTGCTGCACGAACCCGCCCGCGCAAAGCAGGACGTTTGGCTGGGCCCCTCCTATTCGGATGACGACGTGCGCGAAGTGCTGGACCTGCACGGAGCTGTCGGCGAATTTCTGGAGCAGGACGCTCTGGTGGCGCGCACCGCCGAAGCCCTGGACCGCGGCGAAATGGTGGGCTGGTACCAGGGCGGTATGGAATTCGGCCCGCGTGCGCTGGGCAACCGCAACATTTTCGCCGACCCGCGCAACCCGGCCTTGCAGCGCAAAATCAACCTGCAGGTAAAATTCCGCGAGTCGTTTCGGCCCTTGTCGCCGATTGTGCTGGAAGAAGAAGCCGCGAGCCTGTTCGACAACGGGGCCCCTTCGCCCTACATGAGCTTCTCGCGAAAACTCCGCGACCGCTACCGCAAGCCCCTTCCCTGGAACTATGCCACGCTCACCATCAAGGAAAAGCTGCACACGGACCGCTCCGACTTTCCGGCCATCACGCTGGTTGACATGAGCGCGCGCGTGCAGACCATCTCGGCGTCCTGCAACCCACTGCTACACCAGCTCATTAGCGCGTTTCGGGCCCGCACTGGTTGCCCGATGCTGGCCAGCACGTCGTTCAACATCCGCGAAAAACCGCTGGTAAATACCCCCGAAGAAGCTTACCGCACCTTCATGCAAAGCGGCCTGGATGTGCTGGTTATGGGCTCCTACTATTTTGTTAAAAGCCAGCAGCCCATCTGGGATCTGGTTCCGCTGTATAACCTTGAATAACTGCGAGTTATGCGCAAGCGAAAACGTTTTATAAACCTGATGGCGGTGTCGCTGCTCAGCATCGGGCTGAGCCTGCTGGGGTTGCTCTTCATGCAGCGTAAGTTTTTCTATGTTGGACTCGGGGTTATGCTGCTGGCGCTGCTCTCGCCCTGGTTTGGCCGCAAACTCGGCCGCCCCGTAATCTCGTTTTTGGACGGGCTGTTTTTTGTGCTGCTTCGCCTGCTGCTCAGCATATTTTACGCGCTGGTGATGGTGCCCTGGGGGCTGGTCTACCGCCTGCGCAGTGCCGCGAAAGACCGTCAGCACCGCAAGAACGCATCGCTGTTCCACAACCGTAACCATACTTGTGTTCCGGGGGATTTTGAGCGGAATTGGTAGGGGATGCGTTCAATCGCATATTATAAATATTCGAGGCCTGGGTTTTCCCCCCCCGAATAGTTATGCTTGCTTAGATATTGTTGTATTTTACGATATCTTTAAGCATCAATATGAACAAGGTTAACATTCTGCTGATTCTTTGCCTGCTTGGGCTGGGCAATCTTTCGCGGGCCCAGGTTTGCGACCCTACACTGCCGCCAACCGGCCTCACCCAGACCGTGATGCCCGGCAACGGCGTGCTCTTGCAGTGGACCCCGGTGGTGGGCAGCACCGGTGTACAAGTCAAGGCCATGTTGCCCTCCGGCATGCCGATTACCTCGGCAAGGATCAGCGGGTTCGAACTTGGTTCCTTCCACCTGAACGAACCCTTCCTGGAAACCGGTACTTATTACTGGCGGGTCCAGGCATCGTGTGGATCGGCCCCTGGCACGGTCATGACGCCCCCTTCTTCGCCATCGTCGTTTGGCTTTACCCCAGGTTTTTGCCCGGATTCGGTGTCTGACGTTGACGGAAACTATTACCGCACTACCCTGATTGGGGCTCGCTGCTGGATGGCTGAAAACCTAAGAACCGAGCATTTCCGCAACGGCGATCCTGTCCCCACCGGCCTGAGCAATGCCGATTGGGTGGCAGCCGACTACGGCGCATATGCTTCGCCTTCCGCAGCGCACAAGGCTGACTATGGCCTGCTCTACAATTGGTTTGCCGTTGATGATGACCGGAGCATTTGTCCCGTTGGTTTCCGCATCCCGAACACAGACGTCTTTCACAGCATGGTCAGTCTGGCGGGCGGTGAGGCAGTGGCAGGCGGGGCGTTAAAGGCAACGGGAACCCTTGATTTGGGCACCGGACTGTGGAAACAACCCAATCTGGGCGCAACCAATTCCACTGGTTTTTCGGCGCTTCCTGCAGGCCTGCGCTACGAAACGGGCGGATACGGAGAGGAAAACTTCAAAGCCTTTTTCTGGACCCAAATTGACTGGAACATCTATTGGGGCAGGCATTGGCAGATGTCCAAGGTCAACGCCAGGGCCAACCCGCGCCACGAAATGCAGCAGGCGGGCATGTCCGTGCGCTGCGTGGCTGATTAATGGTCAATGCCCGTGGCAAGATCGTATTCGCCGAGCTGCATCGGCCGGCGTTGCTCTGGCTACTTGTTCGCTAGCTGCCCGCAGGCTGCATCAATGTCTTTGCCGCGACTGCGCCGAACCTTTGCCGTGACCCGGTGGCGGTGCAGGTACTCCACAAAACGCTCACGGCGCTGCTGCTCGCTCTTCTGGAAGCGCGCCATATCGATGGGGTTGTACTCAATAATGTTGACCCGTGCCGCTGGTACCCTTCGACATAATTGAATGAGCCGTTCCGCATCTTCCTGGCTCTCGTTTAGCCCGTCAAAAAGGATGTACTCAAATGTGATGCGCCCCCCGGTTTTGTCGTAGAAGTAATTCAGCGCGTCCATCAGCGTATCCAGCGAATTGCTCTCGTTAATGGGCATAATCTTGCTGCGCGCCTCATCGGTAGTGTGGTGCAGCGACAGCGCCAGGTTAAAGCGAACCTCATCGTCGCCCAGCCGCCGGATCATCTTGGCAATGCCCGCCGTGGACACCGTAATGCGCTTAGCCGAAATGTTCAGCCCATCCGGCGCCGTAATCCGCTCGATGGCCGCGAGCACGTTGCGGTAATTCAGCAGCGGTTCGCCCATGCCCATGAACACGATGTTGGTCAGCGGGCTGCCGTGCACCTCCTGCGCAATGCGGTTGAGCACCACCACCTGGTCGTAAATCTCCGCCGGCTCCAGGTTGCGCTTCAGGTCCATAAACCCCGTGGCACAAAACGAACAATTCAGGCTGCACCCCACCTGAGAACTCAGGCAGGCCGTCATGCGGTCGCTCAGCCGGTCCTCTGCCCTTTCGGTGGAAGGGATCAGGACCCCCTCCACAACATTGCCGTCAAACAGCTTGAATCGGCACTTTACCGTGCCATCCGAGCTCTGCTGCTGCGCGTCAATGCTCAGCGGCCTGAACTCGTAGTTTTGCTCGAGGTTTTGGCGGAAAGCCAGCGATAGATTGGTCATGGCCGCGAAATCCGTGACGCTGTGCTTCCAGATCCACTCGTGCATCTGCTTGCCCCGAAACTTGGGCTCGCCCAGCTCCTGCGCCGCCGCCTCCAGCTCCTTGATCCCCATTGACCGGATGTCCCGTCGCTTTTCCGTGCGCTCCATAGTGCAAAGATACGGAGTGGGGGGGTGGGGGTAGGTCGAGGTTGGTAATTGAGCAACGTTTCTGGTTTATTCGTTAACGTTTCCTACATAGCGACTAAATTTTCGCGGATGTTGCGGTAATTTCTTGATATTTGTGGGCAGCTGGATACCAAGACAATCTTTTAGAAAATGAATAAATTATTAATCACCGCAATTTTTACAATAACGACAGTGATTTGTTTTGCTCAAGCACAGGCGGCAGACCATCTTATATTTAAGGGAGTTCCAATTGACGGAACACTAAGTGAGTACGTTACGAAGATGAAACAGCAGGGTTTCACCCCTATAGGGGCAGAAAATGGTGTTTCAATATTGAAGGGGGATTTTGCATCCTATAAAGATTGTATAGTTGGAGTCGTAACATTAGAGCAGAAGGATTTAGTTAGCAGAATCACTGTAATTTTTCCAGAGAGAGGTGCTTGGTCTTCTTTAGTCGGCAATTACTTTGATTTGAAAGAAATGCTTACACAGAAATATGGCGAACCAACAGAGTACGTTGAGGAATTTGATTCTTATTCTGAGCCAAAAGATGATGGTAGCAGAATGAATCAAGTTATGTTTGATAATTGCAAATATTACACAACCTATGAAACTGACAAAGGCACTATTCAGCTATCAATTGAACATGACGGGGTATTGAGTTGTTATGTGATGTTAGCGTATTTTGATAAAATCAATAGCGACATAGTAAGAGCAAAGGCAATAGATGATTTGTAAGATAGACAAACTGTCATTAAGTGCCAAAAAAGATTAAGCAGACCGAAAGGCAGGCCAAATAAGTGTTGCGTTGCATCCAGCAACGCCTGCGCACGTGCAAGGTGACGCTGCACCTGGGCAATACTAAGATCGTAAATCTTCGGGGAAGGGCCAGTGCGCGTTATACAAAGAAGTACGATTTTCTGGGCTTTACGATTGTAGCCATCCCTAAAACAGAATCAGTTAAAAATAGAAAGAAAGTCCACATCATCGTCATCTTGTTGGAATGTGGAAAACATTTCCATTGGTTTATCGTCAATGCGTTTTCCATATTCCAACAAGACTTCTGTTGGGGTCATTCCCAACAAGGTATCATGCGGGCGGTCATTATTATAGAGCCATTGCCAATGCTGACTTATGCTCCTTACCTGATGTAGATTGTCGAAAAGGTATTTGTCCAAAATGTCCTCGTGGTAGCTCCGGTTGAATCGTTCAACATAAGCGTTCTGATTGGGCTTTCTTGGTTGGATGTGCAGGGTCTCGATTTCGTTATCTCGACAGAAATCCAATATGTTAGTAGCGATGAATTCCGGTCCGTTGTCGAAGCGAAGTGACTCGGGTTGGCCTCGCCATTCCATTAGCTGCTGCAATTCCCGGATGACTCGCTTGGCTCCAATGGACCGTTCGACTGTTATGTTCAATACCTCTCGGTTAAAATCATCAATGATGTATAACACGCGGAATGGCGTACCATTGGTCATCCGATCGTGCATAAAGTCCAGATGAAAGTAAAGGGTACCTCAGATCAAGAAAGTTTCGACTTTTGGGATATCGAAAACAGGTTTCTTACGTAAACAGGAGCAATACAACTCGATTTTACATGAAAAAATATTTATCATTTTTTATACTTGCACTATTCACAACTGTGTCACTTGGACAAAATAATTATCAAGATGTTGTTTATTTGAAAGATGGGAGCATAATTCGTGGTGTAATTATCGAGCAAGTACCAAACAAGTCTATAAAAATAGAAACAAACGACAAAAGTATATTTGTCTTTCAGATCGAAGAGATTGATAGGATAACTAAAGAAGAGAGATTAAGTAAAAATAAAGTATATGATGGCACAAGAAAAGGTTTTATAGGTTTGAAAATCGGTGCGAATATCCCGGTAGGGAAATTTGCGGAAGAAGACGATGGAGCTGCGAAAACTGGATTTCAAATAAATCTAGTTGATTTCGGCTATTTGTTTTCTGATAATATTGGAATAACAGCAACTTGGTTTGGTGCTTCAAATCCTATTGAGGGAGTGGAGAGTGATTATCTTTGGTCTCATGGTGGGTTACTAGCTGGCCCGTTGTTTTCACTGCCTGTTTCCGAAAAGATTGAATGGGATGTAAATCCAATGATAGGGATTTCTTGGGCAACTATTACAAATACAGATTTGGACCTCTCGTATTCAGTTGGGCTAAGTTTGGGGAGTAGATTTAGATTTAATGTAAGCAGATTAATTGCGTTGACAGGAGGGGTAGAATATACAACAGCAAAATTCAATTGGGACATAGGATACCAAACGATGGGTACATTGGCTATGAAAGGCGGCTTCGCATTTCGATTGAAATAGAATTAATAAAATAAATAATAGTTGTATAAACTATAATTTAGAAACTAAAAAACACGTATATTACGTTACCTTGTATAAAGCAGAAATAAAGGTTTTCTAGCTTTTGTATATCGAAACAAAGGTGGCATTGGCTGATGGGTAAGCGCATCGTAATTACGTACGACATCTTTCCATCATTCCTTCCCCCCCCCATGCTCCCCCTCACCAAATCGCTGTTCAAGACCGGGTCGAGCTGTCCGACCAAGCTGTTCTACACGCGCAAGCCGGATCAATTTCCGGACAAGAATGCGGACAATGACTTCCTGAAGGGCTTGGCCGAAGGCGGGTACCAAGTGGGTGCTTATGCGCAGTTGCATTTTCCGGGCGGCACACTGATCACCACGCGCGACAAACTCCAGGCGTTGGCACAGACCCGCGAGTTGCTGCAGCGCCCTTCCACCGTCATTTTTGAGGCGACCATAGGCCACGGGTTTTTCTACCTATTGGTTGACATCCTGGTCAAGGACGGTGATACGCTCACGCTTATTGAGGTGAAGTCCAAGAAGTACGAGGCGCATGACGTTTTTTTTTCCAGAAGCGGGCGCCGCACTATCTGGCTTCATCGTGGCGGCCCTATCTGCTGGATGTGGTGTTTCAGACGTGGGTGGCGCGGCAGGCATTTCCGGAATTGACGGTGAATCCGGAGCTGATGCTGCTTGACGGGGAGGCGGTCGCGACGGTGGCTGGGCTGAACACCTGGTTTCCAATCGAAAGCGTGGAGGGGGACCGCATCCTCGTGCGGGATGTCCCGGGCCGCCACCTCAGCCGGCTTGGCGTCTCGCTCATGACGCGTGTGCCGGTACATGACCCTGTGGAGCGGATTCTTGCTCGCACCGATTCGGATCCGGCGAATAGGCATCCATCCGAGCCGGCGTCGTTTGAGGGCTGGGTGCGGTGGCTGGCCGAGGCGTACGAGAGCGACCGGCGCATCGATCCCGCCCTCGGCGCGCACTGCAAACGCTGCGAGTTTCGGGTCAAGGGCAGCAAAAGTGGCTTTGACTCCTGCTGGGGTGCCGCGGCCGATGTGCCAATGGTGTTGGACATCTGAAATTTCCGCTCAGCCGCCAAGCTTCTGGAGCAAGGCGTAGTTCGAATGGCGGATCCGCAGGTTGCGGCGATGTTCCCTTCCATCCAGTCAATCTTGAACAAGCGCGACGAGCCGTGGACGCCCGAAGAGCGGCAGGCGCTCCAGGTGCACCTGGCCACGTTCGACGCCGCTGGACCCATCGTGCATTCCGGCCTGAAATCGATCATGCGGCAATGTGCTTATCCTTTGCAATTCATCGACTTCGAGGCGGGCACCTTGGCGCTTCCCTTCCACAAGGGTCACGGTGCATACCAGAAAGTCGCGTTTCAGTTTTCCATCCACACGCTGTTCGCCGATGGCCGGCTCGAGCAGACGCATGAGTGGCTGCACACGGAGCCGGGCCTGGATCCCAACCTGGCGTTCGTCGAGGCCCTGAAGGTGGCCTTGGATCCACTGGAAGGCACGCAGTTCAGCTATTCGCCCTTCGAAAAAACGACCATGAATCAGATGCGCGGGCACGTAGCGGAGCGTCCGGATCTGCTCCGCTTCATCGACCGGCTCGTGTTCACCGACCTTTTGGTGATGCTGAAAGGCCACTACATCCATCCGGCCATGGGCGGCTCCAACAGCATCAAAGCGGTGCTTCCGGCGCTGCTCGGACGCGATCCGTACAAGGAACTGGCTCCCATTCCCTCCAATCTTTTTGATGGCATCGCCGACGTTGACGACGACGCGGACGATGTGGTGAATGACGGTGGAACGGCGATGATGGCTTGGGCCGAGCTTCAGTTCACGGATGTGGACTCCAAGCGGAGCGCGGCCGTGCGCGATGCGTCGCTCCGGTATTGCGCGCTCGACACCTCGGCCATTGCCGAGGTGTGGTTGGCCTGGAAAAGGGAGGTCGGGTGAGTTGAGTATGTTATCTTGGGCTTGCCATCCAATCGTAACGTTTATATCTTTAACGCTCAGAGTAAAGGACCACCATGAGCAAAAACGAACTGTCAGGATTTTCTGACCAGGAACTGTTAGCCGAGCAAAAAAAATTGAAGTCATTTTCAATGACCAATGCTTTTTTGATCGGATTTCTGATGGGAATTGTCATATTCAGTATAATTAAAAGTACGTTTGGTTTTTTAATGCTAATCCCCTTGTACGTAGCACACAAACTTATTAATGATCCTAAGGCTGAGCGAAATAGGGCAATAAATGAAATGATCAAACAACGCCAGATCGATTAACCAACGCCAGTTAAAGTAGCCAAGGCTACGCTTACCCGTGCACCCCTTTCCTCTGTTTACTGTTCTTCTCATCGCTGCGCAGGCAAACGCACAGGCTGTCCCCGATGCACTTCTTGGTAGCTGGGCCGGCGCAATGGTTGAGAAGGGCACGCCGTTGTTGTTTGAGCTGAAGTTTCAGCGCGCCCCAGACGACGGCCTGAGTGCCGAGCTCATGCTGCCTTACAACGGCTAAGACCAGTTCCCTTTTGAATTTGTGTACACGGCTGAAGATGACCTTGACGGCAGCGTTTGTCGTTACGCTCGTGGGGCCAGCGGTGTCGCTCGCCGATCAGCAGGGTTACAACACTGTCGCTTTTATGCAGGCCTCTGGCACTCCCTAACCACACGACGAGTTGAAAGCGGCCTTCAATTATCAACGGCAGACCGTACAATTTGCCCAGGCAAATGCGCCTTGGGGCGAATTTGAGTCCAGCAATGCCGCAGCGCAGGCCTCTCTTTGGCGAGAGTATGCCCTGATTCTGGCTTCGTTAGACGACCCTGATCTGGCGTACTTTCGGCGCCATCTCTTCAATACTCCGCCTGGGAGCGTGTTAGCGCACCGGTTCTCGCGGTGTTTGGTGAGGTTGACCCCTTGGTGCTTAATGCGGACAAACTTCCAGTGCTTCGCGCTGCGCTCGCTAACAACCCCGACGTAACTGGGGTGGCGGCACCCGGCGCCGATCATACCTTGGCGCGGCATTCGGGTTTCGTGGGCCAGGACCAAGCCCGTTACTACAGGCCTTGGACCCGGAGTGCGGTCGTGTTTGATGCGCTTATTCAGTGGTTTGCCACCCGGTTTACCTAAGCAACTTCGCAGTAAATTTGCCTTGTTTCAAACCATTTCTAAAGTCTTAACGGACAAATGCCGCTGTTATGTACATAAATAAATAAGATAATATTGTTGAGCTTACTTGCAGCAAGATTTCCATTAGTGGAAGTGAATCTTCACGTGTTGAAGTGCTGTTTCAAGGACAAAGTGAGTGGGATTACTTTTTATTCAGGAGAAATTACGACTACGGCGACGATGAGTCCGATTATGTCCCGGAATTTTATACGATTGGTTGCACAACAAACGAAGGATACACGTATATAAGTGCTTACCTGAAGAGAACCAGCGTCAGTTTTTCGATGGATACGGTAAGAGTGCTGATTCATCTTCCTGAAATGAGCGATGCCGCATTAAATGAATTAAGGGTCACTTTGGACACGGCAATTAGTATAATTGGACAGTTCATTGATCATAGTAAATACACATAAACAAAGCATGACATTTAATTCACTCTAAACATTGGAGGCAGTTGAAAAGCACTTCCACCATGGTGTTAAGGAGTGGTGAAGGTGCGCTTTTACACGATAAGATAGTTTTTAAATATCATATGTGGCACAACTATTGTATTCATTCACGCGCAAGTGCTGAATTTTTAAGTTGCAGTTATCCGCAACACGTTCGCAATTGATAGGGACGTTTACGGACAAGGGCTTATACAGATTCTAAAGCTACGACCCTCGAAGAAGAATGAACAAGGTCAGTTTTTATTCAGGATAATGAGTGCCGCAATTACTCCCGGAATCCAACCGCACAGCGTTAAGATCAGAACGATCAAAATACTGCCGCAACCTTTGTCAAATACGGACAGAGGAGGGAAGAGTATCGCAAAAATTACACGGGGTATGCTCATAGCTCTATATTGGCCAAGGAAGGCTGCACAGAAAGTTAGCCGCTTTTAAGTTCTAGCCAGCCTTTTCGGACAACTTCAGGAGTTTAATTAACTATCGGAGGATGCATAAGAACAATATTAATGGAGTAGATACACGCCACAAGCCCGACAACGGAGCGGTGACGTGTTATGCTCCGCGCGGCTGAACGCAGACTACGGCAAAATGATGGGTGCGGATCCTACCAGTTCTCCATCCTGCAAATAAGCCACCAAGTAGATACCGGAGCTGAGTGAAGCAAGATCTATTTCGAAATAATTCAGGCCAGGTGCTACGGCAACAGCGCCCCGATACACGGGGCGACCCAACATATCCGTAACCAGGATAACCTGTTGTGCTGCTGCAAAGGCTTCCAGGTTAACCGTCAGCGTATGGTTGTTGGCGGCAGCGGAAAGGTGGAATGGTTTGTCATCTTGCGCTGCACTGGAAGCGAGTCGCGAGCTTGGTATGCTAAAGGTGTCCACCGCTGAATCGGGCGTCAGCACAAGCGAGGGCGTGATCGCGCATGCACAGTTCACCTTCCAGTTGTAGGTTCCCGGAGTCAGGATACTGGCAGGAATGCTGACGGAGCTGATGTTGGCCCCTAATTGCCGCACTTTCCTAGAAAAAGAGGGCACTGGTCCCCCGGAAACCTGGCAGCCTACCGAGGCAGGCACGGGATTCCAGGTAAGCACAACCTCCGAGGCCCCAACAGTTGATGCTAATCCGGCAACCGGCGACGAAGCGTCGCAAACCGGATCAACTCCCCCGGTTACAGTGACGCAATAATCTTCCACCTCTCCTTCAGGAAAATCGCCACAACCTGGAACAATCGCAAAACTCATAGCGACGCGGAGCCTGGTCAAGCCATTAAGGGCAGATGAGGGAACAGAAAAGGTACCACTGACAGCGCTCTGGCCAAAATTTGAAAAGATCAATTCGTCTGCGTCATCAAAGTCACCGTCTTGATTAAAGTCCATCCATCCTCTCCAGGTTTCGGAGAAGGGGCCATCGCCGTATCCCGCTACTACGGTATAGAAATACACTCCTCCAGCGTTGTAAGTCCCGCCAAATTCGGTTCCAAAATCAGCATAGCCACCATTGTCCCCTGACAGATTAAACAATCCGCCATCAAGATCAACTCCGCGAATCCATTCAAATTCAGTCGTCAACCCTTGCGAGGGACAAACACTGACACAGGTTTGTGCTTGAACGGACAAGCCAAAGCCGCTAACGAGGCTAGCAACGAAGAGGGCTAATTGTTTCATGTTGATGGTGGATTTGGAGCCGGCTATCTCCCTGAACGAGAGTGTCTTTACAAAGGCTAATGCCAGTCTTACAATGTATGAAGATTAATTGATGCAGCAAAACCTGAAGGGCCATCCGAAGCCAAACATGCCTACTGCAAGGACGCAGCAGATCTTGGTCAACTTGCTTGAAGATGATCCGCTTTGTTTTTTTGGCACCGAGAGGCAGCTTCATGGTTTAATACTCCCGCGTACCCTAATTTGGCATGGCGCAGAGCGCTGTGTTCAAGTGGCGCACAAGGCACAATGGCCTTTGATGCCGAATCATTCCAACCTATGTAAATGATAATATGTAAAAACTGCGGCAATCAGTTTGAAGGTCGCTACTGCAACCAGTGCGGCGAGCGGATTGTTAATGACAGGGATTTTTCGGTGTTTAGCATCGCTCGACAAGCCCTGGGTTCGATAACGAGTTTTGATTCTAAGTTGCTCAGGACCATGAAGTTGCTCCTGTTTTATCCGGGCAAGCTTTCCACGGAGTTTGTAAACGGAGTCCGGGCACCTTACATGCGCCCCTTTCAAATTCTGATCGTTGTAAATATATTATTTTATATGTTTATGTCCGAACTTGACTTGTTCCGATCTCCGTCACAAGGGTATTTTGTAGAAAACTTTGATGGCGTTAGGGTCATGGAAAAAGTAAGGCAAATATCCCAAACAAGAGGATTAGAGGTAAAGGAAATAGCTATAATGTACGATAACAGATCATCTGATTTGGCAAAGGGTCTGATTGTGTGTTTAATTCCGTTTATCGCATTAACTGGCTTGCTGTTGCATCTAAAGAGTAAAATAGAATTTGGCAAACATTTAATATTTGCAACGCATTATTTATCATTCATCATTGTAGTAATATTCATTATTGGTGAGGGGCTAATAGTATTGCCCATTACTCTTAATCGGTGGTTATTCATCGTGCCATCCATCGCCTTCATAACGCTGTATTACATTGTGGCTTTAAAGCATTTTTACCAGGATGGCTGGCTGGGCGCTGTTGCCAAGGGCCTTGTTGGTGTAGTGTTGATAAACGTATTTATCCAATTTTACAGAGTAGCTATAAATATAATTTCATTAAACACTTTATTATAGATACGCGTTCCGGTATTGACCTTGCTTTTGCGCCCGGTGTTTCGCCTCAGTCCAGGCGTGCACGTTGCCTGGATGCAGACTTGGCACACCCGTTCATTGCGGTGGTAGTTTGTTGATTCATGGTTACATTCAAGGCCGAACACTTACGGCCGCGCCATGCACTATGCCCAAATTGACCAGTTTCTTCAAACCCTGAAGGCAGAGACGCAAAGCCTCATTCAGTCGCTCTCTGCAGTACAGCATTACCCCAGGGGTACCATCCTGTTGCGCGAAGGGGAGCACGCCCGAAAAACGGACCACATCCTGGACGACACCGTGCGCCGTTTTTCATCGGGCAAAGGGCGTATTGCCACCAGCGAGTTTTACTTCACCAACCATTTTGCAGCGAAACAGCAACCCCGGGAACGATGAAGCATCGCCGCTCCACAAAACCTGGCTCAAAGTCAGCGCCGTTGTCATTGCCTCGTTCGCCCCGGTGTTTTTCCTGGGCACCATGTTTCCCACAGCAGAGCCCGCGCGCTTTACGCTTGACCTGCTGAACTGGCCGCTGGACGGCGCTACCACTTATGAATCGGCGGATGTCCACTTTCTTTCGGCGCTCACCAGTGGATTTTTTTTGGGCTGGGGCGTCACGGTGTGGTTGCTGGCTAGCTCGGTTTACGACAAGGCGCCTGAAGCAGTTCCAAGGGCGGTCTTGTTCGGGCTGCTTTCCTGGTTTGTCCGGGACATTTCAGGTTCCTCTGCCCGGTCGTGGAAGGCTTTGGCTCTATTGGAACCGAAAAGAGCTGTTCCACCGCCAAAGGCGCAATTCTTGGTGATTTTTAGAAGTAACCTTTGTAAATTTCTCGCTCTGGAAAAAGACCAAGGATTGATGAAGATTGATCGATTAAAGCATAGATGGTAATTGCAAAAAATGAATAATATTATTAACTAAAGATTACGCTGGAGGGGAGCAATCCGCCTATCTGGCGTCGTGTGCTTTTGGAAAAAAGGACCAGTTACTTCCAATTGCACAATATTATTCAGATTGCAATGGGTTGGCAGAACTACCAGTTGTATGAGTTCCAACACAAGAAATTGAACATCGGTGAGCCCGATGAAGAGTTTGCGGAAATTGGTTTCAGCCCCGGAAAAACGCTGGATGCTAAAGAAAGGATGCTTCAGGATGATATGACAAAAGAAAGGCAGCGGATTGCGTATGAATATGATTTTGGCGATGGTTGGCGCCATCGAATCCTGGTCGAGAAATTTCTACCCAGGCAAATCAATACCCAGTATCCCATTTGCATTGATGGCGCCCTGCATTGTCCGCCCGAAGATTGCGGTGGTCTGCACGGTTTCTACAACATGCTTGGAACGTTGAATGGTAAACCCAGCTTTGACCGCAAGCAGACCCTTTTATGGTTAGGAGGCTCCTTCGATGCAAACCATTTTGACCTCCATGCGGTCAATGCAACATTGAATAATCTGGATGAGTACATAGCCGACCTGTACGAAACCGAAAAATGTTGTCATTTATTAGTCAGGAAAGTGTTTTTGTCTTTGAGCGTCTCAATAGTTTCTAAAATGTAATATTAATATATAATAACATGTCTTGAATGGCAACGGGTGTAACGAACGGCGGAAATGGGCAAATTTGAAACACTCGCCTTCCAGGATATTTCCGAGCTTCGTTTCCGGTCGTTGTTTACCGCCTGAACAGTCTAAATGGTTGGCGAAGGACCTTTGTAATGAATTACAGAATAGTAGATCATATTGAAAAGATAGTGCCGCTATCGGAAGATGAAACACAGCAAGTGGCAGCGTGCTTCAGCGCGTTATCCGTCAAGAAGCGACAGTTCATCGTGCAACTAAACTATGTTGCCAGGCACCGAAATTATGTACTGGAAGGTGCGTTCCGGGCCTACGTCATTACGGCAGAAGGCAAAGATCAGACCATCAATTTTGCCATAGATGATTGGTGGATAACTGATTACAACAGTTACATTTTTCAACAGCCAGCATCCATGTTTGTTGTGGCTTTAGAAGACAGCAAGGTGTTGCAAACTGATTTTGAAAAGGAGCAGGAGCTGAAAAGGACCAGCCACACATTCGAAACATTTTCCGAATCATTGCAGAAAGAGGGCTTGCTTTTCAACAGCGCAGAATCATCGCTAAACTGACACAATCCGCCGAGCAGCGCTACGAGCTTTTCACCGCCAAGTATTTTCACGTAGTCCAGCGCATACCCCAATATGCGTTAGCGTCCTATTTGGGCATGACCACAGAATTTCTTTCGCGGATTCGAAAAAAACGAAGGGATGGAAACAGTTGAACCATGTCAAACAAGTTTCTTGAACCAGATCAAGTTTTCGCAAGCTAAGCCAGTGCACTTTTGTGAAGTCCAATACAGGATAACACAAAGGAAAAAATCAAGCATCATGACTACGAACGTACAGCGAACATTTTCCGTTCCAGGAAGGCATGAAGTTTCACCGGCCAACCAAGCTCTTTTTGACAGTTTAGAAAAGGGCCTTGGTTTTGTGCCCAATTTGTACGCCTATTACGCTAAAAACGAAACGGCTTTAGCAGACTACCTTGCTTTGCAGAACCGCAAGAGCACGATCCGCGGCAAAGAGAGAGAGGTGATCAACCTGATTACGAGCCAAATTAATGGTTGCCGGTATTGCCAGTCTGCGCATACTGCATTGGGTAAAATGCACGGATTTACGGAGGAACAAATTTTGACCATTCGCAAAGGCAGTGTCCCTTTTGACAGCAAGTTGGATGCTTTAGTCCGGTTTACGGTATCTGTGGTTGAACGCCGCGGTCAGGCAACTGAAGAAAGCAGCGAGGCCTTCTTTGCTGCGGGTTATACTGAAGCCAACTTGATTGATGCGGTGGTGGTGATTGGCGACAAGATGATCAGCAACTTTTTGCACAACTTGACCGGGTTTCCCATCGACTTTCCTGTGGCTGAACAAGTTTGAAATGATCTGAGCCGAACCGATCCGAAACGTCCCCAAACGTTTCCAAACGATCAGAAAAGTCAAGAAGCCCAAACCCACCTACTCCAAAACGACCTTATAAAAGCCCCAACTCACCCCATCCCCCCCACTACCTCTTCAGCCAAGCCAAACGAAAGCGTCATGCCAGCGCCACCAACACCGTTCACCACGGTGGTTACGTCATCAACAGGGTGGATGTACTCTGTGGCGCCGTTGGTCATCTTGGGGTAGATGCCGTGCCAGGAGGCGCCAATCCGCCAATCGCGGAATTGGGCAAAACTTTTCAGGAAGTCCACGATCAGGTCGTTGATGAATTGCTGATCAAACGGGGCCAGGTTTAACCCGTATTCGTGGCTATCGCCAATAACCAATTCGCCCGAACCATTTTGTGACACCATAACGTGGATGCCCCATTGCAGCAGCTCAGGGCTTTGCTCGTGGTATAGCGCGCGCAGCTTAGGCAAGGACGGCGCCACGTCAAAGCCTTTGTAGTGTATGAAGCTCAGCGAGGAGCAGAGCGGCGGTCCGATGCGCCAGGCGTCGGGCTGGCTGACCAGGCGCATCATCTGCAATTTGCATTTGGTGATGGCGGTCTGTGCAAACACTTCCGGATAAAGGGTTTCGAAATCTGCGCCGGAGGCCACAAAAATGCGGTCAGCCGACCACTGTTCCCGGCCAGAATAGGCGGTATTGCCTTCAATGCGGCCCACCACACGGTTGCGCACAAAGTTGACCGTGGGCAGACGCTCCAGGTAGGCGGCTACCGCGGCAATGGCTTCGGGCGGGTCAACAATCACCTCGTCGGCCGACCAAAGTGCACCGCGCAATCCTTTCTGCACGGCCGCCGGGCTTTTTTCGGCCACCTCGACCGGGCCGATCCACGCCGCCGATTTCACGCCCTGTACGGCCCGCACATATTCCTGCGCTATCTGGGCTTCCAGATCGGTATAGGTCAAGTGAAGCGAGCCCGTTTTTTCGGCCCAAAACCCAGCCTTGCCCTGCAGCTCTAGCCAGATTTCGCGGGAGCGCATGGCGCGTTTGTACAGCGGCCCTTCGGGTTGACCCACCGGCCAGAGCATGCCAAAATTGCGCACGGAAGCCCCTTGCGCCTGCGGGTGGCGCTCCAACATTGTGACCGTCCATCCGCGTTCCACCAGGCTGCGCGTCAGCGCCAGCCCGACAATGCCAGAGCCCACTACCAGGGCAGTTTTTGATGAAGCCATGTGTTTTTAGGTCGAAGGGTGAGGTGTCGCTGCGCCGCCTTGTTCGTTAAGTTTTGCCCGAAAATAAGCCAGCGAGAGCAGCATGAGCACCGCGGCAATGCTCAAAAAAAGCAGCACGGCGCGGACGTAGAAATCAAGCCAGGAAATATGGCCCAATTGGCCGAATTGCCGAACCAACAGCAGCGAGGCCGAGCCGAGATAACCAAAGCTATCTACCAGATACATAAGAAAACCTACGTTTCCAGCATAGCGAAAGGTGGCGATCAATCGCTCAAAAAGTAAGGTATTAAAAGGTATGTAGGCCATGTAAACCCCAGTGCCCACCAGAATCATCCAGGGCACCGGGGCCAGCACACCCGCCAGCATGCCTAGCGTGGAGCCTGCAGAGAGCGCAAACCCGCCCAGAATAATTGCGTGGTTGAGAAAGAAGGCGCGCCGGTTGTCCCGCACCAACACCATGAGGGCCATCATGGCCAGCAGCACCACCGCAATCGGTGCCTCGGTGCGGGTCAGCAGGGCGGGATCAGCCGTGATGTTCAGCCCCTGCCAGATTTCCACTACAAAGTTGTCGCGCAGGTCGCGCAAGGCGGTGAGCATCATGTACACCAGCACCAAAATCAGCAGCCCGGGCCGGAACGTGTTAAAAAACGCGCGGCGAGCGGCCAGCGGCATGGGCGGTCGCGGGGCGCGGAGCTCCCGGTCTTCGGGGGTAGGGGCGGGCAGGTGGTTGAGCAAGAATACGCTCAGGGCCAATAACGGAAAGAACAGCAAGCCGGTCACAAAGGGCATCCAGTTCTCCGCAACCCCCCACTCGGTCATGGTGTATTGCCCCACCGATTTGACAAATCCTGATGAAAAGACGAAACTGGCCGCCAGCACGCTGCCCATTAGCTCGGTGAAACGCCGCCCTTCGAGGTAGTGAAACACAATGCCCCAAATGAGCCCGAGCGGAAAGCCGTTGACCACAAAGCAGGCGATGGCCAGCCAAGGTGGCAGCAGCGCAAAGCCGAGCAGCGCCAGCCAGGACAGGCTAATGAGCGCAAGGATGCGCAGCGCACGGCCCCTTTCGCCCAATTCTGAAATGGCTTTTATGCCGTAAAACTTGCTGGCCATGTAGCCCAAAGTTTGCGCCAAAATGAGCCAGACTTTGTAATCCACGCCCAAGAGGCTCATGCCGTCAAAGGTGGCCACCGCAAAGGGCTTGCGAAAGGCATACATAGATGAATACACCAGGAATGCGGCCAGCGCCCCGAACAGGCTCATCCGGAATGGGCTGCTGCGGGCCAGCGCGCGTTGCAGCCATGGAACCAACATCATGACACTTGACCAGCCAACGCGTGCGGCGTCAGCAAAGGAATCAGTTCGCTGAGCGAATCCAGCACGTGGGTTGGGCGATGGGGCAGCAGTTGCTCGCGGGTAAAGGCGCCGCCGGTTACCCCGATGCTCATCAGGCAGCCTGCGTTGTGGCCTTCGTTGACGTCCACTTCGGTATCGCCGATTTTGATGACGCTGGCCGGGTCGTCTATGCCAAGATCCGCCATGATTTTGCGAATCATGTCGGGGTAGGGGCGGCCCCGTTCCACTTCGTCGCTGGCGGCCGTGGCGTCCAGGAAGCGGCCATCGGTCCAGCCTACGCGGGCCAAAATCACGTCGGTAATGTCGCGGCTAAAGCCGGTATCCAGCGCTACTTTGATGCCCATGCTGTGCAGGGCGTCAAAAACGGCCTCCGCGTCGGCTACGGGCCGGATGCCGGGCTCGTTGGCGTAAAAATTCACCATACCATCTACAAAATCGGTGTGAATGCGGTCAACAAGCCAAGGCGTTATGGCGTCGGGCAACGGTTCGTGGATCTCCAGAAGTTCGCGGATTGCCAGGGGTTTGGGGTAGCCCATGCGGTCAGTGGCTTCCTGCAAGGTGACCCCGGGGTAACCGTTGCGGCGCATGGCCCCCTGAAAGGCCTTGGCCACGTAAGACTCGTCGTGAATGGTGGTGCCGGCCATGTCAAAAACGGCCAGTTTAATCGTTGGCATACCCATAAATGGTTAGGGCCACAAGGTAAGGGATGCCGGCCAAGGTTCTTAGCACTACGGCGGTTTGCTCCCGGCATTTTGTAACAAGGTCTTCCACTGCCCATGCAGAAAGCAGAAAATCTGCCGCCATTTACCCTGTTTAGTTTCCTTAAAGAACAATTCCGTTGCTACGGTGTTTAGAGCGCCATATTCCTTGCTAGAACTGCTCAACCATGAAATTATTTTTCCTTCTTGCGGTGCTGTGCAGCACTTTCGCGGCCTGGGCTCAAAACGGCAGAATTGAAGGTACGGTGCGCGACGCCGTGAACGGCGAACCCGTTTCCTTTGCCAATGTGCTTGTACAAGGTACTTCCATCGGTACGGTTTCCGATCTGGATGGTCGCTTTGTGCTGGACAAACTCAACCCGGGCCTGATCAACCTGCAAATCTCTTTTGTGGGCTACCAAAGCAAAACCATCTTTGAAATTGATGTTCTTGGGGCCAAGGCCACCCAGTTGAACATCACTCTCGATCCTTCCAGCACGGCGTTGGAAGAGGTGGTGGTTAAAGTCAACCCATTTGAGAAAAAAGCGGAGAGCCCAGTGTCGGTACAATCTGTCGGCGCCGCTGAAATTGAACGTTTTCCCGGTGGCAACCGCGACATCAGCCGCGTTATTCAAACCCTACCCGGAGTGGCTGGAACCGTTTCTTACCGCAACGATATCATCGTGCGCGGCGGCAGTCCAAACGAAAACAAGTTTTTCCTGGACGGCATTGAAATTCCGGCCATCAACCACTTTGCCACGCAGGGCGCATCGGGCGGTTCCAATGGAGCCATCAATGTTGATTTCATTCAGGACGTAACCTTTTCATCAGCCGCCATCCCGGCTGAACGTGGAAATGCGCTGAGCAGCCTCATGGAATTTACGTTCAAAGACGGCCGCTCTGACCGGGTTGCAGGACGCGTAACGCTTGGGGCACTCGAAGCGGGTGCTTCGGTCGAAGGGCCCCTTCGCCTGAGCAAGATCAGTGACGAAAGCACGCCGGCTAAGTCCACCTTTATGGCCTCCTACCGCAGAAGCTACCAGGAGCTGTTGTTCCGGGCCTTTGCCTTGCCCTTTCTGCCTACCTACAACGATGCTCAGTTTAAAATCAAAACCCGATTTGATGCCCGCAACGAGTTGACGATACTGGGCATTGGCACGCTGGATCATTTCAATCTGAACTTGAACGCCAACGAAACGCCTGAGCAACAATACCAGCTCGGGCTGCTGCCAGAAATTGACCAAACCACCTATACCGTAGGTGCGCGCTATCGCCGTTTTAAAGAGAAAGGCAATTCCACGTTTGTGATCAGCCGCACCGAAGTAACCGATACGTACGAAAAGTTTGCTGATAATGATTTCGGCAATGAGAGTGCACTCCTTTTTCGCCAAAAGAGCGACCGCGAAGAAAATAAGTTCCGTTATGAAGAGCGCATCGTCGGGCGGGCCGGTTCCCTGACGCTTGGCGCTGGGTATGAATACTCCCGATACTCCGATGACAGCAGATTTAGCACGTCAGACGGCAGCATTCAGCCCAGGATCGTCCGGTTGGAGCTCAGTCAATTCAGTGCTTTTGCCCAGTACAGCCGCAAGCTATTTGCGGAGCGTTTGTCGCTCTCGCTAGGTTTGCGAAGTGATGTTGCAGATTACAACAGTTCCACGCGCAACCCGCTGGAGTCGCTTACGCCCAACATAGGCCTTTCGCTGGCGCTAACACCTGATATTAACCTCAATGCCAGCGCCGGTCGAGCCGCACAATTGCCTCCTTACACCGCTTTGGCGTTTACCGATGCAGGCGGAGCGCTGCTGAACCAAAGCACGTTGAAACACATTATTCGCGACCAATACGTGTTGGGCATAGACTGGGTCAGTGCCATCAACAGCCGCCTTTCGATTGAAGGCTTTTTCAAGGATTACCGCCACTATCCATTTCTGCTTCAGGACAGCATCTCGCTGGCCAATCTCGGCGCGGAATTCGGCGTTGTCGGCGACGCCGCCATGGATGCGAGATCCCGTGGTAGAGCCTACGGGCTGGAAATTGCCCTGCGCCAAAAGCTGTACCGCAATGTGTTTGGAATCGTGAGTTATACGCTCAGTTACAGCGAGTTTACCGCAGCTGATCCGTCCGAGTATTTGCCCAGCTCCTGGGATCGCCGCCACATCATTAACGTTGCCGGCGGCATTAAATTGGCAAAAAACTGGGACCTGGGCAGCAGGATTTCCTCGGCGACGGGTTACCCTTACACGCCCTTCAACGTAGCGGCAAGCGTGGAGAGTACGCAATGGGATTTAACGGGCGAAGGGGTTCTGGACTACACACAACTCAACAGCTTGCGCACGGCCACTGCTTTTCAATGGGACTTGCGCGTAGACAAGCGCTGGTACTTTGAAAAATGGGGTATTAATTTATACGTTGATATTCGCAACGTGTTGAGCACGACCACGACCCTGCAACCTGACCTCAGCGTGGTTCGCGATGCCACCGGTCAACCGCAACCAGACCCGCTTCAACCGGATCGTTACCAACCCCAGGACATCGCCAACGAGGATGGATTCGTGCAACCTTCCATTGGGTTGATTATTGATTTGTGAGGGGGCTGGAAGTTTCTCTCTTTGCTGCTCCAGGATGTATCTTCAACCGATCGGCGTTGAGTATTCAGCTCCGTCAGGCTCAAGAAAAGATCGGGCATGACAACATTCAAGGGTGCAATGAGTTGGGTCACAATTGGCGTGTTTGTTGCAGCCACTTTTTCAGTGTCCTGTAAGGTTGGCGCCTTTAGCGGTACCGACCCGAGAGGAACAACTGAATTTACAAAAGACCCCGGTACTACGCATGGCATCGAAGGCAACAGCGAACGTTCTTTTGGGTGTTCCCTATTAACCACGCTGGAGCATCCAAAGTAATGGAAAGCCGACACGACTCATTATGGGCAACTTCAAGGACAGGGTGGAAAAGACTTTGAGGTCATTCAAGCCTGTTTTCGCGCCATCAAGAGCCGGGAATCCCAACGTCCACTACCCGAAGTTAAATCCCTGCATTTTACTAAAATTGAAGGTGATGACGTTGCAGCGAATTTGAACGGCACCCTTTACCAGCAACAACTCGATAGTTTAAGGTACAGACTACCCAATATTGGCAAACTGCAGGGCTACTATTTTTATCAGCAGAGCGCAGGGGGTTATGGCGGATATGGCAACCTCTTGCTTCTTGATTCAATTTCCAAGAGAGGCAATGTCTTGAATATTCACCGCGAAGTAAGCGGCGAGCAAAACATTAGTTTTCGATACTTTAACATTATTAAAAATAAGATAAAAATTTATGAAGGGTATTGTTACGATGACGGATGCAGTTTGAAGGAAAGCTATGTAATTCGTGTTAAATCCAATGGAGCAGTGGACGTGGACGCGCGTCTGAAGCAAGATGAACGCTAAGCATATCAGAAACCAAAAAAATTTTTCACAAGCGGCTTTTACCTACCGTGAAAGGCTCACCCCTGATTGATAAACCCTCTATTTTGACCCTTTGCCATTTATAGTGGGTTAGTTATTTTTCTGGATGGAATCTGCGGAACTGTTTACTGCTCCATCATCATATCCACGCGAATAGTGCCTTGGCCGGAAATATTGGTGATAGCACCCGAGGAGAGCTAAACTAACCAACGGTGGAATCACTTGATAGCATGGGCTAAAAGCTACCGTCTTCATGCCTGGGGCCCGTGTCCTCCAAAAAAAGCAGCATATTTATCCCGGGAGAGTATCGCACAGATTTCAGCACAAGCGTGGGTTGTGCTGAAATGCATTATATAGGCATATCGTTATAATAGAATACTATGCAGCTGTACTTGACCATCGGCATCATTGCCATTGGAATCTTTTTGTTTGTTAGGGATTATTTTAGTATAGATACTACATCTATATTAATCATGGCCTTGTTCATTGTTTCGGGCGTGTTGAACCCAGAAGAAGGCTTTTCGGGATTTAACCACCCGGCAACCCTCACCTTGGGTTGCATGTTTGTGGTCAGTGGAGCCATTTTCAAATCAGGGCTAATTGGTGGGTTGAGCGGCAGGATTGTAAAAATTGCGCGCATCCATTACATGATTGCGCTGATTGTCTTTTGCCTTATCGCGGTCGTATTCTCCGCCTTTGTCAATGACTCTGCGGTGGTAGCCATTCTGATCCCGCTGGCGCTGTCTGTTTGCCGGGATACCGGAATTGCCCCTTCGAAACTTCTCATTCCCATTTCATTTTCCGCGCTGTTTGGAGGCACTTGTACACTCATTGGTACCTCAACCAATATTCTAGTCAGCAGTATTGCAGAAAAAAACGGTCTTGAGCCTTTTGGCATGTTTGAGTTTTCTTTGCCGGCGTTGTGTTTGTTGGCAATTGGATTGGGGTACATTTTTTTGATAGCTCCTTTCCTCTTACCCAATAGAAAGAACAATGCCGTAAACGTTTTTGACAACGTAGAACAATACACGGCTCAAATTTTGGTCGCACCCGGCAACAAAGACATTGGCAAGCCTATCCAAAAATCGCTGCTAGAATCTACTTTGAATTCTAACATTGTTGCTATTTTTCGAAACGGAGAAAACCTTACCTTTTTTGATCGCGATACCTTGTTGCGTGAAAATGATCAAATAAAGATCATCGTTAGTCCGAGCAAATTGAGCGAGCTTAGCGATAATGCGAAATACGTTATTATTGGTAAAAAAGGTGATGTAGTCAACGGCGATGCAGGAAGGATTTTGTACGAAACCATGGTACCTATTGGTTCTGAACTCGCTGGAGAGTCACTGAAGAGTTCCCAGTTTAGGAACATTTACAATTGCTCCGTGCTGGCTATCCGGCACAGAGAAGAGGTTACGCATGAAAACATATCTGACATCATTATTAAGGAAGGTGACATGATCTTGATTTATGGCACCAAAGTGGAGTTAGACAAACTCTTGCAAAGCAAGCTGATTATCTTGTTGTCGGAGCATGCCGTTTCCAAAATTGATTACAAGAAAGCCATACCGGCCTTGCTCATTGCCGTTGGGGTGGTGAGTGCTGCTGCATTTGGAATAACCAGCATCCTCATTAGCAGCATGGTTGGGTCGCTGGTTTTGGTAACCACCTCCATCCTAAAGCCGCAAGAAGCCTACGACGCCATTGAATGGAAAGTCATCTTTATGATGGCGGGTGTCTTGTCTATGGGCACGGCGCTGGAAAAGACCGGTGGGGCGGCCATTATCGCTGAATTCGTTTACAACACCATGGGGGGCTTTGACCCGAGAATCACGCTGAGCTTAATCTTTCTCATTACGTTTCTTTCCACCAATATCCTTTCGAGCAAGGCAACGGCCGCATTAATGGTTCCCATCGTATTAAGTTTGGCTGTTGCTATGCAGATTAGTGAAAAGCCCTTTCTCATCGCCGTAATGTTTGCCTGCTCGCTAACCTTTATGACCCCGGTTAGCTACCCCACCAATACCATGGTGTACGCTCCCGGTGATTACAAGTTCAATGACTTCCTGAAAGTAGGCACGCCACTCAACATTATCGTGTGGATTGCGGCTTCGTTTATCATACCGCTCTTCTTCCCATTTTGAGGCGAAGTCGCGGTTCTTTTTGCCGCGTTATTCCCCTCAGTAAGGGTTAAGCGGGCCTCAATACTCCTCCTTTACGGGCTCGCTATCCTGCAACCCGAGTGTCTCATCAAGCGCTACATACATGGAGATGTACGAAACCGGAAGGCTGACCAGAATTCCCACTAGGCAGACCAGCAATCCGGCTATGTTGAGCAGCAAGCCGGCAACGATCAGAAAGAGGAACATGCCCCACCAGGATTTATGGAGGAGTTTGCGGCTTATGCTCAGGGCTTCCGTGGCGGGTTTGTTGTAGAACAGCAGCAAGTAAGGAGCCCACGAAAAGGCGATGGCCAGGTAAATGCCGGGAAGCACCAAAAAGACCATTCCAACCACGACTAAAACCGCGTACAACAAGTACACCACAATTAGTTCGCCGGTCAATTTGTAGCCGCCGAACATGTCACTAAAGGTGTAGGGCTCATTGCGCATAATTTTTCTAGCCAGAATAGCATAACCCATTTGCATGGGCAGCAGTAAAACTGCCACAGCAATAGTCGCAAATACACCTACAAATTCGCCTAATTGACCACCCACCAACTGCACACCTAAGCTAAGGCCTTGTGACAAAATCAACAGGCCAATGAAGTAGCCGGGTTCTTTTTGGAAAATTTCCCAGCCTTTGCGAATCCACCCGCGGATTTCAACCGTGAAACCATCCCGAATCAGTTCAGCAGCGCGGGTGTCAAAATCAACTCCGCCAGCCTGGCCGGTGGAGGGGCGATCAAGTAGCGTATCGTCCATGGGAATAAGCGTTTGGTTCAGCGATGGTTTAGGTTCAGCCAGGATACTTGCAGTTGTATTTATAAACACACAGGCAAGCAAGGGCTAGAAAAACCCCGTCTAAAAATAGAAAACTCAAGCAGATTTGGCGCTAGATTTAGTCCTGTGTCCGCAAATATTAACTTTTTTTTAGCAGATAGAGTGTATACCGGTGATGGCCGTTGCCTACTGAATACCGCCGTTGGGGTCAACGCCCACAGCGGCATCATTGAGGCGCTGCTCCCCGCGGAACTGGCGCCAAATGCGCATTACCAACCGGGCAGCCTGACGCCGGGATTCATCAATGCACACGGCCACCTGGAACTGAGCCACTTGCACGGGCATTTTCCGCAGCACACCGGGCTGGTGCCTTTTCTTGAAGCCGTGACCCGCAGTAGAGGAGCCGACCATGCAACCATAGAAAAACATATGCAGGCTGCGGAGCTAGCGTTAAAAGCCGCTGGTACCGTGGGCATGGGCGACATTGCCAATACCACGGCCAGCATTGGCATCAAGCGTTCGTCAAAAATTCATTTTCACACGTTTGTCGAGGTCTTTGGCATGTCGGCGCAGGGTTGGCCGGCAGGGCTGGAGCGCGGACGCCCGGTTTTGGAGGCTTTCCAGCAGGCGGGCTTGTCTGTGAGCTTAAGCCCGCACGCGCCTTATTCGGTTCATCCGGAACTTATGCAGCACATTGGCGCGGCCAATGCCGGTCAGCCCATCAGCATCCACATGCAGGAAAGCCCTGAAGAAATCCTCTTTTTTGCCTCGGGCGAAGGGGCATTTCCCTCGTTTTACCAAAATCTGGGTATCCCAGTCAGCATTCCTGAGCCTGGCTCTTCATCGCTCAAAGCCACCCTGGATGCTTTGCCAGCCGGCCAGCGCCTCCTGCTCGTGCACAACACCTGCGCCACCGCCGCCGACCTGGAACTGGCCGCCAACTCCGGCCGCGATGTCTTTTGGTGCCTCTGCCCCGGCACCAACCGATACATCGAAAACCGTCTTCCCGAAGTGCCGCTGTTCCGGCGTTACCCGGACCGCGTGCTTATCGGCACGGATTCACTGGCGTCAAACGGCACATTGTCGGTGTTAAACGAAATACAACAACTTCTGCAAGCAGATCCCGAATTAGACCCCGCCCTGGCCATTCAATGGGCCTGCGGCAACCCGGCCAGGTTTTTTAACTGGCCCGATTTGGGTGCGTTGGCGCCCGGAAAACGGCCCGGCCTCCTGCATATTCACCCAGGCCAGGATGGTAGCCCGTTTGGTCCGGGCAGCAATGTGCAAGTTATGGAATGAAAATACACATGTATAAAAGGCTGCGTAACATCATAAAAGGGGTGTTTTTCGCTGTCCTATCTTGTTGATTAGCAGTATTTTAACACTTTTTAACACGTCATTTTCGCTGCTTTTCCGGTTCCGCTATAAATTATTTTACTCCCAATGGAAACTTTTGGCGTTCAAATTGTTTCCATAGTGGCCAGTGGGTATCTTTGCCGCTCTTTAGGCAAGGCAGGACCGTCCAAACGGGCTTAAAGAACCGAGAGGGCCGTCTCGGTAACGCCATACCAGCGTCGCTTAAACTTAACTC
>ENA-ORBV01004103-ORBV01004103.1-microbial-mat-metagenome-genome-assembly--contig:-NODE-4103-length-28379-cov-4.361388_pt1 | contig 28379 bp, 23 predicted proteins | sample MGYA00237777_ERZ505514 | MGnify/ENA primary metagenome ERZ505514 (study PRJEB26160, sample SAMN06269048) | microbial mat metagenome | isolation source: Oligotrophic lake microbial mat | place...
AGCCGGGTGCGGGGATGGACGGACCTAGGGAACTTGGCGCTGGGGCAGGCGCGGGCGTGGGTCGCTGCTGAGGCGTGCCAACGTACAAGTCGGAGGGCGTACGCGCCGAGAACGAGCCAGAGCCTCCGCCAAGGCCAGTGCCAACCAACGATGACGATGAGGATGACGATGCGGCGGATGAAGTGGACGGTTGCGAAGTGGAGGCGGCGCTGTGCGACAGCAGCGACCCCGGCGTCGACATGGCACCAGTGCCAGCGCCGACACCCGTGGTGACCGCAACATGCGGGGGATGCGCCAGCGTCGTGGGCGACGGCGATGCCGCGTGCACGCAAGCGTTCGGCAAAGGGTCCTGTCCCGTCACGTACGAATGCCGTTTCCGCGGCGCTTTCGGCGATGTGTACCGCCAGGGGCAGCGATTCGGTACGCGCCCATCGGGCGACGTCGCGAAAGAGCGGCGCAGAGACCGTGTAGGGCGCGTGTGGCGAGACGCCGGTGCGTACGAGTGCGGTGTCGAGCACGCGCAGCGCGTCGACCGTCTGCTGCAGGCCGCGCACCGCGCCCACGCACTGCGACGGGTCGGGGCCGAACACTTCGATGTAGCCGATTCCCCGCACACCCATTTCGCGCATCGCGTGCAGCGGATGCGCCGACGTGGCGGTATCGGCGCAGGTCGTGATGCCGTTGAGCAGCGCTTCGACCAGCCCGTAGCGCGAGGCATCGAGCAGCGCGTCCTCGTCAAGACAGTCGCGTCGCGCCAGCGTGAGCACCGACAGCCAGTCGCGAAAGTCGAGCCCCTCGAGAAAGCCGCGCATCGCGGTGAGTTCGAGATGCGAGTGTGCGTTGACGAGTCCGGGGAGGATCGCGGCATTGCCCAGTGCGACCGTGCGCATGCCGGCGAGTTCGTCGGCGAGATCAGCGGCGCGTCCGACGCGCATGATCTGCGTTCCGTGAATGATCACGGCGCCATGCTCGATCGGCGGCGTCGCGACCGGGAGCACCCAGCGGGCCGTATACGCGGTCGCGATGCTCGCGGTCGCGATGCTCGCGGTGGCGATGCTCGCGGTGGCGATGCTCGCGGTGGCGGTCTGGGTGTGTGCTGCGCTCGCCTCGCGTGCTTTCATGCGCGCGATCAGGGCGGTGGAATGCGGAAGGGGTTCGTGGTATCGCGGGCTGTGCGAACCATCGTGCTGTCCGTCGAGCCGGGCGGTCGCACGGGGCCATCCGTACACTGGCGCGTTGGCTCAGTACCCGCGACGAAGAACTCGGTGACGACGTTGCCCATGCAGGCGGTCGTCGCGAGTTGTCCGGTGAGCGCGTCGATGTCGCGCGTGATGACGCCATCCGGGCGAGGCCAGTCGGGCGGTGTGGGCTTCCGACGATAGACCTCCGTCATGAACGCCGTCCATGCGGGCGCGGCGAGATCACCGCCTTGCGCATTCGACTTGATCTTCGTCGGCCGATCGAAGCCCATCCACACACCGGCCACGAGATCTGCGGTGTATCCGATGAACCAGACGTCAGCGCCGTCGTTGGTGGTGCCCGTCTTGCCACCGGCCGGCACGCGAAAGCCGGCGCCCGCCACGCTGCGCGCCGCCGTACCGCGCACCACAACGTCCTTCATCATGCTGACCATCATCCACGACTCTTCGGGCGAGAGTACCGCTTCGCGCGTGGATTGCGGCTCCCACACCGTCTTGCCCTGCGCGTTCTCGACCTTCACGATGGCGTGCGGTGTGGTGCGCAGGCCGAGGTTCGCAAAGACGGAGTAGGCACCAACCATCTCGATGGGATAGACATCGGCCGAGCCGATAAAGATGGACGGATACGGTGGAATGGGCGTGCTGATGCCAAGCTTGCGCGCCATCTGAATGACGGCGCTCGTGCCGACATTTGTGCCGGTGTTGATGGCGGCGAGATTACGCGACAGGTAGAGCGCTTTCCGCATCGGCATCGGGCCATTGAACTTCATGTCGTAGTTCTGCGGCGTCCAATTCTCCCCCGACATCTGCTCGATCGAGATGGGGGAATCGTCGACAATCTGCGCGGCGGTGAAGCCCGCGTGCACGGCCGCTGCATACATCACGGGCTTGAAGGTCGATCCGGGCTGGCGCAGCGCCTGCACCGCGCGATTGAACTTGGAATCGTCGTAGTCGCGGCCCCCGACCATCGCCCGAACGAGTCCGGTGCGCGGATCGATCGCGATGAACGCCCCTTGCAGATACGGGGAGTTGGCGGCGCCCGCTTCGCCGCCTTCGGCATTGCGCGCGACATAACCCTCGTACGTGAGATGCTTGTACGCGCCACTGCGACCAGCTTCGATGGCCTTGAGCTGATTCTCGAGCGCGCGTTCGGCCGCGCCCTGCATGTCGACGTCGAGCGACGTGTAGACGCGCAGTCCTTCATCGTAGAGACTCTTGCCGAAGTGCGCTTCGAGTTGACGACGCACCCACTCCAGATAGTAGGGCGCCACGTCACCGGATTCAGTCCGCTGCGCGAGTTGCAGCGGAAACGCCTTGGCCAGCGACGCGTCGGCGTCGTTGATGGCACCTTCGCGACGCATCAACTCCAGCACGGTGTTGCGACGCGAGATGGCACGATCGGCAAAGCGTCGCGGGTTGTAGCGTTCGGGTGCTTTCGGCAGGCCCGCCAGCATCGCCGCTTCGGCTACGGTCAGCTCGCGAACCGACTTGCCGAAGTAGCGCTGCGACGCCGTCTCCACACCGTACGCGCCGTTGCCGAGGTAGATCTGATTGAGATACAGCTCGAGGATCTTGTCCTTCGAGTAGCGCTGTTCGATGGCCCGCGCCACGCGGCCTTCCTTGAGTTTGCGGAAGATCGTCTTTTCACGCGAAATGCGATCGGAGAAGACGTTGCGCGCCAGCTGCATGGTGATGGTGCTGAAGCCCTGCGCGTAGCGACCGGCGCGCACGTTGCGCGCGGCGGCACCCATGATGCGGAAGTAGTCGATTCCCTTGTGCGAGTAGAAGCGACGATCCTCGACAATGATGAACGCGTCGCGCACATGCCTGGGGATCTCGTTCAGGCGCACGAGTGTGCGGCGCTCGAGGCCAAGCTCGGAGATGAATCGTCCGTCGGCGGCGAACACTTTCGACGTCTGACGCGGCACGTACTGCTCGAGCGACGCGATGGACGGACAGCGTCCTTCGCGGCAGACGACTCCCCATGCGCCAGCCAATGCGCCTGCGCCGATGGCGCCGCCGAAGACGCCAAGGAGCACCAGCCACCCGAGGACCGGATAGCGGGCGAAGGCGGACGCAGTGGCAACGCGAAAGGCCGCAAGACGGCCGGTGCCGGAGCGCTTACGTGACGATGGTGACGTCACGGGCTGGAAGAGCGGGATGAGAAGGACATCGGTCTCCAGAACGGTACCGACGCGCCCCCGGGCACGCCAAGAGCGACAGCGCACATATCTCACACTTATCTTTGACGGATGACTGCGCATCCAGCCCCGATCTCCGAACTCGCATGGCGCGAGCTGCTCTTCCAGCACACCGACGGCCTCGCCGCCGCGCTCGACGCCGGCACCGTAACCGGCTACTGCGGCTTCGACCCCACCGCGTCGAGCCTGCATGTCGGCAACCTCGTCCCCGTGATGGGGCTGGTGCATCTGCAGCGCGCCGGCCATCGCCCGATCGCGTTGGTTGGTGGCGGCACCGGGATGATCGGCGACCCAAGCGGCAAGAGCAGCGAACGCACGCTCCAGAGCCTCGAGACGATTGCGGCCAACGCGGAAGCGATTCGTGGACAGTTGTCGCGCTTTCTCGATTTCGACGGTCCACGCGGCGCCAAACTCCTGAACAACGTCGACTGGCTGCAGCCGTTGTCGCTCCTCGATTTCCTGCGCGATACGGGCAAGCACTTCTCGGTCAACATGATGTTGGCCAAGGAGTCGGTGAAATCGCGCCTGGAGACGGGGATTTCCTTTACCGAGTTCTCGTACATGCTGCTGCAGGCGTACGACTACCTCGAGCTGCACCGTCGCGAAGGCGTCACGTTGCAGCTCGGCGGCAGCGATCAGTGGGGGAACATCACCGCCGGGATGGAGCTCATCCGTCGCACGACAGGGGGCGAGGCGCACGCGCTCACCCTCCCGCTCATCACCAACGCCAACGGCTCCAAGTTCGGCAAGAGTGAAGCGGGCGCGATCTGGCTGGATGCGTCGCGCACGTCCCCCTACCAATTTTACCAGTTCTGGATTGGCGCGGATGATCGCGATGTGTCGCGATTCCTGCGCTACTTCACGCTGCTGCCGCAAACGGAGGTTGAGGCGTTGGATCAGGCGGTGCGTACGAATCCGGAACGCCGGGAGGCGCAAGGTGCGCTGGCCAACGAGGTCACGTCTCGCGTGCACGGTGCAGATGCGGCGCGCGTCGCACAGGAAGTCTCGGCGCTGTTGTTCGAAAAGGGAGATCCGACGTCGCTCTCGGACGCGGCGCTCGACGCGTTACGTGCCGAGATTCCGTTTGCGACGTACGCCGCCCCCGCCGACGGTGTCCAGGCGTCCGATGGCGTCGATGTCTTTGAATGCCTGACGGCGCTTGGCATTGCCGCGTCGCGCGGCGCCGCCAAACGGTTGCTCGAACAGGGCGGCATCAGCGTGAATGGCGTAAAGCTGAATGCGGCCGACAGGCTCGTCACCACCGACCGTCTGCTTCGCGGACGTCACCTGTTGCTGCGCAAAGGCGCACGCGACTACGGATTGGTGTACGTACCCGAGTGATCGTCAAGCGAACATCGGCAGGGACGCGTCCGGCGTCGCTGCCCGGCCTATTTGAGTTGTGGCGACCGATCGCCGAGTACGCCGCCGCCACTGCCGATGGCGACGGTGCGAATACTGAGCGAGCGCGCGAACGCCACGAATCCGACGGCGCTCGCCAGCGCTTTCGAGGCGAGATCGTTCATTGCCAGGCGGCAGTAGGGGAGCAGCCCTTGGTCGAGCACGTGCCGCGCCAGCGCGCGCAGCACAACCTGACCCAAACCGCGGCGGCGATAGCCGGGCGCGACAACAACGCGGATGCGAGCCAGTCTGCCGAGGGGGCGACCGACCGACGCGAGGGCGACCAGCACGCCGCCGGAGAGCACGCCAACGCGATGTGGCGATTCGTGCGCACCACCGCCGCGATCCCAGTCGGCGGGCGTGACTTCGTGCTTGAGCATGTCGAGCACCGACGGCACAGGATCGTACACCAGCGCCGCGACCGCGCGGCGTTCGGGGGCAAGCGTTCCTTCGTCCACCACCGCGAGCGCGGCCGGTTCGTCCTCGACTACCAGCGTCGTCTCCCGCATGTGCATGATCGAACCGGCGGGCGGCTCAGCTCGCGTGAGCGAGATGAGCTCCTGCAGTTCGCCAGCCTCGAGGTCGTAGTCCCGCGCATCTCCGCTTGGCAATGACACGAGACCAACAGCGCCGCGCACGAAGGTGAGGAGAACGCGCCCATCGGGATCGTGCCGCTCCAACGACTCAACGCGCTGATGCTCCAGATAGCCCACTGGGCACTGGAGCAGCAGAGCCCACGAGCGCAATGCGTCGCTGATGCTTCGAGTGGCGAGCGACACCAGCACGGGCCTTCTCGGCGGACCGAGCGTAAGGGAGAAGTCGCAACACACTGCGCCATCGGAGACGGCGGCGTATGTAAGCGAATCTTAATGGGTTACGATCCCGGAAGATGCCTTCGCCATGGCGACTTTCGATCGATGTACCGCGACGCGGTCGACGACGCAGTCGTTTCCGTCACGCTTCAAGCACGGCCAGCACGCGATCGATCTCCTCGATGCTGTTGTAGCAGTGCGGCGAAAAACGCACCGCCCCTTCACGCGTGACATGGGTGACCTTGGCTTTGCGGAGGCGATCGCTCATGGCGGGCAGATCGTCGGGCGCGAAGGACACGACCCCGGCGCGACGGGTCGGATCTGCCGGCGTCACCAGCCGCACGTCCGCCCGCGACGATGCCCAGTCCACCACTCGTCGACCCAGTGTCTCGAGGTGCGCCGCCACTTCGCGCACGCCCAGCTCGAGCAGCATCGCGGTCGACGCGTTGACCGTGGCGAAGTCGTGATACGCGAGCGTCACCACCTCGAAGCGTCGCGCGTCCGGGAAAAATTCAAACTCGTAATCGGTAAGGCGCGAATAGTCGGTGGACGCGCGCATGCACGCCCAGCCCACGTCATGCGGCACGAGGGATTCGATGAGACCGCGTCGCACGTAGACGAAACCCGTCCCCCACGGTCCGAGCTGCCACTTCTGCGCACCACTGGCGAAGATGTCCACCGGGAGCGCGTGCAGGTCGATCTCACGGACCCCGCACCCCTGAATACCGTCGACGATGAAGAAGACGTCGTTGGCGCGACAGGCATCGCCGATGCGCTTGAGATCGGCGACGAACCCGCTCGCGAACTGCACCCAGGAGATGACCACGGCGACAACATCGGGGCGCGCGATCTTCTGCACGAGCAGGTCTTCATCGGGCACGCCGTTCACGCGCGGCACGAGTTCGAGGGAGATGCCGCGTGACGAGAGCGCCTGAAACGGATACACGCAGCTCGGGAACTCACCATCGAAGGTGAGGATGACGCCCGGTCGCATGGGGAGCGAACGCGCCGCGAGATTGAGCCCGTAGGTGGTGTTGGGCATGAGCGCGATCTCGTCCGCATGGGCGCCAACCAGTCGCGCAAACTGCGCGCGCGAGGTCGCCACGGTGTCGAACATGAGGGGCAGCGGGATGCGATGAGGCTGCGAGCGCAGCTCCGTCCACTGGTTGGCCGCCGCGACGGCCGACTGCGGCATCGGACCGGTGGACGCGGCGTTCAGGTAGATCGCCGGATCGTGGTGCATCCATGCATACTCGCGCGCGCGCAACGACGCGACGTCGAGACCGGGGTGAATTGGAGCCGTCATATGGAAGTCGTTCGAGTGGCAGAACGTGGGCAGAGGAAAGCTAGGCGACGATCAGCTGCGCGAGCGCGGGTCGAGGGCATCACGCAACGCATCACCCAGCAAATTGAATCCCAGCACGGCGACGCCGATGGCGACACCGGGCGCGAGTGACGTCCACGGCGCCGACCGGAGCTGCGAGAGATCGCGACCATCGGCAATCATGGAGCCCCAGCTGGGTGTGGGTGGCTGCACGCCCAGCCCCAGAAATGAGAGCGCCGCTTCGGCCATGATGGCCGCGGCGATGCCGAGTGTGGCCGCGATGACGACGGGCGCGATGACGTTGGGGAGGATATGCCGTACGAGAATGCGGAGGTCGCGCGCGCCCACGGCTCGCATCGCCTGCACGTATTCGAGTTCGCGCACGACCAGCACCTGACCACGCACCAGCCGCGCCATGCCAGCCCACCCCACCACGCCGATCACGACGCACACCGTCGTCAGCGACGGCTCGAACGCAGCCGCCATCGCGATGAGGAGCAACAGCGACGGAAACGCCAGGGTGACGTCGGCCAGTCGCATGATGACGTCGTCGGTCCACTTGCCGCGATAACCCGCGACAAGACCCAGAGCGACACCAAGAAGCAAGGACACGCCCTGGGAGGCCAGTCCCACCACCAGTGACACGCGCGTGCCATGCACGAGTCGCGACCAGACATCGCGTCCCTGCGCATCGGTGCCGAGCCAGTGCGCAGCGGACGGAGCACGCAACGTCTGTGTGACATCGATGCGAATGGGGTCGAGCCGACCGACCACGTTGGCCGCGATGGCGGCGAAGACCAGCACGGCGACGACGCCGACTCCAAACCACGCGCGTCTGTCAGCGCGGAGTCGTGCCCACGCGCGGGAGGGCGCCTGTGCGGTCGGCATCAGAACCACCGGCGAAGCGGCTGCCATCATGCGGGCACCGCACGGATGGCGTGTTGCGCCACACGTTCTCCCGACGCGCGCGACAGAGACTCCGTGAGGCGATCCATATAGGCGTGCCACCCATGCACCCGCGATGCGCGCGCAGCGGCAGCGACGCCCATTGCGCGTTGCTCGGACGCGTCTGCGAGCAGGCGAGCCAATTCGGCGACCGTTGCCGATGGATCGGCGGCGTCCGCGAGGAATCCGGTGATGCGAGGCGCAACCAGAAGGCGCAGCGGGGATTCAACGGGCACGATGACGGGAAGTCGTCGTGTCATCGCCGAGATGATCGCCAAGGCGCCGGCATCGCCGCCAGTCGTGACCCAGACAGCGGCGGCGGCGCGTCTATCCCGTCGGAGATACTCGTCGAGCGACAACAGGTCGAGTGCGTCCGCCAGGCCGAGCGATGCGGCGTGGATGCGCGCCGATTGCAGTGAGGCTTCGTCGCCGACGAGTACGACGCGCAACGCCGCGTGTCGCGTGATGAGATGTGCCGCTGCACGCAGTGCGATCACGGTGCCGGCACTCGCTTGGCGTCCGGGCACGATCAGCAGGCGGAGCGGCGCTGCAGCAAGATCCGCGTGTATCGTGTCGTCAGGGTCCGTCAACGCCGGCCACGACAGCAGCGCCAATGTCGATGGGGACTCGGGTCCTCGCTCGTCACCGGCCGGTCCTGTCAGCTGGTCGTGCGCAATCGACCTGCCAAACATTTCGACCCGGCTGCGGGCGGTGGCGACTCGGGAGCGCCATCCTGTCCCCATCGGCTCGTCAAAGCGCACGCGTCGAACGACACCGCCACGACGACCGATCGCCAACGCCGCCAGCATGGCGTCTCGCTCGCCATGCACCAGCACCGCCGATGCGCGCGTCGCGACCACCACTCGACGGATCGCGCGCCAACGCGCGAATCGTCCGCCAGCGGCGAAACCGCGTAGTGCGACGTCGGGAAACCCTGCCTCCACACCACCGGCTGTGGCACTCGGCCGCGGATAACAGGCCGTCACCGTCTCGCCACGCTGCGCCAATGCGTTCGCTATCGTGAGCAAGTACCGCGTGCCCATCGACCAGTCGTCGTCCGTCGTCAGCACCAGCACCCGCATGCGCGTCAGTCCGGGACCGTTGTGGCCACCGCAGTGGCCACCGCAGTGGCCATGGTCCGCTTCGCGTCGTCGGTCACCGACGGCGACACGTCGTCGGCAGGCGCCAGTGCATCGGCGTCGATGACGCTGCGACGGTCGAACTGCATGGCATGCAGTCGCGCGTACGCGCCACCACTGGCGAGCAGCGCAACGTGCGTCCCCTCTTCGACCACCTGTCCCTGATCGAACACGAGGATGCGATCAGCGTGCTGAATCGTGGCGAGACGGTGCGCAATGACGAACACCGTGCGTCCGGCGAGCAAGCGATCGATCGCCTCCTGCACCAACCGCTCCGACTCGACATCCAGCGCCGATGTCGCTTCGTCGAGAATGAGGATGGGCGGATCGGAGAGGAGCGCACGCGCGATCGCCAATCGCTGCCGCTGGCCACCGGAGAGTCGGGTACCGCGCTCACCGAGATTCGTGTCCCACCCGTCCGGCAACTCGCGAATGAAGCCGAGTGCGTTTGCCGCACTCGCAGCGGCATCAAGCTGCGCCTGCGACGCATCGATGCGACCGAACGCGACGTTGGCACGCACGGAGTCGTTGAAGAGCACGGTGTCCTGACTGACGATGCCGGTGAGCGCGCGGAGCGATTGCAACGAGATGTCGCGCAGATCGACACCGTCCAACAGAATGCGCCCCTTGGTTGGCTCGACAAATCGCGGCAGCAGGTCGACCAGGGTCGACTTCCCGGCACCGCTGGCGCCCACGAGGGCCACGATTTCGCCTTTGCGCGCCGTGAACGACACGTTGCGCAGTGCTTCGGCGCCTTCGTCGTACGCGAACGACACGTGTTCGAACTGGATGCGATCCGCGAACGCGGACTGCACGACGGAGCCTCGATCCATCGCCGTCTCGGCGGGCGAATCGAGGATCTCGAACAGTCGCTCGGCGCTGGCCAATGATTGCTGCGCCGCGGGTTGCACCTGCGAGAGCTGCTTGAGAGGCTGCAGCAGGCGCATCACCCAGATCAGAAAGACGATGAGCTCCGAATCGCCGAGCGTTTTTTCGACGAGCACGAGATGCGCGCCGAACCAGAGAATGGCGACGGCCGTGAACGTGCCGAGCGTTTCGGTGACCGGACCGGAGAGCAGCGAGAGGCGACCGATACGCACGTAGCCGCGCGCGAAGGCAGCGTTGCGCGTGACGAAGCGTTGCTCTTCGCGTGGCTCCGCGCCGTACGACTTGATGAGCCGCACGCCGCTCACGGCTTCCTGCACGTGACTGGTGATCTCGCCCTGATCGTTGCCGAGTCGGCGATAGCCTTTGCGCAGCTTGCGGAGGACCGGTTGCAGCGCGCCGATCGTGACCGGTGCCACGACGAGCGCGGCGAGGGACAGCTTCCACGACAGGACGAACATGCCGATGACGGTGGCGATCACCTGTGCACTCGACCACATGGAGCGCGTGACCAGTTCGGTGACGACCGTCTTGGCGGTGTTGGTGTCGTTCAGCACACGCGAGATGATCTGTCCAACTTTGTTGCGCGTGAACCAGGGCAACGGCAGGCGCAGCAGATGTGCGTAGACGCGGTCACGAAGGTCGCGCACCACGTATTCCTGCAGTTGCACCCCCACTTGACCGCTCAGCCAGATCAGTACGTTCTTGACGGCGACCGCGACCAGTACCACGAGGATGACGTTGCGCAATGACGCCATCTGCTCGCCCGGCACCAGCAGCACGCCGATCGTCGCGGTGAGGATGTCGCCGATCATGCCCGTGGCGGGAATGATCTGCGCCTTTCCGAAGAGCGCGTTCAGGAACGGGATGAGCAGCGTGAACGAGAACACGTCCGCCACTGCGGCGACCGCATTCAGGCTGACAACGCCGACCAATTTTGAGCGATGTGGCCGCACGAACGTCCAGAGCCGCGACCAGAGTCGCGGTGCCGGCACGCGATAGGTGCCCGTGACCTGAGCGTTCGTGTTCACCGCTTGGGAGTGAGCAGCGCGAGGGGCAGGATGCACTCCTCCGGCGTTACGCCGCCATGCAGGAACGACCCCCGATAGCGACTCTGGTACTCGCGCAATTTGGTCGGATAGACGAAGAACGTATCACCCGCGGCGAGCAGCGTGTTGCTGTTGCCACCGCGATGCGGGAGGCGCAGGTCGTCCGGGTTGCTGAAGAGCAGCGCGTGCTCCGGTCGTTCGGCGCGAATGTCTTCGCCGAACTTGTAGCGCAGGTTGGCGGTGGCGTCGCGCTTGGCGAAGACCGTTGCCGGTGTGTTGCAGTGCAGCGCGCCGTGGTCACTGGTGATGACGACCGAGATGCGACGACGCGACGCTTCCCTGAGCAGGGAAATCAGCGCCGAACGCTCGAACCACTGCTTGGCCAGTGCACGCATGGCGATCTCGTCGCGCGCAACTTCGTAGAGGATGGCCGACTCGCTGCGTCCGTGCGTCAGCTGGTCGACGAAGTTGAAGACGAACGCGTGAATGCCTTCGCCGGCAATGGCACCTGGCAGATGGCGTTCGAGATCGGCGGAATCGGCGGCCGTGGTGATTTTCTGGTAGCGCACCGACGCCTTGATCTGCAGCTCCTCCAGATGCGCGATCAGCAGGTCGCGTTCGTGCGCGTTGAGCGATTCGTCATCGCGCTCGCCCCACCAATCGGGAAATCGCGCGGCAATCTCGCCAGGAAAAAGCCCGCTGAAGAGCGAGTTGCGCGCGTACGGCGTGGCGGTGGGCAGAATCGAGTAGTAGTGCGTCGTCTCGACGTCGTACAACGGCGCCAGCAAGGGCTCGAGCACGCGCCATTGATCGACACGCAGGCAATCAATGACGATGAAGATCGCCTTCTTGTCGCGCGCCAGCAGCGGGACGACAAACTCCGAGAGCACATCGACCGAGAGCGGCGGTCGATCGCCTTCCAGGTCGCGCAGCCAACGTGGATACTCGGTCTTCATGAACGTCGCGAACTCGCGATGCATGTCCGTGTAAAGACCCCGCAGCGACTCATGGAGGCCAAGTTCGCCGGCGTCTGCCAGATCCACGTCCCACTGCATCAACTCGGAAAACCGATCGATCCATCCACGCCAGTCGAGACCGGCGTACCGTTCGGCCTCGATGGCGCGGAACCGCTCGACGAACGCGCGCGCCAGTGCCTGCGAGCGAATCAGCGGACCTTCGAGAATACGCGTGACTACCGACAGCACCTGACGCGGTGTGACGGGTTTCACCATGTACTCGCGAATGTTGACCCCGATGGCCTCCTTGAGCGTCGCGTCCTCCTCGCTCTTGGTCACCATCACCACGGGCAGGTTGGGCGAGAGCTCGCGCATCTCCCTGTACGCGGCGAGCCCGCGCGTGCCCGGCATCTGCTCGTCGAGGAGGACCAGATCGTACGGCCGGCGGCGCAACAGCTCGACGGCGTCGTCGGCGTTGGTGGCCGTGTCGACGTGGTACCCCTTGTCTCCAAGCAGGAGTCGGTGCGGCTCGAGCAGCTCGCCCTCGTCGTCCACCCAGAGAATTGCTTTTGCCGGCTGCGCCATATCGGGAGAAAGGTACCCGATACGCACAGGCACGGTCCAGCGACAACGCGGTGCATGACCGAGCACGGGTGCGCCGGAGTGCCGGCGCGTTAGATTCGCGGCGTGCACACCGAACCGCTGCCACACGGCCTCGAGCCCCTCGCCTTTCCGTTCCCTTCCCTCGCGGCGCTGGCGGGTCGGCTGCCACTCGGTGGCGGACGTGAGGTGGCCCTCGCAGCGCTGATGTCCGCTCGACTGGCGCTGAGTCTGCGGGGGGCCGTCGCCCTCTCCGCGGCCGATCGCGCGACGCGTGCCTCGTCGGCCAAAATCTGGCTGGCCTCGCTGGCACTGCCAGCCAACACGCGCGTACCGTTCGCCCGCTGTATCGATTCGACGACCGGTTCGCCGCTGCAGGTGGCCGGCGCCCTCCGCAGTCTGGTCGCCGCCGCCGGTCCGCATCTTGACGGTGCATCGATCCAGGAACTCGAGCGATTGGCGCGACAGCTCGCCGGCAGCACATGAGCCCCCTCCGCGTCGCGACGCTGCCGGGTGCAACGACGGCAGGATCGACGCGGTACGCGTACATCCTGTTCACCTGCCCATGATGCGTCGGCCATGACCCGACTGGATATCTCGCCGCTCACGAGGGTCGTCGCACGCGCCGATCGCGCGCGCGACGGCGAGGGCGATCCCACGCTCGTGCCAACCGGTTTCCCATCACTCGATCGCGCAATTGTCGGCGGTCTGCGGCGTGGTGACCTGATCGTGCTCGGCGGAGACGATGGTGCGGGCACCTCGTCGCTGGCGATGGCCATCGCGCTGCGGCAGTCGGCGCCCGCGCTCCTGCTGACGACGGAAATGCCGACCGATCGCGTCTATGAACGCGCGTTGGCGAGCAGTGCGCGTGTCTCCCTCGAATCGCTGCGCCTGGGCGCGCTCGACGAGTCTGAACGCGTTCGCCTCGGGGCGGCGGCGCTGTCACTCCGCGATCGCGCTCCGGTGGTGGAGCGGCTCGATCGGGACGGCGTTGCGGCGGTGGAGCGCGCCATCGATGCCTCGCCGGCGGCGGCACTCGTCATCGTCGATGGACTCGAGGCGTTGCTCGAACGCGACAGCGCACGCGACGACGCACTGGCCTGGACGGTGCTCGCGCTGAAGCGAATCGCCCTCGAGCGCGACGTCGCACTGCTGTTGCTGAGTCATCTGTCGCAACTCGACCGATCGCGGCAGGACCTGCGTCCGCGACTCACGGACTTCGGCGCACGCGGCGCGATCGGCGTCCACGCCGACCTCGTTCTCGGTCTGTACCGCGACGAGATGTACGATCCGGAGATGATCGCCACCGGTGCCACAGAGCTTCGGGTCGTCAAGCAACGAGACGGGAGCCTCGGCTATGTGGATCTGTACTTTTTCGCCCAGTGGCTCCGTTTCGAGGACGTACTCGACCCGGAGCACTGAGCGCGCTTGACCTGCGGCGGCGGTTCACCTCCGTCACGCGCCTCCGCATATTTCGCGCAGCGTGTCCTCATCGGGCGGACACGGAACGATCACGAGGGTGCCATGGCTGGTCATAGCAAATGGAAGAACATCCGAAACGCGAAAGCGGCCACCGACAAGAAGCGCGGTGTGCTGTTCACGCGTCTCATCCGCGAAGTCACGATGGCTGCCAAACTTGGCGGCGGTGATTCGGCGGCCAACCCGCGCCTGCGCACGGCCATCGATAACGCCAAGGCCGTGTCGATGCCCAAGGACAACATCGAACGCGCCGTCAAGAAGGGCACGGGCGAACTCGAAGGCGTGGACTACGTGGACGTGCTGTACGAGGCCTACGGACCGGGTGGCGTCGCCCTGATGATTCAGGCCGTCAGCGACAACCCGACGCGCACGGTCGCTGATGTTCGTCTCAAGCTGTCACGCAATGGCGGCAACATGGGCTCGTCCAACTCAGTCGCGTACATGTTCGACCGCAAGGGCACGATGTCCGTCGATGCCACCGGCGTGAACGAAGATGCGATCATGGAAACCGCACTCGAAGCGGGCGCCGATGACGTGGTGCGCGAAGACGAAATCTATGTGATCACCACCGATCCGGGTTCGTTGCACGCAGTGAAGGAAGGACTCGAAGCGAAGAAGTACAAAGTGTCCGACGCCGAGTTGGGGTGGGTGCCCAAGAGCACCGTTCGCGTGGAGGGCGCGGCGGCTGAACAGCTGCTCAAGCTGCTCGACGCGCTCGAGGAGCTCGACGACGTGCAGAAGGTGGACGCCAACTTCGAGATGGACGCGGACGCGATGGCCGACGCGTGACCAAACTGGTGCTCGGAGTCGATCCGGGCACTGCCGTCACGGGCTACGGTGTCGTAGCGCTCGACGGGCGTACGGTGACGCTGCTCGAGTGTGGCGTCATTCGCACCGACGCCAAGGACCCGCTGCCCTCACGCCTGCAAAACATTCACGACGGGGTGTCGGCATTGATTACCCGACACCGGCCCGACACCGTCGCCGTTGAAGACGTGTTCTACGCGCGCAACGTGCGCACCACCATCGTCCTTGGCCACGCGCGCGGCGTGATCCTGCTGGCCGCACAGCAGGCAGGACTGGCCATTCGCGAGTATCCGCCGGCCGAGATCAAGAAAGCGATCACCGGCAAGGGCGCGGCCACGAAAGAGCAGGTGCAGTTCATGGTCGCGCGTTTACTTCGTCTCAAGCACGCGCCCGAACCCGCCGACGCATCGGACGGTGTTGCCGCCGCGCTGTGTGCCTGTCTTGCGACAACATTGCCCACGCTCAGTTCCATCGCTTCCTCACCACGAGCTTCACGATGATCGCGCAGGTTGCCGGCACGTTGCTTCACCGCGAACTCGATCGCTGCGAAATCATGACGGACGGCGGCGTCGCCTACGAGTGCATCATTCCGCTGTCGGTGTTCGAATCGCTGCCCTCCGACGGTGAGCGTGTGACGCTCGAAACGCATCTCTCCGTGCGTGAAGATGCGTGGCAGCTCTTCGGATTCTCTTCGCGATACGAACGCAGCGTCTTTCAGCGACTGCTTGGCGCGAAGGGTGTAGGACCGGCACTGGCCATCGGTATCCTGTCGTCGCTGACCGCCGAACGTGTGGTGCGTGCGCTGCGCGAGAAGGACGTGATCACGCTGATGCGCGTGCCGCGCGTGGGTCGCAAGAAGGCGGAGCAGCTCATTCTCGACTTGGCCGACAAGATGAACACGGTAGGCGGTGCGCCGAGCGTGGTGTCGGGGGCGAATGCGGTGGCCGACGATGCGCTGCGTGCGCTGGTTTCGCTTGGCTACACGCAGGTGGAGGCGGATCGCGCGGTGCGTGGCGTGATCGAAAGCGGCAACCAGGGCGACGTCTCCGTCATTGTGCGAGCGGCGCTGGCGCGGCTGGCGTCGGCATAGCGTTCACGCGCAGCTGTCGCCACAGGTCAACCTGCAGCGCGAACCATCCGACGAGCGTCACGATCGCCTTGAGCTGAATGCGGCCGTGCCACTGCACGCGAATGTGCCTGGGCACGAGATCCGATCCGCCGATCGATCCGAGCAGCACGATCAGCAACACCATCGCATCGCGCCACCGTGCGCGCGGCATCGCGGCCCACCAGATGCCGACGCCTGTATACGCGATCACGAAACTCGGCGACTCCGCCATGTGATTGAACACGACGGAGAAAATGAGCAGCGACGCGAGCAGCAGGCGCCGAACGATTGGGTCCTCCATCCAGCGATCACGCGCCATCCATGCGCTGGCGACAATCCACGCCACGCCCGCGAGTTGCACCGGCGAATGCGGAATGGCGCGACCCAACATCAGTTCGATGAGACCGCCCAGCCACGCCATTCCGACTTTGGTCGCGTCCTGCTTCTGCACGGCGAACCACGAGTCGTACTGCACCATCAGTTGCGTTGGCGACGTGACCAGCAGAGGCAGCAGCACAAAGACAGTGCCGAGCACCGCACACCACATGACATGCTTGCGGCGGTTGGGCGTGAGGAGCCCGAAGATGCCGGCGCTGAGCGGAAACACCTTGATGGCGGCGGCCGAGATGATCGCCAGTGCGCCACCAAAGATTCGCTCGCGCTCCAAGGCAACAACCGCGAGTACGATGAGTCCGGCGATCAGCGCGTTGCTCTGCGTGTTTTGGAGCGCACCGAATGCTTCGAGCAGCATCACGAAGAGTGCCGCTGCACCGGCGCGTCCGGGCAGCAGCATGACGACGGCGCCACTGAGCACGATGGCGTTGACCAGATTCCAGAGTGTGAGTCCAGCGCCGTACGGCAGTGCCGCGAACGGTGCGAAGAGCAGCGCGCAGGTGGGCGAGTACTTGAAGAGATCCCAGTGCTCCTTCAGGTACCACGCATAAAGATCCTGCCCGTGCACCAGGTGCCAGAAGCTGGCGCGGAAGATCGCGAAGTTGTTGCTTCGCGCGTTGCCGATGGTCTGCTGCGCCGAGATGACGAGGGCAATGATCGCGTAGAGTGCCACCATACGCACCGATGTTCGGTCGAGCCGAACGTCGCCCGACTCAGACACGCGCTTCACCTCAGGCACGCGGGCTCAGTCCATCCACCAGCGAGGTACGATACGCCTTGAGTGCGGGCACGAAGCCGATGACAATGCCGGCGCCGAAGACCACGGCGAGATACGTCCATTCAGTGGCACCCAATCCGCGGATGGCGAGATGCAGGCCGAATCGCTCTTCGATCGGCGCCTGCCCCGCGGCAAGGCCAGCATACACGAGCGCCACACCAACGACGCAGCCCAACAGCGCGAGCAGCCCCGATTCGAGCACGAGCAGGGAAACGATCGTGCGCGGGCCGGCACCCACCGCGCGAAAGATCGCCATCTCGCGCCGACGTGCTTCGAGCGACGAATAGAGCGAGACGAGCATGCCGGTGAGTCCGATGGCCACCGCGAAGATCGCGATCACCCGCAGTCCGACCTCCGCGCCGCCGATGTTCTGCCACAGTTCGCCAAGTGCGACCCCGGGGATGACCGCCGTCAGTGGCTCCACGAGATCGGTGTTCATCTCGCGCTGCAGCAGCAGCGCTTCGAAGCGGTTTCTGGTGCCAACGAAGAACGATGTGATCTGATCGTCGCCGTGATCGTGCGCGGGCTCCGCACGGACGGGTGCAGGCACCGGTGCCGGGGGCGGTTCCGCGCCAGGCATGACCATCGGGGCACCGGACGGTGGCGCCGCGCCAGGCATGACCATCGGCGGTGCCTGTGACGGCGCTGCGGTGGCGACCAACGGCTTCTCGAAACCCTCGTGCATGGCTTCGATGCCTTGGAGCGTCACATACACCGACCGGTCGATGGGCGTGAACGTTCGCGCGAGCACGCCGACCACCACAAAGGGATACGCCTCGTGACTCGACGTGCCGATGTCGCGCAATCCGTGCGTGACGATCATGCGCGTGCCGACCACGTACTGGAGGCGCTCCGCGACGTCATGGCCAATCACGACCTCGGTGGCGGCAGAAAAAACCTTACCGGACGCCAGCGTCACCAGCGAATTCTGACGGAATCGATAGCGGGCGAAGAACTCCGGTGTCGTGCCCACTACCCGAAAGCCGCGATGGCTGTCGCCGAGCGAATACGGCACGGCCCACTTCACCGCCGCATGGGCCTTCCACCGATCGAACGTCGACATCTTCACCGAGCCGGCCGGTGAACCGATGCCGAAGACGCTGCTCAGCAACACCTGCAGACTTCCACCGCGCGCGCCAACGATCAGATCGGTGCCGCGAATGGTGCCGGCGAAACTCTCACGCACGCCGGCGCGCACATTCTCGATGCCGACCAACAACGTCACGCTCAATGCGATCGACGCCACCGTCAACGACGTCGTCAGCAATCGACTGCGCAACGACCGCAGCGCGAGACGCGGGATCAGCATGCGACGCGCCTACGCCGAACGTCGGGCATCAGCCGAACGCGGGTCCGCCACGCGATTGAGCTCGGCCAGTGACACCGTGCGAGAGAACAACGGCATCAGCGTATGATCGTGGCTCACGAACACCAGCGTCGCCTGCGCCTTCTTGCATGACGCGAACAGCAGCTGCAAAAACTGCTCGCGACGATCGGTGTCGAGCGCCGATGTCGGCTCATCCGCAATCACCACCTCGGGCGCACCAATCAAGGCACGCGCCGCAGCCACGCGCTGTTGCTGCCCCACACTGAGTTCGTTGATCGGCGCGTCGAGCAAGGCGCCGATATCCAACTGCGAGGCAATCTCGTGCACCGCAGCATCGAGCGACTGCGCGCCAAGCCGAGCACGACGACCGGCGTCCAGCCGAATGGGGAGCAGGATGTTCTCCCGAACGGGCAAGTACGGGATCAGGTTGAACATCTGAAATACGTATCCCAGATGTCGCGCACGGAATGCATCGCGTGCGCCACTCGAGAGCGTGCCGAAGTCGGCGCCGAGTACTTTCACGGAGCCGCTGGTCGCTTGAAGCACGCCGGCGAGCAGGCCGAGCAGCGTGGTCTTGCCGCTGCCGCTCGGCCCGTGGAGGAAGACTGTCTCACCGCGCGCGATGGCGAGATGCTCGATGTGCAGCACGTCGCGTCCGCTGCGATACGCAAAGCGGAGGTTCGACAGCTCGACGGCCGGCGTACCGGCCGCGTCCGACGTCATTTCGACGAGTATGGCTCGACCTTGAGCCCTTCGAGCTGGTAGCCGACGGTTCCGTACGGCGATTCGACCGACGCGATCTTCAACCGCCCCGACATCCAGACCGCGTCGAACAGATTCAGCTTGATCGCCTTGCGACCAGTCATGGCAACCATGACGATCTGGTTGGGCGGCGGCGGCGGGGTGTGCACGCACGCGCCGTAGTACGGCACCAACAGGAACTCCGCTCCCTCTTCCTGAAAATCGTCGAGCGGCACCACGAACCCCGGGATGCGCACCAACTTCCCCTCGAGCTTTCGCAGCGTGTCGGTCGCCTTTCCGTTCGAATAGTCGAGCCCTGCCAACACGCGCCAGTCGATGTTGATCGCCTCTTCCGTCGGCACCACGCCCGCGATGAGGGCCGACACCGGTCGCGGCGCGAACACTCCACGCGGTGGAATAACCTCGGGCGTCGCGGCGCGCGGCGTCGATGCCGTCGTCACGGCGACGATGGCGACGATCCCGGCCAATGTGGCTACGGAAGACAGGCGACGAGACATGGGCCTCTGGGTATGCTGACGAACGTGAACGATTCTCGAACTATACGCGAAGAATCGGGAAATGCTGACCGGAGAAGTATATTCCCCGTCCGTCCGACCGGCGTTCCGTCTCCGGCACTTTCGCCTCCGTCCCCCGCCCCGTTCATGAGCCGGCCAGAGATCACGACTCCGGAAGCGCTCTCCGAAGAAAGTGGCGTCGAACTGTCGCTGCGCCCGCAGCGACTGGCCGAATTCATCGGGCAGAAGAAGGTCAAGGAAGGTTTGTCGATCGCCATCGATGCCGCGCGTGCCCGACGCGAGCCGCTCGATCACACGCTCTTCTTCGGTCCGCCGGGGCTCGGCAAGACGACCCTTGCGGACCTGATGGCCCGTGAGCTGGGCGTCAACCTGACGACGACATCGGGGCCGGCGCTCGAAAAGCCAGGTGATCTGGTCGGCCCTCTCACCAATCTGCGCGAAGGCGACGTCCTTTTCATCGACGAAATTCATCGCCTGCGACCGGTCATCGAGGAGTTCCTCTATCCGGCGATGGAAGATTTTCGCATCGACATCCGCTTGTCCGAAGGACCGAAGGCGCAGACGATCACGATGAACATCGAGAAGTTCACACTCGTCGGCGCCACCACACGACTGGGGATGCTCACCGCACCGCTGCGCGCGCGCTTCGGGCTGATGCATCAACTCGCGTTCTATCCGGAAGACGAACTCGAAGTCATCGTCCGACGCACGGCGGACGTCCTCAAAGTTGAAATGGATGCGGCCGGCGCGCACGAAATCGCCAAGCGCTCGCGCGGTACGCCGCGCGTCGCCAATCGCCTGCTGCGACGCGTACGCGACTACGCCCAGGTCCGCGCCAACGGGATCATCACGCTCGATGTCGCCCAGGCCGCGCTCGCACTCCTCGATGTGGACCACTTCGGGCTCGACGACATGGATAGTCGACTGCTGCGCACCATCATCGAGAAATTCGACGGCGGTCCGGTTGGACTGGGCACCATCGCCGCCGCCATTGGTGAAGACGCGGGCACGATCGAGGAAGTGTACGAACCGTTTCTGGTTCAGAACGGTTTCCTGCAACGCACGCCGCGCGGACGCATGGCCACCGCGCACGCCTACCGGCATCTCGGTTTCATCCCACCCACAGGCGTGACGGAACAACAGGGCCTCTTCTGATGTCCAATGGACGATCAGAACACGTCGCACGCGATCGCAATGCTTTGGTCCGATACACACGCTTTCGGTACCGCGGTCAACTGCCCGCCAATGCACATTGGGGACACGCGCTCCTCCCGACTCTCCGCTTGAACCGAATGCCCGCTGCAATCGCCGTCCGCCGACCGTTCGAACGACTGTCGCACTGCGCCGCCCGCGCGCTGCTGATGTTCGCCTGCGCCCTGGCGCTCGCCTCGCTCCCACCGGTCGCGTTGCTCGCACAGCCGGCACCGGCGGTGATCGACGCTTCGCGCCAGATCGCCGCGCAAGCCGATTCGATCGCGACCGCCGGCGACACGGCCCGCGCCTATGCGATGCTCGACTCCGCCCTCCGCAAAGACAAGTCCAACGCGGCAGCCTGGCTGCAGTTCGGACTGCTCAACTGGAACATGGCCAAGTCGGAACGCAGCAGCGGCTACATCAAAGATCAACGCGCCATTCGCCTGCTGCGCGGCGCCGACAGCGCACTCCGGCTGGCGACACAGTTCGCCCCCGATAGCGCCCGCTACTGGCTGATGCTCAGCCGCTTCAACCTCACGTCCGATATCTCCACCATGCGCTTCGCCGCCGGCGGACAGGCCGAGAGCGCAGTCGACGCCGCCACGAAAACGGGCGACAAAACGCTGCTGGCCATCGCCGCCGATGAAGTAGGAATGGCCACGTGGCGCCGTTACGAAGCGGTCGCCAATCGCGCCCTCACCTCCGATAACCAACGCATTCAGCTGGGTCTCTTCAACAACTGGTCACGAGACAAGGCACGCGATTACGTCAACAGCTTCGCCAGAAAGATCGACCCGCCCACCGGTCAGAAAGACTTTGTCGAAGCCCTGGGCCACTTCCGCACCGCCCTCGACGCTGACCCGACCAATCTCCGCATCAGTCGACACGTCTTCATGGCACTCGGCGAGCATCGACGGTGGGAAGAACTGCGAGAGCTCGCACGGACCCGCGCACGCGCCTATCCGCTCGACTACCAGTCTCGACTCGCCATCGGACTCGCCTCGCATCGTCTCGCAGACGAACCCGCGGCAGGCCTCGCGTTCGACAGCGCGTTCGCGCTCATGGACGACGACGAACGCGCGCGCATGACACGCTTCACACGATTGCTGCGGCCACGCGCCAGCACAGACTCCAAAGGCGTTGTCGGAGACACCGTCGCCTATGGCAAGCTGCCGCCCGCACAGCAGCGCGGGCTCGAAGCCATGTATTGGCTCATGAGCGATCCGCTCACCCTCACCAGCGAAAACGAGTACCGCCTCGAGTTCCTCGCGCGTGTCACATACGCCGACTTCCGGTGGACCAACGAAGACTTCAACCTCCTCGGCGCTGATACAGACCGCGGCGACATCTTCATCCGCTACGGGCCGCCCGAACTCGAAATGACCGTACTCGGCACCACCTCGGGTGGCGAAGGCGGTATCAGCCTGATCTGGGGATACACCAACGGGCTGCTGTTCTTCTTCGACCTGCCACCAGGTTTCGGGACCGCACGATTCGCGTTCAGTGATCGCGACAACGTGGACCAGATGAAAAGCGCCGTGCCCGTGTCCTGGGCGAATGTCGCGTCCACACGCGTGCTCGACACCATTCCCATCAGGGTGACGCGTTTTCGCCGCACCCTCGACTCGAGTGATGTTGTTGTCGCGGCATACATCCCCATCGACTCGCTCGTGCGCGGTCTCGATATCGACCGTGCGGCGCTTGATGTGGATGTGCGCGTGTATGACCAGTTTGTCCGTATTCAGGGCGTGGAATCAGAGCAGACCAGTGTGAATCCCGATTCGGCCAACGGTCCCGTCGCGCGAACGTGGACCCGACGACTCGGGCCCGGCATCAACGTCGTACGCGTGGAAGCCCTGCAAGCCGACAGCAAGCGCGCCGCGCGCGCCCTCACACGACTCGATCCCCAACCCACCAGCGGGTTCGGCATGAGCGATGTGCTGCTTGGCGATAGCCCGAAGCCCAAGAGCGAGAGCGGTGGCAGGCGCTGGACGGATTTCACCATGCAAGCCAACGTCGGCATCTTCGCCGCGCGCGCACCCATCGGCATGCTCTGGGAGCTGTACGAACTCGCCGAACGCGACGGTCAGAACAGATATCGACTCGCCGTGTCCGTTGAACGCGTGACCAAGGGCGGTGCGTCCGGATTTGCCGCACGACTGTTTGATGGCGTGGGGCGCACCCTGGGTCGAGAGCAGCGCGGACGGAATAGTCTCACCATCTCGTTCGATCGCGCAGTCGCAGCGGCGAACACGCTCGTGGAGTATCTGTCACTCGATCTGTCCGATTCACCGGTGGGCGAGTACCGACTGCGTGTTGAGTCCACCGATCTCGTGAGCCAGAAGAAAGCCTCACGCGAAACCACGTTCCGCATCCGTTGACGAAGCGCGGCAGCACGGCATCGGTAAGCGGGGACAGCAACCGACATTCTGCTGTTGTCCCGTTGCGCGACGCGCGCTGATCGATTGTCTTTCGCGGCTGAATGATCGCCGAGCAACCCGCCTCCGAGGACGTGTCAGTCCTGCCCGCGGGGAGCCGTACGTCGGACTATGACTACGTGCTGCCCCAAGACCGCATCGCGCAACGCGCCGTCGAGCCGCGCGACGCGAGTCGACTGCTCGTGGTTGATCGCGCCAGCGGCGCGCTCACGCATCGCACGTTCCGCGACATCGCCGATCTGATTCCGTCCGGCGATGCGATCGTCGTGAATACGACACGCGTCTTTCGCGCACGGCTGCTCGGTCATCGCGACAGCGGCGGTCCGGCGGAGATCCTGCTGCTTCGTCCGGTCGACGAGACGCACTTCGAAGCGATGATTCATCCAGGCGGCAAGCTGCGCCCCGGTCGATTCGTCAACATCGCTCCCGACTTTCGCGTCGAGATCGTCGACACCACTCCGCGTCGCACACGTATCGTCCGGTTGCACGCGGCGGGCGACGTACACGCCGCGATCGAGCAGTACGGTCACGTGCCGCTGCCACCGTATATCGAACGTGCCGACGAGAGCATCGACGCCACGCGCTACCAAACCGTGTATGCGGAGCAGACAGGATCGGTGGCGGCGCCCACGGCCGGTCTGCATTTCACAGCAGAGCTGCTCAGGCGACTCGCCGACCGCGGCGTGCACCGAGCGAATGTGCTGCTGCATGTCGGGCCTGGCACCTTCCGTCCGGTCCAGGATGACGACCCGGCGCTGCACGTGATGCACGAGGAATGGTGCCAGATCAGCGAAGACTCGACACGCCTGCTCAACGACACCCGCGCCCGCGGTGGCCGCATCTGGGCGGTCGGCACGACCAGCGTGCGCACGCTCGAAACGGCAGCGGATGGCGCGGGGCACATCCACCCCACACAGCGCGAGACGAACATCTTCCTCCGTCCGCCCTATGCGTTTCGCGGTGTCGATCACCTCGTCACCAACTTCCATCTCCCCCGCTCCACCCTGCTCATGCTCGTTGCGGCCTTCGCCGGCTACGAGCTGACCATGCAGGCATATCGCACCGCCGTCGCCGAGCAGTATCGGTTTTATTCGTATGGCGATGCGATGTGCGTCATCTGATGGGTGGAAGGTGCAGCAACAAACCGCGCCTCGCGGATGTCGCGTGGCGGACGGACGGCGACGGTTCCGCATCATGACCTCGCCATTCGGATTCACTCTCGCGGCCACCGACGGCCCCGCCCGCGCCGGCACTTTCACGACGCCGCACGGCATCGTGGACACCCCGCAGTTCATGCCGGTGGGCACACTCGCCTCCGTGAAGGCGCTCGACCCCGATGATCTCACGCGCCTCGGTGCGACGATGATCCTCGCCAATGCCTATCATCTGCATCTCCGTCCCACCGACGACACCGTGCGGGCGATGGGCGGCCTGCATCGCTTCATGCACTGGCACGGACCGATCCTCACCGACTCGGGCGGATTTCAAGTCTTCTCGCTCGAGGGGCTACGCACGATCGGCGAAGACGGCGTCGAGTTCCGGAGTCATCTCGACGGCTCCCTGCATCAGTTCACGCCCGAATCGGTCATGCGCATCGAGCGCAACCTCGGGGCCGACGTGATCATGCAGTTCGATCACGTCGTTCCGGGTCAGACTCCCGAGTTTCCGGCCCGCGACGCAATGGAGCGGAGTGTGCGCTGGCTCGAACGCTGTCGCATCGCGTTCGCCGAGCTCGAACGCGACGACCCCGATTCACCGTCGCCCGATCAGGCACTGTTCCCGATCGTTCAGGGTGGCATCCATGCGCATCTGCGTCGAGAGTCGTCGACGGCGATTCGCGAGATGGCGGATTGGGCCGGCTACGGCATTGGCGGCCTCTCCGTCGGCGAGGCCAAGCCCGACATGTACGCCATGATCGAAGTCGTGGACCAGGAGCTCCCGCGCGATCGACCGCGGTACCTCATGGGCGTCGGCTTCCCCGAGGATCTGGTGGAGGGCGTGGCCCGCGGCGTGGACATCTTCGATTGCGTGGCCCCGACCCGCATGGGACGCACCGGCGCGTTCTTCACCAATGACGGTCGTCGGAACATCAGGAACGCCGTGTTCCGGCTCGATCCTGCACCGCTCGACGCCGAATGTACGTGTGTCGCCTGCACCCGCTTTTCGCGGGCGTATTTGCGGCATTTGTTCGTCACCGAGGAACTGCTCGGACTGCGCCTGCTGAGCCTCCACAATGTACATTTCCTCGTCGCGCTGATGCGTGACGCGCGAGCCGCGCTCCTTGGCGGCTCTTTCACGAGCTGGAGCCGAGGGTGGCTCGCTCGCTACCACTCCCGATTGCCAACGCCATGACCGTCCCAGTCGCCGCTTCGCTCGTCGCCCTGCAAGCCCCGGGCAACCAGCTGTATTCCATGATTTTCATGTATGGCGCAGTCTTCGCAATTTTCTACTTCGTCCTCATCCGCCCCCAGCAGAAGCAGCGGAAGATGCGCGATGAACTCGTCAAGGCAGTCAAAAAGGGCGACGAAGTGCTCACGGTCGGCGGCATCATCGGCGAAGTCGTGCACATCGCCGGCAAGGACCCGGCGGCGATGGACGACCGCATCACCATCAAGTCCGGCGACTCGCGCATGATCGTCGAGCGCGGCCGCATCGAGCGGGTCATCACGGCACCCGCCGCCTCCGCCTGATCGGCCCGTGTCCCTGCTCGACATTCACGTCCTCGGCTCGCCCATCCTCCGTCAGGAAACGGAGCGCGTCGACCGCATCACCCCCGAACTGCGTCGACTGATTGACGACCTGTTCGAGACGATGGAGAAGGCGAAGGGCGTTGGTCTCGCGGCGCCGCAGGTCGGACGTCGCGAGCGGCTCGCCGTCGTCGATGCCGACGACCTGCGACTGGTCGTCATCAACCCCGAAATCATCCTGCGCGAAGGCAAGGAGAAGGGAGAGGAAGGGTGCCTCTCCATCCCCGAAGTTTTCGCCGACGTCGAGCGTTCGGCGCGTGTCGTCGTGCGCGCGCAGGACATCGACGGCAAGGTCTACGAGGTCGATGCGGCCAACCTGCTTGGACGCTGTCTGCAACACGAGATCGACCACCTCCACGGCAGGATGTTCATCGACCGCCTGAGCATCCTCAAGCGACGTGCGGCGATGCGCGACTGGGAAGAGGAGAAGGACCAGTACCCGAAGCTCATTCGCGTCCTGCCGGTGGGTGATCTGCCGGTGGAACGCGACCGCAACGGCGCCTAGCGCACGACCAGCGCGATCACGCTTTCGACGACACCGCCCGCATGCGCATTCTCTTCTGGGGCACACCGGACTTCGCCGTTCCACCGCTGCGCGCACTCCTCGGCGAAGGGCACGATGTCATCGGCGTCGTCACGCGCGCTGACGTTCCACGCGGGCGCTCGCGCTCGCTGCTCGATCCGTCGCCGGTGAAAGTGGTCGCACTCGCCGAAGGCATTCCGGTGCTGCAGCCCGACAAGCCGAAAGGTGACGAATTCCTGGCGGAGATGCGTGCGCTCGAACCGGATGTCTCGGTCGTGGTCGCGTACGGCCGCATCCTGCCACAAGCGGTCATCGACCTCCCGACGCTCGGCACGCTCAACATCCACGGCTCGATCCTCCCCGCACTGCGCGGCGCCGCGCCGTTGCAGGCGGCCATCCTGCAGGGCTTGGAGGAAACGGGCGTCACCATCATGCAGATGGTGTACGCGCTCGACGCGGGACCGATGCTGCATGTACTGCGAACGCCGATTTCGCCCGAAGAGACCTACGGCGACCTGCACGATCGTCTCGCCGAGCTGGGTGCGTTGGGAATTGTGCAGGCGCTGGCGATGATCGATGCCGGTGTGGCGCAGCCGATCGAGCAGGACGACACCCTCGCGACTTATGCGCCCAAGATCGAGCGCGAGATGGCACGACTCGATTTCAGCGACGCTGCCGTGCAAGTGTCTCGCGTAACGCGCGCGTTCGATCAGCGCCCAGGTGCGTTCACACAACTCCGCGGCGCGGAGGTGAAGCTCTTCGGCGCTCGCCTGCTCGGCGACGGCACCGACGACGCGCTGGACGACGCCACGCGCTCATCGCCGCCAGGCACGGTACGCTCCGTCGACACCGCTGGCCTGCTGGTTCGCTGCGGTATCGGCGCGGTGCTGTTTACCGACGTGAAGCCGAGCGGAAAGCCAAGCATGACACCGGAAGCCTGGGCCCGCGGTCGCGGCGTCGCGGTCGGCGATCAGTTCGTTGCGCGCTGATGCTCGCCGACGCGACCACAGAGCACGGCCAACTGCAACAGACTATCACGGATAGGAACGGATAGCACACGGAAACGCGGGGATACGGCGAACGGCAACAGACTGACGCGGAGCAACGCGGAAACGGCTCTGATTTACACGGATACAGCAACCGCTTTTCTTTATGTGGTTCGTAGTATCCGCCAGATCCGCGTCGTTTCCGCGTTCTTCCGCGTCAGTCGGTTTCTGCTGTTGCTGTATCCCCAATCATCCGTGCGTTTCCGTTGCTATCCGTGATAGGCGGTTGCTGTCGCAGTTGCAGCTGTCTCGCCCCGTCCGCGGTCAGCCGTGCAACGGCGCCAGCCCAATGCACGATCCGGGCACGACGCACCAATCCCTCCACGGTTGGCGCCCCGACTATCTTTCGCGCATGACGCCGGTGGATGGATCCGAACAGGGCGTGCGTGCCCGCAACGCCACGCCCGCAAAGACGAAGGGCGGAAGCACCGTCGGCGGGGTTACCGAACCTCGGACCGCGGCTGCGCTCACCCTCGCCGATCTGCGCGCCGGCAGCCTGCTCGACGCGGCATTTGAACGGCGCGTCGGACCGCTCGATGCGCGCGACCGACGCTGGGTGCAGGAGCTGATCTGGGGCATGCTCCGTCGACGTGGCTGGCTCGATGCCATGCTCGGCGTCCGCGTACGCGGTGGCATCGCCAAACTCGATCCCGATGTCGCCGACCTGCTGCGTTTGGGCGCGTATCAGCTCATCGCCATGGGCAGCGTGCCCGCCTACGCTGCCATCGCGCAAACCGTCGAATTGACCAAGCGC
>ENA-ORBV01004104-ORBV01004104.1-microbial-mat-metagenome-genome-assembly--contig:-NODE-4104-length-28378-cov-43.962369_pt1 | contig 28378 bp, 25 predicted proteins | sample MGYA00237777_ERZ505514 | MGnify/ENA primary metagenome ERZ505514 (study PRJEB26160, sample SAMN06269048) | microbial mat metagenome | isolation source: Oligotrophic lake microbial mat | place...
GAACAAGTATTTGTATATAGTTTTAATGAAACACTATATATAAACTTGAACGACAGTGTCGCGACAAAAGTAACAATAACGAGTTTAACTGGTCAATTTATTTTAAATTATGAAACAAGTGAATTAATAAGCACGGTTGACATGACAAATGTTGCTAACGGTATTTATATTGTAACGGTAGTATATAAAAGTATATTTTATTCCACCAAAATAATAATTCACTAGCAGCCGACCACATCCTATAACAAAAGCTTTGCAAAATGGCGGCGTGAATCGTATACATGAAACTTATATTTTCAATTGATAATATTAGCAAACATGCACTTTTTCACTTCGATTTCCGCCACTTCGCAAAGCTTCTAACCGTTAGCGTATATGCTTTCGGACTACTTCACATCATTAAAGTTTTTACAACAAGACCCATTGGACAGTTCCTAGACTGGCAGACTCCGCATGATAAATTCTCAAACGACCAAAATCCATTACTTTAACCTTAAACATTATAAAATGAAAAACTTAATTACTGCTACGCACTTTCATACTGCTTTTTTATTAATAATATTTTTTACAATTCATAACTAGGCAAACGCCCAATATTTTCCTGATGAAGAAATTTTAGACACAACTGGAATTGTGCAGGAAACATTGACAGACGGAATGGATACAGTATGGTGCTGGGGTTATGATGAAGATGAAACAGAGGACATTGAAAACTACCGCGTTGCCTCCAAAGGATTAGGTTATGATTCCTACGATTACACGCAGTATGCAAAAGTGAAACCCGATTCGACAATTTATATTAATTTCGGCAGCACACAAAAAACAATCAATAAAGGCTTATATGGTTTTCACATCGCCGATATATACGGGAGAAAACAAATTCCAAATGATACTTCGGCAATAGATCAATGGAATTGGATGAGCAACCTGGCACCTAACAGTTTGAGGTTTCCAGGCGGTGCTGACAGCAAATTTATGCATCTACTGGAAGGACCAGGATATGGTTATGTGCTTGATGAAATAATTCGGTTTTATGATAGAACCGACAGTATAGATAATGCACCTTCATTTAATGATATAGTTGATAGCTTAGAAGACGACGTCAATAAAAGTTCTTTTTATTCGTGGATATCAGACAAAGATGTAGAGGACTTTGTGAGTTTCGGGGATAAATGTCTGGAACAGCTTTTACTTGACTCAACCCATCGGTATATTGATGATTTTATCGAAATGATCAAAAAAATAGAAACAGAAAATCCCGGTCATAGTGTAGAAGTAATAGTTGATTTGAATATTATGAATGAATCGGCAACGGAGTGCAAAAGGATTGTGGATTATTTAAGAGGAAATCCAATCGCAAACGGAAATCCGATCCATGACGTTAATGTGGCTTATGTTGAACTCGGAAATGAAATGTATTTTGACTTTTCACAAAAAATGCTAGGTATTTATACACTGGAAGATTATTGGCAATATATTAATGGTGGCCTCCCAGATACAATAGCAGAAATACTTGTTGGCCTAGATAGTAATCTTATCGGTAGTGATGTCTGGTTTGATCATGATTATATTTCCGCTTTCAAAAAGCCTCTTATTGGCTCCTGTAAAGTCGCGTTGCCGGTTGAAAATTTACATAATCCTATTTATGCTTTGAGAGAGTCTGCATCAGGTGGTCCAAGGGCCGCGGATGATTGGAATGATGATCTTTTTGAAAAGAGACTTGAATATGTAGAAATCACGGGATTACCTGGCCACTACCGGAAAAAATTTGATGCATACACTATTCATGGATATTACGATGGCCATAATTGGGATACTATAGCACTTAACCATCTGGATGAAACATATTCTTGCGACCCGCCTGATACGCTTGGATGGCTGTATAATTCTTATGATCCAAGACTGGAAGGGGCATTTGACGGCATTGCTAAAAATATCAAGAAGTTCATCAATACCCGTTATTTAGAATCATGGAATGTTCACAAGGACACGTTAGGTCTTAATCTCACCATTGCTTCCGGTGGTAAGGATATTATCACATCAGAATATAATTTTAAAACCGGAACCTATCCTGATTCACAGAGTAATCAGATAAATGTTTATGGCCAGACCCTAGCCCACTGTGTCATTCTTCAGGAGTGGTGGCTGAAAAATTTAAAAATTAACTTCAACAGCAATTACCGCGAAGGATTTTTCAAGTATGCCAATCTGCACAATTATGCCGGTGCCAGCTACAGTACGATGATGAGCCCTGCGAATGATACTGAACTTGATTCATTGGGACGGCTTGTTTCACCCTACACACTTGGAACCAATAATCCCGACTCCCGGAATTATTATATGAAGCGGGCGACATTTTTTGTAATGGAGATGTTGAGTGAAATTCCAAAAAATAATTTAAAATATTTGCAGACCAATTTCACTATCGCAAAAAATAATATCAATGTTCAGCCCACGGTTTTTATTAATCCTGAAAAAACTTTCTTCTATATTTATTTCACCAATGCCGGAGATGATCCACAATTCTATTACCTGAATATTGCAGGAACTTACGGTATTTACCCGCCAGACGGGCATTTGTCTTTTTCAGACACTGCCACAATTTATTGTGTTGATGCCTTAAAACCATATTCAACATCCGGTAAAGGAAAAAGCTCTTTATTCACGATGAATGAATGTTACGACGATCCTTCCTATAACGTCAACTATCAAATCGAAATTGACACAATCATTAGTTATACAAATAACCCGTCAGTAGGAAATGCATTTACTACAATTGAAGTTCCGGCTTACTCCTTTGGATACATTAAAGTCCCAATTGAGGGAGATTATCCGCCTTATGATAGGTTATTTAGTCAGGAATATAATACCATGCTTTATCCAAACCCTGCAAATAATCATATTCGACTATTCGTCCTGCTCAACAATTCACCCGAAATAGATAATTTTAAGGTAAAGATCGTAAACATGCAGGGTGGTATTTGTTTTTATGGAACGGCGGGCAACACTCAATCCATTGATGTTTCAAATTTGAGTGCTGGGCTGTATGTCGCATCAATTGAATTAGGCAATGGTATAATCCTAAACAAGCAATTTGTAAAACAATAAAATGAAACCCGAAAATAAACTTTTACAATATTCCTCTTTGGCTATTAGCTTCCTTCTGCTTAAGGAAGCTAATAGCGAAGCGGTTTATACAGATATTGATCCTGATACTATCATAAATACGGATGGCGAGCATGGATACATTGATATGGATAATGACGGAACTTATGATTTCCGGTTTTTCAAATTCATTGGAACTGATGTTACATATTGGAGCGACTACTATTCATATCTACGATATATTTTTGCCGCACCAGAGAATTCAAATAATGCACTAGCAGCAATTAAAAGCATCATCAATCCCTCTTACGGCGGATTCACACAGTATTTCCCTTACGCACTGATTGACGGGACTATAGTTGATGAAGAACTCAGTTTCCAGAATATCAACTTTCAAGTTTTGGCTTATAATATTTCCGGGCCGGATGGCGGTATTGGCGGCAAATGGTATGGTGGCTTGACAGATCACTATATTGGTATTCGCTTTAATGATGTAGTAGGATGCTCTCATTATGGCTGGATAAGATGCGATGTTAAAAGCGGAGCCGATACACTTATCATTAAAGACTACGCTTATGAAACAAAATGCAATGTTGGCATTATAGCCGGTGATACAGTAGGTGATACCACTACGGTAAATATTAATGAAAATGAATTGACAGGAATTAATATTTATAGCTTTAACTCTGATGTGTATATTAATTTAGAAAATTTAACCGATAAACACGAAATTACTATTTCAGATTTAAATGGTAAAATAGTTTATAAAAACGAATTAAATAAATTGAGGAATATAATCGCATTAGAGTTTTGTTCTACAGGGTATTATCTTGTAAATGTTACAAGTGCCGACAGAATTTTCACAAAAAAAATATTTATAAATTAATTTCAGCCAGAAAGTTTTCCCTCAACATGCCAGCACATCCGCTAACATTGGGTTTGCGAAAATTTATTTTTGTGGGGCAGAAAAGTAAGACAATGCTTTTCCCTTTCACAAACATTAAATTAAAAATAAACTGAATCGTTTTCACTCCCCACAAAAATAAACTTCGCAAACCCCTGGCCATAAGCTCATTACTCATAACTCATAACTCATTTCATGAAATCGTAAGTGAAATCATGGATCTGTAAAAAAGCTCCAAGCGAACTTACTAAATACTAATTACTACACTCCAATCCCAAAGTAAGAATATACTCATTAGCCGGATCAAGAGCAATAACTTTATTATAATAAATGCATGCTTCAGCTTTCTGATTTACAACAAGTGCATAATAAGTACTGCAATAAGAGTATGCTTCAATTAATGTCTTTTTATTTTTCTCCATGTCCTTTTCAGCCAGTTCAATAAATTTGAGATAAAAAGGAAGTGCTTCGCCTTTTACTTCCTGCTCAATTTTTAATTTCGTTTTTGCACGCTGTAAATAACCGTCCGGTGAATTTGGTTGCATAATAATAAATTGTGCAAAAGTGGTATCAGCATTTACATAATCAGCTGTTAGGAAATATGCACGGCCTAAAAAATAAAAATCCAATGGACCACCACCGAATTTGGTGATTGTATTATTATATGCAATAATTGCTTCAGGATATTTTTTTGTGGAATATAAATACTTTGCGTAATCAGTATATACCTCTGCTGTTGTATTTGTATCATTTTCAATTGCCATGGTATAATAGAACACTGCTTTTGTAGTGTCTTTCATTTCAACGGCTAATTTTGCAGAGTATTGATAATCCAAAGGCTGCACTTTTTTCTCCGGAATATTCCAAAAAGTTTGCGATGCCTCATAACCTTCTGTAAATTTTAACAATGCTGTTGCGGCATCTGTTTTTCTTAAAGTATCACCCAATTCATAATTTGCATAATAAATAATTCTCCAGGCAATAAAATTTGATGGATCGTCGGCAATTATCTTTCTGGCTTCTTCAATTGCACAGATATAATCGCCTATCTGATAACAAGTTACAGCAGGAACAATACGCGCCTCTTTATCCTCTGCATTTAATTCTACATATTTATTAAAACAAGCTCTTACTTTATCATATTGTCCATCGAGATAATATTCTTCTCCTAATTCTTTCCATACTACTGCGATATTCGGATCATGTTGAATTGTAATTTTAAATTCCTCAATTGCTTCTTTGTGTTTACCGGTTTTTGCATGAACACGACCAATGCGCAAATGAGTTACCGCAATATTTGGGTTTGCAGCTTCTGCCTGTTCGTATTTAGTCATTGCCCTTCCCGGATCATCCATATCGAGATATGCATCTCCATAAGCCAAAAGATTAATGATCAACGTAGGATCAGTTGAATAAGAGATCTCATAATTTTTGATCGCCTCTGCATTATTTATTTTGTAATATGCATCGCCTATCTGATAAAAGATCTCCGCATTTTTCGATTTACTAACCTTGATGGCATCGTCAAAATTTAATTTGGCTTCTGCAGGTTTGTTGTTTAATAAATTCACCTTTCCTTTAGCTACAAATACAAGTGCGTTTTTGTTTTCAACAATATCACCGGCTTTTGAATAATAATACTTTGCGGAATCAAGCTTATTGGTCAATAAATAAACATTACCTAAATAATAATTTGTCTCCACTGTAGGCAAGGTATTATTGAGGGATAATAATATTTTTTTCGCTTTGAAATAATATTCAGATTCTATCGCTTTTTTTGCTTCAGGCAAAGTTTGAGCCTGAACAACACTCTGAATTAATAATACAGCAATTAATGTTCTTATGATCTTCATTTTCGGTTTTGGTTTATTATTCTACTATTTTAATTTCCCGTTCAGGCATCTTTGCCGGAATGAGACCTGCTTTTAAAATTATTCTTGAAGCCTTACTTCTATATACAAAGTTGACAAAACCCGTGCCTAACAACTGGGCTATGTTTCCCTTTACTACAGTAACGCTCCTCTGAAGCGGGTAACTGTTGGTTGCTATAGTTGATTGTGACAATGGATAAACTTGTTTTATCCCGTTTACATCTGTTTTAGAAACTGATAATACCTTAACACCTTTGAGTATGGCTTGTGCTGTTGGATCATCCATATCACTAATTTCGGCGAAGGAAATAAAGCCAATAGCATTGTCGTTTGCTGCAATATAAGAAGCTAGAGTGTCCTTATTATCGAGGGAGAACATATTGAGTAAAGAAGCACCTTCACTTTCTATCAACTGGTTGATCATACTTCCATTTGCTTTATTAAAAACAAAATTGGTATTTTGATATTTACCGGTATATCCGGGGTTTCTGCTTTTAATAAATTCGTTCATATCAAAAATGGAATCCGGATTATTTTCTGATGTTATAACAGCAATAGCTTCTGTTGCTATTTTAAATTGTTCCGGTTCAAATTTATGTGTTTTTTCAAGGGCTGCTAATTCGGTTGCATTAAGTTCTCTGCCGGTAATGATCATTTGAGTTTTGTTTTGCAAAAAAGCATCCAGAATTTCGCGGTCGCTGCCATAAGTGGCTTTTATTTTTGCTTCAGGATATACGTTTTCGTAAGATTTGATAAGTTCACCTACCAAAGTGGTATAACTTGCATCAGCATAAATTACGATCTCTCCTTTATTCATATTCTTTACATCCTTATCAAAGGAACCGGTACTGCAGCGAGAAAAGCCAAGACCTATCAGAATTAAGAAAAAAATAATATAGATGTTTTTTTTAATCATATTCGTTTTCGCGTTTTATTTCTTTTGCTTCTGAAACAACGCGTATTATTCTAAAAATGCCATAAACCATTAATACAATTCCCAAAGCATAACTATATGTTCTTCCCAACGCTACAATAAATTCAGGAATTAAAATCAATATCAAACCGATGCCAATATACAATACCGAAGCAAAGCACTTTAATAAGAGGACAGGATGTTTTAAAATATTAAATCGCATAGCTATATAAAAATAAAACCATCTTAGGATTTCGCCTCAGATGGTTTTAAATATTGATTGAATCATTATTAATCCGAAAGATCAAATTTAACAGGAAGCGTAAAGTAAACATTTACTGCTGCTCCGTTTTGCCTTCCCGGTGTCCAATTAGGCATGGTGCTAACTACTCTCATGGCTTCTTCATCACAACCTGCACCAATTCCTCTTTGTACTTTTACATCTGAAACTTTACCACTTTTATCTACCACAAATTTAAGGTAAACGGTTCCTTCTATACCATTATCCCTTGCCATTCTTGGGTATTCGATATGACTTGCAAGGTATTCATATAATTTTTTAACTCCTCCCGGATATTCAGGATTTTGTTCCACGAAACTGTAAATGGTTTTATCCTCTACAATTTCTTTTTCTGTTACAACCGTTTCGATAATGATATCAGCATCTTCATCACCTTCCTGAGTTTCCGTCGAGATGTCTGCTTTAATCTCATCAACGCGCACAACTTCTTCCTCTTCTGCAACTTCCTTATCTTTTTTAACCACCATTTCCACAAATTTAACGGTAGGTCTTACCGGTGGAGGTGGAGGAGGCGGAGGAGGTGGTGGTGGTGCTGCTTCATCCAATGGTGGTGGAGCTGTTAAAGTTACTATACGATTAATAGAATCATCTTCCTTGCTTTTCTTCAGAAACCCAAAATCAATATAACTTGCGCTTGTTAGTATAATAGTAGACGCAAAAATGATCACGGAAGCGATCAATGTGTTTTTTACTGATAATTGGCGTAAAAAGAATGCACCATAGGCTTTATTCCGATTGTCGAAAACAATTTCGTCCATCGATTGCCTTAAATATTTTTTGTTATCTTCCATCATAACGATTTGTTTGTTTGTCTGATGCTTATAGAATTAAATTTCCATAATTTATTACCTCAATTTTTATTCCGGAACAACATCTAATTTCCCGCCGTTCGCTATTGCTTCCTTTTCAAGATCAGCAATATCCTGAATGGCATAAACTTTTGTGCTGGTAATATCCATTTCATCCAGGATGTCAACCATGTTTTTATAGGATGCTGCATCAGTCATTTTAATGATCACGATCATTTTTTCAGGATCACCGTGTTCTTTTCCAACTGATTTTTGTTTTTTATAAATAACATCACGAACTCCTTCTGCTGAATAATTCGTGGTTTTCATATCAAAAACCACTTGTCCCTCATAATACCAGATCTTATCATCTTTATCTAAAATTACATTTAAAACCATCGATTCCTTTACATCAGTCTTAACTTCCTCATCCTTTTTAGGCATGTTTAATTCCATTGCCACAGGTTTGTTGAGGGTTGTGGTTAACATAAAGAAGGATATTAAGAGAAAGGCAAGATCCACCATTGGGGTAAAATCGACACGGGTCGACATTTTTTTCGACCTGACCTTACCTTTTCCGTGTTTACTATGACTCCCTTTTTCCGGGGTTTGAATATCTGACATAACCTTATTATTTTTATTTGGCTACCGGTGCAACAGTTGCACCTGTTACCGGTCCTTCCAAAGTGGTTATTAAATTAAATGTATGAATGTTTACAGGCTCATTTGTCAATGTTTTAATAATTTCCTGTATGGCTTGAATATTAGCATCTTTATCACCTTTAATGGCAATTCGAACGTCAGGCCTGTCGGCTCCTGATTCTTCTTTGTCAAGCCTATCGGCCCAGCGACCTGCTTGAATCCAGTCTCTTAGCTCGTTGTTAGCGGAATCAATCGGAACTCCGGGATAATCGCGCAATGCAGCCAGCTGGTCGGGAGGTAAAGCCAAAACCTGAGGTAATTGTGCAATTTCATAACCCATCATTTCCACATTGGCGAAATTTGAAATTTGCTGGTCTGACAGGTCTTTCAAAGCGGGATAGGTTTCACCATATCTTTCGATTAGGTTTTGTAAGGTAACCACTTTTACTTTGGGGTTATCCATCGAATAGTAAACCTTACCTTCTTTATCTACGGAAATTACCATGAGATTATCAGGCACAACAGTCTCCGATTCAGAACTCGGCATATCAATTACAACGGGTTGTGAAGGACGGAATTTAGCTGTTAATATGAAGAAAGTCAGCAACAGGAACGACACGTCTGTCATGGCGGTCATGTCCACTATCGTACTACTTCTTTTTACTTTAATTTTTGGCATCGTTACGTTTTTTTAAACGTCCACTTAATAGGATTATTTTTCTGAAGCAGCAAATGTTTGAGTGATCGTAAATCCGATCTCATCAATTCCGTAAGTCAGCTTGTCGATCATGCCTGTAAATATATTATAGAATATAATCGCCAATGCTGATGTTCCGATTCCAATTGCTGTATTGATCAAGGCTTCAGAAATACCCGCTGAAAGTGCTGATGGATCAGGTGTTCCTTCCGCTGCAAGAGCTGCGAAGGCTCTGATCATACCTAACACTGTTCCTAATAAGGCAATCAACGTTCCGATGGATGCAATAGTTGCAAGAATAGGAAGATGTTTTTCCAAAGCCGGCATTTCCAATGCGGTAGCTTCTTCAATTTCTTTACTTATGTTCAATACTTTTTGTTCGGTGGTAGCTTCTTTTTCAGCTTTCATCTCAGCATATTTATGTAAACCTGCGTTTACAACGTTTGCTACTGAACCTTTCTGACGATCGCATTCTTTCAATGCCGCTGTCATATCCTGATTACTTAAATGAAATTTGATCTTCTGTAAAAAAGATTCAATAGATCCATTGCCTTTTGCCTTGGAGATGGTCATTAATCTTTCGAAAAAGAAAACCATAACAGTTAAAAATAAAGCTAATAGAATAGGTACGATGAACCCCCCTTCATGAATCAAAGCTAAATAATTACCCGGAATTGGTTTACCTTCTGCGGTGAAGTTAGCATCGCTTCCGGCTACAAAAATGTAAAATAAAATACCGATAACGAGATTGACACCCATAACGATGATTCCAAGACCGGTGATCGTGGTCTTCTTAGTTGGTTTTGCTGCTGTTTGAGCCATAAGGTTTAATTTAATTTCCTTTTTAAATGTTTAGAGTTGGCAAATATAGATTAATTTTTAAAAAAGTGTTTTTTTAATTAAGAAATTCACAATTTGCCAGTGTTATTTTTATGTTAACCGCAGTATATGGTAATTGTTTAAAACGGTTGTGCGATGATAAACCGAATTGTTGAATATATTGGTATAGCGGTGGGGTGGTTTTACAGAAAAGTGACAAAAAGAGGGGTTGAAGGGGTTGAAGGGGTTGAAGTGTTGAAGGGGGATTTTACGGAGGAAATAGCTCCACTTTGTCGAACTGCCCACTAGGAGTGCGACTGAGACTGCTTCTGGGTTCTGAGTTCGGGGTTGACAATCTGCCTACTGCCACTGCCAACTGCGACTGGTTATGAGTTCATGGTTCTGAGTTCTGAGTTGAAAAATGTTCGATTTGTAGAGACGCAATGCATTGCGTCTCTACAAATCGAACATTTTTCAACAACCTTAACCACAACTGTGACTATAATTGCGATAGTATCAGTCATTGTGACTGCAACTGCGACTGCATGTCGAACTTTCCACTGTGACTGTGACTGTGACTTTTCTTAAGGGTTGAAGTTGTTTTAAAGGGTTTACTACGGAGGAAAAATCTCAAATGTGACCCACTGCCCACTGCCACTATCTTCTTGTTCAACATTTACCAAAATTTGAATATTCAATCAAATTTTGGTCTATTTGTAAAAAATCACATATGAAAAAATTATTGCTCATTTTATTCGCAATTGGCAGTTTCTCCGTGGCTTCGGCACAAATTTATGGTAATGCATTGGGTTTAAGGTTTGGTTATGGGGGAGGAATTTCCTACCAACATCAATTAAATAAAACCAATCGCGTGGAAGCAGACCTCGGATTAGGTTTGGGTATTACGTATTCTTATTTCAGACTGACAACGGCTTACCACTGGGTTTTTGATATTGGGGTTGGATGGAACTTTTATGTTGGTCCTGCCTTAACCGTAGGGAATCAGTTTTTGAAAGACAATTATTTGGGAAGTGGAAAGGAGGGACTTTTCATTATGGGTGGAGGACAGCTCGGTGTGGAATATAATTGGCAAAATTTACCTTTCCAGATTTCGCTGGATGTGTTGCCGCAATTTGCTATCGTAAATGGATTTAATGATGTAACACTTGATCCTGCATTAGGATTGAGGTGGATCTTTTAACGATTTACCATTGTGAATTAATATTTCACACTTTTCATCGTTTTTTGTAAATTTTGATCGCGATAAATAAAACGATCATTAATGCAATTATTCCGCAAAACGCCCAAACCATATCAAGCAGATTTTTTAATTCTACCAGAAAAACAATAGCCACTAAAAAGATAGTGGCTAATTCATTTACCATACGGAGTTTTTGGGAGGACAGGCTTGATGCTCCGTTTGCTAATTTGCGCATTATTTGCAAACAATAAATATGATAAATAATTACGCAGACAACAAAAAATAATTTAACATGCATCCACCCCTCTTTTAAAAATTGCACATTAATGGTTAACAAAATACTTCCTGTTATTAATACTAAAATCATAGAAGGTGTGCCGATGATCTGCATCAATCGCTTTTCCATGATACGGAATTGATTAGTTAAAATACTTTTTTCAGGTTCTTGTTTTTGCGTAGCTTCCGCATGATAAATAAATAACCTCACAATATAAAACAGTGCAGCAAACCAAGTTACAATAAAAATAATATGTGTGGCAAGTATATATGGATAAGCAGCTATTGCGTCAATTAATATCATTTTACCAAAGTAAAATTACCGATAAGATCAATTTTTTTATTATTTAATCTTGCAGTTAATACATAAGTGTAGGTTCCTAAGGGTTGCATTTCACCTTCAAAGGTGCCGTCCCACGCCTTATCAATTTTATTGGTGTCAAAAATCAACTGCCCCCAGCGATTAAATATTTGTAAATTATAATCCTCTACTTCTCCCGAATAATTAGGACCGAAAATATCATTTACCCCATCAGCATTTGGTGAAAAAGCATTCGGCATAGAAACATGGTCTTCACATCCATTCTTTAATTCTATTTCATCACTCGCGGTGCACCCATTTTCATCGGTAACCGTTAGCGTATATATTCCCGGAATGCTTGTTTCAAAATCTTCTGTATTAGCGCCACTGCTCCAGGAATAAATTTCAAATCCCGGAACTCCGTTCACATTTGTAATTCCACAAATTGTAATATCATTTCCAAGATCAATTTCAGGATTTGTAAATTCTGTAATAGTTATTGTATCAGAAAAGGCACATCCCCCCGATAGAATTTCCACCCAATAAACGCCTGGTTCATCAAATGTATACGAGCTATTTGTAGTACCATCGAACCACAAATAAGTTGCATCAACTGTTGTAACATCTACTGTTACATTTTCACCGCTGCAAAATCCGGCCTCTATAAATTCAGTTGTACCCGGTTCAATTACATTTACCGTAAATGTTGTTGTATCAAAATAACAATTATAAGAAATATATCCTGTCAATTCGTAGGTTCCGGGCCCGGGCCAATCGGTTACGGTAATCGTTTCGGTTGCACCTCCTGTATAGGTAATTCCGGCTGGTATATCCCACTCAATATTTGCACTTGGCAAAGTGATTAAGGTAAATTCACTTACATTGCCCAAACAAACTGTTGTAGGGCCTTCGATATCAATTGCAACAACCTCTACATTTCGAACACAAATATTATCAATAGATGCTGTTAATTTTCGTTGAAACGAGCCACCGGGATAATTTCCGTGTTGAAGGGTGTTTAATCCTGTGATCGTAACTGGCACATCGAAACAAGAAATATTTCCAACCAATATTGTGAAAGCGGGATCACTAAAAACATCTAATTTTGTGAATTCGGTTGCTATTCGGGAAAATTGCAGGTAATAGGTTACCCCATACGGCACTTCAAAACGAGGAGATTTTGTTACCACACCATTATCATTCAGCCAGATTTCAAATCCGACACTGTCGGGGTCAACATCAAAATCCGACATCCACATTACCATCATAGCATCGGTATTTTGATATTCGCAAATTGAATAAGTATCAGATATAGCATTGTCGTCGCCTTCGCTGAGGGCGAATAATACAGTGCCGGTTTTTCCTGCAGTACCACCCTGTGTTGGTGTAAAATCAAAGGAAGTGGTCCAGAAATCATCATACATGTCAAATCCCAGATCGTGTATGTACCTAGTGTCGTTGGCGTCGTTGAGGGCATTAAAGTTTAATTTGCCCGCGGATATCGTTAAGGAACCACTTTGTTCGTCAGAAAGGCAGGCACCGGTAATATCGTAGTAATAATAAAAATACTCGTAAGCAGCATCATCTGAAAAATCCTCTACATAGAGGCAGGGTTGCGCAACCAGTGTATTTACTGCTTGCTGAAAAAGTGTGATCATCAGGGTTAATGCGGGCAGTAGTTTCATAGGTGTAAAATTATGGATTTTAATTAAAAGAGTTATTGTGGTTAGTTTTGTTGTATGAATGCAATTTCATCGGGAGAATTAGAACTGGGGATATTGGGTGGAGGACAATTAGGCAAGATGCTTATAGAAGCTGCGAGTGACTGGAACATACAGTGTCATGTGTTAGACCCGGATCCCGATTGCCCTTGTGCTTTACTGGCGGCAAATTTTGTTTGCGGAAGTTTTAAAGATTACGAGACCGTATATCAATTCGGTAAAAATCTGCAAAAGATCACCATTGAAATTGAGCATGTAAATGTGGAAGCCCTGTTTCAACTGGAAAAAGAAGGAAAGGAAATATTTCCTAAACCTGAAGTATTAAAATTAATTCAGGATAAGGGTAAACAAAAAATGTTTTATGAGGATAATGGTTTGCCAACTGCAAATTTTCAGATCATTGAAAACAAATTGGAACTTATAAATTTAATTCGAGAAGAAAAGATCATTTTTCCATTTGTTCAAAAATCTTGTACCACCGGATATGATGGAAAAGGAGTAGTGGTGATAAAAGGACAGGAAGATATTGATGATTTGTTGGAAGGAGAATGTGTTATAGAGGATGTAATTGATTTTGAGAAAGAACTTGCAGTAATTGTTGCAAGAGATACAAAAGGTTCAACAAAATGTTTTCCAACAGTGGAGATGGAATTTCATAAAGAAGCGAATTTGGTGGAGTTTTTATTTGCGCCGGCACATATTGATAATTTAATTTCAGAAAAAGCCTATAAAATAGCGATAGATTGTATTGAAGCATTTGACATGTATGGAATACTTGCAGTGGAAATGTTTTTGACCAAAGATGGGGAGATCCTCATAAATGAAGTTGCTCCGCGTGCGCATAATAGCGGGCATCAGAGTATTGAGGCAAATTACACCTCGCAATATGAACAATTATTGCGTTGTATTTTTAATATTCCACTCGGAAGTACCGGAACACGAAGTAAATCTGTAATGATAAATATTTTAGGCGATGAAAATTACAGTGGTGAAGCCAAATATTTTGGATTAAAAGATTGTTTGGCAATGGAAGGAGTTTATGTACATCTTTACGGCAAAAAAATTACAAAACCATTCAGAAAAATGGGGCATGTAACTATTCTTGGCAATGAGTTACAGGAATTAAGAGAAAAGGCAAATTTTGTAAAAACGACATTGAAGGTGCAGAGTTGAATTTTATTAATTTTAACATTCAAATTATACAATATGAAAAAATCCAAGAACGCAATTCCTATTTTGAAAAAAAAGCCTCTTGTAAGTGTAATAATGGGAAGTGATTCTGATCTGCACATTATGCAAGATGCTGTTGATATACTAAAAGAATTTGGAGTACCTGTGGAAGTTACCATAGTGAGCGCACACAGAACACCAAAACGGATGATGGATTTTGCCACAAAAGCACATGGCCGCGGCATAGTAGTAATAATTGCCGGTGCAGGCGGCGCAGCACATTTACCTGGAATGGTAGCATCTATTTCGCCGCTTCCTGTTATTGGTGTTCCTATAAAATCGAGTAATTCAATTGACGGTTGGGATTCTATATTGTCGATACTTCAAATGCCCAATGGAGTTCCTGTTGCAACGGTAGCATTAAACGCAGCAAAAAATGCCGGAATATTAGCTGCTGAAATAATAGGGTGCAGCGACCTTGACATGCGCAGCAAAATAATAGATTATAAAAAGAAGTTACAATTAACCGTAGAAGCAAAAGCTAAAAAAATGGAAAAATCGAACTAACAAAATTATCGTAACTTTTTATTCTTTCATTCCTTCATTCTTAATGCTTGCATTCAATTTTTTCTCATCAAAAAATGCAAATATCATAGCTGCAATAAAACACAAAACAAATCCGAATACTCCGGAAAGCCGAATCCCTAATTCCTCAAATGGTATTTTTTCAAACACACCTGCGAGATATTTTCCTAAACCATTTGTTTCATCCATTCCAATTAAAATAGTAAATATTACAATTCCCATTGTTTGACCCAGTTGAATAAATAAACTACGGATGGCAAAAAAAGTAGCTTCGCGATTTTCTTTAGTTTCCCGGGCATCAGCATGTGTGAGTTCTGCTAAAATTACCGGCGGTAAAATTCCCAAAACAGAAAATGGAACAGAAAGTATTGCTGCAAATAAATAAGCTTCAGTAATATTATCCATACCGAAATGACCGAGATATCTCACTGTTGAAAAAACGGCAGATAATAAGATGAGTGAGACCAGGATCATCATTTTTTTGGAATATCTTTTGGCGAGATAATATACCAGTGGCGACCATAACATAGCAAGCCCCACTGCTGTTGCAACCATGCCTGTACCATGTTTCTCTTCCAGATGCAGCAGTGCTTTTATATAAAATAAAGCTCCTGTACCAATTATTGTTAATGAAATAAAATAAGTAAAATCTGCAATAAGATATAACAATACATTTTTATTGCGCAACACTGTTTTGAAATTATCTTTTATCGACTTAGTTACACGATTAGGTATAATATATTTTTTTTCGTTTATGAAAACAGGAAGTAAAAGAAATAACCATCCAATTAAAAAAATTGTCCATATTGCCAATTGAAAAGCGCGAAATTTGTCTTCAATGTGAAATGCATCCTGATAAAAATTTAACAAGGCATTTGAGGCACTTGCCACAACAAGTCCAAGTGTATAGGCAATGGATTGAAAAGTGGAAATTCGCAATTTTATTTCGCTGTTATATCCCAACTCTGGCAATAACGCGTTATAGGGAATAACATAAAAGGAGATAGAGACATTAAATAAGATCTGAATTCCAGCCAACCACCAGATATTATTAAAACTTTCCGTTCTGTTTAACGGCATATATAATAAAATACCGGTAATAAGAATAGGTAAAAGTGCGAATGCCATAAATGGAATTCTTCTGCCTCTTTTATGTTCACTTTTATCGCTGTGGTGTGCAATAAACGGGTCGATAATTGCATCTATCAGCCGTGCACTTAACACCACAAGTGTTAATGCATTTATAAAGCCGAGTATGGTGATCTTTGGTATTAGATTGTGGAGTTCTGCATCTCCAACAGGTTGATAAAAATAAATGATGATACCCGCAAGTAAATTCACCACTATACTCCATCCCATCGTTCCGGCCGCGTAAATCAACTGTCCCCTTAATGGGATCTTTTCTGCCTGCATTTTACTTTTCTGAAAATTTGAGTGCAAAAATAGGATAAACAATGCTTACCACTTTTTATTTTTTTTGGAAGGTGTTCAAACAAACAAAATAGATGGACTTGCGCTCCCACCTTCGTTTGCAATAAAATGCGTTTGAAATTGTAAAATGTTCGTTAAACCTGCGTCTGTATTGTTTAAAACCTATCTTTTTGCTTAAATCGGTTAATTTTGTGCCACGAAATTAGATAAAAATGAAAAAAATTACCCTGTGTTTAGTAGCCTTGACGCTCGTTTTAAGTGCATGTAAGTCTAAATTAGAAAAAAAGGATCAAAGTCTGGAGGAGATGCAGAATGAGGAGCCGGGCAATTATGATCCGGTTTTAGCCTCTGCTTCCGTTAGTCCGGTTTATAAAAAGATCGGTGATTCTGTGGAGATGCACCTCAATATATACAATCCCCAAAATCACCTTACTAATTTTCCATCGCCGGTAATTATCTATTTTTTTGGGGGAGCATTTATTCATGGCAGCCCTATTCAATATGAGGAACACTGTAAATATTTCGCCGGAAGAGGTATAGTTGCCATAACTGCCGATTATCGGGTTATTTCCAGAAATAAAGGCAATGCACTCAATTGTATTTACGATGCAAAAAGTGCAATCCGTTATTTGAGGGAACATGCGCAGGAACTGAATATAAATCCAGATAAAATAGTAATGGCCGGTGGTTCTGCAGGTGCCTTTTTAGCCATTGAATGTGCCATTGATGACACAAAATGGCAGGATGCAAGTGATAATGCCGCTGTTTCGTCGATGCCAAATGCAATTGTATTGTTAAATCCGGTGGTGAATGCCATGGAACACAAATTCCGTATTGCAAAGTTTATGGATGATGAAAAAAATCCGGAAAGTGCATCACATGCAAGCGAGATAGACCCATTGACGCATATAAAATCCGGAATGCCCACTGCTATTGCATTTCATGGTACAGCAGATAAGATTTCAGGTTATAAATTCGTGAAACAATTTAGTGATGATTATATCGCAGCAGGTAATAAAATGGACCTTCATACCTATGAGGGTGAAAAACATGGTTTTACTACAATACAAACAAAAGGCGGAAAATATTTTCTTGAAACACTTAAATTGACTGACCAGTTTATGATCGATCTAGGATATTTAACCGGTAAACCTTCGGTGGAAACCATTAAGATTCCTGAATTTAAACCTCCTGCAAATCAGAAGACTCAAAATCTTAAGGATAAGAAAATAAAAAGGGCTCCGGAACAGGAACCAAAACCACAATAAGTAAAGGTTTTGAAAATTTAAAATATTAACATCAATTAACACCTCTTAAAAGGGTTAATGATAAAAAAAGAAATACTATTGCAATGGATAGTATTTTTTTATGCGCAGAATTTGTACAATTGTTATTTGCATTTTTTCTTTTATTGGACTTGAAGCTCAGTCGGCCGAAAAAAGAGAATTGAATGCAAGCAGAATAACGGGAAATATTCAAATAGACGGGGTTTTAAACGAACCCGAATGGCAGGATGTTCAGGCTGCCGAAAATTTTACACAATTTCAATTTAACTGGAATATTCCTTCGGCATTTCGCACCGAAATGAAAGTAATTTATGATAACACTGCAATTTATGTAGGGGCAATTATGTACGACTCTGCACCCGACAGTATAGAAAAGTCGCTTACTGCTAGAGATGAATTTGGAATTGCAGATTTTATCGGGATAATAATTGATCCGTATCAGGAGGGATTGAACGGACTCGAATTTTTTGTTACAGCAAGTGGTGTTCAGGGCGAGGCGAAAAGTTATCCCCAAGGCGGAGGATCAAGTGAAGATTTTGCATGGGATGCAGTTTGGGTAAGTAATGTAACTATAAATGAAAAGGGTTGGATTGCGGAATTAAAAATTCCCTATTCTGCAATCCGTTTTCCAAATGAAAAAGAACAAACCTGGGGAATTAATTTTGTTCGTGAGGTTAAAAGAAATCGCGACAAAAGTGCATGGAATACTATTGACCCCGAAATTCAGGGATTTATTAATCAAAGCGGAATTTTAAAAGGTATAAAAGATATTGAAGCTCCTTTAAGATTATCTGTTTCTCCTTATGTTTCTACTTATTATGATGTTTATTCGGATTTTGAAAATGACATCACTTCACATTCCACCAGTTTTAATGGTGGTGCCGATCTTAAAGTTGGATTAAATGATGCATTTACTTTGGATATGACCTTGATACCGGACTTTGGCCAGGTGCAAAGTGATAATCAAATATTAAATCTCACACCCTTTGAAACATATTTTGTGGAGCAGCGTCAATTTTTTACGGAGGGTACTGAATTATTTAATAAGGGTGATCTTTTTTATTCAAGAAGAGTAGGAAGTACACCCTATAATTATTATGCAGTGGGTTCGATGATAGACTCCACAAGCGAAATTATAAACAATCCTTCGCACGCACATTTATTAAATGCAGTGAAAGTTACAGGCAGAACTACAAAGGGTTTGGGGATTGGAATTTTTAACGCAATTGAAGGGGAAACGTATGCAATTGTGCGTGATTCCGCTAATCAGGAATTGGAACTTTTAACCGGCCCGCGAACTAATTTTAATGTGTTGGCATTTGATCAGAGTTTAAAAAACAATTCATACATCAGTTTCGTAAATACAAATGTTTTAAGAGATGATGAATTTTACGATGCAAACGTATCTGGTTTGTCTTTTCAATTCAATGATGAAAAAAACATTTGGGGAATAAAAGGAGGTGGTTCAGCAAGTCAGAAATTTTTCCCGGAAGCAGAGGGCTCGGAACTGGGATTTAAACACTATTTATTTGCAGGAAAAATGGGAGGGAAAAAACAATTCCAGGCGGGATATGAATATACCGATGCCACTTACGATCCAAACGATCTTGGATTTCTTCCGATAAATAATTTAGTGAATTTTAATCTGAGTACAAGTTATCATGAATATGAACCATATTGGCATTTTAATGAATATAATTTTTTTCTCGAAACTAATTATACCCGCCTGGTAGATCCCAATGCATTTCACAACTATAATATTTATGGCGAAACCTATGCAGGTTTCAAAAATTTTCTGTTTGCCGGTTTATGGTTTGATTTCGAACCAATTACCACTTACGATTATTTCGAACCCCGAGTTCCGGGAAGATTTTATATTTATCCTGTGAATTGTAATTTTGGTGGATGGTTGTCCACCAATTACAGCAAAAAATTCGCAATTGACGTGAATAGTAATTTCAGAATATTTGATGAGGAGGAAAGGTACAGACTAAATATAAACGTGTCGCCGAGATATCGTGTAAATGATAAAATACTCATCTTAGCAAGTGCGGGTAGAAATTATTGGTCAAATGATATCGGCTGGGTTAATTTCAGCACCGACTCCATCATTTTTGGAAGAAGGGATAATGTAACTATGGAAACATATTTACAGGTGAATTATACACCGAATGTAAAAATGAGTTTCGCTGTAAGAGGCCGCCATTATTGGAGTTATGCGGAATACAAAGAATTCTACAATCTGGGTGTGGATGGATATCTTGAACCTACCAGTTATAACACCTTTAATGCGAAAGGAAATTCAACAGATGATGTAAATTTTAATGCCTTTAATGTTGACCTGGTTTATACGTGGTTTTTTGCACCGGGAAGTGAATTAAATATCGTTTGGAAAAACTCTATTTATCAATTCGGATCCCTGCTGCCGGATAACTATTTTAATGATCTTGGAACCGTTTTTGATTCTCCGCAATCCAATAATTTTTCTATTAGAGTGCTGTATTATCTCGACTATCTCTATCTCAAGAAAAAGGGATAGAATACTTTCGTATTTTTGATTGGAAAATTAAAAATGCGTTTTTATTGTTTTACAATATTATTGTGGTTTTGGTCCACTTTCGTCCAGGCTCAGATAACTTATTCCATGCTGAAGTTTGGTGATACCTTATCCAATAATAGAGGATCAGCATCACTTATTGATGAAGATCTTAATGTATTTTTTGTCGGAACCATTTCTACAGGATTTATGGAAAGTGATGATGTAAGTCTGTTTAAAATTGGTACTGATGGCGAAATAATTTGGAATTATAATTTTGGAAATGAGCAAAGTGAATTCGTAAACAATATGATCTATTCAGAAGATAGATTTATAATTATTTGCGGTGATGTACGCGATCCTGAAACGACTGATGTTAATGGGTTTATAATGAAAATTGATACTGCGGGAAATTTGATTTATTATAATACCTACGGCTCTGATTCTACAAATGAAAGTTTTTACGGAATAACAATTCTGGAGGATGGGAATTTTGCCATAACAGGATTTATTACTTCAACATTAGGCACAGGAAACGACGTGTTGCTGGTGAGATATACAACGGATGGAAATTTAGTAAATGATTTTGTTTTTGGTTCAAATTTAAATGATATTGGGATGGGGATTGTTGAAACGGATGATGGTGATATTATCATTAGTGGCGACCGGGCTACTGCAGGTTTGTATTATAATGCTTTTATAACTAAAATTAATTCCTCCAATGAAATTATTTGGGATCACTTTGTAGATTTACCTGTGAACAGCGGATGTAAAACCCTGCAAAAAACATTGTCGGGAAATTTTATTTTGTGCGGGGAATCTGCTACGGATATCTCGCCATTATTTGATATTTTGATCGCAACTTTTGATGGAGATGGAAATATTATTTTACTTAAAACAATCCCTGGTATTGGAGTAGAAGCCGCTTACGACATAACCGAAGCTCAATCGGGTGAATTTTTTCTAACCGGATTTGGTTATAATGTTGCAACGGATAATAATGATATTATTGTTGTTTATGTTGAAAACACTTTATCTGAAATAGAGCGCAAATATTTTGGAGAAACTGTTGCTGATCTCGCCTATGATATTAAAACGGATGGTGGTGGAAATTTCTGGGTGACTGGATTTATCACCGAAGGTGATAATGTAATGTTCACCCTTATTTATGATAGTTTTGATATATTAAGTGAACTGCAGGAAATTCTTTTTCGGGAAACTGATATTACCATCTACCCAAACCCTGCAATTGATCAAATTGTGATTGAAGGAAAAATAAGCATCGACAAACTCGAATTTATGGATATTACTGGCCGTATTTTATTTACGTTTAACAATCCGGAAATAAATTCACCAATTAAACTTCCTGAAAATTTTTCCAACGAAATGCTGATCTTGAAAATTTATTCCGATGATCGGATTATAGTTAAAAAAATAATAGCCGGATAATTATACGTTACCCGGCTACAAATTATTTTAAAACTGTTTATTGAATATTGAGTTTTTTCTTAACTAAAGGTAAAATATCATCACCATCCGGAGCCATAATTAATACAGAAAGTGAATTATCAATTACATAAGTATATCCGTTCTCTTTTGCAACAGTTTTGATAGTTTCCGTTGTGCTTTTAATAAGCGGTTGAAATAATTCCGCTTTTTTAGCATCTAATTTCTGTTGTGAAGTTTGTTCATATTGCTGAATGCGTTGTTCTAATAAAAGTGCATCCTGAATTTTAGCTTCTCTTGCCACTTCGCTCAAAGCGGCATTTCCTTGAATTTCGTTTACTAAACGCTGATATTCGTTTGCATAAGATTGATATAGAGAGTCGAATTCATTTGCATATGCTATTAATTTGGCATTTGCTTCCTTTGCTTCAGGCATAGCTTCCAATAAAGCCTGTGAATTGATATAGGCAATCTTGGCTTGCTGCGCTTGAGTTAAAGTTGCTGCTGTTACAATAATTAATACTAAAATAATTTTGATTTGCTTCATATTTTGTTTTTAAAATGAAGGGCAAAGATAGTCAAATGGCGCATATCCTCAAATTAGCGGTCGGCTTTGCCCAGAATAATGAGTGTAATTAAAGCCAAAGGCATATTACCTTCTATCTGCCACTGCAGCGCCTGGTCAAACTTCCACATGGGCCTTACTATGTCACCCTCCATGGTCCACATCTGGTCGGGATTGGAATCCCAGAAGGGCTTTAACACATTATCGGCCCAGCTCCATTGATTTTGAACTGTGTTATCCCAAAATGGTTTTAACATATTTCCATCCCAGATCCATTCCGATTGAGGATCGGCACTCCAAACCGGTTTCAGATATTTACCATCAAAGGTCCATTCATCCTCCGGCCGATAACCCCAGGCGGGTTTTAATGTTTTTCCATCCCAAACCCATTCGTAATAAGGTCCGTGATCTAAAAATGGACGGATATAACTTTGTAAAAAATTTTCAGTGTCAGGGTCTAAACTTTGCATTTTTGCACGAACCTTTTCATCCAACGCAAAATGTTTGATATAAATGTGCGCTGCAGTCACCAATTGCACCTGTGAAGTGAATTTCCCTTCTGCCACACCAATAAAGGTGTTGTTAATACCATTGTAGATATGTAAAACGGAATCGTTTATTTTTTCGAAAGAACATAATTTTTCGTTTTCTTTGTCAATAGGATGATCGCCTAAATAAAAAGTTGAATTTTGGGTGATGTACTGAATCGTTTTAGCATCATTCTGATAGATCAAGCCCACCTTTTTGCTCAGAATATCTTTTGCATTTACCGTAAATAACATATTCTGCCTCGAATTGGTATCACCGGCATAAATAATATTTCCCTGAATAGTATATGCAATCTCTGTTTCGGAAACATACACCTTATTGTCAGAAATATTCCCGATAATTGTGGTGGAGTCGATAAATAAATATATACTGCCATTTTGAGTTAGTGCCAAATTGGCAAATAACAAACTTATAAAAAAGCACAGAAATTTATTTATCTCGATTTTATGCATTTATGAAAATTAAAGGTAAACATTACAAAACAATCTGGTTGCATCCGGAGAACGAAAATATAGTGCAAATTATTGACCAAAGATGGTTGCCCCACAAATTTGTTGTTGCAGATATCAGGTCGGTGGATGAAATGTGTGTTGCAATTAAGGATATGTGGGTTCGCGGAGCACCTTTAATTGGTGCAGCGGCAGCATGGGGAATATATCTTTCAGCAGTAGAAGTTCCTGCAAGTTGTGCCCGTGATTTTTTTTTCGAAGAAAGTTATGGCAAACTGTTAAAAACCAGACCAACAGCAGTAAATTTGAAATGGGCGCTGGATGAAATGTTAAAATCTATTACCGGAAACGATTCCATTATTGAATCGAAGTGGTACGCAAAAAAACGAGCAGAATGGATTTGTGAAGATGATGTGAAATGCAATACTTTAATAGGCGAACACGGATTAAAAATTATTGAGGAAATTGCCGCGAAAAAAAATAATGCAACGGTAAATATTCTCACACATTGCAATGCCGGATGGTTAGCAACTGTTGATCGCGGAACTGCTACTGCGCCAATTTACCTTGCAAAAGAAAAAGGAATTGATATTCATGTATATGTTAGTGAAACACGACCGAGAAACCAGGGTGCTCAATTAACCGCTTGGGAATTATTGGAAAATGAAGTTCCACATACTTTAATTGTAGATAATGCAGCCGGACATTTAATGCAACATAAAATGATAGATATGGTATTGGTTGGCACCGACAGAACAGTGGTAACGGGTGATGTGGTAAATAAAATTGGCACTTATTTAAAAGCGCTGGCGGCTTTTGACAATAACATTCCTTTTTATGTTGCGGCACCATCTTCCAGTATAGATTGGAATATACGGGATGCATTTAATGATATTCCAATTGAAGAGAGAAACGGAGAGGAAGTGAAATATGTTCAGGGATTATTGGAGGATAAAATTCGTTCTGTTTTAATTTCACCCAAAGAAACGCCTGCGAGTAATTTCGCATTTGATATTACACCTGCCAAATATGTTACAGGGTTGATTACGGAAAGAGGAATTTGTATGGCAAATGAGGCGGGAATTAAAGAATTGTTTCCTGAAAAGATTAATAAAAATATTATTTAAAGGGATGTGGATCATTTCCATTATTTGTAAAATATGGATGAAGGGTATATCAAATACATTAATAACTGGGAACAAACTGAAGCTATTACAGAATTTGATTTTATTGAATTGATAAATTGCAGGAATCAACTTAAAACTTTAAACCTGATAGGTGTTTATCAAAATAATATCGCATTTGGTAACGTGAGTTGCAGAATAAACAATACCAATAATTTTATTATTTCCGGTACACAAACCGGAGCTTTAGGCATTGCGCAAATTGATGACTTCAGTTTAGTTTATAATGTGGATATTGAAGCAAATACACTTTTTTGTAAAGGTCCTATTGCCGCCTCCTCCGAAGCGCTTACACACGCAGCAATTTATTTGTCGGATGCAAAAATAATGGCTGTGCTTCACGTCCATCACCCCACCAAATGGAAATCGCTGTTAAACAAAGTGACCACCATTGAAAAAAGTATTGCATACGGCACTCCTCAATTGGCAAAAAAAATAGGCGAATTATTAAAAAATGACGAAACACTAAAACAGGAAAAAATATTTGTTACAGCAGGTCATGAAGATGGAATATTTGCTTTTGGGGAGACTGTAGAGAAAGCGTTCGGCGTTCTGAGTTCTGTGTTCTGAGCCTGCCTGCATACTGCGTCAGCGTCAGGCAGGTTATGGGTTCTGTGTTCAGGGTTCTGGGCTCTGAGTTGGGTTCTGAGTTGAAAAAAGTTTGATTTGTAGAGACGCAATGCATTGCGTCTCTACAAATCAAACTTTTTTCTGCAACCGCGACTGCGACTTTTAAAAAGGGTTTGAAATTGTTGAATTAGTTTAATACGGAGGAAATAGCTCCAATGATACATCCTGCCCACCGCGACTGTGACTGCGACTTTTTTAAAGTGTTGAAGGAGTTTAATACAGAGGAAATATCTCCAATGATACAAATTGCCCACCTCTCACTTAATCTTCCTCCACAAACAAAGGATAAACCATTCCGCCGATTAATTTTTTTTCCATTGCTACTTCGTATAGTTTTTCAACTGCATTTTTTCCTTCCACACCCAGATCCACTGTAAAATTATTTACATAAAGTTGTATGTGTTGTTTCATTACGTCTTCTTCCATTTCCTGCGAATGTTGGCGAACAAAATCCATGGTTTGTTCGGGGTTTTTTAGGGCAAATTCTACACTGCGTTTTAATACGCGGTTAATCTTTTGTTTAAGTGTTTTGTCGAAATTTCGTCGAACACAAATTCCTCCAAGCGGTATTGGCATTTGATATTTTTTTTCCCACCATTCGCCCAAATCAATGATCTTTTTTAATCCTTTGGCTTGATAGGTAAAACGGTTTTCGTGAATGATAACACCAATATCAATTGCTTCACTTAATAATGCATTTTCGATCTCAGAAAAAACATATTCTTTTTTAGTTGCAGCTTCCGGAAAAGCAAGTGACATTAAAAAATTAGCAGTAGTTAATTTCCCCGGAATTCCCACCAAACAAAATTCAATTTTTGATCTTGGGATTTCATCTTTAGAAATTAATAATGGTCCGCAATCTCTTCCCAATGCGGATCCTGAGGTAAGTAGCTGATAATTTCTACTCATGAATCCAAAAGCATGGTAACTCAGTTTGGTGATATCCAGATCAACGTCGTGTGCTTTGTTATTCAGTGTTTCAACATCTGCAAAAACAATATCAAATTCCAAACCTTCGGTATCAATTTTTTGGTGTGCAAGTGCATCAAAAATAAAGGTATCATTCGGGCAAGGAGAAAAACCTAAACTTAATTTCATGCTGTTATTTCGTTGAATAATTGTATTAAAAACGTATTGAGATTCTCCACAGCCAAAGGAATATTCCAGTTCGCTTTGTTTCTTTTTTCTACATAATTGGAAACAGCGCGAATTTGCAGAAATGGAATATTTTTCATGCTACAGCAATAAAAAAAAGCAGATCCTTCCATACTTTCTATCGTTGGGTTGTATTTTCTGATAGTTCGGTTAATACTTTCGTTGTTGCCGTGCACAGTTTCTACCGTTATTGCTTTAACTTTTTGTATTTGCTTTAAACTGGGGTAAGGTTTCACTTCATTTTCTATCCAGCCATCACGATATGGAAATTCATTATTATTTTGTAGTCCAAGTTCGAATATGTCAATAAATATTTCCCCGTCCTCTGCACCACTTTGAGCATTTTTTTCTGCTTTTACTTCCACAACTTCACCAATTAATATGTTGCGATCAAAAGCACCACAAATTCCAGCCTGAACACAGAGGTCGAACTTATTTTTATTTAAAGCATCTGTTATTTGATAAGTTGCGTGTGTAATCCCGACACCGGTGAGCAGGATGGTAAGTGTTAACCCTTCGCGATAATTAAAAGTATAAATACCCAGGATTAATTGCCCTTGAAAATCAGGTATTTGCGAAACAAAAAAGGGTATTTCCGCCGCAGTAGCTGCAATCAAACAGATATTCATGTTGCGAAGGTAACATCAAAAAAGTATACTAAAATTATTGTCGGACACCGAAATAGCTCAAAAAATATGTGCAAATTTGCACTATAATTAAGCATACACTAATGAAATGGGTATTGATTTTTTTGTTTTTATCTTTTGGGTTTTCGATTTTGCAAGCACAGCAAAATTATAATGAAATAACCGCAGACACCGCTTTTATCTTCAAAGATAGCCGCGACGGAAAGGAATATCAGGCATTGAGTTATGCCGGTATGGTGTGGATGGGAGAGAATTTGCGTTATAATACCAAACACAGTTGGTGTTATGAGGATAAAGCAGGAAGCTGCAAAGAATTTGGTCGCCTTTATACCTGGGAAGAGGCTCTGGGAGCTTGTCCAAAGGGATGGCACCTTCCCACAAAAAATGAATGGGATACCTTAATTACATCTTTGGGAGGATATGAAAGAGCGGGACATGCACTCGCTTTTGGGGCAAATCTCAAATTCAATATCGTTTTTGGTTACCCGCCAAATGTGGCAGGACGTTATAGCAGCGACGACCTTCAGGCAAATTTCTGGAGCACAGATGAAAATAATGCCAGCACTGCCTGGGTGTATTATTTCATTAAAGATAAATTACCCCTGGTATATTCTAATTATTTTTCGAAGAATTATGGCATGATGTGCAGGTGTGTGATGGATGGCGGGGGATGAGATGATCGTGAGGTGTGAGGGGGCAAGAGTGAGTCCGTAGGGGGAATCACACTTTATAAACACCTTAAAAACACTTTACAAACACCTTCAACCTTCAAAAAAGACCAAACCCACATTTATGGCCGGTTTGGATCTTTTAATTAACATTTAATGTAAAGATTGAGTTCGAAGCCGGATTATGAGACATGATCCGGTGGTGGGGGAGCTACTCAATCCTTAATCCCCCTCTTCGCCATCGCTCAACGTCCAAATTTCATATAAAAAAACCAACTCGAATGAGACATTCGGTTTTGCGGATTATGAGACATGATCCGGTGGTGGGGGAGCTACTCAATCCTTAATCCCCCTCTTCGCTATCGCTCAACGTCCAAATTTCATATAAAAAAACCAACTCGAATGAGGCATTCGGTTTTGCGGATTATGAGACATGATCCGGTGGTGGGGGAGCTACTCAATCCTTAATCCCCCTCTTCGCTATCGCTCAACGTCCAAATTTCATATAAAAAAACCAACTCGAATGAGGCATTCGGTT
>ENA-ORBV01004106-ORBV01004106.1-microbial-mat-metagenome-genome-assembly--contig:-NODE-4106-length-28373-cov-12.626096_pt1 | contig 28373 bp, 18 predicted proteins | sample MGYA00237777_ERZ505514 | MGnify/ENA primary metagenome ERZ505514 (study PRJEB26160, sample SAMN06269048) | microbial mat metagenome | isolation source: Oligotrophic lake microbial mat | place...
CAACCTGACAGGCACGACGACCCTGACCGTAACCACGCGGGATCCAGATACTCAGCAAACTGTTTCCGCGACCCTGATTTTCAATATCGTCAGTTCCATTTCCAACCTGCCAGCGCGAGTAGTCATCAATCCGCCTCTGTCACCTATTTATGTGCAGGGATCAGGTGGCAACACGTCAACCCAAATCGAGTTGCTGGTGTTGGACGGAATTGGTCAGCCTGTTCCTAATCCAGTCGCGGGAAACAACGCCTTCAATAATGTGCGGGTTGAACTTGTCGGGGATGCGGCGTCTGGCGGTGCTCGGGTCAGTGGTGTTAACGCTCAGGGACAGAACGTTCAAGGCACGTCGATATCGTTGCGCACTCTTGCGGGCGTCTCGGGGGTGCTGCTGACCAGCGGTACCCAGATTGGCAGCGCGCAGATTCGGGTTACTTCTGATCGGGCCGACAACAATGTCGATAACGGCATCAGCGATCCGGTAAGTGAATTGCGGACGGTTTTCGTCTCTGACGGCGTACTGTTTGACCTTGAGATAACCCAACCATTTGTCAACGCGATAATCGTCAATCCGGTAGATCCCTCGGTGATGGTGACTCCCGGTACGACGACGATTCCTCCGTCACCGGATGGCACCTATAGCATTACCGTGGGAGTCATCGCGACCGACCGCTTGGGCAATCCAGTCTTGCCTGGCACAGCCATCAACTTCGGGCTGATTGACGAGCCACAGGCAACGGGTGCGGGTGACTTCTTGATCGCCGGGACCGATGGCAATCCTCAGGAAAACGGCCTTCTGTTTACCGCCCCAACCGGTCGTTTCACGACAGCAGGCGGTGGAGCAGGTCCGGGGGATGCGGTCGTGATCCTCAGTGAGAATGATCCGGCAAACCGGGACTTGGAAGGCGCACGCGTTATCCAGACGGTCAACGGACCGGGTTCTCTGACGGTTCAACGTCGCTTCAACCGCAATGACGTGACGGGTTCTACCGTCGATGCCGGCAACGCACTTCAATACGTCATTGGCAGGGCGGCAGATGGCAACATTTCCGCCAACGCGGTCACCAACGAGTTGGGTGTAGCTCGCACGACGCTCAACTACCCCGTCTCGCGGATCGGCAAGTTTGCCTTGGTGTGGGCTCAAGGTAATGGCGCGATCGTGGCCGGTCAGGCGCGTACTGTCGCGGATGCCGAGTTCCTGCGGTTCGCGGGGGTGGCTCCGGCCACGCTGCTAATCAGTCCCTCCGTCATACCGGGCAACACAACCCAATCGGTTCGGATCTGCGTCCGTGACGCTTTGAACGCGCCCATTCAGTCCGTGCAGGTCGGGTTTGCGTTTGAGGCTTTGACGACGGGGCAGGGCCGAGTGGATGGTCAGGCTGGTCCCGGAAACGTTGCTGCGCTAACTGGTCGTGACGGCTGCACGACCGCTACTGTGGTGACATCGGGCGTCAGCGCATCGGGCGGCATGGTCAGGTTCTCAGCGGTTGGCCAATCTGGAACGGTCACCATTGAAATTGGCACGCTGATTTTGACCGCAAACCCACCTAGCCTCCTCGGCGGCAGTGGAGTGATTACTTTGCGCTTGGTCGATGGGAGCGGAAATCCGATCGGTGGAGTGCAGTTGTCCGGCACTTGCACCAGCATGGGTGGCGCGACCATTTCCACCGAGCCGCCGCAGGGCAACAATGGAGTTACCAACGCAAACGGTGAAGCCTTGTTCTCCATCATCGCGACCAATCTCAACCAGCCTTTGACACCGGGCAGCGGCAGTTGTGTGTACCGCGTGCCGAGCGGGACGCCCAGCGTCACGGTGCCGGTGCAGGGCGTTGATACTTGCTTGACACCGACCAGTCCGCCAGATGGCCGCTGCCCGAACTCGACCTTCACCCTGTCCCTTACGTTGACGGGCAATCGGGGAGGTGCGATCAGCCTTCCATCCGGAATCACATGTTCGCATCCGGGTGGCGCTGGTAATACTCAGTGTGCTGCCCCCTTCCAGCGCGGCATCCAAGTGCTGGTTCGGGCTGACACCGTCAACACCAACAGTGCCCCGACGCCGGTCTTTACCGGGGAGTGCACTGTGCAGACTGCCCCTGGCGATCCCGATTTAGGGGGTCCCTTGCCCGCCACCGCTACAGGTCAAACCGTCATGAGTGGCAATAGGAGTTGTGCGATCAACTTCCCGTGATGGTTGGGTTGGGATGTAGAAGCTAGTACTGAAGGCGACATGGGGTTACCCAGTCGCCTTCGGCATTTTTGGGTTCGGTACTTGACCGGCGCGGCGCGGGAGGAAGGGTGAGTCTGAGACGTGTTGAGTTCGTCCCAGGCCAAACGATTTTTCGTGAAGGCGATTCGCCGGATGTTGCCTATCTGGTTGACGCAGGTGAGGTCGCAGTCACTGCCAATCGGGATGGACACTCAGTGCTGCTGGCAACGCTACGCAGTGGCGACATGCTGGGTGAGATGGCGGTCATCGATGACGCACCGCGAACTGCAACGGCCACTGCGGTGGGTCACTGTGTGCTGATGCCGATTGATCGCGCTGCGATCGCAGAACGCCTTGAAACAACCGACCCAATCATTCGTGCCTTACTCGAGGGGCAGATTCGGCGTTATCGATCCGGCCTGGCTGCGATGCAGGGTTTGGTTGCGCCGGCTCCGGTGGTGAGCCGGTTGCACTTCGGCAACACGTCTGATCGATCAAGCATCGACAAGTTTCGATTGGAGTCGGACCTCCGCGAAGCATTGGCGAACGGTGAGTTAGACGTCAGTTTCCAACCTCTTCTGGAAATTGCCACCGACCGCATTGCCGGATATGAGGCATTGGTGCGGTGGCCACACCCTGAGCGTGGTTCGATCTCGCCAATCGAGTTCATCACGCTTGCCGAAGAGACGTCTCTAATTAACCCCGTTGGCGAATACGTGCTCAATCGGGCGATCAACGCCCTGAGTCGCCTGGCTGACGCAGGGCTCGATCCATTGCCTTTCATTGCGATCAACGTATCTCCAAAACAGTTAATGGAGTCGGATCTGCTGAATCGGACGGTGGATCGAACGCGTGCGGCAGGGGTCCCGGTGAATCGAATCAAACTGGAGATCACTGAGAGCCGGATGGTCGATTACCCCACCGTACAGGCCTTGCTGGTGCGCTGCCACCGCGAAGGGATTGAGGTTTCCTTGGATGATTTTGGTACTGGATTCTCAAACCTCGGACACTTGCATGCGCTGGAGTTCGACACCGTCAAGGTTGATCAGGCATTTGCTCGCCACATGATGTCGTCACGGCGGGCGATGGCGCTCGCGAAGTCAATCATCAACATGATTCACGCGCTAGATGCGGACGTGGTTGTCGAAGGCGTCGAGACAGAGGCACAACTTGAAGTCCTGAGATCGTTGGGTTGCCGTTACGCGCAAGGCTATCTCATTGGCCGACCCCAACCTTTGGGCGATGTGCTTGCCGCTTGGGCGCGGTAGCCTTCGTCAACGGTAGCGTCGGGGCGCTGGCTGCGCTCACTTTCCCCAGCTCAAAAAGCGGCGACGCAGCGGATTTTGTTCTGGAAGAAGAGAACCGCCCGCCCGCTCGTGTTCGGCGGTTCTCGCTCCGATGCCCTCGACGAACTCAAGAACGGCGTCGGAAACATTGGGGAACCTCCGTTCTCTTGCGTTGTCCCTAGCGCGCCTGCTTTTGTGGAATCTCCATGGACGGTCACCCTGTGCATAGTTCCGAATCTTCGAGCGACTTGCTTTTAGCGTTCACAAGCTTGCGCGATGCGCTAGCCGCCAGCGTTGTCGGGCAGCCTGTACTGATTGAACGATTGCTCATCGCCCTGCTGGCTGACGGCCATCTGTTGGTCGAAGGTGCGCCCGGTCTCGCGAAGACAACAGCCATCAAGGAGCTGGCAAATAGAATTGAAGGTGACTTTCACCGCGTCCAGTTCACTCCCGACTTGTTGCCCGCGGATTTGACTGGCACCGAAATTTACCGTCCTGAGCTGGGAAAGTTCGAGTTTCAACCCGGTCCCCTCTTTCACAACCTGCTGCTCGCCGACGAGATCAATCGCGCGCCGGCCAAGGTGCAGTCGGCACTGTTGGAAGCGATGGGCGAACGACAGATTTCAGTCGGACGAACCACCTATCCATTACCGCCCATGTTCCTGGTGATGGCGACGCAGAATCCCATTGAGCAGGAAGGTACCTATCCGCTGCCAGAGGCGCAGTTGGATCGCTTTCTGATGCATGTGCAGATTGGCTATCCCGAGGCCGCTGCAGAGACCGAGATCTTGCGACTGGCGCGCGAGCGGGCGAAGCGCGAAGCTGGCGGGGTCACTGTCGTCACTCAAGCAACGGTGACGCAGGCGCAGATTTTTGCGGCTCGCTCGGCGGTGCTTGATTTGCATTTTGCACCGGCACTGGAGCGCTATCTGATCGAGTTGATTCTCGCGACGCGTGGGGCGTCTGAGTATGGCGCCGATATTGCCAAGCGCATCGCCTACGGCGCCAGCCCGCGTGGATCGATTGCACTGGAACGTTGTGCGCGTGCGAAGGCGTGGTTGGCGGGCCGGGATTATGTCGCTCCGCAAGACATTCATGATGTCGCGGCAGACGTGCTGCGGCATCGGGTGTTGATGTCGTTTGAAGCCGAGTCCGAAGGCATTGACAGCGCCAGCGTGATCGCTGATCTGTTGGCGCGCGTGCCGCTACCGTAAAGCTGCGTATCGCCATGAGTGTTCCCGCATCTGCCAGTGGCAACGGCATCGAATGTGATTTGGCCGAGTTGTTGGCTTTGCGCTTGCGTGCAGGAGAACTGCGGGCGAGCGTGCATCGGCGTAGCGCTGATCGCAATGCGGGCGCGCGACATTCGCCGTTTCGCGGGCGTGGCATGGACTATGCCGAGTCGCGTTTGTATGCCGCCGGCGACGATGTTCGGCATATTGATTGGCGAGTGACGGCGCGCACAGGCAAGACCCACACCAAGCTTTATCAGGCAGAACGCGAGCGCATCACTGCCGTCGTGGTGGACACTTCGGCTGGGATGGCGTTTGGAACGCGCTGCTGTTTTAAACGTGTGCAGGCGTCGCGATTGGCTGCATTGATGAGTTGGTATGCCGAAGCTGACGGTGACCGCTTGTGCGCGGCCGCCAGCGGTCCGGGGGCCAGCTTGATACCGCCCGCCGGTGCTCGGCGCGGTGTGCTGCGGGTGCTCACCGCGCTGGCTGGCTATTCGCAGGCGCAACCAGCAGACGGTGGGCCGGGTTTGGCCGTCACACTTGATCGTTTGGGACGGATCCTGCGGCCGGGTAGTCACGTGCTTTTGCTACTTGACCATCGCAGCATCGACGCTGCCGCGCTGCGATCGCTGACCCATCTGCGGCCACATCACGATCTGATTGCGGCGGTTCTCGTCGACCCGATCGAACGTGCCGCGCCGCCGCCTGCGCGCTATCCGGTGCTGGTGGGTGGCTTGCGTTCGATCCTGGGGTTGGAGTCCACCGGCGTGCGTCTGGCTTGGCAGAACCACTTCGAGGAAGCCCTCGCGCAAGCACACGAAGGCTTGCGTCGCGCCGGCGTACGCGCGAGGAACGTCGGCACCGATGAAGATCCCGTCGCTGCTTTGCGCCTGCTGCTGCGCGGCGTCAACCAGCGCAAGTCCGCATGACCGGCGCTGCCAACCCAGCGGGCGCGGCTTTGGACCTGCGCGATATCCATTTGCCGGCTGAGCCCAGCTGGTGGCCGCCTGCAGTTGGCTGGTGGATGCTGGCGGCCTTGCTGCTGGTTGTTGGGTGGTATGTGAGTTGCTGGTTGCTCAAGCGCGTAAGAATGAAACGACGTGTACGTGTCTTGCTGAATGAGCTTTCGCTGGTACAGGACTTGTTTGCGAACGATCAAGCCAAGCCACGATTGGCTGCCTATTCCGATCTGTTGCGCCGAGCATGTCGACAGTTCGCACCCGCCGCGCTAGTGCTTTCCGGAGAATCGTGGCTTGAATTCCTCGATGGCGAGGACGCCGATAAGCCTTTCTCTGTTGGCGCTGGCCGCGTGCTTCTGCACGGTCCGTTTCAAGCCAACGTGGACCCACAACAGGTGGCTCCGCTGGCTGAGCTGATGCGGGCTCGGCTCATCACCATCGCGGAGCAATTCGATGCTTGAGTGGGCTTGGCCATGGGTGGCAGTTCTGGTGCCATTGCCGTGGCTGCTGCGCTGGCTGATGCCGGCCGCAGCGGATCGCGGTGGCGTTGCGTTGCGCTTGCCTTTTGCTGAGGAGGCGCTAGCGATAGCCGACAGTGCGACCGTAAGTCGCTTCGCAAGGCTACCCTTGGTTGGCATGCTCGCTTGGCTCGTGTTGTGCGTCGCTGCAGCCAGGCCGCAGTGGGTCGGCGATGCGCAAGATCTGCCGCGAAGTGGCCGCGATCTGCTGCTGGCGGTCGACGTGTCCGGCAGCATGCAGGCAGAAGACATGCGCATCGGCGGTCGCCCCGTGGATCGCCTGACTGCAGTACAAGTCGTTGCCGGCGACTTTCTGCGCCGTCGCGCGGGTGATCGGGTGGGTTTACTGGTGTTTGGTCAGCAAGCCTATTTGATGACACCGCTCACCTTTGACTTGAAGCACGTCGACTATCAGCTGCAAACCAGCGTCATCGGTCTGGCCGGCCGCGAAACGGCGATGGGCGATGCGATTGGGCTCGCCGTAAAGCGTCTGCGGGAGACCGAGAGCAAGCAGCGTGTGCTTATCTTACTCACCGATGGCGTGAATACGGCGGGCGCGCTCAATCCGCGCAAGGCCAGCGAACTTGCAGTAGCCGAGAAGGTCCGCATCTACACCGTTGGCATCGGCGGCGATGGCCGCCAAAGCGGCATGTTGGGAATGATGTTTGCGCAACCCGAAGAGATCGACGAGACGACTTTGCAAGATGTTGCCCAGCTTACCGGCGGTCGCTATTTCCGAGCGCGCAACACGGCTGATTTGGCAGGTATCTATAGCGAAATTGAGCGTCTTGAGCCATCGATTCAAGCTGGCGAGCGGTTGCGTCCGCGTCGTGAGATGTTCGTGTGGCCGCTGGCAGCGGCGATGCTGCTGGCGGCACTGGGGCTGGTTTTGCGCATCGCTGCCGCCCAATTTTCGAACACGCAGTTGCGTTCGAGTCGAAGGGCATGAACGACTTGGCTGCGATGTTCGCTGAGTTTCACTTTCTGCGGCCATGGATGCTGCTGGCTTTGCTTGGGTTGCCTGTGATCGGGTGGTCGTGGCGGCGATTGCAGGCGACCCGCGATCCTTGGCGCAATGTTGTCGACGCCCACCTGTTGGCGGCACTGCGTGAGCCCGGCGATACCCGCCGTGATCGCGCGCCATTGCTGCTGGCGATGCTGGCACTGACGATCGCCGCAGTCGCATTGGCTGGTCCCGCCTGGCAGCGTTTGCCACAGCCACTGCTGCGCGCCGAGTCAGCGTTGATCATCGCGCTTGATCTGTCCGAGCACATGCGTGCCGCCGATGTGACACCGGATCGACTGGCCCGCGCACGCTTCAAGTTGGCCGATCTGCTGCGCGAGCGTCGCGATGGGCAAGTGGCGCTGATCGCCTACGCTGGCGATGCGTTCACCGTTGCGCCATTGACCGATGACAGCAACACCGTGCAAACGCTGCTCACATCGCTGGATCACGACACCTTGCCCGAGCAAGGGCAGCGCGCCGATCGCGCGATCAAACAGGCGACGAATTTGCTTGCTGACGCCGGCTTCGCCCAGGGTGATCTGCTGATCCTGACCGACCGCAGCAACTCGCGCGACCAGACGGCGGCGCAGCAAGCCCAGCGCAAAGGGTTGCGCGTTTCGGTGCTCGGAGTAGGAACCACCGCCGGGGCACCCATTGCGAAAAGTGGCGGTGGCTTCGTGAGCGATGCCAGTGGAGGCATGCTGTTGCCGAGACGCGATGACGCCAGTTTGGCGGCGCTCGCGGCGGCAGGCGGCGGCCAATATCGGCCAATGACGGTCGATCTGGCGGATCTCAACGCACTCGACCTGCTGGAGCCGATCCTAGGCAATAGCAACCTGCAAAGCGAAGATGCGTTGAGCGAGCAGTTCCGCGACGAAGGTGCATGGTTGCTGTTGCTGCTGCTTCCCATCGCGGCACTGCTGTTTCGGCGCGGCTGGCTGGCCTGCCTGCCGCTATGCTTGTTACTGACGCCGCCACCGGCAGCGGCCTTCGACTTTGCCTCGCTTTGGCAGCGCGACGATCAGCGCGCGTGGCAAGCCTTGCAAGTCGAGGACCCAGCCACGGCGCGCGAGTTGGCCAAGGATTCGCAACTGCGCGCAAGCGCCGCCTATCGACAAGCTGATTTTGCCGCCGCCGCGGAAGACTTTGCGCAGGCTGACAGCGCGGATGCCCACTACAACCGTGGCAATGCTTTGGCCCGCGAGGGCAAATTGGAAGACGCGTTGGCGGCCTATGAACAAGCTCTGCAGCACGAGGCCAACATGGCCGATGCGCTGGCCAATCGCGATGTTGTGAAGGCCGCACTGGAACAGCAACAGAAGCAACAGCAGCAGCAATCTGGCGACGGTGACAAGCAGGATAAGCAGGACGGCGAGAAGTCCGAAGGCGAACAGGACACACAGCCGAAGGATGGCGAGCAGGACGGGCAGACCCCGGATGAAAAATCCAAGGATGGCGAATCACAAGATCAAGCGGGTGACGCCGAAGGCGAGCAGAAGCCCGGTGCTGAGTCTTCAGACGACCCCGGCAAGTCGACGCCGACCAAGGTCGATGAGCAGCAAGCGCAACAACAGGCCGAGCAATTCGCCGAAGAAATGGGCAAAGAGCTGGCCGAGCAGGATTCTGCCAAGTCCGACCCGAAGAACGCCCAAACCCCCGTTCCAAGCGCCGAACAAAGCAGCGCCGAACAAAGCAGCGCCGAACAAAGCAGCGCCGAAGAGACCGAAGCCAAAGAACAAGAGCAGGCAATGGAGCAGCTATTGCGGCGCGTGCCAGACGATCCCGGCGGTCTGCTGCGGCGCAAGTTTGCGATTGAAGCGCAGCGACGCCAGCAGGAAGGACAGGAGAACGACTAATGGCACGTATCGCGTCGGGCTTAATTACGAATGTCTTCACTGCAGGCGTCGTGATCATTCTTTTGCTGCTCACGGCTGGTCGCGCTGAGTCAGCTGCGCGCGCCTTTCTCGACCGCAACACCATCACTATGGGTGAGACGGTCACGCTCAATATCGAGATCGACAGCATGAGCGGCAGCCAACCCGACTTGTCGCCGCTGTCGGCCAGCTTTCGGTTGCTGGGTACCTCAAACAGTTCGCAACTGCAGTCGCTCAACGGCAGCCAATCGGCAAGCCAATTGTGGGCGGTGGCGCTGGAGCCCCTCGCCGCCGGCATCATCGGGATCCCCCCGCTCAGCGTAGGCAACGACACCACCGAGCCACTCACCTTGACCGTTCTGCCAGCGCCGCAAGGGGCCAGTAGTGGTGCCGGCGAGGACGTGTTTCTCGAAGTTGAGGCGCTGCCCAGCGATCCTTACGTGCAGCAGCAGGTGCGCTATGTCGTGCGCTTGCATGTCGGCGTGAATCTTGCCGAAGGACAATTGGACGAGCCGCAAGTCGAAGGCGCGCGCATTCAGCGCTTGGGCGGCGACACCCGCTTTCAGAAAGATGTCGCCAATCGCCGGTATGAGGTCATTGAGCGCCGCTACGCGCTGGTGCCCGAGCGCAGCGGACGCCTGCAAGTCAGCCCGCCGCGTTTTCGTGGCGCTGCGATTGATGGTGGACGTGGCGGCTTCTTCGGCAGCGGACGCCGTCTGCAAGCCACAGGCGACGCGTTGACACTGGAAGTGCGCCGCAAACCTGCGGGTGCCCCTGACCCTTGGTTGCCAGCCTTGGAGCTGACGCTGGGCGATGAGTCAGGCGCACTCGACGGCGAGTTTCGCGTCGGCGAACCCATTACCTTGAGTCTGCGAGTGGCAGCGCGCGGAATGGGCGCCGACCAGCTACCCGAGTTAAGCCTGCCGACCATTGCCAACGCGCAGGTCTATCCTGATCTTGAGTCCTCGCAAACCGGCGACTCCGGCGAGTGGTTGGCTGGCGAGCGCGTGCGCCGCTTTGCAGTGGTGCCAAGCAAACCAGGCGAGTTGCAGATTCCAGCCATCAGCATTGAGTGGTGGAATACGCAGACGGATACGCTTGAGAAGGCGGAACTCCCGGCGCGGCGACTGATGATTCTGGCTGCGGTCGGGGCCCCTGCTGCCGGCGTCGCGACGCCTTCCGGCGTGGTGGATGACAATGCCTATGGCGAACGCGATGTCGCTTTGATCGCCACCCATCCCGGCCTGTGGCCTTGGATCAGTCTGCTTTTTGGTGTGCTATGGATTGCGACACTGGTTGCCTTGATCCATCAACGCTCAGCCAAACCCCGCACCATGGCGCAAGCCACGCCCGCAACGCCCGCAACGTCCGCCGAGCGCGATCCGCGCGGCCTGAGGCGAGCGTTGGATGTTGGCGATCTGGCTGAAGTGGGCAGGCAACTGCGGTGGCTGGCACCCAACGCCAGCGGCGTGAGTTTGGACGCACTTGCGAGTCAACTGGTCGACCCCGAGCAAGCGCAGGCGATGGGTGTACTCCAGCAGTTGCTGTACGCCGATAAGGGCGCCGATGCCGTCGCCCGCGACGCATTGTTGGCGACACTGAGAAGCGCGTTTCGGCGGCCCATTCGATGGCACCGAGCTGACAAATTGCAAGCCATCAAAGACCCGCTGCCACCGCTGTACGGGTCGATTCGTTAGCAGTCTGGCGGGGTTAAGTCCGCCAGCCTGGCAAGAGAAAATATGGCTCGGCTTTACACGGTTGTCGAGCCGAGCTTGCTCGGCTGAATTACCAGGTCGATACGTGGCGGCCCACTCACCGTGGCCGCTTTACGCGCCGCCCGCCTGCAAGTCGCAAGCGCTTAGCCATCTCCTTTCAGACTCTCGATCATCTTCTCCGCCGGCTGCGGATGGGCGATGTGGTAGCCCTGCACACAGTCGCAACCCAGTTCTTGCAAGACGCTCAAGGTGGTCGCGTCTTCAACGCCTTCGGCAATGCTGGTGACGCCCAGATTGTGGGTGAGGTCAATCATCGAGTGCACCAGTTGCCGCGAGCGTTCAGAGTCGCGTAGGCCACTGACGAAGGATTTGTCGATTTTCAAGGCGCTGACGGGGAACTGGCGCAGGTAGGCGAACGAGGAATGGCCGATGCCGAAATCGTCCAACGCGACCCCAATACCGGCGTTGCGGAATCGGGTCAGCATCTCGGCGCTGCGCTCTGCGTCTTCCATGGTCGCGCCTTCGGTCACTTCCAGCACCAAGGCAGACGGTGGCACGTTCCAGATTTCCAGCGAACTGACCACTTGCTCCACGATGTCGTCCTCAACGAACAGGCGAGGCGAGAAATTGATGCTGACGTGCATGTCGGGCCGCACACGGCGCAGATCGGCGGTGTGCCGCAAGGTCGCGTTGAGACACCAGCGGGTGAAGTCACCAATCAGATCAGTGCGCTCGGCCAAGGGTACGAAGTCGCCCGGGCTGACGATGCCGTACTCGCTATCCATCCAGCGCGACAACGATTCGACGCCGACGATACGGCGCTTCTGCAAATCCCAGATCGGTTGCAGCCAGACCTGCATGCGGTTGCCCAGAATTGCGCTGCGCAATGCCGCTTTGGGAATGTCATCGTGCAGACGAGGTGGGGCGAAGCGTTCGAACGGCAGTCGCTTGGCCATGGCTCGCTGCGAGGCACGGTCAGCCTGTTGCAACAGGGTGGCGGCGTCGTTTCCCTGCGCCGGCGCGTGAGTAATTCCTATGGCCGGCTCGATGGGATGGGTGCTGCCATCCACCGTGATATCGCGTTGAAAGATGCGCTGCAGACGATTAGCCGCCAACAGGGCGTGGTTTTCACTGAGTAGTCGCGATAGAAAGACCGCGAAGGCATCGTCATCGATGCGGCAGGCGCTGTCGCCGGGACGCAGCAGCGATTCAATGGCGTCGCACGCTGCGTGTGAAAGCGCATCCGCGCTGCCATAACCGTGGCGACTGCGAAACTCGTCGAATTCACGAATGCGCACGAACAGCATCGCGCTGGGGTCGGCGCTCGCGCCCAACTCACTATCGCATTGCTGCAGGAATGTTTTGCGTGCGCGTGATCCGCGCTCCCGGTGCATGAGTGTGCTCACAGGAATAGCTCGGTTGGGTCGAGGCCGAAAGAGCCGGGCTCGAGAGTTTTAATGATGCGAACGCCTTGATTGCCGCTATTGGCCTCAACCAGCAGGTCCAGCTCTCGAAAGCCCGATTCCAGCTTCTTGTCTGCAGAGGTCAGCACTAGCAGCCGGGGCAGCAACTGACGCGTACGATTCTGTGCCTGCACAATGGCGACCTCGCCGGTGCTGAGTTCAACCAGTGAGCCTGTGGGATATGCACCGATGCATTGGATAAAGCGTTCGATCAGTTCGCTTTGAAACAAGCTGTCGCGACTGCTGTAAAGCTGCTGCAAAGCCGCGTGTCGCGAGATGGCTTTGCGATACGGACGATCACTGGTCATTGCATCATAGGAATCGATGATCGCGGCAATACGGCCGAACAGCGGGATTTCGGCGCCCTGAAATCCGTAGGGATAGCCCGAGCCATCGACGCGCTCGTGGTGAGAGCCGACCATCTCCTCGATCTCGGGGCTGCGGTTGCTGGACTTTGCCAGCATTTCGAGACTGAACTCCACATGTCGACGCAAAAGCGCCAGCTGCGGGGGCCGCAATTTGACCTTTTGCGTGAGCAGGTCCAACGGTAATTGGGTCTTGCCAATATCCAACAGCATGCCGCCACTGGCGACCTTGATCAGCTGATCTTCGGGCAAGCCCATGTGGCGACCGAATGCGGCCGCCAACACGGTGCAGTTGAGCGCGTGGGAGTACTCGTAGTCGCCACGCGAGCGCAGGCTGTTGAGCCAGAATACCGCGTCCGCCGAGCGCAACACGCTATCGACCACGGGGGCCACCGCTTCGTCAACTTCCTCAGCGACCAACGTTTTTCCGCTGCGCACATTGTCGAAGATGCGCGAAGTGGCGGCCGTGAGTTTTTCCTGCGCGACACGTGCGCGTGGCAATTCCTGCAGCACGCTGATCGAGTCACCGTAACTGCGGCGATCTGCCACCGCGCGGTATTGCCGCGACATCATCGAGCGCGATACCGGCTCTTGCGAGCGCGCGGCGCGCTCGCGTTGCGCTTCGCGGGTAAGGATCACATCGATGGTGACCTGCTTGCACAGCGCGGTCAGGGTATCAATTTGTTTGGTGGTTTCGATGCAGAAACCCTGCAGCGGAAATGGTGTGGCATCCCAAGGCCGATCCAACCGGCAGACGAACATGCCGAGTTGCAAATCGTCGACATCGAGCGTGCGCTCAACAATCTCCATTGAAAGGGTGGGCGGTGGCTAGCGCGGAGGGAGGTAAAGCATAGCCCAGCCGCCCCTGTCCAACAGGACTTTCGCGGCGGCATCGGGGAGAATATGGGGAAACGAGCAGCAGCACGGGCTCGTGGCCTTTCCCAACCATGATTTTGCAGGTGAATCAGCACCTGCTCAAGCGTGGTTGGGGAAGTCCTTGCTCCCTAAACCCTCCCCAGCTCTCCCGAACGTTAGGGTGGAGCAAGCGTCGAACCTGCACTTTCATTCAGCCGGTAAAAAACATCCCCTGCTGCATGAAAGTGCGGAGAGACCTTGCTCCCTGAGCCTCCCCCGAATATCAGGGAGGCGGCAGGAGCCGAACCTGCACGACTTTCACGTTGAGGCCTACCCGCACCATGTCGACCCCCAACCGTCGCGAGCTCGCGAACGCGCTTCGTTTCTTGGCCATTGATGCGGTGGAAGCCGCCAAGTCTGGCCATCCCGGCATGCCGATGGGCATGGCCGATATCGCCGAAGTACTCTGGAATGACTTCCACCGCCACAGCCCGGCTAATCCGAAGTGGTCCAATCGTGATCGCTTCGTGCTCAGCAATGGGCACGGCTCGATGTTGTTGTATGGGCTGCTGCACCTGTCGGGTTATGACCTGCCTTTGGATGAGTTGAAGCGCTTTCGTCAGCTGCATTCAAAGACCGCCGGTCATCCCGAAGCCGCCGAAACACCTGGCGTCGAAACCACCACCGGACCGCTGGGTCAGGGCTTGGCGAATGCGGTCGGCTTCGCGCTGGCTGAAAAAGTACTGGCGGCGCGTTTTAATCGTCCCGAATTTGCCATCGTCGATCATCACACTTGGGTCTTCCTCGGCGACGGCTGTTTGATGGAAGGCATCTCGCACGAGGTCTGCTCGTTGGCCGGCAGCTTCGGCCTCGGCAAATTGATCGCCTTCTGGGACGACAACCACATTTCGATCGATGGCGATGTGTCTGGCTGGTTTGGCGACAACACGCCGCAGCGCTTCGAGGCCTATGGCTGGCAGGTCATCAAGAATGTGGATGGCCACGATCCGGATGAAATCCAACAGGCGATTCGCACCGCGCAAGCCGAAGACGAGCGACCGACGCTGATTTGCTGCCGGACGACGATTGGTTTTGGTGCGCCAACCAAGGCCGGCAAAGAGTCCGCGCATGGTGCTCCGTTGGGCAAGGACGAAGTGGCCGGCACCCGCACGGCCTTGAATTGGCCACACGCTCCGTTTGAAATTCCCGAGACCATTCGTGAAGGCTGGCGCGCGCGCAACAGCGGCATCGTTCGCGAAGAGCAATGGAACCGGTTATTTGCCGAATACAGCCGGCAGTATCCGAGCTTGGCCGCCGAATTTGAGCGGCGGATGGCGGGCAAGTTGCCAGAGAATTTTTCTGAGCAAGCCTTCGCTTATGCGCAGAAACTGCAGGCCGATGGCCCAGTGGTCGCCTCCCGCAAAGCCTCACAAATGGCGCTGGATGCGTTTGGTCCGCTGCTGCCGGAACTGATCGGCGGCTCGGCCGATTTGGCGCATTCCAATCTCACCCTTTGGAAAGGCTCGAAGGACGTCAATTCCGGCGCCAGCGACGCCAATTACATCTATTACGGCGTGCGCGAATTCGGCATGACCGCGATCAGTAACGGTCTTGCTCTGCATGGCGGATGGGTGCCTTACGACGCCACCTTCTTGGTCTTCAGTGACTACGCCCGCAACGCCGTGCGCATGAGCGCACTGATTCCTGCGGGTAGTATCCATGTCTACACGCATGATTCGATTGGCTTGGGCGAAGACGGTCCCACCCATCAGCCCATCGAGCACTTGGCTTCGTTGCGCTTTATTCCCAACAACTGCACCTGGCGGCCGTGTGATGCGGTGGAATCGGCGATCGCGTGGAAAACCGCGATCGAGCGTCGCAACGGTCCAAGTTGTCTGGTTTTCACTCGCCAGGCGCTGCCCCATCAACCGCGCGACGAAGCGCAGTTACGCGCCATTGCTCAGGGTGGCTACGTGCTGCGAGAAGCTGAAAATGGGTCACCTGAGATCATCTTGATCGCGACCGGCTCGGAAGTGGGATTGGCCACACAAGCCGCCGATGTGCTGCAAGCACATGGCAAGCAGGTGCGAGTGGTGTCGATGCCTTGCACCGAGCTGTTTGACCGCCAATCGGCGGAATGGCGTGAGTCGGTGCTGCCGTCTGCGTGCCGCCGTCGGGTGGCGATAGAAGCGGGTGTCAGCGGATTCTGGTGCAAATACGTGGGGCTGGATGGCGCGGTGATCGGCATTGACAGCTTTGGTGCTTCGGCACCGGCTGAAGTCCTGTTCCCGTATTTCGGATTTACGGTGGAGCGGGTGGTGGAAGTGGCGCTGGGCTTGGGGTGATTGGCAACGATTAGCCCTGCGCTCCAAGCTCCTCTCGCTCCGGGAGAGGGTGCAAAGTGTCAGCGTCTTCGCCAAAAACAAAATTCTCTTGGAGCAATGAGTCATGGGTCAATCAGTAGTGGTGCTCGGAGCCCAGTGGGGCGACGAAGGAAAAGGCAAAATCGTCGACATGCTGACCGAGGAAATCGGTGCAGTGGTGCGCTTTCAAGGTGGCCACAATGCGGGTCACACCTTGGTCATCAACGGCAAGAAGACCGTGTTGCACCTGATTCCTTCGGGTATCTTGCGACCCGATGCGTTGTGCCTGATCGGCAATGGCGTGGTCTTGAGCCCGGCGGCGTTGCGCAAGGAAATCGAGGAGCTGGAAGCGACCGGCGTCGATGTGCGCTCGCGCCTGAAAATCAGCCCGGCGACGCCCTTGATCATGCCGTACCACATCGTGCTGGACCAGGCGCGAGAAAAGAAGGCCGGTGGCAAAGCCATCGGAACCACGGGTCGCGGCATTGGTCCGGCATACGAAGACAAGGTCGCCCGCCGCGGCATTCGCGTGGCCGACTTGAAATACCCCGTCGAACTCGGCGAAAAACTGCGCTCCGCACTCGATTACCACAACTTTGTGTTGACTCAGTACCTGGGTGTTGCCGCGGTCGACTACCAACAGACATTCGATGAAGCGCTCGCCTTTGGCGAGTACGTCGAGCCGATGAAATCCGACATTGCTGGCCTGCTTCACGACCTGCGCAAGCAGGGCAAGCGGGTGCTGTTCGAGGGCGCGCAAGGCGCCTTGCTCGACATCGATCACGGCACCTATCCGTATGTCACCTCCAGCAACACCACCATTGGTGGAGCATTGGCCGGCACCGGCGTCGGCGCGGATTCGATCGACTACGTGCTCGGCATTGCCAAGGCGTATGCGACGCGCGTCGGTGGCGGTCCGTTTCCTACCGAATTGCACGACGAAATCGGCGAGGGCATTCGTAAGCGCGGTGCCGAGTTCGGTGCCACCACCGGCCGGCCGCGACGTTGCGGTTGGATCGATCTGGTCGCGTTGAAACGCGCGGTGGCGATTAACGGCATCAACGGTCTTTGCATCACCAAGCTCGACATTCTCGACGGCATGCCATCGTTGAAGATGTGTATCGCCTACAAGTACCACGGCAAACAAAGCGAATACGCGCCGTTGGATGCACAGGGCTGGGACGAGTGCGAGCCGGTTTACCTGGAATTTCCTGGCTGGACCGAAACCACGGCCGGCATCACCGAATGGGACAAGTTGCCACCCGCCGCCCGCGCTTATCTGCGTGCGCTGGAAGAGCTATCGGGTTGCCCGCTGGCCATGGTCTCCACCGGCCCGGATCGTGTGGCGACGATCATGCTGCGCGATCCGTTTGCTTAAGCGCTTGGTTCTGTGAGCTAGCCCGGCCTTTTCATGAATGCGTACGATGATCGCGCAGGATACTGATCGCACAGGGGATTCTCTGAAGGAGCGGCGTATCGGGCCATACGGCCGACTGAAGAGAATTCCTTGTGCGGTCAGGAGACATCGGGGCGGAAGCCCCGCGTAGCGGCGAAGCCGCCGATCGAGGGCGTGCGCAATTCATGAAAAGTCCGGGCTGAAGCACCGCGACCTGCGCCTGCTTTCGTGAGCGGAGCTTGCTCCGCTGCTTTTGTTGCGTAAGCGTGCTGAAAGCCTGCAGCGCTTCACCAAATCGCCACGCTGCTTGAAACGCAGGTGATAATCATTATCATTTAGGCAACCCCAGCGGAGGTTGCCATGCGACCAGCCAGATACTCGTCAACTGCAACGCGTCCAATCGAGGGAGCGTCGCTCGGACTATCGGTCGAGTTCCGCCGTCAAGCAAACCAAAGCGGCGATTGCGGCTGCTGCCTGACCACGGTCTGCACACCACAGGCGCTGGCCCAGCTTGGGCCGGTGCTTTGCTTGTATCCGGCCGTCGACGACAATCCATTGAGCGGCTGGGAGTTGGCCTTGCGCGCTGCCTATTGCGCCGGCATCGACTCTAGCGGGCCGCACGAGTCCCTACTCTTTTTTGATGCCGAAGGTGGACCCTGTTGGCAACTCTGTCTGCTGCCGGAGACGGATTTTCTGCGTTGGGAGCATTTGATCGCCGCCATGCCCGCAGGGACCGATTGGCTTCCGCGCGCTGGCTTGCGGGTCTCGCCCAGGCAAGCAGTGGCAAGGATAATTGGACCGCCGCTGTGGCGTGCCTGCCCTTTGCAGTTGCATGCCGTGTCGGCCGGCCCATCGGGTCAGCGCTTGGCAGCGGCTTGTGCGCGATTGACGCCGGCGGGTGCGCGTGAGGTGGCGAGATTGGCTAGCGGGGCGTTGTTGGCCGGTGCGCAGCCGCGCTGACTGACTACCGACAGCGCCCCGACTTGCCTCGCGCGCTCTTCGGCGTTTGTGGGAGCGGCGGAAGCCGCGATTCGATCCAGTGCAGTAAAGAATCGCGGCTTCCGCCGCTCCCACAAGTGCTTGGTGGTTGCAGGCTGGCTATACCTCAACCGCTTCCTTGTAGTCAGCAATCGGAATGCACGCGCACATGATGTTCTTGTCGCCGTAGACGTTGTCGACGCGGCCGACGGGCGGCCAATATTTGGACGTTTTCAACACGGCCAAGGGGAACGCGGCGGACTCGCGGCTGTAGTCGTGTGCCCAGGTGTCAGCCATCACTCGGGTTGCCGTATGCGGCGCGTTCTTCAGCGGATTGTCGTCGCGGTCCATCTGCCCATTCTCGATTGCGCGAATCTCTTCGCGGATCTGGATCATGGCGTCGATGAAGCGGTCGAGTTCATGCAGCGACTCGCTTTCAGTGGGCTCGACCATCAGCGTGCCGGCGACCGGAAAACTCAAGGTTGGGGCGTGAAAACCATAGTCGACCAAACGCTTGGCTACGTCTTCGGCACTGATGCCGGTGGCATCTTTGATCGGCCGCAAGTCGAGAATGCACTCGTGCGCAACCAAGCCGTTGCGGCCGGTGTACAGCGTCGGGTAATGCGCCTGCAGACGCGTGGCCACGTAGTTGGCATTCAGTAGCGCAATCTGAGTGGCGTGACGCAGGCCGGCGCTGCCCATCAGGGTGATGTACATCCACGAGATGGGCAGGATGGAGGCGCTGCCGTGGGTGGCGGCGCTGACCATTCCTACCGCGCCTTGCGAACCAAACGCCTTTGGAAGGTAAGGCGCCAGATGTGCTTTCACCGCACATGGACCCACGCCCGGCCCGCCACCGCCGTGTGGAATACAAAACGTCTTGTGCAAGTTCAAATGCGACACGTCCGAGCCCCACTTGCCGGGCTTGGCGACACCCACCAGCGCGTTCAAATTGGCACCGTCGGTGTACACCTGCCCACCATGCGAATGGACGATCTCGCAGATCTGCACGATGTCTTCTTCGAACACACCGTGAGTTGACGGGTAGGTGATCATCAGCGCGCCGAGACGCGCCGAATATTTCTCTGCCTTGGCGCGAATATCATCGACGTCGACATTGCCACGCGCGTCGCACTTGGTCACGACCACGGTCATCCCGCACATCTGCGCGCTGGCGGGATTGGTGCCGTGCGCCGATTCCGGGATCAAGCAGATGTCGCGATCTGGCTGTCCTTGCGCGCGGTGATAGGCGCGAATGGCGAGCAGGCCGGCGTATTCGCCTTGCGCGCCGGAGTTGGGTTGCAGGCTGACCGCATCGTAGCCTGTGCACTCGACCAGCATGGCTTCCAGCTCGTCGATCAGCTGCGCATAGCCGGCGGTTTGCGCGGCGGGTGCCAGTGGATGGATGTTGCCGAACTCCGGCCACGTCACCGGAATCATCTCGGCGGTAGCGTTCAACTTCATGGTGCAGGAACCCAGCGGAATCATGGTCCTGTCCAGCGCCAAGTCCTTGTCGGCAAGCGAGCGCAGATAACGCAGCATCTCGTGCTCGCTGTGGTGGGTATTAAAGACCGGGTGACTCAAAAAATCGGACTCGCGGCGCAGCTCGACAGGCAGCTCGCTGGGTGCGGCTGCATCCAGAGCATCGATATCGATTTCCGCGCCGAACAATTGGCCCAGTGCCACGACGTCGGCACGCGTGCTGGTCTCGTCGAGGCTGATACATAAACTATGGGCATCCAGCTCTCGCAGGTTTATCCGGGCGGCCTGAGCACGCGTGTGCACTGCATTGGCGTCGACGTCAGTTAGGTGCAGCGTGTCAAAGTAGTGGGCGTCCACATGCACGCTGGCAGCGCGCAGCCCGCTCGCCAGAATCGCGGTCAAACGATGGGTGCGCTGGGCGATCCGGAGCAGGCCATCGCGGCCGTGATACACCGCATACATCGCTGCCATCACCGCTAGCAGCACTTGCGCAGTACAGATGTTGGATGTCGCCTTCTCGCGACGGATGTGTTGTTCGCGGGTCTGCAAGGTGAGTCGATACGCCGGCTTGCCATCGGCATCGATAGATACGCCGATCAAACGCCCCGGCATCGAGCGTTTGAACGCATCGCGACAGGCCATAAAAGCCGCGTGCGGGCCACCAAAGCCGAACGGCACGCCAAAGCGCTGGCTGTTGCCAACCACGATGTCAGCGCCCCATTCGCCCGGTGCCTTCAGCAAGGTCAATGCCAGCAAGTCGGTCGCCACCGCGACCAGTGCGCCGTGCGCGTGCGCGACGTCGCAAAGTGCCTGGTAGTCACACACGCGGCCAAAAGTATTGGGGTATTGCAGTAACACGCCGAAGCAATCGACGCTCACAGAATCCTCTGCTGCGCCAATGCACAGCTCGATGCCAACGCCCTCGGCCCGCGTGCGCAGCACTTCAATCGTCTGCGGATGACAGTCGGCGGCGACATAAAACACGTTTGCCTTGGATTTGGCCGAGCGCTTGCACAGCGTCATCGCCTCAGCCGCGGCGGTCGCCTCGTCCAGCAGCGATGCATTGGCAATTTCCATCCCAGTGAGGTCAGTCACCATGGTTTGGAAGTTGATCAAGGCCTCCATCCGGCCTTGCGAAATCTCCGCTTGATATGGCGTGTAGGCTGTGTACCAGGCCGGATTCTCCAGCACGTTGCGCAAGATGACGTTGGGCGTATGAGTGCCGTAATAGCCTTGGCCGATGAAGCTGCGGAAGACCTGATTCTGGTCAGCGATTTTACGGATTTTCGCCAGTGCATCGACTTCATTCATCGCCGCCGGCAAGGCCAGTGGCGCATCAGATTTGATCGATGCCGGCACGATGGCGTCGGTCAGTGCATCCAGGCTGGGCTGGCCGACTGCGGCCAGCATCGACGCAATCTCGCCTTCATTCGGGCCGACGTGGCGTTCAATGAAGGCGCCGTGGTGTTCGAGGGTGCGGAGAGATGGTGTTGACATGGCGGGTACTCGGAATGAGAGAGGGCGGTAATCGGCGCGTGAGTTCCGGCCCAAGCCCTTGCAGGGGCTTGTGCGTTCGTGGGCTCGTGGCTCGCGCCACTCGAAAGCCCCACTCACCCCTCTGTCCTTGATGCCTGAGAGTTTGAAGCTGGCAAAGACCAGCCACGTGCCCCTTCGGCGCCGGGTTTGACCGGTCTCTCCAGAGTTACTCGCGCGTGACGGTACTGGGAGCCTGAGCGATTACGGGCGTTACGCCTTCGGCAGCGGCGTGTCCCAAATGGAACCGCCACTTCTCCCGCCACGAGCATTGAGCGAAGAGAAGTATAACGGAGGCAAAGTCAGCGACCGGTGATCCCATTGTTTTTCCGGCAGGCCCGAGCAGGAAGCCGCTCCGTCAATGGCGCAGAATTGAGTCCTCCTCGCTCGCTTGGAAAAACCTGTGCGAAATCTCGGAAAGCTTTTTGCCCTATGCGCCTTGGTGTCTGCTTGCAGCGCACCGGTGCGGCCATCGGCTGAGCAGTCATACGACCTGATCCTGCGCGGTGGAACCGTGATCGACGGCAGCGGCGGGCCGTCACGTGAACTCGATGTCGCGCTGCGTGGCGATCGGATAGCGGCCCTGTTGCCCGCCGGTACTGCGGCCAAGGCGACGCGCGAGATCGACGTCACTGGCCTCGCCGTGGCACCAGGTTTCATCAACGTGCTGTCGTGGGCGATCGAGTCACTGATCGAAGACGGTCGCGGCCAGTCGGACTTGCGCCAAGGGGTGACCATGGAGATTTTCGGCGAGGGCTCATCGATGGGCCCGCTTAACCCAACGATGAAGGCCAACGCCATCCGTGAACAGACCGACGTCCGCTACGCCATCGAGTGGACATCGCTGGGCGAGTACTTGGATTACCTTGAAAAGCGCGGTGTTTCCATGAATGTCGCATCTTTTGTCGGCGCCACGACGGTGCGCGAACATGAGTTGGGCGAAGTTGATCGCGCGCCATCCGCCGCTGAGCTGTTACGCATGCAAGAGCTGGTGCGCACAGCCATGCGCGAGGGCGCGCTTGGCGTTGGCGCGTCGCTGATTTACGCACCCGCCTTCTTTGCCAAGACCGACGAACTGATCGCGCTGGCCGCAGCGGCGGGCGAGTTTGGCGGCGGCTACGTGGCGCACGTGCGTTCGGAATCCGACCAACTGCTGCAAGCCATTGATGAAACCATCGAAATCGGCAAGCGCGCCGGTGTGCATGCCGAGGTCTATCACCTGAAGGCGGCGGGCGAACGCAACTGGCCGAAAATGGGCCAGGCAATCGCTCGAATCGATGCTGCCCGCGCCGCTGGTCAGTCGGTGACCGCCAACATGTATGCCTATCCAGCCGGTGCCACCGGGCTGGATGCCGCGATGCCGCCGTGGGTGAAAGAAGGTGGACTCGATGCATGGGTTGCACGTCTGCGCGATCCCATCATTCGCGCCAAGGTGCTGGCTGAGATGCGCCGCGCGAATCCGCCGTGGGAAAACTTCCTGCAACTGGCTGGCTCGCCAGAGCGGGTGTTGTTTATCGGCTTCAAGACCGATGCCCTCAAACCCTACACCGGCAAAACACTGGCCGAAGTCGCGGCGCTGCGCGGCAGCAGCCCAGAAGACACCGCCATCGATCTGGTGATCGAAGACGGGCATCGTGTCGACACCGTGTATTTCCTGATGAGCGAGGAAAACGTGCGCCTCGGCATCGCCCAGCCCTGGGTCAGCTTCGGCTCCGACGCAGAAGCCTCGGCACCCGAGGGTGTGTTCCTGAAATCAAGCACCCATCCGCGCGCTTACGGCAACTTCGCCCGCGTGCTGGCGCGCTATGTCCGCGAGGAACGTGTCTTGAGTCTGCAAGAAGCTGTGCGACGCTTCACTCGCCTGCCGGCGAGCAACTGGAAGCTCAAAGACCGCGGCTGCATCGATCCTGGCTGCTACGCCGATATCGCCGTGTTCGATCCGACCAAGGTTCAGGACCACGCGACCTTTGCTCAGCCGATGCAGTTTGCCACCGGCGTGATCCACGTCATCGTCAACGGCGAGTTGGCGCTCAGCAATGGTGAGCCTACTGACGCCCGCCCGGGACGTGTGGTGCGCGGTCCGGGGTGGATCGGGGACGCCGGCGCCGCGCATTGATTCTGTCGCAACCGCAGCCGCGCAAGCTCCGCGCTACCAGAGCTTTTTACGCTGTTGCTGTTGCTGTTGCTGTTGCTGTTGCTGTTGCTGTTGCTGTTGCTGTTGTAGAGCCGAGCATGCTCGGCTGAGCTTCCAACCTGTTCGACCTGAGTCCGACGGGCGGCTAGCTCGCACTGTCCCTCTGTCGGGTGAACTTCACTGCGGTCAAGATCGACGCGCCCAGCGTCACCACGCTGCCGACTACGATCCACGGTGTCGGAACTCCCAACAGGAAGGCGGCGTACACCAGTCCACCGATCATGATCAGCGAACCCACCAGATAAATTGAAAAGGACATGGACTAACTCCGGCTTTAACGCGCATGCGCTTGGCAGTATCGCCGCCAATCCGGATCGCAGTCGGTGCGTTCGCTCACACTGCCCAGCCGTCGTCACATCGCCCGCGACCGTTCATGTCATTTGCAATACCAGCAGCAAAGCGCGATGACGACCACGGCACTACATGCAACATTGCACAGCGATTTCAGTGCGGCCCGCGGCGGTGACCTCGCTGCGTTTTCGCGCCTAGTGCAGGCAACGCAGCGCATGGTCACCAGCGTGGCGGTGGCGGTTACGCGTGACGTTTCGCTCAGTGAGGACATCGCCCAGGAAACCTTCCTTCGTCGACGTCAACGCTCCCGCGCGCTGGATCGCCGCGCATGTGCCCGGATCGCTCACTCTCGACCCCGACCAATTCAAACCCAGCGACTTGCCCGCCGCCAAGGACGCCGCCTTGCTCTTCTACTGCTCCGGCTACCTGTGCAGAAAGGCCCCACGCGCCGCCCGCCGCGCATGCACCAAGGGCTTTCCCAAGGTCAGCGTGATGTCTGCGGGCATGCAAGGCTGGTTGGCGGCGGGGTTGGTGGTGGAATCACTGCCGGCAGAGTGAAGTGACGGCTTCGCGACTGCAGTTCACACCCCGCTTTGGGCGGAATCTCTCGACAAGGGTGTTGCGGAAATCCAGAAACAAAAAACCCGCCGATCAGGCGGGTCTTATGAGATGTGCTGGACAACTTGCGACGTCCGGCAACCCGATGTTGGTGCCCAAGAGAGGACTCGAACCTCCACGCCTTGCGGCGCTAGTACCTGAAACTAGTGCGTCTACCAATTCCGCCACCTGGGCAGGTGTTTCGCGGCGCGCGGGGCGCGGGCGAGCCGCGAACGATACGGCCGTCATCGCCAGCTGTCAACGAACCTTGCCTGGCTGTTTGAAAAAGACTGCGGCGGTTTGAAATTGACCGCGTGTAAGATGCCGCCATGAAAAAGAAAACCCAAGTTGCTGGAACAAATCCCGGAACAAGTGCCGGAACTAGTCCTGGAAAAAATCCTGGAAAAAATCCTGGAAAAAATCAAGGCGGAGCCAAGCCCGCAGCTCGCGGCAAGCGCGGATCGGCTCTGCCCGGTTGGTTGCCAGAGTCGCTGACGCGCGGACTTGAGGCTGAAGTCGCGCCGGGCAAGGGCGCGCGAAAGTCGGCGGCGGGTAAGCCTACAGGTAATCGTGGCGGGGCCGAAAAGACCACAACCAGCCGGCCAGCCACGAAAAAACCGTCTGCGGCCAAAGCGTCGTGGGTCAGTCCTGCGAACTTTGCACGTCCGGATCAGAAGGCCGTTGCACCCAAGCCTGCCTTCAGCAAACGCGGCAAGTTGGCGGATCCGCACGCCGAGCGTGAGGCGCTGCGTTACGAGAACCCCATCGTCAGCCGCGAAGCGCTGGCCGAATTTCTGTCGGCGCAAGGCGAGCCGCTTGACGCTGAAGCCATCGCGCGGGCGCTCAAGTTGACCGCGCCGGATCGCTTCGAGGCGCTCACCCGCCGCTTGGCGGCGATGGTTCGCGACGGCCAGTTGATGATGAATCGACGCGGCAGCTACGCGCCGGCGGCGCGCTTGGATTTGATCGCCGGTGTCGTCATCGCCAATGCCGATGGCTTCGGCTTCTTGCGCCCGGATGCTGGCGGCGATGATCTGTTTCTGCCGCCGCGGCAGATGCGCGAAGTCATGCACGGCGACCGCGTGCTGGTGGCGCAAGCCGGCGTCGATGCGCGCGGCCGCCGCGAAGGGACGGTGGTCGAAGTGCTGGAGCGCCGCACCACACGTTTGGTCGGTCGCTATGCCGAGCGCGATGGCGTCGGCCTGGTATTGCCAGATGATCGGCGACTCAATCAGGACATCGTCATTCCGCTTGCTGAGAAGGGCGAGGCGCGCAACGGCCAGATCGTGGTCTGTGAAATCACCGCGGCTCCCGCCAATGGGCGGCCGCCGTTCGGTCGCGTGTTGACCGTGCTGGGCGATGCGCTGGTGCCATCGCTGGTGGTCGAGATGGCGATTCATGGCCACGGCATCCCGCACGAGTGGCCGTCGGCGGCATTGGAAGAGGCGGCGCGCGTGCCGCTGCAAGTGCCGCTGGCAGAAGCGCAGGCGCGGGTGGATTTGCGCAGCATGCCGTTGGTCACCATTGATGGGGAGACCGCGCGCGATTTCGACGATGCGGTGTGGTGCGAGCCGAATGCGCGCGGCTTTCGCTTGGTCGTCGCCATCGCCGATGTGTCGCACTACGTGCGTCCTGGCACCACGCTGGACGACGAAGCTGGCAAGCGCGCGACCTCGGTGTACTTTCCGGGCTTTGTGGTGCCGATGCTGCCGGAGACGCTGTCCAACGGCATCTGCTCGCTGAACCCGAATGTCGACCGCATGTGTTTTGTCTGCGACATGCAGATTGATCGCGACGGGCTGGTGATGTCGTCGAAGTTCTACGAAGCGGTGATGCGCTCGCACGCGCGACTCACCTACACCCAGGTGTGGGCCGCCATCGGTGAGAACGACGCCGTCGCGCAAGCACAGGTGGGCGCACTGATGCCGCCGCTGCAGCGCTTGCACCAGCTGTATCAGTTGCTCGCCAAACAACGGCAGGCGCGTGGCGCGATCGAGTTCGACAGTCCTGAGATCGACTTCCGACTGGGACCGGCCGGTGAAGTGATCCAGGCCGCACCGACTGAGCGCAACGACGCCCACAAGCTGATCGAAGAATGCATGATCGCGGCCAATGTCGAGGCGGCGAAATACCTGCTGCGAAAGAAGTTGCCAGCGCCGTATCGCGTGCATGATCGGCCGCCACAATCCAAGTACGAAGACTTGCTCGAGTTCCTTAAAGAGTTTGGCTTGAGCATGCCGGCCTGGGAAAAGGTGCAGCCACGCGACTTCACCGCGCTATTGAAGAAAGCGCGCAAGCGACCAGATGCCGCGTTGTTGGAAACCGTGTTGCTGCGCAGTCAGTCGCTGGCGGTTTATCAGCCGGAAAACCTCGGCCACTTTGGCCTCGCGTTGGAGGCCTACGCGCACTTCACCAGCCCGATCCGGCGCTATCCCGATCTGTTGGTGCACCGCGCAATCAAACACGCGTTGGCCGGCGGCAAGGCGGCTGGATTCATTTACGCCGAGCACGAGATGGTGGCTCTTTCCCAGCACTGTTCGCAATGCGGACGGCGGGCCGATGAAGCCGAGCGTGAAGTCGACGAGCGTTATCGCTGCGCCTGGATGGAGCGCCACATCGGTGCCGAGTTTGACGGCGTGGTCAGCGGTGTCACCTCCTTCGGTGCCTTTGTCGAACTGACCGAGTCCCGCGTCAGCGGGCTGGTTCACGTCACCCAGCTGCCCAACGATTATTACCACTTCGATCCGGCGCGAAAATTGATGAGCGGCGAGCGCAGTGGCCTGCAGATTCGCTTGGGCGACACGGTGCGGATTCTTGTGCTGCGCGCCAGCTTGGAAGATCGCAAGATCGATTTCCGGCTGGTGTCGCACCTCGGCAAACCGGTGAGTGAGCGACGGCCAATGGCGGGAAACAGCGGATTTGCCGACAGCTCGCCGACGGGCCGTGGGTCAAGCAAGGGCAACGTTGCCAACAAGGGCGGCTTTCCGAATAAGGGCAAAGGCCGATGAGCGAGCAATGGATCGCCGGTATCAACGCTGTGCAGGCCGCGCTCGAAGGCGAGCGTGGGCGCTTGCGTGAGGTGTTGATCGAAGCGCGCGCGAAGAATCCGCGACTGACCGAGTTGGCTGAGCTTGCCAAAGCGGCCGGCGTTACCGTCCAACACGTTGCAGCGGACGCGTTGGCGCGGGCGGTGCCGGGGGTCAAACATCAAGGCGTCGCCGCGCAACTGTCGGCGGCGGTGAATCTGGGTGAAGGCGATTTGGACGAGTTGCTGGGCCGCGTAGAAAACCCACTGCTGTTGGTGCTGGATGGTGTGCAGGATCCGCACAACCTCGGCGCGTGTTTGCGCAGTGCGGAGGCCGCGGGTGCGGTGGCGGTGATCGTGCCGCGAGATCGCGCGGTAGGCATCACCGCAGTCGTCCGCAAGAGCGCGGCTGGCGCCGCCGAGCGCGTGCCGCTGATTCGGGTCACCAATCTGGCGCGCACCTTGAAGACCCTGAAGGACGCCGGCGTCTGGATTGTTGGCCTGGCCGGCGAAGCAGAGCAGTCGCTGTATTCGATCGATATGCGCGGCCCGACCGCGATTGCGATGGGCGGCGAGGGCGATGGCCTGCGCCGTTTGAGTCGTGAGAATTGCGACTTTCTGGCGAAGATTCCAATGCGCGGCCAAGCCGAAAGTTTGAACGTCTCGGTCGCCAGTGGAGTGGCCTTGTTTGAAGCCTTGCGGCAGCGCGGCGGCTAAGGCTGGACGGCGATGGTTGCTGCTGCGCATCGCCCTGACGCGATAGCCCGGTCACCTGTGGGAGCGGCGGAAGCCGCGAAAGCCTTGCGGCCAAGCTTTCACGGTTTCCGCCGCTCCCACAATTCAAGTCCTGAAGGCCGAGCTTCGTCTGTCGTGACGAAGCCGCGGGAATGCGCCAATTTTCACCTCGACTTCGATTAGCTGATGCGTTACGCCGGCCTCGACTCCCTGCGCCTCGCTGCTGCCGCGCTGGTGCTGCTCGCCCACGGTGCGTTTTTTCTCTACCCGCTGTTGCCGCGTTACGACCTCTGGTTG
>ENA-ORBV01004107-ORBV01004107.1-microbial-mat-metagenome-genome-assembly--contig:-NODE-4107-length-28373-cov-5.968229_pt1 | contig 28373 bp, 10 predicted proteins | sample MGYA00237777_ERZ505514 | MGnify/ENA primary metagenome ERZ505514 (study PRJEB26160, sample SAMN06269048) | microbial mat metagenome | isolation source: Oligotrophic lake microbial mat | place...
ATTCTAAAGCTTATAATTTTCATTTACAAACAACTCAAAAGGCCTGTAGCTTTTAGCGTAGTGCAAAAGATCCAAATTGCGACTCTTGTGCTGAAAGCAAGACTCTTGTGCTAAAGGTCGTGCAATCCCACGCTGGATCCATTGTGTGTGTCAGCCTGTGCACTGAAGCAATGTCACAACCACAGCCATTGCAAAAAGCAAGGACTGCCTGTGATTCCTGTCAATTCAACGCAAGTGCTTTTCAGCAGAACCAGAAGTTGCTAAGTGGTGACACAGGGACTGTCCTGTCCGTCTGTCTCTGGCGACTCGGATGATGCGGGTCATGAGGCTCGCATGTCATCACAGTCACACCGAATCAATGAGTGACTATTTAATTAGCGTTAGCTAGCTATAGCATGTACAGGTACGTAGTTAGCTACCGTAGTAGACTACTAGCTAGCTAGCTAGTACTAACTAGTAAGCAAGTGGTTTGATTGCTTTACGTAGCGGTAGAATTCCATCATTCTCGGATGATAAAAACTCAGATAACTCAATGCAAGATGAAGTCTTTTCGGTCCAATCTCCGGTAGGCTTGTTACGCCAGGTTTTGCCTCTACCAATTTGGCCGGGGGACGTCACTTGTAGTATACAGTAATAGTACTGAACGCGCCTAGAACGATACCAGTTCAAAGGGTTGTAAAAACCAGACCGACTTTGCACAAGGCCCATTGGCATTGTAAGAAAGGATGATGATGAAGCAACTACAAGGAAGCAACTACAAACCTACATTCCTCGCACAATTTAGTGCGACGAGTGGGAGACCAACAGCAATTTCCTCCTTCCTTGTAAGCTTTCGCTAGCGACTAGCCAGTATTTATTTTCGCTGTAGTTGGTCAGAGGAAGAAAGTTTCATTTGTCACATCGAACATCTTTCTATATTCATACTGGTCCTCGTTTACTATTCTTCCATTCTACTACTACTACTATTACTGCATCGTGTACTGTTGTGCCCAAACTTCCCTACTCTATTGTATTACAAGAAGCCAAGATGACGAACCACTTTGTTTCAATCCCCGCCCCCCACCACACGGGTCCTCCCGTTCTGAATGAAGACGCCTTGCGTTGTTGGGATATGCAACAGAGCCAACGACAAGATGCTACTGGTACTTCTAATACGAGCCGCAGCAGGGACCCTCCTGGTACTCTCATGACTACGTCCATCATGAGGAACGACCTCTTTGACGATGCGAACTGTTGGTCCGATGCCGAAGTAAACCGTCAAGAAGTGACCAGTACCGACGACGAAAACGGCGTCGATGATAGTAGTGAATTCCTGGGCGAAGGAGACGAAGAAGACGATGGCATGTTTGTTGGTTGTGATGAGGATGATGACGACGACGACGGAGATGAAGATGACTCTTCGATTGCCTTTAGCGACATTATGTTACACACGGAAGAGGATGACCCCTTCCTATTGGCCTTGAAGCGGAGAGATCATCCCACGGACGCGCCTACGGCTGCTTACTACCAGGCTCGTGCTGTTCCAAGAAAGCCTGTGTTCTCAGCTCACAAGCTGGTAGCATACAACATGGCCACGAACGTTCCCTCCATCACCAACATGACCCCAAAGGAGCTCATGGAATGCCTGGAGAAACGACTTCGCCCCTACATGAAATTGCCTCTGACTCTGCCTCCACTCCGAACTCGGAAGCGTCCCAATTGTCTCTTCTTGAATCACTTGGGAACACGACGACCAACGCCTCCTCGCCCCGTCAAGAAGCGCAAGGTGGAGGAGCCCGTTGTTAAAACTACTACGCAAGAAGTGAAGCCACAAACGAAGGTTATCGAGCCGACTCTTCTTCCTCAAGACAAGGCTGTGCACAAGCTGGTGTTACATACTCCACCCCAAGAGGAGAGGAAGAACGCCTATCCAATGATTGTTCCAGAGTCTCCTCCACAACTCTTACCGAAGCTCTTGACGGATGGCCTTTGGAATGATGACCTCAAGCTCCCGAATGCCACTAATAGTAGCCCCATTGCAGTGCCGCCTCGGCAGTCTTCGAAAGCTGGAGCTCCAACGTCACAGGCGGAACCAGGACTATCATTAAAGAAGGCTCTATCGACAGTCACAGAGAACGCCATAGAAACAAGACCTGAAGACAACGAATCACAAACAAAGACTGCGCCCACCTGCAACAGCAAGAAAGCCGAAATAACGAAATGGGCGAAGCATGCCAGGAAGTCCACCGCTGGAAAAGAGGCTGCACTGAGGGACATGGAAGCCATGAAGAAACCCGTGGATCTCAAAGACAATGAATCGCAGATCACTTCTGGCTCCAAGGCTTCTGGCTCCAAGGTGACCTCCAAGAAACTCAAGAAGTCCAAGCGGAAAATGTCTAACAAAGGAAAGACTGCGGTCGCGGCGACGACGAATATTTCAGAGGCTCGCACTTTATTTCCCGCAAAAGTGGCTCGCGAAGGCGATTTCATTCTTTCAAAGCTGGCGACAGCTAAAAAGGCTGTTGTTACTACCTCGACTGACAGCAAGAGCAAAGTATCCTCCAACGATGATGAATTCTCCATCTCTTCCAAGTCTTGCACCTTAGAGACAGAGAATCTCGAGGCGATTCACGAACCTCTACCTGCTCACATGGACAACTCATTTCACTACTTTTCATCTAACCCGGATGCCTTGTCCCTTTTGGCTGGCCACGATATGGATCTTCAGCCTCCTATGATTCCTTCAGGCCCCGCGAATAAAAGGAAGCCCAGGATTGCTCCTATGTTGATGATGCCCACAGAAGGAAGTTTCTCGCCTGTAACTTCTCCGGGGCGGCGCCCGCCATCATTCATTTCCTTTGACCTCCAAGCGACGCCGGATCGTCGTCCCAGCATGCCGAAGCACATGCTACTAAATCCGGAGATGGATATCATTTCAACCCCAATTCGGTATCCATGTTCCGATTATGAAATCGGTAATATAGATCTGGCCCCTACACCACCTGAAATGCCGAATCGAAGTCGACGTTCTGTCAGTGTTAATTTAGCACCTCCGAAGATGCCTCAATTACTGGATTCGACTGATGAAGACCTTCAGTCGACAGATAGTCCCACTGGAGATCGAGATGACACGAGTTCGCCTAAGCATGATTCTGCCTTTCGGCGTTTCTCGACCCCATCCGCGCCCTTTCGGTTGGACTGGGCGCCGTCCTCCCCAGATGCGGGTGCCTTCGTGACCCCGGACGGGTTCAATGGGTCGCCGAGAGGAAAAACCAAAGTTCTGCTGTTCGAGCCAGAACATGATGACTTGTTCCTCTAGTAGTAGCCTGGTAAGGTCGCAAAGGTTTGCATTGGATCGTCTCAGGAAAGAAGTAAATTATATAGTCAATTTTTTATTTATCCACACAGGCCTCTGAAGATGGTTTATTACCCAGTAGAGTTTGATTTTCGGCTGTGCTATTGTAGTACTGTACGTATTGGTTCCAGGATTCTTAGCTAGCTGTTTTGCGGAATCAGGAATTTTGAAGTTTTGGAAAAACATCGTTTACCAGCAATCAAATGCTTGAAACTGGAGTCGGACTACTTCAGTCTCGCTCGTGACCAATTTCTCCCTCCACATGCATGAATGCAAATTCGGAGCCGATCTTTAACCCCGCCTACTCGCGAGTACATGCAACGCGTACGGTAATTACGGGAGGGTGCGAGCAGAGCATGCCGATTTGAAAACTTGAGCGATGATTCAACGCCTCTTATCTAATCACCATCGAGCCAGTACATACCTAATTAGACAAGTGAGAGTGTGAGGATGGTACATGTGTTTTGCAGTTGAAAGAATTGTAAATGAATGAACAAGTGAGTGAGTGTTACGCACTTGCTCTAATATCTACCGGTACTAGTAGCTACTAGTACCCTACAACAGGTAGAATACAGCCTCGCAAAGAGACGGGCAACGACGACGTACCCCCATTTTGACTTACTTTAAAGTGGTTTATCAAAACATCAAATCACCCAACATCGATTTGATATCTGAAAAAAACTTGACGACAATCCAACAACAACATGGATCCGAGAGATTACGACGACGACGACGCCGCCGCCGGCTGTTGTTGGCCGGGGGGTGGGTCCTGGGAGAAAGAAGCCGGCATTGAAATCGAGATGGATGATGACGATGCTTCAATTGCTGCCTCAATCGCTGCCGCGGAGGAAGACGTAGTTACCGCAGAAGAAGGAGGAGCGGGAGCAGGAGGTGATGGTTATGATGGCGAGAACAACGATGAACTCAATACTACCAAAGACACCGGACTCAATACTACCATGGATACCGTTCAAGAAGAAGTAGATGGCTCTGATGATGATGACGAGGAACAAAAAGTCGACGACGAGGAAGAAGAAGAAGAAGAAGCTGGCATTGAGATTGGAATTCAATCCTTTGATACGGCAACGGGCTCTTGCGCTTCTACTACTGGCAGTGTGATGGGCCGTGTCCGTAGTGTGTTTGATTCCAAGAGCCGCCGCGATTCCCGCAATGAGATGGATCCCGAGAGTATCATCTCCTCTAGATATCAAGACCGAGGAGGAGGAGAGCCCCAAATTGAAAACCAAGAAGAAGAAGGGGGCAAGGAGCAGCGTCGATGCATTATTGGCCCATGTCTCTTGTTCATTATACTGCTCATTATCGCTTTAGGCATTGCTCTAGGCATTCTCTTGTCAGGAAAGGATGATATTGTCAATGACAATGGCAATGAAGATGACGCTCGGGGTGTTTCCGTGACACTGGTTCCTACAGCGACGCCCATTTTGGAATTGCCGGAAACTACCTTAGCAGCCATTGAGCAGGACCCGAACGGCCCCCAGGCACGCGCCCACCAATGGTCGCTGGAAGACACAGCAGCAAACACGGCCTCAGGGAACTTTATGTCAAGTGCACAGATGCTGCAACGCTTTGCTTTGGCAACTTTATTTTATGCGACCAACGGAGACTATTGGACGACAAGCACAAATTGGTTATCCATGTCCGAGCACGAATGCAACTGGTTCTCGAGCATCCAGCGACCAGAGTACAATACAGGCGGTGGCGGGGTTGTACCTACCTGTCGCGAAGATGCATATGGTGACAAGCACCTGACAGACCTCATTTTGAGCTTTAACAATTTGACAATGGCTTTACCCCCAGAGCTTTATTTGCTGACAAACTTGGTTCAACTGGATTTGCAAATGAACTCCATCAATGGTACCCTATCGCCAGAAGTAGCTAATCTCAAGAACCTCCAGCGCCTAAGCCTTGGGCGAAACGAACTTTCTGGGTCTCTTCCTTCCGAGATTGGGATGTTGCAACAGTTGAGAGCTTTGAGCCTCTTCACCAATAAATTTAGCGGTTCCTTGCCAAAAAGCTTGATGGGATTGACGTTTCTGAAGCAGCTTTGGATTAGCAGCAATGAGTTCACAGGAACCATCCCGTTCTTTGTGCTATCTCAACTGGATCGCTTGCGAAAGCTTCAGATAGACCAAAATCGCTTTTCTGGCTCTATTTCGTCTGAGTTGGGGAAGATGACCAATCTTCAAGACATTATGCTGCATGAAAATGCACTTACAGGAAGCATCCCTTCCGAGTTGGGGCTGCTGGGCAAGGGCTTGATGAACTTGGACCTCCGAGGAAACGCTTTGGAGGGCACACTTCCTACAGAGCTCGGGCTTTTAGTGAATTTGAGGAATCTGGTACTCCACAACAACAAGATCGAAGGCCGTCTCCCCTCGGAGGTAGGAGAACTAAAAAAAGTTGAACACATGTATTTGTCTTCCAACTCGCTGCTTTCAACGATTCCAACGCAAATCGGAAACTGTCAACAGCTGAAAGTTCTTTGGCTGAATACCAACCTTGGATTGCAAGGCGCCATACCTTCCGAGATGGGCAGACTTACAAGCCTAACCGAGCTATTCTTGTCCCGAGCCTCTCTTGTTGGACGCCTTCCTAGTGAGATTGGGCTCCTGGGCAACCTTCGTTCCCTTGCACTGCAGCAAAACTCAGACCTTGTTGGCACCATTCCCGTGGAACTTACAGCACTTTCCTCTATTACCAGTCTAGATTTGACTCAAACGGGATTGTCAGGCACTATTCCTGAGGAAGTATGCCAATCGCTAGAAGGTGCATTAGTATATGACTGCTCCCCACTCTTTTGTGGATGCTCAGATTGTGTCTGTCCAGCCCAGTGAGTGAGTGAAACAAGCAGAGTGGAAGGCAAGCCAACCACAACGGTACGCGCATGAACGAAGCTGCTATGAAATGAAAAAGAGGTTGGTGGCTACTAGGCTGCAGCATTTGCATAGGGCAGCAATCCTGTTATTCGGTATTTTATTTGATTTTAAACGACAGCGTCGTCTGCTTTTCTCGTTTGGCTAGGGTAGTCTGTGCAGACAAGCAACAAGGATGACTGAAACTATCTAACGATTATAATAAGCGTAATCAAAAAAGCTGGTATACTAAGGAAAAGGTTGTTTTCATTTGTTCTGAAAACTCGCTCCAAGCTGGCCTCAATCAGAAGCAGCACACTGATTAAGATCTTCGGCACATCGCTGCACTCGCTGGATCCGTCTGAAATATGGTACGGTACTGGGGCTTGCTCGGTGCCACTTGGCGCAAGGAAGCCTTGAACTCGCTCCATCGTCATTCCTTAGTGACTATTGGCAGCAAATTATACTGCCAGGACCAGGAATCGGCCCAGCAAATTTCACGTTGCGACGGATGCCTTGCTTTAACTGTATAATGTAATTTAACCGCAAAATCTACCCGTTCAGTCCGTGAACGGTTTGAATCGGCTGACGTGGTACAGCCAGCATGCCGCCTTCTCCTTGTAGTAGTTTTGAGCAGTGCTTCCGATTCGGGCAACAAGGACTATTGTCCGCATAACCTTGGAGAGTTCCTGATGCTGTTTGAGGACAACACGATCCCGAATGAAAATCAATCAGCATCGGGCCTTCCGATCTCGCGTCGTCGTTGTAGAAATCAGCATTTTAAGCATGGGATCTACCTCGCACCACAAGTATGACACCATGGTCCCGCATCGCTGGATGTTGGGGTACTAACATTGGGGCATCCGGAGAGTTGAAATAGTCCTTCCGTCGTGTCTGGTCCTGTCCCCTCTTTCACGAGTGTTACTTGAGCAGGCACAGAGATTTTCCAATTGCACAAGTCTTGATTGAATTTGCCTGCGTTAAAGAACATTCCTGCTACATCTTCCACACCACTAAGCTCCCACACAGAAATGTCTTGGTTGAACGACCTCGCACCTTTGAACATGGCAGCCATATTTGTAATGGAAGAAACAGACCACTTCGCGATTGGCTGGTTGAATGACCTTGCATCTTCAAACATCCCCGACACATCTTTGGCAGCCTCCATTTCCCAAGTCTCCACTCTTTGATCAAAGGATGCCGCCCCACGGAACATTCCCTTGAAGGAGGTCACTGAACCCATATGCCAAACAGAGATGTCCTGGTTGAATAAAGTGGCACCCGCAAACATTTCTGTCATATCTGTGGAGTCCTCTACTTCCCAAGTCTTCAAATTTTGATTAAACGATGAAGCTCCATGAAACACTCCGGCAAACGTGGAAACAGAGCCCACATGCCAGAGCTCTAGTGGCTGGTTGAATGACTTTGCTCCAGCAAACATCCTGGAAATATCTGTGGAGTCCTCTCCTCCACTTCCCAATTGGAGATTTTCTGATCAAACAACCGGGCCCCATCGAACATGCCAGCAAAGGATGTTACAGCGCCCACATGCCATGCCGAAATATCCTGGTTGAAGGATTCTGCATTCTGGAACATTTCCGTCATATCTCGGGAGGCCTCCACTTCCCACAAATCAATCTTCTGGTTGAACAACCGGGCACCTCGGAACATTCCAGCAAAGGATTTCACATTCCCAACGTGCCAGGGATCAATGGGTTGGTTGAAGGAACTTGCGCCACTAAACATGTTGCTCATGTCTGTGACAGATTCAACCTCCCAGGTACCCAAGGGATGATTGAAGGCGGTATGATTCTGAAACAACCCGGACATGTCTGTGATGCGACTTACGTCCCTATATATGTAGAGCGTTGGAGAGTCGCAGTGCGGCTTAGGGTGAGTTCAAGACGATAATGGCATTTATGCCGTACAACATATTCCGACAGCTCGAGAACTTGCGCGCGGATTTACGTACCACTGTCCCATGGGGTATCCATACTCGGCAAACACCTCTGCGGAAGGATCATACCCAGCCGCCTCTGCATCCTTCACGGCTTGTCGTAAGTCATCGTTGGTAGAGACAACGGACCGACCCGGAATGATGGTAGGAGCCAAAGTACTGGAACCCGTGATGTTTGGTTCCAAGGCTTCCTGTGGTGCATCTGTACTACTGCCAGGCTTGTCAAAGATGTTGCTGGTAGTGGTCGGTGCAGGAGTGGTCATATCGGTTCCTGGGGGAAACTCATACAGGCACTCACAGTCACACGTGTTATCTTTTTGCCCGTCCTTGATGAGATAGGTCGCCAAAAAAGCACCCAATAGCAGCAACACAAGCGTTGTGGCAGCGATATTGAGCAATACCAGAGACCGCAATTTCTGCATCTCTTCCTTGTCCTTATTATTATTATTATTATTATTATTCTCAGCCTCGTCATTGTTCATATCTTGTGTATGGACGGACGACTCGTCATCGGGACGATGGGGAGCCTCGGGCACGTTTAATTTCTGCATCTCATTATTTTCAGACTCCGACATGTTTCTTCCTTTCGTCAATGTAAGAGTATATATAATTAATGTTGTGTTTATTAGTGCCGTTCGCTGACTTCGGGAGCAGTCGGTGGGGTGATGCCTGAGATTTCAGATTATTGGCCAACAACTACAATATCACGATATCACACCAGTATCTGCCGGTTGAGAATATGAGTAAAATAGATCAATGAGCCAGTAATCTACATGTCGCTTAGCAAGATAGCTATCTAGCTAGCTAGCTAGCTATTAGTTACAGTAACAAGATTAATGAGAGGGTAGTCCCGGTGGATCATGAACGATCAATGACCGTGTTCACAAGTCATCGCTCGTGTAAAATATTATCATGACATGACACGATAGCTACTACGACGTACGATAGTACCTAAAAAATATGTGTGTTCTGAAAGCTGGTTTCATCGAGATCTTTGGTGTTATGCCTGCTCCACCATGTGCATTCCTGATGGCACCATACAGTGCTAGCAGTAGCTACAGCAGGGTCTAGCTATTTACTTAGCACAGTGCGTGGCATAACAAACTACAAATGCAACCTCTCCTTAGCTTTCCTCAATGTTGCATTGTGACCATCTTGGTCCCAAAAAGAACAATGACGAGAAAAAGATGAAGAGAATTGGACAGAGAAAGCATTGCTCACCATTTTGAGCAAAATGAAATCAATTTGACAAGTGTGCATGCTCTGGTGGCAAAAGTTTGTGACAAAGTGTGAAGACAGTGTCAAACAACAACTTTCCATGAAAAAGTTTTGGTGGTCAAGCAGAGTCAATAGCAGAACAAAAACAGACACAATAAAGTTTTTGGGCATCTCAACAGAATCACAACACACATGCTCTAAATCTCATAAGTGACATAGTTTCCATGTCTGCCATCAAAGCACAAATGTCAAAGTGTGGATGCAAGAACATGCCTTAGTTGCTGTCTGTTGCAGCAACACAGCTTTGAACTCATAAAAAGGTCACAAAGATGTGAAATCCATGTGGAAACAGCCTGAAGAAAATGAAAATGGATGACAACAGTTCTAAACAACAAAGGCGGACAATTGAAATGACAGAAGGAGTGTGTCTTTGACTGTTGAGAAGTTTTTGTGTCATTTGTGTTGGAACCCGAATTGTTGCGCAGATGACAATTGGATGACATCTCCCATGTCTTTTGCAAAGACAATGTCTTTCATTGTGAGTCAACAGAGGAAGGCATGATGAGTCTCATGATGATGCAAAAGCTCCAAGCACTGACTCAAAAAAAATCAAGCCATTGTTGTGGTTCTGTTCACACAGTGCGTAATGTACATGCCAGCATCACCACTGCATGCGATTAGATCGCACACCAGAACAGTAGTTATCAGGTTTCGGGGCACGCATACGCACGCACGCACACGCACACACACACACAGACAAAGCGAAAGACTTTGATGAGAGACACCGATGACTGGCATGGAGGCACTTGACTGATTGATTCATTCAATTGGTTGATGAGTGCGTGTCGATCTGTTTGTTTTCTTTCGACACAGACTATATCCCGTACTTACCACAATCAAGTGGCACTGTCTGCTGCCAACAGGCGCCACAACAACACTGGTGGTACAATAATAATTAATAACTAAATATGCCCGAGGAAGAAAAACAAGACGACAAAAAAGAGGAGGGTGATTCCGGGATCCCGGAATTCATACCTCCCACGCCTGACCTCGATTTGGACTTGCGGTTGGGCGTGGGGGCGGCCATGAAAAAGCTGCAAATGAATTTGGAGTGCGACGGCGTATTGCTGCGCAACTGCGATTCGCCGTCGGGATACATGGCCAAGAATTTCGATACCTTGGAAGGCTTGCAAGAATTACTGGCAATATTTGAAGCCGTCGCCTTGCTGCCCAAACTGACCAATTTCCAAGTTCATTTTGCGCGAGGCGCGTCGCCCGACAAACCCCATCGACTGCCCTCACAATTGCTGAGTATGGTGATATCTCAATGTCTTGATTTGACGTATGTCAAATGGCATGGAATCATGTTGAGTGACGCTAATGGCAAGTACGAAGGATTGGCCAATTCATTGCGCATGCATCCATCTTTGGGACGCTTGCACATTTTTGTGTGTTGTCCCGACGAAGGCTTGACGTTGGACCCCATTTTGGCAGCCTTGCCAGGCATTCCCTCCTTGATGGAAGTCGAATTGATTGATTCCACGTTTACTTCCCCCTCCAAAGTCGGGACGTGGACCGGTGATGCCTTACTCCATTTGGCCTTGTCTAAGAATTTGTGCAAAATTCGACTCAGTTGTATTCGCCACCTGTTGGATACCCACATTCAGGCCATGGCCTTGGCGCACGAAAAAAGTGAAACTCTTCGTGTGTTGGTCATTGAAGGGGAGGATGATGAAGGTTCGGAAGCCAACGAGGATGAAGATGACCTCTACAAAGATGATAACGGAGCCAATGCAGAAGCGGAGGCGAAAAAGGAGAAGAAGAAAAAGAAGAAGAAGGAACTTGTCAACCAGTCCAAGAAAGGAATCACGGACAATCGAGAAGAAAAGGAGAAAAAGAAGGAGAAAAAGAAAAAGGACAAAAAGGACAAAAAGAAAAAGAAAGGAGATTGGTCGTCGGCTACTGCACCAAATGGAAATACCTATTATTACAACAAAAAGACAGGGGAGACAACGTGGTCCAAACCCCCGGATTTTTAAAGATCCAAATGCACTGGATGTATTTGGTGAAGACGTCGACAACAGCTCAGTTATAGCAGAAATTGTTCACAACAAAAAATTCAGGTGGGATGAATTGCCGAGATTCCCTTGTGCAAAATTGATGCTCTGTGGTTGAGTACTGGGAGGGGTGATGGAATCTGGAGGATTTTTGCCTGGAAATCTGAACAGTTTAAAGATGCTATGACAGCCGGAAACAGCACGATGTCCGTGTAATTCGTTAAAAATGAAAACCCTCCTCCAGGTACCACTACATAGAAGGCGGATGGATTGTCAGGAACTACAGCTGCTTTCAACACCAAATGTTGCATAGAATAACAGAAATACAACAGTATAATAAACATGTTTGTGTCGTCCACAATCTCTAAGTACCAAAATCATTGGACTTTTCCGTTCGTCGGACCAGCTATCCTATGATATTTCACTTCAGGACGATCCTGTAGCGGGGAGCACCTCTAATTACTTTACAATGATCCTTTAATTCACACCAGTGATTGACAACTACAAGCTCATAGTCAACATGACCTCTGGCATCATCCCTGCAACAAATAACAAGGTGGTGAATCTTGCCAGTGAGTTGAGCCAGTTCTATGGGACATGAGTGATTCAAGGACTGGACATGCAGACCAGCTGGGTCAGATGGATGCTAGAATGATTCATGTTGAGAATCAGATGGCCCAGGAGTGTCTTATCAGGCAGACAGATACCTCTAATGTCCAGCAGCAGAACCACCAGCAGCAGTTTCATCAGATCTGACAGTGTCTGTTCTGCAGGCACATGCTGTGGACACCCCATAGACAGTGGACAAACAGTAAAATAATGTACGACCGACCGAGCGGGCCAGCTTCATATTGTAACAAAGGATGAGGGTCGCCCCGTGTGAGAGTCGGTCCAGACAAATTGAAAATTGCCAGACTTGCCATCAGCTCAACTGCTTCCGATTTGCTTCAGCAACCCCGACTTGAGAATACCATATTATGAAGTAATGATACAGTGATTTAGTTGTCAAAGTGGTTCTAATACTGTGCAGTCGGGCAACACTAGCTAGTAGTAGTAGCAATAATCAACAAGAATGATGACGAGAAACTCACGAGGACCATCTGGAGTTCTGCTCTCCTTTTTGCTCTTCAGCAATACACACTATAGTGCAGTGCTGGGCCAAACCTTTTCGGATGTTGCTTCCCCCGGACCTACGGCCTTGACTACGACTCTTCCACCTGCATCATCGTCGTCGTCGTCCGGCGATTGTTCGGCCAATGGTGGTTGCTTGGCCTGTATCGGAGCGGGTTGCGCCTGGGGCATTGGGACGTGCTTTACTTCCTGCGACGAAATCCCCGACAGTCCCGAGTGTTATTCGACGACCAGTGCGGATCAATTTGGGGCCACCGCCGATTCCCTTTGTGCCCAACAACAAGCCGCCGCCTCCGATGCCGCCACCTGTGGCATTCAAGCCACCTGCGAGGCATGCACGTCCACGTCCTTGGCGAGTGCTACTGGTAGTTTTGGAGGAGATGCTACTACCAAAACGACGTGTTCGTGGTACGAAGATCGTCAGAAATGTTCCCACGTGGAATGCGATTCGGGTGGCTGTGCCAGTCCTTATTGTCCCGGGACTCCGGAAGGTCAATGTTATTTTGCAGCCTCCAATTGTCGCGAGTGTTTGGCGGCCAAGACAGATTCCGGGGCTGCCTGCAGTTGGGCCGTCGGAAGTTGTGAATTGACGTGTGCGCAAGATGCGTCGTGCTTCTCCGAAGCTCTCTTTGCCGGATCTTCCATGGAAGAAATTTGTGTCATGGCCGATTCTCAACAAGTTGGTGCTGGTGCCGGCTCCACCGATGGTAGCAGTGGTGCCAGGTGTTCTTCCTTGTCCGATTTCCTTCCCGCGGATATTACGTGTCAGGCCTGCCTGAATGCCAATTGCGGTTGGACGGGTGTCGCATGTTTGGAATCGTGCAGTGTCTTGGCCGATGACAAATGTTTTGACACGGGTACCCCCACTACCATGATGCCCGGTTCCACAACCACAACGCCAACTACGGCGGCGCCTGGTGCTACACCCACAACCACGGCGCCTGGTGCACAGTCTGTTACGTCCATTTGTTTGGCCGCGGAGGATGCCTTGGCAGACGAAGCCACATGCAGTGCGATTACCGATTGTGATATCTGTACCAGTCAAACACTCAAGGATGGATTTAACACATGTGCCTGGTATACGACTCTAGGAACCGTCAGTGGCGGATATTGTGGTACAGGAGGATGCGATAGCCAAGGAAATTGTCCGACCATCGCTTGTGATTCCACCTCAGGGACGACCGATGCTACTCGGGGCGGCTGTTCCGATCTGATTACGTGCTTGTCGTGTTTGAGTGATATTAGCAGTGCTTGTGTCTGGGTTGGAGAGACCTGCCAAGAATTTTGTTCCGCGGATCTCGAATCCACTTGCTATAACGTGAATTCTTATATGGACCTGACAAATTCAGCTATTTGCGATTTGGCGGCAGAGGAAGCAGCCAATGGTTCTTCGGGTGCAAGTGGAATTGCTATAAAAACTGCGGCAATGATTGCGGTTCTTTTCGGAGGTATGGTGCTCTTGTAAAGCCCAGCAACTTGTGGGCGGGTGCAGCTGTGACACGAACATTCCATGCTTGTAGGAATAGCCCAAGCCAAGTCCATGTGGGATCATCATTTTCGTGTTTATTTGTATTCATTTTCGTAAGGGTAGAATTGATGCAGCAGACACCACAGTCCAGCATGAGGCACATGAAAGAGCGAAGTTATCGCATTGCACCCTATTGTCTATTAATATATGCACGGTACGAAGCAAGCACTGGTCAATGAATGGAGTAAAATAATCTTAGTATTTCAACGTTTACGTTAACCCCTCTCGTTTAGACGCGAGCTTGGCGCATCGGAGGGTCGCGGCGTTGTCTTGAATTGGCGCTTGTCCTGCATGCCTTCGATTTTCATAGCAACGCTAGCTTGGTGTGTGAATTATCAACTGGAGCTTCCAACTGTGGCCTTTCAGTTATGTCTCGTTGCTCTCTTACAATTCAACACGGCCAGTTCTATTCCAGCAACATCGGCAATTAGTGAGTGAAATGAGGAGGTCAACCGCCCCAAAGTGGAAAGATTATTCAATTGAAAAACATGTTCTCTAGCTGAGAATTGCCTTCCCACTCTTCTATGGGAGGAAATGCAGGAGATGGGTCCTGACGCTCTGGTGCCTCACTAACGGGGGGGGCATCCAAGGTAGAATGTGGTCCAAAGAACATTCGCTCATATTCAGGATTGTTTTCGAATTCCTCAACGGGCGGCAGCCCAAGAATTTGAGGAACTTCATTCCGGGGCGATGCCTGAGGAGGGACCAAGGGCAGATACGGTACTGCAGGTCTTTCTTGAGGCGTTGCCTGGTGTCGCTGCTGTTGTTGTTTCGGCTGCTGGCGTTGCTGTTGACGCGGCCCAGATTGCTGATTCGCATCACGTCCCGCGTTTCCCAAGACTCCTTGAGAAAGCATCATCATATTCCTCTTAATTTCATCTTCGCTCGTTCCTTGCTGCCTCATCGCTTCCTGCATACGTTCCAGTGTTTCCAAATAATTCTTAAACTGTCCTTGGGCAAAATCGTTGTGTGGAGCTAATGTGGCTGCTTCGTACATCAGGCGCCCCTTTTCCATTATATTATCCGTACAAAAAGCACGAGCCACCATCAAGCTGCTTTCTGTATGGGTTGACATTTTCTCTTCATAGCGTATACCCGCTTCAGCTCTCTCCTCGAGAACATACGCCATGGCATCATCCAGCAAAAGCAACGCTTCGGGGCATCGGTCAAGCTTGCCAAGCGTAACCGCGTAGAGAAAAGCGTCGTTTGGGTCTCCGCTGTTCAACTCCCCTCTGTTGTTTCGAACGTCCTTGATCGGTCGAAGGACTTCTTCCGCCTGGATATATTCTCCAGCTTTGGCAAGCACTCGACCGGCATTTGATTTTGTGTGATAACTACGCGGGTTGATTTCGTACGCCCGGACCCATAGCGTGTATTCATCCGCCCACGCCATATTTCGTTCGTGAACTTTGAGGCCAAACAAAGCAAACTGGGAGGCCATCAGCATGTATACCACCATGAGCCAAATACTTCCTTCGCCCTCTGCATTTTCTGAAACAACCTTAACGACAAGCCCTTGCAGTAAACAATACCCCAACAGTGGCAAATAAATGACTCGGTCAGCTTTGGCCAATCCCGTCGTCACAAGCAGATTCGAAGACAGTAAAAATGGTAAAAACAGAAAGGCTATCAGCGAGATCAGCACCACTTGTCGAATTTCCTTGCGTTGTTTGGAAGCCGTCGGTGGACACCCTCCATACAGACTATAGAGACATGCCAAGGAAAAGCCCCACAGCAAGAGGACCCCGTACGCTCGACGGTCGTCTTGGAATGATTCCATCAAAGGTATTCCATATCCACTCCAATCCGGAGCGAGATAGAGTGGGAATACCATATCTCGTAGGTACAAAATGTACGTCCAATGGACGGAAAAGACGCGCGTGAATCGATCTTTCGCAAAGCCCGCGGGGTTTTGTTCTTCGACAAAATCCGGAGATTGTTCTCCATTGAGCCAATAGCGGAGGCCAATCCAAAGAACCGTTTGTCCCGCCAAGACGATGGTTCGTTTCAGAAAGTCCCATGCATAGGAATCTCGTTCCTGCACCAATGTTAGGAAAAAATCCTTGACCGAAGCGTGATTTTTAATAAAATCATATGCCACCAATGTGCAGAGTGTTGTAGCTCCTTGTTCTTTGGAAAAAATGGACATGGCCGTGAAGAGACAGGGTAGAATGTAGATGCAAGCAAACCGCTTTGTGGATTGAAAAATTGGGGTGTTGCTGCCTGTTTTGGATTCTCTCTCTAGTGTATTGCTGGTGTCATTCGTGCCCTCTTTGGTATTCCTGCTTTCTATTGGTGATAGTGTTGTTGGCTTTGGCTGGATGTGCTTGGCATACGATAAAAATGCCAACAAATAAAAGAAGGTCATTAATAATTCCCCTCGACTGGTAATATTGCTGACAGCTTCGGCGTGGACAGGATGAATGCCAAACAAAATTCCAGCCATCAAGGGTCCTGCGATGGTCACTCCACTCGTGCTTTCTTGTTCGTCGTCCAAGCCACAATTCAGAACCATGGCGGCCGCCTCCGTGACCAATCCCGTGTTGATTCCGTGCAGTACCACATTGACCAGGTGAAAATAATACGTGTGATCCGGTCCACCGGCCGTTCCATCCATCAGAGACAGCACCATGTTGAGCCGTAAAGTGAGGGACGTAATGGGTCGATAACTCTTGTGGGAGGCTGGGTGGGCCATTTCCTTGCCCCAGAAATCGCGTGTCAACGCCTCGTGCCACGGGACTTTGGCCATGACGACGTCATTGTTGATCACACTGGCTACATCGTCGTACACAAAGGGTCCTCGCAGGGCTTTGGGGTCCCAATACGCAGCAATGGCAACGATGGCTGTCACCCAACAACAAAGCAAGGGACGATTCCCAAACACAAGAGTAGTAGTTAGGGTTGTTGTCGTCGACATGATTGTACAATTAAAGAGGGTTGGCGTCGTGGATTGCATCTATCCTACGGATGCGGTGAGTTGGGTATCGTACGAGCCACCGATAGTTAGTGCGTCCAAAACAGACTCACTGTAAAGATAGTCGCGCGAGAGCTCGCGCGAGGTTGTTTCGCAATTTAACCCTGACCCTAACTCACTGAAGGGTTATGATGAAAATTTACTCGCCCGGCGACACACGTATGCGAGAAGTAAGGGTATTAGTATTTGTAGGATATATTGCGGTTCCCGCATGATTACTTAGGTGGGACACTCGCCGAGCCTTGCTCTTCCTCCATTTTTGTTTCTTCGCCATTTTTCCGCCATTTCATGTTCATGGGTGCTTTTGTTTCTGGTGGGCATGACACCAGTAGTTATTAAACACTCTACCAGCCCTGTTGTGGAACTCCTTGTATGTTGGGGTTGAAAAGATAAAGCGGCAACAATCGCAAGAAGAAATAGTGCGGTTGGCAGCATATCCCTGGCTATCTCTTACATACAAGCAACAAACTAGCCTTAGCTTGTAGATAGATAGTTTATATATCGGGATTATCCATCATGAAGTCAGCTATACATGGAATACGATCCATGTCTCCGTTGACCAGTAAAAAGACGGCAGCCGCAGAAGAAAATACTATGAAGGGAAAACATAAGACGCAAGTTCGCGATGAAGTCATTGGGCGCATATCCCCTAAAAAGATTCGACGGCAAAAGCAGAAACAGGAAGAGCAACACGAGGAAGAAACAAGAGAGCATTCTGGATACAGCTCGAGAGGGCGTTCCAAGGCTGCCAAGAACAATAGTACGCCACGGGAACAGCCATCTCCTCAAGCGAGCAGGCGGCGGTGGGATCATCAAGAGCGAGACTCCCCGCGGGGGACGGTGATGGATCACTTGACCGACTTTGCCGTGGACGCACCGCCGCCACCACCACCGATACCAGCTACCAAAACCGCCAGTAAAACAAAGGTCATTCAAAAAGAGAGTAAAAAGAAAGCCAGTACTCGTAGCAGCTCTTCCGGGGCCAGGCAAAGAAAGCAGGAACACGAACAACAACGATCCCAGAAACATCATCATCATCATCATCGCAAAAGTACCAATCCATCCTCGTCGGTCAATGCTTCCAGCGTAGAAGGAGGAGGGAGCAGCAAATCATCTACCATGAGTCGAAGTCGATTGATTGAAAACCCACAATTTGCTTCCTCGCCGTCCTCTGCTATTTACAGTTATCCGCAACAACAGCCACTTCTCCCGCCGCCCCCAACTCGCTCATCGCCTGCATCCAACAACGTTGAAAGCTCAAAGAAGAAACACCACCAGAAACAAGGGTCAGAATCTCGGGCAAGAAGACGAAAGGATGAGAATAACCAGCTCATGGTCATTTCCAACACTACCGAAACCTCTGAGGATGGAGACGACGAGGAAGGAATTCTATGGCACGGTTCGAGCCCTCAGCAGCAGCAAAGCAAACATGGCAAGAAGGCATGGGGGAGCGTAGTAAATAGTAGCACAAGTCTATCCTTGACGGATGCCCGAGATGACGACGACGACGAAGACGATGATGATGATATCCTGGCCAAAAGTAATGATTGGGCGGCCGATTTCGGTGACAGCAACAGCAAGGACATTTGGGGATTTCCTCTGGTACAAAAAAAGGACCACAAGAAGATTCCTATCCTGCAGAACAACGGGACCATGACCTCGGATTCCATGGAATCCTACAGTCACGACATGGATGGCTTTCGACAGGAAGCAAGGTATAGCACAAGTCGGGGTAGTTCCACCAATCATACCCCGATTCTACCCCCTACAATACCTAATAGAACCAAGCTGCTACCCACACCGCGAGGACAACAACAACAACCTAAAGCGAAGCAGCAGCAACAAGAGGATGGTTATTTACATTTCTTTGGCGGATCTGGAGAGGTACGTTCCATTCATTGATTGAGTCACAGAGCAGCGGGGCGTATTAGTACATCACTTTTTCTTACTTGTTTTATCTTCCTGTTAATTCCACTCAAAATCGACCAACAAAATCGACCAACAGAAACAAAAGCCTTCGAGAAATGGACGAGACGCTACAGAAATTCTGGAAATAGGGTCAGAAGCTACTTTGACCGCAGGCGACCTGATTCTCGAAGAAATTGGAAGTTCTATGGTGAGCACCACCATGGAGTCAGCTTCTGCTGCAGTCCGAAGCAAGGACCTCCCTAAACTTGATTCCCCCGACAAGCGAACGGCGGGCAAATCCAATTTCGCCGCTCATCCTCCGAGATCTCCTAAAAAGAAGCCGGAATTAACGGCGGGTTACCTGCATAACAAGCTGATGCAACTCGAGTCGTCCATGACCAGTACTAGTATGGCCGATAGAAATGATACTGACGATCATACTTCTGTCAGCAATCTTACCGAGCCATCCATTTTCATCAAAAGTACATCTCCACGATCAGCATCTCGGACCCCAACAAATAAGAGCCCAACAGCAGCAGCAGCCCTTTATTACTCTGGGTCCAACAAACCATCCAATTCAGAAAAGCCGGTCAACTCAAGTAGTAACAGTAATTCCACGGACGGGCCTTCCATGTCCTTGGAAGGATCCGTGCCTATTCAAGGAAAGGCTGGACAAGGACGAGCGCTGGATGTACAATTCATGAAGTCGTCGACGCCAACCACAGCGGATGATGGCTTGATGATGATAGTCGACGCATCGGCATCTTTGTCAGATCGTCCTCCATTGTTGCCAAAATCGACAACGGCTTCCTCTCCGGCCAACCACGATGCAAACACTAGTACACCTACACCTCTATCATTGAGAAGGCGGCGGTCAAGCACTCCCTCCTCCTCGCCGATGCGAAAGACGTCTCAAGCTAGAACGCAATCACCATCTGCAACGGCAAATGCTATCGACCAGCCGCCGGCTCCTGTGCGACACGTCTCTCCATTTCGACGACGGGTAGAACAAAGCAGAGGGAAGCTGAAAGACAGGGAGATCGAAAAGCATATGACGGAATCGAAAACCATGGTGAACGGCCAGAAACTTGCTCAAACTCCACTATCTGCGGTCATAAAGTCACCAATACCCAGTTCCGAAACCGGAACGAAACCCGCCCGCTCAGCGTCAGCCTCTGCGGCGCAAAAACATGCAGGGAAAGAAACAGGGGTGGCTCGGTCGCAACGTAAACTGGTAGACCGCGTCCGTTCCCAGTCGGCAACTCGTACCAAGCCTGCCACACGCGACGTTTCGCCGCTGCAACGAGGGGATACAACACGACTCGATAGGGTACAACAAGGTTCTGCGCACCCGAAAACAGAAAGACATCCATCGCCTTCCCCTTCAAGGTTTAGCAGAAGTTCTAGTGCGAGTCGTTCTGGCCAGATTATAATGGAGCCACTAATGAGAGTCCTATCTTCAGCTCCAAGCAGTCTCGCTAGCAGAGGCGGCGCAAGCGATTCAATCGAGATGCGAAGAAAGGATGTCGCAACAAAGCGATCTTTCGCTGAAGCTAAAAACGCAGTATTGAAGACTTCTCCACAAAACCAGGATAGATTGGCGACAAAATATCAACCTGTAGCTCAACAAAGGACGCGTCCAAATATGAGAAACCGAAGCCATGCAAAGAAAGCGCCGGTCGCATGGGAAGTGCAGCGTCCTGAAAAGAAAGTTGTGTCTAAAGCCACCGAAAAGCAAGCCACCCATGCAGTATCATTAGCCTCGAAGAAAGAAAGCAGCTTCCCAGCGAAGCTTCGCCAGTTGAAGGCCATGAAAGCCTACGCTAGAGAACCAATCAAATCAAAGATTGCGTCTTCGAGGCCTGCAGCAAAGGGGTACGTCCCTACAAATGCGTACTCTGGGCGGTTCACGCCTAAGAAGAAAACCGATAAGCTCACTGAGATCATAGTCTCAAAAGAGTACGAGGCCGAAGCATATTCGCAAACAGCGACAGGCTCGATATCTCCGACTCGAAAGCAAGTGTCACGTCACGTTGGTGCACAGAAGCTACGAAATATGATCAAGTTGAGGGATCACTTCACATCCGAAAGCAGGAGCAGCGAGTCAATTGGTGGAGCCGAAATAGTCTCGACCCAAAGATCATTTCTACCAGAAACAAGCACAGTCTTCTCCAACAGGAGCGCCTATACCTCTCGCATAAAAAGAGGGCACGAACAAGACAGAATGACGATGATTCGAGAACATGGCCTTATTGATTCCTTCTCGGTTGGAAGTTCGAATTTACGATCACTCAGGTCCGCTGTGCAAAGTCGAAGCCAAAACAATGACACATATGACTTGTCAAGGTATTCATATGAATTTGACTCAAAGCGATACGATGTGGCAAGAATAGAAGATCCTATGCAAAGGGCAGGTCTCCGTCTATTGAGCTCGGCTGTTATACCAATCCAGGCGGCGGCAAGGCGCTTCCTTGCACGCCGTCACACGTTGTCGATCTTGTGGGCAGCGCTGGTTATTCAATCACGTATACGTTCATTTCTGGAGCAAACAAGATACGAGATTAGGATATACGGTGCGATGAGGATACAAGCTGCTGCAAGAGGTATGCTGGTCCGTGACCGTTTGATGTTCGAAGACTACTGTGCTACGGAAATCCAACGTTACGCCAGAGGTCACCTTGCCGCCTTGCATGTCTATGATACTATTTACAAGATCTCGTTGGTGCAGAGCCAAGTACGGATGAAATTAGCAATTCGAAATGCAACGATCCGCATGTATTGTGTCCTTAAACTACAAGCCGGCGCCCGGAAGTTTCTGGTCCGCACCAGACTTGGCGAAGCTCATGCGAGAGCTACTGCCATCCAACGATATGCCAGGGGTTATCTAGCTACAATGCGTGCTTATGAAGAGATCTACAAGGTTACCATAGTCCAAAACCTTGTGAGGCAGAAGCAAGCCCTCGACAAGGCAACCATGCGAATGGCGCTAATTCTTTCGCTACAAGCACTTGCTCGCGGATATTTGGTTAGGTGTCGTTTAGATTTAGCTCATTACCATGCTGCTACCATTCAACGATATGTCCGGGGTTACTTGGGCACGATGCATGTTTACGAGGAGGTTTTCAAGATAATGCTTATCCAGAATTTCGTTCGAATGAAAATTGCCGTCGGACTTGCAACTAAACGTATGACGATGATCATAAAGGTGCAAGCTATTTGGAGGCGGTACTGTGTTTTACGACGCATGGAATACGCTCACTACAACGCTGGTGTAATTCAGCGCTATTTGCGGGGGTACCTTGCCACTATGTCTGTCTACGAGGAGATCTACAAGATTACACTAATCCAAAACTTTGTTCGGATGACAATCGCGAAGGCTGTCGCCACTCGTCGAACGACAATGATCATGCAGGTTCAGGCGTTGGTCAGAGGATTCATCTTGCGAGGCCGACTTAGCAAAATCCGAGAAAAAGCGATTACGATCCAGTCTTGCTGGAGGGCATACTACTACAGGCTTATCTACCAATTCAAGCTTTTGGACATAATTATTGTGCAGAGTGTTTGGAGGAGGAAGCAAGCCTTTCGTGTCGCAGAGCGAAAGCGCCAAGTCTTTTGTATCAAATCCGCCATCAAAATCCAGGCACGCTGGAGGTGCTACGACGCGCGGGAAACCTATCTCCAGTATAAGGTAGAAGATCGCGCCGCTGCTATCATCCAGTCACGGTGGCGATGTTACGATACCAGTATGGATTACCTGCATTATCTTGCCGACGTTTTGATCGTTCAGAGTATGATACGACGTTGGTTTGCGCTGCGCAAAGTAACTACAATTCTGGTCTGCAAATCCATCGTTCTACAAAGGCTTGCCCGAGGCTACGTTGCAAGAGTCGGATACAAGAAAACAAAGGCCGCCATAAAGATTCAGAAAACGTGGAGAGGTTTTGTTTGTTTTGCAGATTACATGTTTAGGGTCGCTGATATCGTGATTGTGCAAACAGTGGCGAGGCGATGGTTTGCCTGCAAGAAAGCAAACTATCTACGGAATAAAATTGAGCACGATGCGGCCACTGTCGTGCAAAGATGGCGACGCGCTATCCTGAGCCGGCGTGAGCAAGCGGCAATTAGGATTCAAAAAGTGTGGCGTGGACTTGTGCAGGAAGCAGACTTCGTTGTAGCTCTTTACGAATATCGCGCAGCTCGGACGATTCAAACTTACTGGAGACGATTTTGGAAGTTTTCCAATTATCTGATTTGTTTGGATTGCTCTATTCGGATCCAGGCTGTTGTTCGTGGTTTCTTAGCTCGTTGCAAATATGCAGATGAACAATGGGGCGCGGTAATTCTACAAGCTGCTGCTCGAGGAATTATTGGACGTCGCCGCTCTATTTCTAGACAAATGTTGGAGGCCCAGACATTGACAAGTAGCGCTATCGGATCACTTCAATCTAGGGCTGCAGCGGTCATCCAATCCTCTGTTCGAGGTTATTTTGGTCGAGGCGCACACAAGAAGTACATTGCAGCTAGACTCATCCAAGCCAACTTCCGGGGATATCTCGACAGTGTGGTGTGCATGCAGCACGAGTTAGCGCGAGTCATTCAGCGCATGTGGAGACAGTTTTCCGCCGGGAGGCGCCATGTTCAAAGTCAGGCTGCAATCATGATCCAGAAAGAATTGAGGCGTACCATCTTCGTCTCCGCGTACAGACGATTTTTGGCAGCAAGAATTATGCAAAATAGTTGGAGAATCGTTTGTGCCAGGAAGATGTTGGTTTCCCGGAAAGCACAGTACATTGCTGCCACTGCCATTCAAAGTGCGTGGCGTGGTTACTTCAATTACACAAACTACTTGTTTGCTCTGTGCGATATTGTCAAGGCTCAAAGCAGCATCAGGCGCCGGCTGGCGGAAAAGAAGCTGTTGGAGCTTCGGCGCCAAAAGATTAAGTTGGCAACCGTGGCTATTCAAAAGACCTGGCGAGGATTCTATTCGTATACTTGCTTCTTGATCACGTTGTCTGAAATTATCCGCATCCAGAGCTTATTCCGCGGATTCCTTGCTAGGAGACGCCAGCAGACACATTATGCAATTGTAATTCAGAAGGCCTGGAGAGGTTTCGGCTGCTACACAAACTACAAATATATTTTAGAGTGTGCAGTAATGATACAGTCCGCGGGAAGAGTGTCTGCTGCAAAGCGGGAACTGAAGAAGCTCGCGAGTGCAAAGCAAAAGAAGTCTGCGGTGCGACTGCAACGAACTTGGCGTTGTTATTTTTGTCGATCAAATTATTCTTTTATGATCTCTGACATTATTAAAGTTCAGAGCGTGGCTCGTCGCTTTCTGGCACAGAAAATTTTTGTGGACTTGTGGGAGGAACATGCTATTTATTCAGCACGATTGCTTCAAGCCAAGTGGCGTTCATACTTTGCTCGCAGTAACTTTGTATTTGTACGGGAGGACATAATCAAGATTCAGACTGCTTGTCGAGGTTTCTTGGGCCGCAAAAAGTTCCTCGTATTGTTCGAAGAAAAGTGCCGATGTACTGCCACTGATTTACAGAAATGCTGGCGTAGGCACAGAGATCAAAAGATGTATCAACGGACAATATCCAGAATATGCTCCCTTCAAAGAACCACTCGCAACTTTCTGGCTATCAAAGAAGAGGAGCGGCACGCTGCAATCCTTCTTCAGAAAGTCTGGAGAGGATTTCTCTCTTTTTCTGCCTACTGTATAACATGCTGCGACATCGTCACCGTGCAAAGCCTCGCCCGCGGTTTCTTTGCTAGAAAGCAGTACCGCAGACTTTGTGAGGAGAGAGATAATAGAGCAGCCACTCGTTTACAAGCTTCCTTTCGCGGCTGGTCTGCCTACGCAGACTTTGCGCGCACTAAATCTGCCGCACTTGACATTCAGAGATACTGGCGAGGATTCACCGGCCGCGTTGGACTTTTCATTGCCTGGAAGCAACGTGTTTACAAAATTCATCACTCGGTAACACAAGTGCAAAAGGTCTGGAGAGGATATATTACTATGCAAAGATACTTGTACAAGCTAGGATCTGTCATTGAAATTCAGAGCTTGGCGCGCTTCGTCCTGGTCAAGGCTCGGTGTCGCCGGATGCACGATGCCGCTACTAAGATCCAATCTTTGAGAAGAAAGATTTTGGCCAGACGCGTAATGTTGCAGATCTTCAGTCAGATGTCATACGAGCGCTCAACCCTGTATGCAGGTTCTCTAAGTAGCATCGTCACGACAATACAAAGATCTTGGAGAGGTCTTCTGAAGTATAGACTTCAAAACAACCGCGCCTTCGTCGTACAATCCTTCATGAGGAGAGCAGCGAGTAACAACAAGCTGCGAAAAAGAATTGCAGCCAAGAAGATATCTGCTTTTGTGTTGTCAAAGTACAATAATCGCCCGAGCCCAGCGGAATTGCAGGCGCGGAGAAGACTTCGAGCTGGGCGCATTATTTTGAGATTCCTGCGCACGATAAAGGCGGAAGTTGACAGGGAAATTGAACTGGAAATGAAGCGCCGGAAGCAGAGAAAGGTACTAAGAAAACGCAGCCAGAAAAAAGATGACGCTATTCTCGAAACTGCATGGGAAAAAACCTCGAGAAATGGTCTTGATGCATATAGGCGAAGAGTCGGTGCATCGGACTGTAGTGGTGATCGTCTTCTTCGAGAAACGTTGAACGAAATACACAGCCGCACAAGGTGCACCATGTACGCGGGAAGCCCAAGATATCATCAGGGGGCACCACCTATGCTTGCACTTGCGGATGAGCTTGACGATCAGTCCTGTGCACAGTCAAGCATAGGAGTGGCAATTCCTCAGGCTTTCAACAAACCTTCTACTCCAAGAATTGAATCGTTTAGCCAGAAAGAGATCGATGACGACTTCTGTCTTGAAGAAGCCTTTCTTGACGCTGAAATCCACAGCGCCAAGTCTCGGCGGCAGAATGAGAAAAGGAGGTCAAAATCATCCACATCTCGTCATCATCGGCATTCAAAATCGAGTAATGCTTCCGTCACATCTCGGGCATCTGTAAGCTCGCGAGTGTCAGTGAGTTCCCGAAAGTCCACTGAGACAAGAGAGTCTCGTGATATCCGCAACTCCCGGGCATCCCGCGAGTCTGGCGTGTCAGATAGTGAGAGCAAAAGGGGAATGCACCAGCAACATCCCCAGCAACATCGTAGTGATGGGCGGCGTTCGTCATCAATGTACACGCCTTAGATAGGGGAGGGGTGCACTGCGTGAGTACTGGGAGATGTTGAGTTTTAAAAAGAGTAGGAGCCTCATTAAAAATTGCTATAAAACGACAGACAAAAAGACAGACGACATTAAAAAACTAGCACATTTCCCAATAATAAGTGAATATTTGCATTCGGGGGTAACTTTCCAGAAGAACAGTCACACAATGTGGTACAGTACACGTTCTCCCAACCAAAACGCTAACATAACTGCACAGGACGGCATGCTCAACAGAAAGCTAGTCCTCAGCCAGCCATACAAAGCTTGCTCTTGCCTCTAGGGTGCTTAGGGTGGGCGCAGAGGGAGCCGAAATTATACTACACACTATGGGTGGAGCATGTATGCCCTCTTATTGATTTGGTATTGGGTTGTGGGTCCTGTTTGCTTCAAGTTCCAGCTTAGATAAGCTAGCCTACGGCCAGCCATGCGAAGCTTACCTGCTTGCTCTTTCCTCTAGGTTGCTTAGGGTGAGGGTGTTGGTAAATTGGGAACTTTAGTAGGGCAAAGGGCTCCTTTTTCTTTCATGCTCTTGACTCAGCTGCACTTCAAGTTACCCACAGGTGCACACCTGCTCCTCATGGAATGCTAACTGCGCTCCCAACATCTACGAGCAGTGACAATGGATCAGACGGCTTCCTGAACAAGCGCGACATCAGTGCCGAATTCATTCTTTTGTCAAGTGGCATGTTTGCCATGATTTGTTTTGTTGATAGGCAGAGTTGAAGCATGTGAGAAGTTGATTGTCAGACAAATTCCAAGCTCATGAACAAGTGTCGGCCAAAGGCCTCATGTCCAATGCCAAGATCAATAAATGTTGCCTTCCAGACAAAGAACCCAAGATCAAGATTCTGATGGGTGGTCCATTGAAGGCTTTGATGCTCTGCAATGTTTGTTTTTCTGGTGGTGAACTGATCGGCTGTTTGGTTTCTCAGCTTGCAAGTGAGATCATTCCTGCACTTTTGGCACCCTCCAAATGATAAAATTCACACACACATTGCCTCTTTTTAACACATTGTGCATGGAAGACTGTGTCGCTACTTCTGCTTGTTTTGATTGAATGTGGCTGGTGTGTGCCTATTTTAATGCATTCAAGATGTACCCATGTAGCACATGCACCAACCGGTCTCCTTTTCATGGGCAAAATATTGATCCTTTCCTTGGATGGCACAGTTGCCAACTGTGTTGGGACTCATGTTGCTGTGACACAGTGTGTTAACTAATTTTACAATTTTGTTGATATATTTTCTGTCTGCGTGACCTTTCGGCAATTTGTTGGTGACATCAATTCTAGTCATTGCTAGTTTCATTGCCATTGATTCTTTTCTAGCCTGCATGGTGACTTGTGCTTGTGCCCAATGTGCTTCTTTGGAAGAATGTCTTGACTTTTTGAACAACGGATACAATGGATGTGACTTCTTCTGCTGGTCTCTTTCTGTTGTCTTTAACAACCAAACGTCTAGGTGCAGCTGTCACCCTGCTGCCAGCAGCATGTGCAGTTGTGTTGTTGCTGTTGCCTCACCACTTGTCTCAATGTGTTTTCTCCTGTTCTTTCAGTGCTGCTTGGCATTGATGTGACAGTGTCCCAACTGCCCATCTCCCAACTGGTCTATCCTCCATCACAATCCTCTCCACAGCACCCTTGTCAACAACCCTCATCTGTGTTGATTTACTTCTGACTCTTTGGTGCAGAGTCAGATTGCAGGTCTTATCGCGTTAAAATCCAACAAGCTTCATAGCCATCTGATTTTGATCGCACCCTTCAGCAGCAGCTACAATGCCTGACTGCTTGCTACATCAGAGCTTCCTGGCTTTCCAACATGTCTGTTGAAGAGATTAACACAGTGATGGTGCACTTTTGTTTATCTACAGATGCGTTACAGCTTGTTTACATCAGCTCATTGATTTGCACACCCAAATTCAAAGATTCCAGCCACTGTTCAAGTCGATGTTCCTACAACTCGACGAGGTACAAACTAAAGACAACCATGGTTGGGTAATATCATAAGGCCACATCTACACAACTAGATCTATTGTTTATGTCATTGTCAGTTAGCTATTTGGTAAATTAGGTAGTGGCATGAAATTTGTAATCTGTCTCTTATACACATCTCCGAGCCCGCGAGACTAAGGCGAATCTCGTATGC
>ENA-ORBV01004110-ORBV01004110.1-microbial-mat-metagenome-genome-assembly--contig:-NODE-4110-length-28362-cov-8.410606_pt1 | contig 28362 bp, 22 predicted proteins | sample MGYA00237777_ERZ505514 | MGnify/ENA primary metagenome ERZ505514 (study PRJEB26160, sample SAMN06269048) | microbial mat metagenome | isolation source: Oligotrophic lake microbial mat | place...
GTCATTCGATACAAAGAAGGCAAGACCGTCGCATTCCACCGCCATTCGGCGGAATAGGTCATCCACAAGCTGCGGCAAGCGGGCATGGGGCTCGAACAGGGCAACACGGTGGTGAGCGTGTGCCGCCCCCGGCGCGGGTTCGTTGACAGGAACGATCGAACTTTGCTTGCGTGTCGAATGAGGGAACTCTCGGCCCGTGCTTCACGTTCATCTCACGCGGACCACCCATCATCGACAAGTCGGAGTTCTCACCCCGCCTCTCACCGGCCGCGACGATGCTTGCCGGCGCGGATGCCTCGCAAACGCTCAACAACGAAAGGTCCATTCCATGACTCACAACGCTCCCTCCAAGGACATGCTCGCCTGCATCAAGGACTGCGGCGAGTGCGCGGCGATCTGTACCCAGTGCGGCACGCACTGCCTGCACATGGGCGGCCCGCACGCCTCGCCCGAACACCAGACCATCATGCACGACTGCGCCGAGATCTGCGGCGTGGCCGCGTGCTTCATGGCCCGCGGCTCGCACCACGCCGCCCACATCTGCAAGGAGTGCGTGGAGATCTGCAACGAGTGCGCCGAGTCGTGCGACAAGCTCGCCAAGGGCGACGCGATGATGAAGCAGTGCGCGGAGATGTGCCGCAGGTGCGCGAAGTCGTGCGAGGCGATGGCGGGCGCGGCGGTCTGAGGCCCGGCCTCGATTCACGCGGCCTTCCGCTCGATCCGCACGGCCGTCCCGCCCGGCGGGACGATCATCCGACAGTCCGGGCCGTCCGGCCCATCATGCCGGACGGTCGCTTTACGCGCCAGGACGAACATCCGACTGAAGCGGCCGCCCGTTCAAGACGCCCTCGCGGATTTCGGGGGCGTGCGCTTCGCCGGGTTACACCGCCTCCGCCACCGTCCCCGGCGGGTGCTGGTACCAGCCGGGGTCCACGCCCTCGGTCAGTTCCTTGCGGATCTTCACGACGGTGAACATCCCGCCCGCGTCGATCTCGTCGAAGGGGCCTTCGATGCTGCTGGCGATCGTGTTCCTGGGGCGGCCCATCTGCATCATGTGACCCATGCCCACCGAGAGCGGCATCGCGCCGGGGATGAGCTTGGCGAGCCGGGCGTTCACCTCCTCGGTCTTCATGCCCACCACGATGGGTAGGTTGTGGCCCATGCCGTTCATGAGGTGGTGGACCTTGTGGCAGTGGAAGGCCCAGTCGCCCTCGTTGTCGGCGATGAACTCGATGTCGCGCGAGGCACCGGTGGGGACGTTGACGGTGACCTCGGGCCACTGGGCCGACTCGGGGATCGGGCCACCGTCGGTGCCGGTGACCTTGAACGAGTAGCCGTGCAGATGGATAGGGTGCGCGTTGGTGGTGCTGAGATTGCCGATGCGGATGCGGACCCGCTCGCCGAGTTTGGCCACCAGCGGAGCCGTGCCGGGGAAAACGCGGCCGTTGAAGGTGAAGAGGTTGAAGGCGGTCATCTCCGTTGGGTCGGGCGTGGCCGCGACCGGCGCGGAGGCGTCGTCACCCACGAAGATCGAGACGGCGGGGAAGCCGCGTGCGATGTCCGCCGTCGCCGGTGTGAGCGCCGCATCCAAGTACACCAGTTCGTGAGGCGCGCCGGCGTTTGCCGCGTCCAGAAACGGCCTCTCGCAGGGCTTGCTCGAATAGAAGACGACCTTCATCGTGGGCTCCGATCACTCAGGCGCTTCTGCGGCGCGACCATCACGGGTTCACCGTCCGTCCGGCTCGGGCTTGATCGCCAGGATTGAGCACGGGGCGGAGCGGACCACGCGCTCGGCGGTGGTCCCCCAGAAGAAATCTCGGAGGTTCCACTTGGCCCTCGTCCCCAGCACGGCGAGGTCGCACCCCTCGCGCTTCACGAACGCGACGATGGCGTGCCCGTACCCGCCGCCGCGCCACTCCGACTCCAGGCCGTGGAAGACCGCCCTGAGGGCGTTGATTTCGTGGGCCAGGGGCGCGCAGAACTCACGCACGCGGTCCTCGACGGCCCGCTTGTATTGGGCCTTGAGGTCGGGAATGTTGGCCGCGATCCCCGCCGGTGGGCCAAGCCCGTACCACGGGTCGTCGTAGACGTACAGGATGTGGAGCACCCCGCCGTCCTGGGCTCCGACCCGGATCGCTTGCTCCAGCGCCCGCCGTGAGGTGTCGCTGAAGTCGATACAGGCGACGACGGCCTTGAATGGCCCGGCGTGACCCTCGCGGACGAGCAGCACTTTCGTCTCGGCCCGCTGGACACACGCAGCGGCGGTCGGCCCGACATCCTTCGCTGAGTCGAGCACGCTGTGCGAGCCCATGACAAGGAGGTCGGGCTTGTCACGGCGGACACGCTCCAGGACCCGCTCACGCGGGCTGCCGATCTCGATGTCGAACGCGACCGTGGACTTGGCCGAGCACTCGGTCGCGAACTGCTCCCACTGCTGGCGGGCCTCGGGAACGAAGTCGGCCTGCGTCGGCAGATCGAAGGGAATCAACGGGTGCGGCGTGGGCACATAGGAAGGCAGGGCGACCACATGCAGCGCCGCCAGCGACGCCCGGTTCCATTCCGCGATGCGGGCCGCCTGCTTGAACGCACCGGCGGAGCAGGACGAGAAGTCAACGGCGACGAGAATCGACTTGAGGCGGTCCATGACTGGTCCATTTCACGGGCGATGGGGTTGGAACATTGGCTTCATCTACATGGTCCGCGGCGTCTCATCCGCGGCCAGCGGGTGCTCGAAGCCCACGGGCTTGATGGCGAGGATCGAGCAGCGCGACTCTTCCAGCGCCTTCTCCGCCGTGCTGCCCAGCAGCAGGTCGCGGAGGTTGGTGCGGCCCCGCGTGCCCAGCACGATCAGGTCGGCCCCGACCTTGCCCGCGTACTCGACGATGCCGGAGCGGTGGCCCGAGTAGTCGTAGATCGCCAACGTGCTACGCAGCGCCCCGTGCGGCTCGAGCGCCGGGCGGCAGAACTCGGCCAGCCGGCGCTCCAGCCCGTCGCGGTACTGCTTCTGCTGGTGCTCCGGGGCCAGCGGCGTGGGCGCGCGGTAGTGCAACTCGCCCCAGGGAGGGGAAAAGACGTGCAGCAGGTGCAACTCCGCACCGTCTCTGGCCGCGAAGAGCGCGGCCCGCTCGACGGCCCGCAGTGAGGTCGGCGAGAAGTCCACCGCGGCGACGATGGCCTTGAAGGGCGCGGTTCCCTTCGCGTTTGCCGTGTCCCGCACCAGCAGCACGTCGGTCATGCTCTTGCGCACGCAGGCGGTGGCGACCGTGCCCATGCCGACATCCGGCGCGCGATGCCCGAGCGCGCCCATCACCAGCAGGTCGGCCTTGTCCTCGCGGGCGCGGCGCAGGATGCCCACGATGCGGTTGTTGATGGAAACTTCAATGGGGAGTCCCGCCGCGCCGGGGATGGTCTTGGCGAAGTCGGCCCACGCCTTCGCGGCGTCCTTGGTCAGCCCATCCCGGATGCCCTGCTGGAACTCCGAGAGGGCGGTTTCGAGCTCGATCACCACGGTCGTGTCGATGACGTGGACGACGTGGACCTTCGCCTCGCTTCCGCCCGCCCCCACCGACCACCCGGCGATGCGGATGGCCTGCCCGAGCGCGACCGCCGAGCAGGGCGTGAAGTCGGTGCCGACGACGATGGAGGAGATGGCTCGTACGTTGCTCATGGTGTGTTCCTTGCGAGAAAGATTCTGTCCTTACGGGTCACGGGTCACGGGGCGCGGCGGGCTTGGCCGGGAGCAGGAGCGAGGCGGCCACGCCCGCGCCCAGCAGCCCGACGACGACGATGAGAGAGACCAGCGTGCTGATCTTGTAGTCGCTGTGGACCAGCAGCATCTTGACCCCCACGAAGACGAGGATCAGCACCAGCGCGGGCCTGAGATAGCGGAACTTGCCGAGCATGCTGGCCAGCAGGAAGTACAGTAACCGCAGGCCCATGATCGCGAACACGTTGGACGTGAACACGATGAAGGGGTCGCCCGTGATGGCGAAGATCGCGGGCACCGAGTCCACCGCGAAGACCAGGTCGGTGAACTCGACCACGATCAAGGCCAGAAAGAGCGGCGTCGCGGCCCGGCGCAGCACCCCGTCGGGGCCGGGAATCTTCGTGATGAACTTCTGGCCGTCGTAGTCCGAGGAGACCCGCCACACCTTGCGGACCAGTCGCACGAGGATGTTCCGGTCCGGGTGGACGCCCTCGCCGTCCGCGAAGGCCCTCTTGACCGCCGTCAGGATCAGGAAGCCGCCGAAGACGCAGGTGATCCAGCCGTAGCGCTGGATGAGCGCTGCGCCCAGCGCGATCATGATGCCGCGCATCACGCTGGGCACCGAGGTCTACATCGCGCTGGTCGATCCCAACACCGCGCCGCCCGCCGACCCCGCGAGTTATAAGTTCATCCGCACCGTCACACGCGACCGCGTCGAAGTAAGTTTCCAGAGCGCGCAAGGCGGCAAGACCGCCGCGTACCTCGTGCGCTGGGTCTCGGCCACCGGCGAACCAGCGCCGTGGAGCGAGACCGCGATGGCGACAGTCGCGGCGTGACAAATGGGCGAAAACGCCGATAGAGAACACGGCATCAACAGAGTCGCGGTCGGGTGTACACCCGAACCCAGGCCAGATCGCGTACAGTAGTGGAGCACCATGGGACAACAGTTCACCATCCTGGTCGAAGGTCGCGACGGCGGCGTGCCTGCCGAGCGGTTTGTCGATGTGGTGGTGAAGGCATTGGCCGTCTTGCGAGACTTGGATGCGCGGTCCAGCGAGGACGGAAAGGCCGCCATCCACTGGAACATCACCAAGGCGACCACCAACAGCCCGCTCACGTTGACGCTCGAGGCCCATGTACCCGCCCAGCGGCGAGATACCAGCCGCGCGGTTGTCAAGTCTTACATGCGTGGGATGCGCAAGCTCGAATCGGGCAAGGGCGTGCCCAGCGACTTCGGCGACGACACACTGAAGGAAGCCCGTGCGTTGCTGGGACTTTTGGACCGCGGCGTCTCGCGCGTGGAGTTTTCCGCGCCGGGGGAAGAGAAGGTTGTCCCCACGCTCCGCTCGGCCGCGTTGATCGATGAGTTCTTCGGTCGCCGGACCATGTATCACATGGCCGACACGACCATCGAGGGTTCGCTCGAAACCGTGACCATCCACGGCGGAGATGCGTTCGATGTCTTCGATCAACTCACGGGCACGCGGGTCCGCTGCATGCTCGCCGATGGCAGGCTCGCCGATGCTGTGGCGGCACTCGGCAAGCGCGTTAGCGTATCCGGACGTGCCAAGTTCAGCGATAAGGGCCGCCCGCTCTCGATCGAAGTCGAATCCATCCGCGTGATGCGCGACAAGGCCGTTTTGCCCAAGGCCTCCGACTTTGAGGGAACCGGCAAGCTCGACATCACCGGCGGCATGGACTCCGCCGAGTTCGTGCGGAGGCTGCGAGATGCCTAGGCGGGTGTACTGGGACACCAACTGCTTCCTCGGCTGGTTCCAGCAGGAGCCGGGCAAACGCGACGCCCTGCGCGAACTGCTCAATGAAGCAGAGGCTGGAGAGTTGGTGATTGTGACTTCGGCGCTGGCAATCACAGAATGCGCGGGACTTCCCACGGTGCGCAAGGTGGACGACGATGCGTCACGCAAGATGCTCGCGTTCTTTAAGCAAGAGTACATCACGCTCCGCGCTGTCGAGCGAACAATCGCTGAGAAGGCCCATGATCTCACCCGGCGGCTGGCGATCCGGCACGCGGACGCCATCCATGTTTCGACGGCGATGATGGCAAACGTCGAAGTGCTCCAGACTTGGGATGAGGGAATCCTCAGACACAACGCTTCGGTAATGATTGGCTTGCGGATAGAGAAGCCACCGGATCCGTCGGCGTGCACGTTGTACGCAAAGCCGAGCTGACGGGCAATAACAGTGCTTTCCTCCGCCCCGCCGGGGCGGCAGAGGACCCACGACCGCTCTACACGGCTTGCGAGATTCTGGGCATCGCGCCACCCGTGACTACTGCGCGTCGCCCCGCTGGGGCGAAGAAGCGTGCTGCCCGACGTTTTGGTTGGACGGTTCATGCGCCCTCTTTCGCCGCGGGCGGATTGGTGTGCTTCTCAGCGTGTTCTCTCGCCAGCCGCTCGGCGGCCGTTTTGCCGAACCGATAGAAGACCGCCGGGGTCACGAAGAAGTCCAGCAGCGTGCTGGTGATGAGGCCGCCGAGAATGACGACGGCGACGGGATACAGGATTTCTTTGCCCGGCTCGCCCTTGCTGAGCACCAGCGGGAGCAGGCCAAGCCCTGCCGTGACGGCGGTCATCAGCACCGGGGCGACGCGCTCCTGGCTGCCGCGGATGATGAGTTCCTTGCTCCACGTCTGCCGTTCGTGGGTCATGAGGTGGACGTAGTGGCTCACCATGAGCACGCCGTTGCGCGTGGCGATGCCTGTGAGGCTGATGAAGCCGACGAGCGAAGCGACGCTGAAAGGCTCGCGAGTGATCGTCAGTGCGGCCACGCTGCCGATGAGGGCGAAGGGAACGTTGAGCATGATCTGTGCGGCGATCATGCTTGATCGGTAGTGCGTGAAGAGGATCACGAAGATCGCGACGAGCGAGCCCAAGCCCAGGGCCAGCAGCAACCGGATCGATTCCTTCTGGGCCTCGTAGAGCCCGCCGAACTGGATCGTGTAGCCCCGCGGCAACTGCACGTCCGTGGCGATCGACTTCTGGATCTCCTCGACCGTCGAGCCCAGGTCGCGCCCGCGGACGTTGCAGGAGACCACGATCCGGCGGCGCAGGCCCTCGCGCTGAACCTCGTTGGGGCCGAGCTTCTCGACCACCTCGGCCACATCGCGCAGCAGCACGATCGCGCCCGTCGGGGAGACCAGCCGGACTTCTTCGAGCCGCGCCGGATCGCTGCGATGGCGGTCGTCCAGCGTCAGCGTGATATCGAACGCTTTGAGGCCGTCGAGGACTTGGCCCACGACCTTGCCCTTGGTGGCCGTCTCCATCGCCTCGGTGAGCGCCGCGGGTGTAAAGCCCACGCGGGCCGCCGCGTCGCGGTTGACGCTGATGTGCAGCTGCGGCACCAGCACCTGCTGCTCGACCTGCAAGTCCACCACGCCCACGAGGCCCTGCATCGCCGCCTGGGTCTGCTCTGCGAGGACGCGCAACGTGTTCAGGTCGTCCCCGAAGATCTTGACGGCGACCTGGGCGCGAACGCCAGAGAGCAGGTGCTCGATGCGGTGGCTGATGGGCTGGCCGATGCTCACGGCGACGCCGGGGAACGCTTCAAGCTTTTCCTGGATCAACGAGAAGACCTCTTCGCGCGGCCGGATGTCCTTGACCGCGGGCGGCTGCCGCCCGCCGGGCTGCGCGTGTGTGGCTGGGTCGCGGGCTTCTTCCTTGGTCCAGAAATCCACCTCGATCTCGCTGGCGTGCACGCCCAACGCGTGCTCGTCTTGCTCGGCGCGACCAGTGCGACGGGCGGTGCTCCTGACCTGCGGGATCGAGAGAATGAACTCCTCGGCTTTGGTGCCGAGTTTATTGGACTCAACGAGTGAGAGGCCGGGTTGGCCAAAGAACGTCACCACGGCCGTGCCTTCGTTGAACGGCGGAAGGAACTCCGAGCCCAGCCGCGTGACCATGACGAGCGCGCCCGCCACCAGAACGCCCAGCGTCGCCAACACCGCCACGGGCCGCGGCATCGAGATCGAGTACGAGGCCAGCGCGACCCGCTTGCAGGCGCGGAGCAAGAGGCCGTCTCTCCCGTGCTCGAGCCGCTTGATGCCCGGCAACAGGTAATACGCCAGCACGGGCGTGATGGTGAGCGCGACCAGCAGCGACGCGAAGATGCTCACGATGTACGCCGTCGCCAGCGGGGCGAACAGGCGGCCTTCGATGCCCGGAAGGAAGAACGTCGGCAGGAACACCAGGACGACGATCACCGTCCCCAGGATGATCGGGTTGCGGACCTCGCTCGAAGCGCTGAAGACAACCTCCACGATCGGGCGCGGGCTGGCCGCCCGGCGATTCTCGCCCAGTCGGCGGTAGACGTTCTCAACGTCCACCACCGCGTCGTCCACCAGCTCGCCGATGGCGACCGCCAACCCGCCCAACGTCATCGTGTTCACGCTCATGCCCATCCAATGGAACACCAGAAACGTGGTGATGATGGCCAGCGGCAGGGCCGTGAGCGTCACGAGCGTGGTCCGCACGTTCATCAGGAACAGGATCAGAATGATGACTACCAGGATCGCGCCGTCGCGGAGGGCTGCGACCACATTGCCGATGGCCGCGCGGATGAAGTGCTCCTGCCGGAAGACGTCGGCGTTGATCAAGATCCCGTCGGGCAGCGTGGGCGCGAGCTGCGCCAGCGTCTGGTCAAGGGCCCGCGTCAGGGCGACCGTATCGGCCCCCGGTTGCTTCTGGATCGCCATGATCACGGCGGGCGCGGCGTTGTCGGAGCCGTCCCCGCGCTTGATTGTCGGGCCGGACTCGGTCACGGTCGCCACGTCGCGCACCAGCACGGCCCGCGCTGGCGCGTCCCGATCGCCCGTTCGCATCGCGACCAGCGACGAAGCGATATCGTCGGCCGTTGAGGCCCGGCCCAGATTGCGGACGACCAGTTCCTGCGCGCCGCTCACCAGAAACCCGCCGCCCGTGTTCTGGTTGGCCGCCGCCAGGGCCTTCTCGACGTCTTCGAGCGTGAGATCGAACGCGCGCAGCTTGTCGGGGTCGGCCTCTACGCGGAACTGCTTCAACTCCCCGCCCTGCGACGTGACCTGCGCGATCCCCGGGATGGACAGGATGGCCGGGCGGAGCGTGAACTCCGCGACCGTGCGGATGTCCATGGGCGAGAGCGCATGCGTCGGCTTGCTCGACACACTGATGATCGCGATCTCGCCCATGATGCTGGTGGCGGCCGTCATCACGGGCACGACGCCCGGCGGAAGCTTGCTCGACACCGTGCCCAACCGCTCGGTCACGATCTGGCGGTTGTACTTGAGGTCGGTACCCCATTCAAACTCGACGTACACAATCGAAAGCCCCAGCGACGAGACGCTCCGCACGCGCTCCACGCCCGGCGCGCCATTCACCGCCGTCTCGATCGGATATGTAACCTGCGACTCGACCTCCTCCGGGGCCAACCCCGGGGCCTCGCCGAAGATCGTCACCACGGGCCGGTTCAGGTCGGGCAGCACGTCCGTAGGCGTGTTGAGCGTCACGAACAACCCATAGACCGACAGCAGCAACGCAGCGGCCAGCACCAGCACGCGGTTGTTCAATGATGATCGGATGAGCCAGTTGAGCATGTGAAGAGTCTCGTTGGGTGCTGCGGCGGTGATGAGGCGCGTGTCGGGCGGGCAAGGTCCTAGTGACTGTGACCGTGGCCGTCGCTGGGCGTGGCGGGGGCGGCGGGTGCCTCAGCGCCTGGCGCGAAGCCGCGGAGTTGAGAGAGGCTGAACGCGCCGCTCTTGACGACGATGTCGCCCGGCACCAGGCCTTGCGTGATCTCGGCGACGCGATCATCGCGGACACCCGTGGCCACGTCGCGCTTCAGATAGACCGCGTCGGCGCCTTGGCCTTCCTTTACATAGACATACTGCAACGGACCCTCTTTGACGATGGCCGACAGCGGCACGACGACCGCCAACTCGTTAGCCGAGATGACGACTGCGAGGTCGACAAACTGCCCAGGTCGCAACGCGCCAGCCGGGTTGTCAGCGTCCACGATCAGGCTGGCCGTGCGCTTGATCGGATCGATCATCGGACTCATGAAGCGGACCGTCCCCTCCGCCACCGCGTCGCCACTGGATTGAACGCCGCGACGGATGCGCACCTTGGCACCCGGGCTGTTCAAAAGGCGATCGACCAGCCCCTCGGGCAACTCGCCCTCGATCTGCACGCTTCGGAAGTCGCCGACTGTGAGCACGGCCTGGCCGGCGGAGATCCCCGCGCCCGCGATGGCATGTCGGGTGAGCACTACGCCGTCGATGGGCGCGAAGAAGCGGACCACGCCGGGCCGCAGTGGGGGGGCGTCGGCGTTCCCGCTTTGCGAAATAGCCGCACCGTTCGCCTCGGCTTGCTGCCGCAGAGCCGCCGCTTCGTTGCGGGCTTGTTCCAAAGCGACCAAGCGCAGCGCGGCCTCGGAACGCTGCCTGTTTGCTTCGCCCCGCCGCTGCGCCAGCAGGTTGGCCGAAACGCCGTCGCCAGCCTCGCTCAGCCGCTGCACTTCGGCCTCCGTCAGCACCGCGTTTTTGTCTAGAGCCGCCGCCTCGATCTGAAGCGACGCCACCTGCGATTCGGCGCGGCGCGCTTCGCGGATCAGCCCGGCCACCTCTGGTGATTCGAGTTCCACCAGCAGATCTCCCTTGGCGACGCGGTCGCCGGGCTGGACAGGGATCGCGCTCGCGACGCCGGCATACGCCGGCGCGACCGCGAACAGCGAGGCTGGCTGCGCCCGAACGAGCCCCGTGAGCCGCACCACATCCTCGACCGGAGCAAAGTCGACCTCGATCGTGGCGAGCCCGATGGCGGCCGCGGTCGCCTCCGAGACCCGCTTGGGCGCGTTGGGGTCAAACGTCGCGCCGCTCGGCTTGTTGTGCCCTTCGTGGGCAGCCACCGGAATCAAGACCGCCGCGGCGACAAGAACTAAGGCTCCAACCGCCAGGGTGAGGCGTGGGCGTGCCATATCTAGAACTCCATGAACAACGGTGAAATGGATGCGGGAAGGGCGATGGTCGCCCATACGCGAGATGTCGGCACGCGTCGCAGGCCGATGCGATTGGCCCATCGCTCTCTGCAAGCGCGACAAGGGGCTAATCAGCCATCGAGGCGATCGGCTAGACAATCAGCGCGCAATGAAGCTGCAACAGCGAGCTCGTCGGTCGAACGGCACGCTCGCCCCACAAGCAGGGCCGAGCAGAACCGATGGGCATAGCGGTGCTGCGGGGCTCGAAGCGGTCCAAGATCGCCAGAAGCACCGGCGCCGGTAGCGCCAGCAAGGGCGTTTTGCCGCCCACGAATTTGGCTTCGTGCTGAGCACACGTGCATTCGTGGCCGTGGTGTGATCCACATGGCTCGGGATCTCGGTCGCCGCACGGTTGTCGGTCCGATTTTCCACCACCGCGCTGGGCGTGGTGGCACGCCCCATCGACCGCCCCCTCGCGACATCCGCCCGAGTTGGCCAGACGCTCGCCGCCCCCCGCTTCGCACGTTGAGCACGCGTCCAGCCATGCGTGGAAGTTGCAGCAGCAAAACGGCACGCACACCGCCATCACCAGCGCGATCCAGAGTCTGAATGGACTGCTTCGTTGGAGCATGCCTAGACACTATAGCGGCTGTTCCACCGGCTGAACTCCACCGCAACAAGCGATCCGACCCAGGACCGACACGACATGAGCTAGCTCCGGTGGGAGATCGTCTGATGGCGGATGCGGATTCACCGAGTCCAGATCATCCAGCGGGCCCGTCTGCACGCAGGCTTGCGGGTCGTTGCCTCACGGGTGCCTTGCCGAGCCCGGTGGAGACGGATCTTGACGGTATTCGAGTTCGTCTCCAGCATCACGGCGGCCTCTTCAGTATCCAAACCTTCGATGTCCCGCAGAATGACCACCTCGCGGTAGTTCTCCGGAAGCTCGTCGATCGCGGCGCGGACAGCGCGTCGTAGCTCCACGCTTGTGATGACGTCCTGGGGCGTTTGTCTCCAAGGAACTGAACGTTCCGCGGCGTGACCGTCGTTTAAGTATTTGGGCAAAAGGTCTTCAAATGACCTTTCGGGCTTCCGGCGTTGCGTCCGCAGCTTCATCAGGCAGCGATTGACGGTGATCCGGTGAAGCCAGCTAAAGACTTTAAACCGGCGTCGAAGCGGTCCAATGACCTGAGGGCGGTGACGAACGCATCCTGCTCCGCGTCCTGGGCGTCCTCTTCCCGGCGTAGGAACCGCCGAGCGACTGCCAGAAGCATGCTGCCCGAGCCGCGTACGAGTTCTTCGAACGCTTGATTGTCTCCAGTCCGAGGCCGGGCCAGAAGATCGGGGTTCTCCGCCGTGCCGCCCGAGATGGGCGCGTTGCTCGGCGCTGGGGGCAAAGGTGTCGGAGATGCAGGGATCATAAGGCGCCAGGGGGCTTTCAAAACCGTCACGTCGATCCAACGGGCTGCGGGTTCATTTTAGGAGATTCGAAGCGCTTGAGGGCCGCCTTGCCGAGCTGCCGGCCCACCTCCCAGACGGGGCCTGGGAAGCGGTGGCACGCGGCCACAGTGGTGTCCATGGCTGCGATAATCTCGTCGGCGTCGGCCGCGGACAACACCAGTGGCGGGATCAACTTGATCACGTCCTGCCGATGGCCCGCTACCTGCGCCAGGATGCGGTGGTCGGTCATCAGAGGCATCAGCACCGCCTGGCAAAAGAGGCTCTGATCCATCCGGTGCAGAAGCTCCCAACCCGCCTTGAGCGTCAGGCTCGAGGGCGGGCCGAACTCCACCGCCAGCATCAGCCCAAACCCGCGGACATCCTTGACCATCTGGTAACGCCCGATCATGGCCCGGAGCCCGGCCTGCAAGCGCTCGCCCACGACCCGCGCGTTCTCGACGATCTTCTCCGCCTTGAGAACATGGAGCGTGGCCAGGGCGGCCACCATTGCCAGTTCATTCATCCCGAACGTGGTCTGGATCCGCGCACAGCGGTCCAACGACGAATACACCGCCTGGTTCACACGCCGCTGCATCAGTAGAGCCCCGACGGGCACGTAGCCGCCCGACAAGCCCTTGGCGATCACGAGCATGTCCGGCTCGAGCCCGAAGTGCTCGCAGGCGAACATCTTGCCGGTGCGGCCCAAGCCGGTTTGGACCTCATCGGCGATCAGGAGCGTCCCGTGCTTGCGGCACAGAGCCTGGGCCTCACGAAGGTAGTTTGCCGAGGGGATGTTGACGCCCTTGCCTTGGATGGGCTCGACGACGAACGCCGCAGCCTTTCTCCCGGCTACCGCCGCCTCCAGGGCCGCCAGATCGTTAAAGGGAATCTCATCGACATGCGGGAGCAACGTCCCGAAGCCGTCGCGGAACTCCTGGTTGCCGCAGGTCGCGAGCGCGCCGGTCGTCAGGCCATGGTACGCCCTTTGGCAATAGATGATTCGTTCGCGGCCCGTGGCCGCACGCGCAAACTTGTACGCGGCTTCCACAGCCTCGGCCCCGCTGGAGGTGAAAAAGACGTTCTCCAGGCCGCCGCGACCGCCGCCGGGGGCGATCTCGCAAAGCTGCTTGGCAACAAGCCCCGCGGTGTGGAAGTTCCCCACGCCGGGCAGGTTGGGCAGGTCCATGTCCATGGCCTGCTTGAGCGCCTCACGGACCACCGGGTGATTCCGCCCGACGTTGAAGACCGCGTACCCGCCCAGGGCGTCGATGTAACGACGGCCCTGATCATCCCAAAGATACGCCCCTTGGCCTCGGACATAACGGGCGTTGAAGCCGATGGTCTTGAGAACCTCCACGAACGACTCGTTGATGTGACGGGCGTGCAACTCCGACATCTCATCAGCGTGCGCCGCCAGCAGCGAGCGAAGATCAAAAAGATTCGTGTTCATGCCAGCTTGGAACCTCCAGCTCGCGCGATCAAACCCGATGATCGCGCAGCCAAACTATACGGGCCCATCATTGAGGGAGACGGGTTCGCACCGGGATCACTCGAATGACATCCAGCCGCCATCATGCCGCGCCGAGGTGAGGGCTCGTTCGACGAAGCGAACCCCGCGAACGCCATCGGCGATGCTCGGGAACACGGCGTCGGGTTGGCCCCTGATGGCCGCGAAAAAGCCCTGATAGATATTCGCGAAAGCCTCGATAAAGCCCTCGGGATGGCCCGGCGGCAGCCGTGTAGCCGACCTCGCGGCGGGACCGCTGGCCGAGTCACCGCGCGACCGGATCATCACACTCCCGTCGCCACGGGCGTGGCGGAGTTGGTTGGGGTGCTCCTGAGCCCAGACGAGCGTGCCGTGCTCCCCGAACACGCGCAGGGTGAGGCCGTTCTCCTCGCCCACGCACACTTGGGAGACGCTTAAGTAGCCCGTGGCGCCTCCGATGAACCGCAGCCGGATGAGCGCGTCGTCGTCAACCTGTCGGCCCGGCACGACCGAGCGCAGATCGGCCGCGAGCGATTCGATGGTGAGCCCGGTGGTGAAGACGACGAGCTGCTCTGCGTGCGTGGCGATGTCGCCCAGGGCCCCGGCACCAGCTAACGCTGGATCGCCTCGCCAACTGGCCTGCTTGTGACCAGCTGCGGCGAGATCGGTGGATAGCCAGCCCTGGTGATACTCGGCGATGACCTTCCTGATCGTGCCCAGCTGGCCATCAGCAATGATGGACCGCATCTCGCGGACCATGGGGTACCCCGAGTAGTTATAGCTGACGGCGAACCGCACCCCGCGACGCGCCACCAGCGCCGAAAGCGTCAAAGCGTCTTCGACTCGCGTGACCAGCGGCTTGTCGCAAAGCACATTGAAGCCCGCGTCCACAAAGGCCGAGGCGATCTCAAAGTGTGTGTGATTGGGGGTGACGATGACGATCGCGTCCAGTCGCTCGCTCGGCCCAAGCCCGCGCTCAGCGACGAGCATTTCTTGCCACGTCGAATAGCTCCGGTCGGGGCTCAAGCCCAGTTCACGAGCGGAATCAAGTGAGCGCTCGGGTGTAGAAGCAAAGGCCCCCGCGACCACCTCCGCTTGCCCGTCTAGCCGGATGGCCATGCGGTGAACGGCCCCGATGAACGCGCCTTGCCCACCGCCGACCATGCTTAGGCGGAGTCGACGAACTGGCTCTGGTGGGGTCATCTTGAACCCAGCGTATCACCCGATAGCGCCGCGTTCGAGCGAGGTCTCCAGCCCGGCGCCGCCACCGGTGGCGGCAGCATCAGGGCAACTTCGGGCCAAAACCAATCGTCGATCGACCGAGCGATGAAGCTCGTGATCTGGAACTCGCGCTCCGCTTGCTGGGGCTTTCCAACCCTTCGAGCGGTGCAGAGCCAGCCGACAAAGCCGGGTTGCCCTAGCGCCGCGGACCGGCACATGATCGAATCAGCGATCTGGAGCGTGTTGACGTATTCCGCGTAGAGCCGCAGTGTGCGTCCCGCCAGCGGGATCGGTTCCAGGGCCGACGACGCCACGCACTCCACGCCAGCATGACACGGCCGCGCCAGAAACTCCGCCGCCTTGGCCAAGCAAAAATCCTGATCGGCCATCATCTGTTCATTGAACTGTTCCAGATCGAAGCCGCCTTCGACGAAGCACGACGCGGTGGTCCAATGAACCGGCCCGGGAAGTCCGTCGGCCTTGCGACGACCGACATGCACGCGGTCAGCCTTGAGTGTCCGCCCGAGCCACTGAACCAGCACCTCAGACGCGATGCGCGGCTCGTCCCGGAGCGAGTGGAGCACCCGCACCAGCTTCAACGCATCACTTGCTTCTCGAGCCGAGACGTGCGTGGATTCCATCGGTTGGGTCTCTCTGCTTCGATCCGACGCCAGAGTGTACCTCACTTGGGTGGTTCGCCGTTTTCCACACCCCATGAGGCACGGAAATGGGGATCGCGGGAAAGTCCCGGAGAGGATGTGCAAATGCCAAGGCTGCTTGCCCGGCCGATCGCCGGGCTTATGCTTCGCCATGCTCTCATCACCTCCCCGGCACGCAGCGCAGGATCGCGCCGCCCAGCCAGACAGGCCGGAGCTTGGAGTTCGTATGACCACAAGTCTGGATGTGCTGGAAGCCGAAGAGTCTTTTTCGGTTCTGACGACTGCTGAATCTGGCGCGGCCGCCCCGATGGAAGGGACCGTCTTTGCCGAGACCCACGAGGTCAACCGCCTTTTCACGCTGATCGCCGTGATCCTCCCCCTCGCAGGCCTGATCGGCGGCGCGGCACTCATGTGGGGTTGGGGCTTCGGCTGGCTCTACCTCGCCCTCTGGATCGGTGGCTACATCGTCACCGGCCTGGGCATCACCGTCGGCTACCACCGCCTCTTTACCCACAAAGCCTTCGACACCGGGCCCGTCATGACCACGGTCTTGGGGATCCTCGGCTCGATGGCCGTCGAGGGCCCGATCATCATGTGGGCCCACAACCATCGGCGGCACCACCAATACAGCGACAAGCCCGGCGATGTCCACTCGCCCCACCTCCACGACGAAGGCCTCAAGGGCTGGCTCCAAGGTGCGTGGCACTCGCACGTCGGCTGGCTCTTCGATCGCCCCGAGCCCGACGGCAAGGAATACGTGCGCGACCTCGTCAAGCAGCCCCTGGTACGCATGCTCAGCAAGACCTTCGTCCTGTGGGTCTTCGTGGGCTTGTTCCTCCCTGCTGGCATCGCCTTCGCCATCGAGCAGACCTGGCAGTCCGCCTTGCTTGGATTCCTCTGGGGCGGGCTCGCCCGCATCTTCCTCGTTCACCACATCACTTGGAGCGTGAACTCCGTCTGTCATATCTGGGGCCGCCGCGAGTTCCGCACTCAGGATCACAGCCGCAACAACACGATCTTCGGCGTGCTCGCGCTGGGCGAAGGGTGGCACAACAACCACCACGCCTTCCCCACCTCCGCCCGCCACGGCCTGCGCTGGTGGCAGTTTGACCTGAGCTGGGTCGTGATCCGCACCATGATGTTCCTGGGCCTCGCGACCAACGTCCGCCTGCCCGATAGCGAACGCATGGCCGCGAAGGCGATCTGAGTTCCTCAGATCGTCTGGCGCTCCCTCTGCTTGACGCCTGCTGCCGACTAGTCTCCCGGCCTATCTGTAAACTCGCGCCCGCCCGTCACGTCGACCGTGGCCTGAGGAGCCTGCTATGCCCGCTGTTTATCCGTTCCGAGCCATTCAATATCAGGCCGCGATGAAGGGCCAGGGCGCGGATGTCTCCGCGCTGATAGCTCCGCCCTACGACGTGCTCGATGCGGCCGGCAAGCTCTCCTTGCAGGCCCTTTCGGACCGCAACATCGTCAGCGTCGACTTGCCGCACCTCCCCGCGAAGGAACTGGGCCCACCCGCGGCCTACGAAGGCGCCGCCAAACTGCTGGCCGCGTGGCTCGCCGACAGCACCCTCAGCCAGCACGCAAGCCCAGCAATGTTCGTCTACCGCGAGACGTTCACGTTCGAGGGCACCCAGCACCAACGCACTGGTATGACCTGCACGCTCGATGTCCGCCCGTTCGGGCCCAACCCCGGCCCCGGCGGGATCCTGCCACACGAAGAGACGTTCAGCGGCCCAAAGGAAGACCGCATGGCCTTGATGAAGGCCACGCGAACGCAGCTCTCGCCGATCTTCGGGCTCCACCAGGATGCCGGCGCGAAAGCCTCGGCCCTGCTCAAGAAAGTCTGCGCGTCGCGAGCACCAGATTGCACCGCCCGCACGGCCGACGGCACGCTGCACGAGGTCTGGACTGTCGCCGACGCCGCCACGCAGTCGTCGTACACGCACGCCCTGGCCGGCGAAGACATCTACATCGCCGATGGGCACCACCGATATACCACTGGGCTCAACTACTTGAAGACGCTCGAAGACGCGGGCTCGCTCGCGGCTGATCACCCCGCCCGACGCTCGATGTTCGTCATCATCAGCATGTCCGATCCCGGCACCGTGATCGGCCCCACGCACCGCGTGCTGGGTGGTATGGCCGAATACTCCATGGAGAAGTTCATCGCCGCCGCCGAGGGCGAGCTGGCCTTCCAGCCGGTGCCCGGCGGGCTGGCGGAGTTGCACTCGGCCCTGCACGCACCCGGCGCGTCGGCCGAAAACCGGCTCGGTCTATGGGACTTCGCATCGCGTAGTGGCATGCTCTGCGTCCCGAGCCGTGCCGATTCGCTCGCCGCTCAGTTCCTTGGCAAGCCCCGCGCCTGGCGAACGCTGGATGTGGCCGTCGTCCAATACCTCATCGTCGAACGCATCTGCCAACCGAAGCTCAACGCTGGCCGGCCGGTCCAATGGGCCTTCCCGCACTCGGTTGATGAAGTCGACGCGATCGGCCGCGGTCAGGAGCTGGGCTCCGGCGGCGGCAAGGGCTTTATGCCGCAGCTCGCTGTGATCGTTCGACCCACGCCGCTGCAAGCCGTGCGCGAGGTGAGCCAAGCTAATGAACTGATGCCACAGAAAAGCACGTTCTTCTATCCCAAGCTCGCGACGGGCTTGTTCATCCATCCGCTGAGCTAAGCCGCCTGAACGCGAAGTTCGCGAAGGCCTGAAAGCGAAGCCCAGCCAAAGAACTATTTTCTTGCCTTCGTGGTTTTCGGGTCCATCGCGGTAAAGCCGTTTCTACTTCGCCGCCTGCTCAAGCCACGCCACCACGCGCTCGGCGTTGGCCCCACCTTCGAGGCGGGCGACCTCCTTGCCACTGCGAAGGACGATCAGCACAGGAATCGACCCGACTTTGAGCCGCTGCGCTTCCGTCGCCGCGCGGTCAACGTCCACATAGACCGGAACGAAGCCCGCCCCGATCCGTTCCGCCACCGCCGGATCCACTAGCGCCCCACGCTTAAATGACTGGCACGGCCCGCACCAGTCGGCCGTCGCAAAAACCAGCACCGGTTTGCCCCCCGCGACGGCGGCCTCCTCGGCCTGAGCCAGCGTTGTGCCCGCGGCAAAAGCGGGCGGGATAGGCGCGGATCCGCCCGCCCCGCCGCGGCCAACGAGGACCACCATCACGACTACAAACGCCAACAAGATCCACCAAACGCCGCGTCCTGTTCTCATACGGCAGTTTAGCCCATCCCACGCCAACGTGGTCCCCAAGACACGCTCGGACGCCGAATCGCCCAGACTGCTTGCCTGTGCGAGCCTTGTGCGTATAATGGCGTCAAGATTGCGGGGTAGAGCAGCCTGGTAGCTCGTCGGGCTCATAACCCGGAGGTCGTAGGTTCAAATCCTACCCCCGCTATTCGCAATCAAGAACCCCCGGGTCGCAAGGCCCGGGGGTTGTTCGTTTTGGGCTCCGGGCATCGCTTCAACGGCCAGCCGCGCCGTCGATCTCTCGTGAAACCCACCCGGTTGCCTCTCGTTGTGGCGGCGACCCAGGCCAAGATGCCAATGTTGATCTCAAACTCCGCGCCAGTCATTCAGCCCGACTTGCCGCTCTTCAAGTACGGCGTCATGGCGAGGCCCGCGGCTATAACCGCCCGACCAGGTGGTACCTCAACAGCAAAGCGAAGATCGTTATGTATGAGCTTCCCTATCCAGGGGCATTGGCCGCTCAGCTAACCGCTACTTGAACCGGGTCCTTCGAGTCGATAGAGTGGCAGTTAGGGAATAGCTAAATTCGAAAGGACAGAAGCATGCAGTTCATTCTTGGTTCGGACACCTCCACCGCCCTCCAGGCAGGGCTCTCGGTGGAGGGTGTGACGATGTACCTGTTCTGGATTAGTACCGTCGCGATGGGCGCGGGCACCGCCTTCTTCTGGCTCATGGCCGGCAGCGTCCCGCGAGCGTATCGGTCCGTCATGGTGGTCGCCGGCATCATCACCGCCGTCGCGTGCTACCACTACTTCCGCATGTCGGAAATCTACTCGAGTCAGGTCGCCGGCTTGTACACCGCCACTGGCGAGCGGATCGCGGGCAAAGCGATCGCGCAGTTCCCCGTGGCCTACCGCTACATCGACTGGTTGATCACCGTCCCGCTCCTGGTGCTCGAGATCCCGCTCCTGCTCAACCTCAGCTACAAGTCCAAGGGCCTGTTCGGCTCGCTCGTCGCCGCGGCGGTCGCCATGCTCATCCTCGCGTGGATCGCCGAGGTCTCCAAGATCGGCTCTCCGGAGTGGTGGGGTTTCTACATCGCCTCGTGCCTCGCTTGGTTCTACATCATCTTCGTGCTCTATACCAAGCTGAACCAGCAGTTGGCCACGCAGCCGCCATCGATCGTCAAATCGCTCAAGATACTCCGCCTGTTCATCCTCGTGGGCTGGACGATCTACCCGATCGGCTTCCTCATGGCTCTTGCCGGCCCCTCGGGCGAGTCCATCCGCGAGATCTGCTACAATATCGCCGACGTGATCAACAAGGTGGGTTTCGGGCTGGTGTGCTACGCCGGCGTAAAGGTTCTGGCCGAGTACAACACGACCGAAGGTGGTCGCACGCTAATCGCTTGATCCAAAGCCTGTGAGCCTCATGCTGACGATAACGGATCCACGCGGCGACGCCCATGCGCCGCGTGGATCCTATTTTTTCTCGTTGCTTCGGACTCGCGCCGGGTACGCCGCCGTGCTCGTTCTGCTCGCGATCACCGCAGCCTGCGTCATTCTCGAGCCCCCGCCTACCTCCGGTGCCTGGCTCTGGGTCGCGGCCCTCTTCATCGTGGGCATGCCCCACGGTGCGTACGACCTCGCGGCGATCCGGCGAACCTCGCCAAACTGGCGCACAACCGCCCGGCGCTTCTCGGCCTACACGCTCATACTCCTCGCCTGCCTTGGCTTGTTCCTCTTGCTCCCCGCGGCCGCGGTCGTCGCCTTTCTCTTCCTTGCCGCCCATCACTTCGGCATCAGCGACTCCGTCTGGACCCGTGGCCGCGTCAACCTTGCATTTAGCGAACACCTTGTGGGCCTCGGGCGCGGGCTCGTCGTTCTCTTCAGCCCGTTCGCTTTCCAGCCCTCGGCTTCGCTGGCACCATTCGTGTCGATTGTTCAACTCGTCCGCACTCTGCCCGATCCGCAGCCCACGGCCATTGCATCAGTCGCAATCATCCTGGTTCTCATCGGATTTGCACTCGTGTCGGCCGCATCGCTCCTCCCGAGTCGCGGAGGACGGACCGAAGAATGGGCGACTCTCGCGGCCGTCGTAGCCCTGAGCGCCTTCGCGCCGCCGCTGGTGGCCATCGGTTCGTACTTCCTCGTGATCCACGCATTCGGACATTGCCTCCGCGCCTCCACTCCGGGTCAGCCAGTTCACGCTCGGCATCTCTCCAACGCGCTCCGCGTCCATCTTGACTCCATCCCGCTGCTCGTGCCCTCGGTGCTGATCGTGCTCCTTCTCGCCAGGTTCATCCCCGGCCCGAGTGAACAAGCGATTGCCGTCTCTTTCCTTGGCTTCTGCATAGTCGCCACACTCCCTCACCACCTGTTCTGGATGACCGCGAATTGCTGGTCGCACGGCGTCGGCTCCGATCCCTACCGTCTCCAGTGACTTGGTGGGCGCTGCGGAGCACTGCCGTAAAGACACTATTGATAAACCTCGGTGTCGCGAAACGCGGGCGTCGTCGTGCGTGGCCTGATCGTCCTCGCCGAGCGCTCTTGCGGACCGGCGCGGACCGAATTGCTCGTGTGCACCGCTTACTTGGTGAACTCGCACTCAAAGACCTCGTCCAAAGGTTTGCCAAACACCCGCGAGATCCGAAAAGCCACTTCAAGCGATGGAAAGTACTTCGCTGATTCGATGGCGTTGATGGTCTGGCGGCTGACGCCGACGAGGTCGGCGAGCGCTTGCTGTGTCATCTCGCCGTGCTCGAACCGCTTCACGCGAATTCGGTTGCGGATGACGGCTTTGGGCTGAGCCATGGCTACAGCCCCCGCCGGTAGTAGATAAGCTGGAGCACGAATCCCAGCACTTCGGACAAGGCCAGGGAGAGAAGCAAAAGATTTGCCGTCCATACGTTCTCGATCCCGAGGATCATGCAGGTAACCGCCCCGCAAACCCCCGCCGCCACAACCCACGAAGAGTTGTGCTCGGCTCGCCACGAGATCAGCCGATCACGCTCGTCGCGGCCCTCGGGCCTGCTCGCGATCGCGGCGACGATGTGCCCGGCGATCAGCAAGACCGCCATGAACGCCGTGGCGAACAGGAAGAGGGTCGCGAATGCCGGCACCTCTCTCACTCCGCCCGACAGCATGCCGCCCGCAATGATAAAGTACGTGCCCAGCCCCAAAACCATGCTGGCGAGTTGGATCCAGACGCTCTTTTCCTCAAACGATGTGCCCATTTGGAGGCTCCCTATGCGTTATTGACGATGTCTATAATGCAGGACGTGATGTCAAGTATACCTGACATATCTTGTGTGTCAAGGAAACTAGACACGATTCCGCCAGCGAATCGAGGGTGGCAGGTGGGCGCTGCCGCAGTTCGGAGATCACAGGTCACAGCAACCGGCTCCGCCTACGCCTCGAAATGGGTCGCTACGGCGACGGCCTGAGCGGCCCGCATCGCAACTGATTTGATCTGGCGTCCTACCCGCTTCAGGACCACATGCCCGCAGCCTCGCGGTTTCCAAGCGACCGGCACACCGCCGCACTTCGCGAGCGTCTGCGGCTCGCTCTGCCCGTCCCGCAGACGAACCCTTCGAAGCGCTCAGCCAGGGCTCGTTGACCCGCGACATCCACCATCAACTGCCGGGCCGGTTGCGAAAGGTCGAGAACTGAACTGCCCCATACACACAGACAGCCCCGGCACCTGCCGAGGCCATCACGACTGCGGAATCGGGGCGAGAGGATTCGAACCTCCGACCTTTTGGACCCGAACCAAACGCGCTACCAAGCTGCGCTACGCCCCGTTAACCCAACTCTATGACCCGCTCCAGCCTCGGACCAGCGGGATTACCAAACCGTCGCTTCCAGAGAATCAATCCCCGGCCGCCGCCGTCACTTGTTGCTGAACTCCTGCGTCTCGATCGGGAACCCCGGCTTCACCGTGTACAGATTATCCGTCCGCTTCCCAGGATTCTTATCCGGACCCACCGAGTAAAAGTACGGCTGCTTGTTCGCAGACGACCCCTCGTCGCCGTCGCCCGTGGGATTGGGCGCTCTCGGCGTTGTGCTCCCCCACGGCAAAAACGACCGCGACAGCTCCGCCGTCCGGCCAAATCCGGTCTGATTCGTCACCGACATATTGCTCGTCAAAATAAACCTCTCCCGCAACACAGCCGCCGACGGGTTGGCCGGGTTGACATACGACCCGTGCCCCCCACCGAAGAACGGATGCACATACCGGATCGGCTGGTCGAACGCGTCGCGGATCACCACGCCATAGATCGGCGGAAACATCGCGTCGTTGCCCGCTGCCACGTCGTACTGGTTCAACGTGCCACTCAGGGTTGCGCCGTTATCACCATCGTTCCAGCCCCACGCCGAGACGTTCACCCGCGAGATGAACCGCGAATCGATCAGCTTCGCCGCCGCCTCCGCTGAAGTCACATCGCGGAGCTGGTGAAAGAAAAGCGTCGTCGACGGCTGCGGCGGGTCGCGATCACGATCAAACCGCTGCTCCTCGGCCGCCATCCCCGTGGGCAGGTCCGCCAAGATCGGGAACTGGCGCCTCTCGAACCGCCCGTCGGCGACCGGGAACGTCAGCCGGTTGTTCGGCTGCGCCGGCGACCGCGCCGGGTCCACAAAGTCGCGCACCGTCCCCGTCGCAAACGCCGGCGGGATCGACCCTTTCACCGACACATACTCCCCCAGCACCTGATCAAGCATCCGCACGATGTTCTCGCTCGTCCGCGACCGCTGTCCAGACGCCACCGTCGCCCCAACCTGAAGCCCGATCGCCGCCACGATCCCGATGATGGCGATGACCACCAGAAGCTCGATGATGGTGAATCCGCGGACCCGTCTGCGTTCTGCGAGCATGCGTTGACTCCCCGGCGTTTGGCCGATCCACAAGCATATCGCCCCATCGCGAGCAATCCTCCGCCCGCGCTGCGACCACGACGTGCGAAAACACGCCAACTCAACACTCGATACGAGCCCTCGCCCCGTTCAGTTGCGGCGGCCGATCGCCAGCCCCCGCTTTCACGCCGTCGGGGGCGGTCCTGCAGGGTTCCCAGGCTGGTTTCCGGGCGGCTGCCGCCGCGGGTCAAAGCCCACCCCGGCGATCGTCCCTGGTCCCGCCGCCCGCGGCGGGCTCTGCGTCGGCGACGAGTAATACGGGTCCCGGCCCGAGGCCCCGCCAGCAGCGGGGGGCGCCATCGCTGGCCGATTCATCGCCCCAAACCCCCCCGGCGCGATCGTCCCCGGTTGGGGCATCGCCGACACGTTCGGGCTCAGCCGCGCCTTGAACACATAGTCTGTCACCCGATCGCGCAGCGTCACCATCATCTCCGCGAACATCCGCGCGCCCTCGCGCTTGTACTCGATCTTCGGATCCCGCTGCGCCAGCGACCGGAAGTTGATCCCGTCCTTGAGCTGGTCCATCGCGTACAGGTGGCCCTTCCACTGATCGTCAAACGTGTCGATCAGCATCGTCCGCTCCAGCATCACCAGCTCGCTGCGGAGCTGCCCCTCCACCTTCGACCGCACCGCGTCGGCTCGCTCCTGCCCTTCCAGCCGCCGCATGGATTCGGGCAGGTCGATCCCGAACCGTTCGCTGAAGTACCCCTGCAGCTCGCCGTCGGTCTTCAAGGCCGTCGCCTTCGCCACCTCCGCATCGATCCGGCCCTCGCGAACGAACGCCTCCGATGCTTTCACCAGTTCCTCGCGGGCCTTGGCCGGCGGCGTCGTCTTGATCTTCTCTTCGGTCCAGCCAATCCTGAACCGCGTGTTGGCCCAGTTGAGCAGGTGCCCCGTCGCCGCCTGCGGCGACTGCCGCATCAGCGCCATCGTCATCTCCATCGCAAAGTCCACCGGATACTCGATTTCCCGCTTGCGATAGAGCTCTTCCGCCTGCTTCATGATCACCTTCTCGACCTGGCCCTTGCCCTCGCCCTGGGCCTTGGCGATCTCCGAAGCCTTCACCTCGATATCGAACTTGTCCCTCACCCACTTGGCCAGTTGCTCAGCGCCGTAGTACTCGGCCAGATACGTCTCGACGCCCGACAGGTCCGTCGCGTCGATCTGCGCATCCGCCGCCGCCGTCAACTTTTCTAGAACGTTGAACCGCACGCCGTCGCCCATCCCCTCAAGCTCGGCCTCGGTGAACTGCACGCCGAACTTGTCCCGCGACCACGTCGCCAGGCCGCTCAGGTCCGATTCCACCTGTTTGCGGTCGGTGTCGCGCTCCAGATCGGGCAGGTACTCACCCAGCGTGATGTCGATGGAGTTCCGCATCTCTTCCTTCGCCTCGGAGCGGATGCGTTCGATCATCTCGTTGCTGTCGAGCCCGCGCAGCCGCGATTGGGCCACCGTGCAGTCGGTCTTCTGCCGGGCAAACTCCGACGCGCACTTCGCGGCGTATGTCGGATCCAGGAAGTCCACCGCCGCATCACGCACCGAGTCGTTGATGTAGTCGAACAGCAACCCGCGCATATCGCGGCCTTCCAGCACGCGCTGCCGCAGCCCGTAGAACTTCTGCCGCTGATGCTCCATTACTTCGTCGTAGTCGAGGATGTGCTTGCGATACTGGAAGTTCCGCTCCTCCACCTTCCGCTGCGCCCGCTCCACGCTCTTGGAAAGCATCGGGTGCTCGATGGCGTCCCCTTCCTTCATGCCCAGCCGCGACAGGATCCGCATCGTCGTCTCGCCCGCGAACAGCTTCATCAGCTCGTCCTCGAGCGAGATGAAGAACCGCGACGAGCCCTTGTCGCCCTGCCGCCCGCAGCGCCCGCGGAGCTGGTTGTCGATCCGCCGCGACTCGTGACGCTCGGTCCCGACAACGTGCAACCCGCCCATGTCCTCGATTGTCCCGAACCACCGGATGCGATGCACCAAAAACCGCCCGTGCTTGTCGAGCGCGTCCCGCAGCCCCTCGGCGTCCATCCGCTCCACTTCCTTGGTCTGCAGCCAAGTGTGCTTCTCCGCCCAATAACGCAACAGCTTCAGCTCCAGCTCCGCGAAGGGCATCTGCTCCACCTCGCGCTTGGGCAGGTCCAGTTCGCCCGGGCCCATCTTGCGATAGACGCCCTCGCGCAGCTCCGCCTCGCTTGATTCCACCGTCACCTCGCGCGGACAGATCCCACGCTTGAGCCAGTGATCCAGCAACTGCTCCCGCGTCACGGCCCCCAGCTTGATGTCCGTTCCGCGACCCGCCATGTTCGTCGCGATCATCACCTGGCCCAGCTGCCCCGCGTTCTCCACGATGTGCGCCTCGCGCTCGTGCTGCTTGGCGTTGAGAACCTCGTGCTTGATCCCATGCCGACGCGTCAGCATCTGCCCCAGCATCTCGCTGTTCTCGACGCTCGTCGTCCCCACCAATACAGGCCGCCCCACGTCGTGGAACGCCTTCACCTCGTCCACGATGAACTCCCACTTGTCCTTCTCGGACAAGAACACCATGTCATCAAAGTCCCGCCGCGTCACCTTGCGGTTGGTCGGGATGCTTACGACGTCCAGCTTGTAGATGTCGTAGAACTCCTGCGCCTCGGTGTCGGCCGTGCCCGTCATCCCCGCCAGCCGCTTGTACATCTTGAAGAAGTTCTGGATCGTAATCGTCGCGACCGTCTGGTTTTCCTGCTTGATGGGCACCCCTTCCTTCGCCTCGCACGCCTGGTGCAGGCCGTCCGACCAAGAGCGGCCCACCATCGGCCGCCCCGTGTTCACGTCCACGATCACGATGCTCGGCTCCATCCGCCCCGTGTGCGGATTTTCCGACGGCGCCACGATGTAATCCCGATCACGCAGGAACACCACGTGCGCCCGCAACGACTGTTCCAACAGGTGCGGCAGGTCCATGTTCTCGCCCACATAAAACGACCCCCGCCCCGCCACCCGCTGCGCCTCGGCGATCCCGTCGTGCGTCAGGTGCGCCGACTTCCGCTCCAGTTGCACCTCGTAATACTGCGTCGACTTGGCCCGCTCCGCCTCCAGCTTGGGCGTGTTCACCTGCGCCTCCGCCAGCCGCTTCTTGAGCTCCGGCACCTTCGCCTGATCGCGAACGTTGCGGATGTCCCCCTCCAGCCCCTTCACCAGCCGCTTGGCCGCCTCCAACTTGTCGTCCGCCTCCTGCCAGGGCTTCTGCTTGCTCGTCAGGTGCCGCGCCAACTGATCCGCCACGTCATAACGCGGCTTGTCGTCGTGCGCCGAACCCGAGATGATCAGCGGCGTCCGCGCCTCGTCGATCAGGATCGAGTCCACCTCGTCCACGATCGCAAACTGCCGGCGACGCTGCACCTGCTGATCCACCGACCGCTTCATGTTGTCCCGCAGATAGTCGAACCCGAACTCCGCCGTGGTGCCGTAGACAATGTCGCACTGGTACATCTGCCGCTTGGTGTCCTCGCCCTGCATGTGCTGCGGATGGATCGCCCCGACCGTCAGGCCCAGCGCGTGGAAGAACGGGAACGTCCAATCGCGGTCGCGCTGCACCAGATAGTCGTTCACCGTCACCACGTGAACCTTGATCCGCTCCACGCACGCCAGGTAGCACGCCAGCGGCGCCACAATCGTCTTGCCCTCGCCCGTCTTCATCTCGCTGATCCGGCCCTGATACAGCACCATCGCGCCGATCAACTGCACATCAAACGGCCGCGCCCGGAACGGCGGCCGGCTCTCGGTATACACCGATCGCACCTCCTCGTACAACGATATCGGCACCTCCACCGACAAATACCCGTGCAGCGGGTCGTTGCACCCCAGAAACTCACCCTCCGGCGCCGCCGGCACCAGCGCGTCCGCCTCCGCCAGGATCCGCTCATATTCCGCCCGACCCGACGCCGACAGCCGGCCCGGCTCGAACTTCTCCCGGTGCTGCGGGCTAAAAATATTCCGCAGGCCCACCGACCGGTCCATCGCCTCGCGCGCCACCGCAAACGCCTCCGTCATCAACACATCCACGCTCGTCCCAGCGTCCAGCTTCTGCCGCAGCTCGATCACCTTCGCCTTGATCTGCGCGTCGGTCAGCTTGCGAATGCCCACCTCCATGTCGCCGATCGCCTCCACCCGCTGGAGGTACTTCTTCACGAACCGATCGTTCCGCGAACCAATGAGGCGGTTGAGGAACGGGCCGATAAGGGGGATGTCTTGACGCATGGAAGGTCTCGATTCTGGGCCCGCCGCGGTGGTTGGCCATCCAACACGCCGCCGGCAAGGGCTAGGGGGCTACATGAAAGTGGGGGGAGATCGCGAGTAAATAAAACAGTGGGGGGCCGGATGTTGGAGCAAACACGCCAGGCGTCTCCGGAGCGGTCCAACTGACCCGAGCCTCGGCTCAGCGGCCACCCGCTCGCCAAACGCTCCGCCTCCGGCGTGGTCCTCAAGCCATCGGCTCTCCGGCGGACCCGCCCCGCGGCCGGCCCTCACCATGGATATCGGCGTCCTCACACCCCCGGCGGCGGCAAGTTCAGCAGCGAAAGCCGCACCCGACCGCCAAGGCCCGTCAACGGGCCGTCATCAACTCTCAAATCTTCGACCGGCCCCGCCAACAGCCGCGGCACAATCGTCCGCGCCGGCTGATGCGCCGGTCCCGACGGATCCGCCCGCCGCGATTCGTCAGTCTTGGTACACCGCGATACTCCCGAGCCACGTGACTGATCGGAGGCCGAAGCCAAACATCCCCCAGCCCCCCCCGCAC
>ENA-ORBV01004112-ORBV01004112.1-microbial-mat-metagenome-genome-assembly--contig:-NODE-4112-length-28339-cov-8.830904_pt1 | contig 28339 bp, 29 predicted proteins | sample MGYA00237777_ERZ505514 | MGnify/ENA primary metagenome ERZ505514 (study PRJEB26160, sample SAMN06269048) | microbial mat metagenome | isolation source: Oligotrophic lake microbial mat | place...
GGTCGGGAGTCTTGATGCGGGGGTGCGACGCGGTTGTTGTCAGGCGCCGCGACCGCGGCGAAAGGCCTGAACAGCTTGTCGCGCGAATTCGGCCAGACACACCGCAAGCCCGAGCACGATGATGGCCTTGATCGGCCACACGATGATTGTGAACACGCCCTGGTTGCCGAGGTAGGACTTGCGCTCGATGGCCTCCTTTAGCAGGGGAACGGATCCCCACAACCCGATGCCCATGTAAATGGCACCGAACAGGAAAAAGACGCCCTCCATGGCATGGGCGCAGCGCGGACGCCAGCCCTCTACCATGGATAGCAGCGAGTCCGCCCGCGTCAGGCGGCCGGTGCGTATGGCATCGGCAAGCTGCAAAAAAACGATGCCGATGATCGAGACCTGGATGAGTTCGGTCACCCCGGCGATGGGAAGCGATAAAAAGCTGCGGCTGAGCGCGTCGCTGGTCACCAGAAGTACCAGCAGCAGTATCCAGACCGAGCCCAGCGCGTTCATGCCGATGATCAGTCGGCTGAACACGCCGGAGTCGGCGTTTTGAGGATGATGGTTATCACTCATGACGTCGCCCGCCTGATGCCTATTCCCGGTCCCACTGCCGCTCTATGGGTTGTTTGGCTGCGCGCATCGCGTCCATGTAGAACTTGAGCATTTCCGTGCCTTGCGCACCTTGTTTGTCCAGCCCGCTGGCCCATTCCTTTGCGATATTGGGCAGATCGCGCGCCCACTTGGCACGTTCTGCCTTGGGCAGTTCGTGAACGGTGCCGCCGGCTTTCTTGTAGGCGGCGACGCTGTCGGCGCCCTCGTCCTGCGCCAGTTTGGCCAGACGGTCACGGTAGTCGATGGAGACGGCTTTCAGCACCGTCTTTACCTCGTCGGGCAGGCGTTTCCAGGTGTCGGCGTTGACGCTGACGACCTTGGAGTTAACCGTGCCGATATCGGCGCGCAGCATCGAGGGCGCGACCTCGGCGAGCTTGAACGTCACCGCAGCTTCAGGCCAAACCATGCAGCCATCGACGACGCCAGTCTGGATCTGGTTGTAATAATTGACCAGCGGGGCGGAAACGCCGACCGCGCCAAGCGGGCCAAGATAGCGCAGGTTGAATCCGGCGCCGGCGATTTTCATACCCTTGAGGTCGGCCAGGTTCTTTGCCTGCGCTTTCGTGAATACCTGATAGCTGTCCAGCACCACTGAATTGGTGAGGTAAACCTGATTGTAGGATTCGAAGGTTTTGCGGATGGCAGGGAATTTGTCCACCATCGCGTCAATGGTTTTCGAGACGAGAACCGGATCGGTTGTCACGAACGGCGTGGCGTAGGCTACGGAGAGGATGTTCATCTTGTCGCCGTAAATGGCCGTGGTGACGATGCCGATGTCGCCCAGTCCCTTTTGTATGCCCTCGAGTACGCCGTTGGGTTTTGCGATCTGCCCGCCCCAGGCCTGGTTCCAGCGGATTTTGTACTTGTTGTCCTTGGCCAGGCGCTTGTCGACCTCGGGAATGTAGAACTCGATGAATTCCTTTATCCAGAGCGATTTTGGCGGATAGCCATCAATGGCGGTCAGGTTGATGGTGGTTTGTGCGTGCAAAGGCGCGGCCGACAGGGCAAATGAGGCGGCTATTGCCAGCAACAGCGGGCGGGCGCATCGGACAGGTGTGAGCTTCATGGTGTGTTTCCTCCTTGTTATTACGTTATTTGACACCGACGGTTCAGGCGCGCGCCAGTTGGAAGCGGAAATGCACGCGTTTGAACGGGGATGATAGCGCCGTCTTTGCCGCAATTTTTGGGTCGTTGACCGTATCGACATTCACTGTGAGGCCTTCGCGTACGCCGAATACCGCGTCCGAATCAAGATAGGCACTGTCCTGCGGGAATACCTCGGTCACGAGGGAGCGATACCCGGGCGCCTCGACGATCAGGTGAAAGTGCGCGGGGCGCCAGCAGTGGCGCTTGGCGGCAGTCAACATGGCGCCGACGGGGCCGTCATAGGGCACCGTATAAGGTTGCGGGATGACGGTGCACAGGGAAAAATGTCCGCCATTGTCGCAGCGCATTTTGCAGCGCAGGTTATGCGGGTCCTGATCTTTGTCCTGGGCGGGGTAAAGCGAATTGGCGGCGTTTTGCCAGAAGTCTATGGTCGCGCCGTGCAATGGCCGGCCGTCGGTATCGCAGACTTCGCCGACGAACAACACCGGCTCGCCGGCCTGCCCGCCGATAAGGTTCGCGCCGTTCTCCACCCAGCGCGAATCCTGATTGTGAAAGGGGCCGAGTACGCTGCCGGGGGTGGCGCCGGGCTGGTGGGATTGCAGGTCAACCAGTGACGAGACGCCCAGAATGTCCGACAGCAGCGAGAACTCGTTGCGCTCGGCCGTGGTGATGCTCGCGCAGTCGGTCAGGAACTGCAAGCCGGCGCGCCATTCGGCGTGGGTGACGCGGCCTTCGCGGATGAAGGCATGGGCGTGGCTGACCAGAAGTGGCAGCAGTTCGGACATGCGTGCCGAAGAGGTATTGGCGAAGCTCGCGACTACCGCCGAGGTGACACTGGACGCATCAACGCCGCGACCAGTCGAGGACATGGCAACTTTGGCTTTGTCGGAATTTGGTAGCGCGCTCATTTTGTCCAAAATAAGGAATGGGTTAAAATAGCGATCAAAGTTTAAATTTGACGATAAAATCGATAATAATTTATTTTTAACGGTTTTGTCGATTAATTTTTGTGATGACTATGACTTCTCCGACTACGCTCATTGCATCTGCTTACGAACGCCTGCGCGCGGATGTCCTCTCAGGGCGTTGGGCGCCGGGGCAGAAACTCGGCATTGAGGTGTTGCGCGAGCATTACGACACCGGCGCCACGCCGGTACGCGAAGCGCTCAATCGCCTTGCGGCGGAGGGCTGGGTGCTGCATCTGGAGCAGCGCGGATTCGCCGTTGCGCCGGTAAGCGAAGAGGCTTTGCGCGAACTGGCGCAAACGCGCATCTGGGTAGAGACACTGGCGTTGCAAAAATCCATGGCGTGCAAGGACGAGGCCTGGGAGGAGCGCGTGGTGGTCGCGCTGCATCGCCTGTCAAAGACGCCGCGTTCGTTGTCGAGCGAGCACTACGACGAAAATCCCGAATGGGAAAGCCTGCATCGGGCTTTTCACATGGCCCTCGTCGGGCATTGCGGTTCGCGCTGGCTCACGGCATTTTGCGAGCAACTCTACGATCAGGCCTACCGCTACCGCCAGCTTGCGGTAAAGCGCGCGTACAAGCACCGTAATGAACTCGAGGAGCATCGCGCCGTGGTCGATGCGATCATCGCAGCCGATGCCGACGCTGCCTGCGCCGCCCTGGAGGCGCATTACTCCAAAACCGCGCGCATCATTCTGGAGTCCGGATCCGGCGCCAGCCCGGTCTGACAGGGCTTGGTCCGTCATTGCGGGCTTCGTAATTTTACGGTTCCCCAAATAAAGACCCCGCTCCCGGGAACCGGAAGCGGGGCGGCGGGGCGAAGCGTTGGGCTTCAACCCCTATCCCCTCCCGTAAGGAGGGGAAACGTGTTTATTTCAGCGCGGCCTCAACGGCCCGCTTCGCCATCACGGTAATCAGGTGCGAGCGGTAATCGGCCTTGGCATGCATGTCCGAGTTGAGGTTGTTCTCGGGCACCTTGATGCCGGCCACAGCCTCGGGCGCAAACTTGGCGCTGAGGGCTTTTTCCATTTCGGCAACGCGGAACACCGAGGGCGCGGCGCCGGTCACGGCGACCCGCACGCCAGAGCCGGTGTCGGCGACGAACACGCCGACGATGGCGTAACGCGAGGCCGGGTTCTTGAACTTCATGTAGGCGGCGCGTTTGGGCACCGGGAAGGATATGGCGGTGATGAGCTCGCCCGGCTGCAGCGCCGTCTCGTAAATGGCGGTGAAGAACTCGTCAGCCGGGATCTTGCGCTTGTCGGTGATGATGGTGGCGCCAAGGGCAACCACGCCGGCCGGGTAATCGGCCGCCGGGTCATTGTTGGCAACCGAACCGCCCATGGTGCCCATGTTGCGCACCATGCGGTCGCCGATGCCGGCGGCGAGTGCGGCGAGCGCGGGAATGGCTTTTTTGACCTCGGCCGATGCGGCGACCTGGGCGTGGCGCGTCATCGCGCCTATGGTCACGGTGTTGCCCTCGACCTTGATGCCGGCCAGTTCCTTTATGAGGCCCAGGTCAACGATGTCGGACGGATTGGCGAGGCGCAGCTTCATTGCCGCGATCAGCGTCTGGCCGCCGGCAAGCACCTTGGCGTCGGGCTTTTGGCCCAGCACGGCGGTGGCGTCGGCGACGGATTTGGCTTTTTGGTAATTGAACGCGTACATGGTTTATGTGTCTCCTGATTTCCTGAATTTTAAGCTGCTTTGTCCTGAAGGATGCGCCAGATTTTTTGCGCTGTGGCGGGCATGGCGATGTCTTTTACGCCGAGGGCGTCGGTAATGGCGTTCATGACCGCGGCAGGTGCGCCTATCGCACCTGCTTCGCCGCAGCCCTTCACCCCCAGCGGATTGTGGGTGCAGGCGGTTTCCTTGGTGCCGACCTTGAACGTCGGCACGTCGTCGGCGCGCGGCAGGCAGTAATCCATGTAGGTGCCGGTCACCAACTGGCCGGTCTGCGGGTCGTAGTGACAACCCTCGGTCAGCGCCTGGCCTATGCCCTGCGTCAGCCCGCCATGAACCTGGCCCTCGACGATCATCGGATTGACGATCTTGCCGAAGTCATCGACCGCGGTGAAGTTGACGATGCGCGTGACGCCGGTGTCGCGGTCGATCTCGACCTCACAAATGTGGGTGCCGGCCGGGAAGGTGAAATTGGTCGGGTCGTAAAAGGCGTTTTCGTTGAGACCGGGCTCGAGCTTGTCGAGAGGGTAGTTGTGCGGCACGTACGCGGTCAGCGCCACGCTGGCGAAGGGCACCTGCTTGTCGGTGCCGGCGACGCGGAACACGCCGTCGCGAAACTCGATGTCGGTGTCCGAGGCTTCAAGCAGGTGGGCGGCGATTTTTTTGCCCTTGGCAATGACCTTGTCCACCGCCTTGACGATGGCGGTGCCGCCTACCGACAGTGAGCGCGAGCCGTAGGTGCCCATGCCGAACAAGACCTTGGAGGTGTCGCCGTGGACGATGTCAACGTCCTCCATCGGAATGCCGAGGCGCTCGGCGACCACTTGCGCGAAGGTGGTTTCGTGGCCCTGGCCGTGGCTGTGGCTGCCGGTGAACACGCTGACCTTTCCGGTCGGGTGCACGCGTACTTCGCCCGCTTCAAACAGGCCGGCGCGGGCACCGAGGGCGCCGGCCACATTGGAGGGCGCGATGCCGCAGGCTTCGATATAGCAGGCGTAACCGAGGCCGCGCAGCTTGCCGCGCGTGGCCGCCTCGGCCTTGCGCGCGGCAAAGCCGGCGACGTCGGCCATGTTCAGGCCCTCGGCCAGCGTCGCCTCGTAATTGCCGATGTCATAGAGCAGCGCCACCGGCGTCTGGTAGGGGAAGGTCGTGATGAAATTCTTGCGGCGCAAAGCCGACGGGTCCATTTTCAGTTCGCGCGCCGCCTGCTCGACGATGCGCTCGACGAGGTAGGTGGCTTCCGGACGCCCGGCGCCGCGGTAGGCATCCACCGGCGCGGTATTGGTGAACACCGCCGTCACCTCGGCGTATATCGCCGGCGTCTTGTACTGGCCGGCGAGCAGCGTGGCGTAAAGAATGGTCGGAATGCACGAGGCGAATGTGGACAGGTAGGCGCCCATGTTGGCCGTGGTCGCCACGCGCAGCGCAAGAAAATTGCCGTCCTTGTCCATCGCCAGTTCGGCCTTGCTGACGTGGTCGCGGCCGTGCGCGTCGCTGACAAAGGATTCAGAGCGATCGGCGGTCCACTTTATGGCGCGGTTGACCTGCTTCGAGGCCCAGGTCAGCGCCACGTCCTCGGCGTAAAGATAAATCTTCGAGCCAAAGCCGCCGCCGACATCGGGCGCGACGACGCGCACCTTGTGCTCGGGCAGGCCCAGCACAAAGGCCGTCATCAACAGGCGCTCGACATGCGGGTTCTGGCTCGACACATACAGCGTGTAGCTCTCGTCGGCGCGCGAGTACACGGCGTTGGCCGCGCGCGGCTCGATGGCATTGGGGATCAGCCGGTTGTTGATGAACTCAAGTGTCGTGACATGGGCCGCTTGCGCAAAAGCCTTGTCCACCGCGCCTTTGTCGCCGAGGCCCCAGACGTAGCAGGTGTTCTCGGGTGCGAGTTCGTCATGCACCTGCGGCGCGCCTTTTTTGCGCGCATCTTCCGCGCGAATCACCGCGGGCAGAACCTCGTAATCCACTTCAACCAGTTCGGCGGCGTCGCGCGCCTGGTGTTGCGTCTCGGCGATGACCATGGCGACGTGGTCGCCGACATAGCGCGCCTTGCCCTGCGCCAGCACCGGGTGCGGCGGTTCCTTCATCGGCTGGCCGTTGAGGTCGGTGATCAGCCAGCCGCAGGGCAGGCCGTTGATCTTGGCCGCCGCGATATCGTCGCCGGTAAAAATGGCGATGACGCCCGGTGCCTTCAGTGCGCGGTCTTGTTTGATGCCGCGGATTCTGGCGTGGGCATGCGGCGAGCGCACGAAGCTGGCAAAGCTCTGGTGCGGCAGGTCAACGTCGTCGGTGTAATTGCCCGCGCCGGTGAGAAAGCGGTAATCCTCGCGGCGCTTGACGCCCTGGCCGATGAAATTCATGGCACCCATGGTCATCCTCCTCCGGTCGCGTTCACGAGCGCGGGATTTATGTCCCGCGCTTTGGTCTTTTAAAACCTAAAAGCTTTCACCACAGAGTACACAGAGAACACAGAGGAAAAACAAAAGAGACTTTTTCTCGGGGTTTCTCTGTGCTCTCTGTGGTTCAGGCTTCTGGGGTTCAGGCTTCTGGGGTTCAGTGGTTCAGTGGTTCAGGGGTTCAGCGCTTCGGATGCGGCTTTTATTGATTTGACGATGTTGTGATAGCCGGTGCAGCGGCACAGGTTGCCGTCGAGCTGCTCGCGGATCTGCTCTTCGGTCGGGCGCGGCGTGTTCTTCACCAGATCGAGCGCGCTCATCACCATGCCTGGCGTGCAAAATCCGCATTGCAGGCCGTGGTTCTGGCGAAACGCCTCCTGCATCGGGTGCAGCGTGCCGTCGGCGGCGGCGATGCCCTCGATGGTGGTGATCTGCGCACCCTCGGCCTGCATTGCCAGCATGTTGCAGCTTTTGACCGCGCGGCCGTCGAGGTGGATGGTACAGGCGCCGCATTGCGCGGTGTCGCAGCCGACGTGGGTGCCGGTCAGGCGCAGCGTGTCACGGATGAAATTGACGAGCAGCGTGCGCTCCTCGACCTCGTGGCTGACCGCCTTGCCGTTGATGGTGAACGAGACCTTGATGGTCATGGGTGCTCCTCCTGTGTTGCCTTGAGATGGTCTGGACTTGCCGGTTTCCGGGCACGGCGGGTAAGCTGCAACTACCGCTTCGGAAAGGCGGGGGATTTCGCGCCTGTGCGAATCGTAGCCTACGCCTGCGGCATAAGCAAATGCCGCAGGGCCGGATAGGCGCCCAAATCATGTCATTCCGAGCGCAGCGGGGAATGACGGTTTTCATGATTATCCGGCGGGCGCCGATCTTGACCGGGACAGCGGCCGCGACTAGGTTAAAATACGTCGGCTAACGTATTTTGCGAGGTCTATTGTGGATAGTGTTGATCTGGAAGTCATACGCAGCGCCATCGCCTGGACCGAAGCGGGCCATCGCGCGACCATCGGCACCGTCACCCACACCTGGGGCTCGGCACCGCGGCCGGTGGGCGCCATGCTGGCGATTCGCGATGACGGCCACGTCAAGGGCTCGGTCTCGGGCGGCTGCGTCGAGGACGACCTCATCGACAAGGTCAAGGCCAATGCGCTCGGTGTGACGCGCCCCTCGGTGGTGACCTATGGCGTCACCCAGGAGCAGGCCAACCGCTTCGGGCTGCCCTGCGGCGGCACGCTGCAACTGGTGCTCGAACCGGTCGGTGAACAGTCGCGGTTGCAGGAGTTGCTCGCCACCATAGAGCGCCATGAACTGGTCGCGCGCCATCTCGACATGGATACCGGCGCGGTGCGCCTTGAGGCCGGCAAATGGTCCGATTACCTCGAATTCGACGGCAAGGTCCTCAAGTCGGTGCATGGCCCGAGCTGGCGCCTGCTGATCATCGGCGCCGGTCAGTTGTCGGGCTTTCTCGCGCAAATGGCGCAGGCCCTCGACTACCACGTCATTGTCTGCGACCCGCGCGAGGAATACGCCGACGAATGGAATGTCGCCGGCGTGCCGCTCAATCGCGGCTACCCCGACGACGTGGTGTTGTCGTTGAACCTCGACGCGCATAGCGCGGTGGTGGCGGTGACCCACGATCCCAAGCTCGATGACATCGCGCTGATCGAGGCGCTGAAGTCGCCGGCGTTTTACGTCGGCGCGCTCGGTTCGAAAAAGAACAACGACGCACGCCGCAGCCGGCTCACCGAGTTTGATTTGTCGGCAGGCGAGATTGCACGCCTGCACGGTCCGGTCGGCCTCAAAATCGGCAGCAAGACGCCGCCGGAAATCGCGGTCGCCATCCTGGCAGAGATGACTGCGGTGCGTCATGGCGTGAAAATTCCCGAAACCATAGAGCCGGCTAAGCACAATGTCAGCGCCAGCTGCGCCGTTCCCGCTGCGCCACGCTGAAGGGCATCGGCTGGAAAGCCCCGCCAGACGGGCGTTTCCAGCCGGTTCCAACCGGTTCTGCGGATTCATACGCATCGGGGCAAAGACCCTGCGGTGCAAAACTCAAGGAGTGAGACATGTTTCCCCGTGAATGTTGGTATGTCATGTGCGAGGCGGGCGAGCTTGGCGACAAGCCGCTGGCGCGCACCATCCTCAACAAGCCCATGGTCGCCTATCGCACCGTGTCCGGAGAGGCGGTGGTGCTCGAAGACTACTGCCCGCACCGCGGCCTGCCCTTGTCCAGGGGCACGGTCGAGGGCGATTCGATCCGCTGCGGTTATCACGGCATGCTGGTCGGGCGTGACGGCGCTTGCCGCGAAATGGCCGGGCAGGCCAACATCGCGCGTCTGCAGGGGGTTGCCAGCATCCCGGTGGTGGAAAAATTCGGCTTCGTCTGGATCTGGCACGGCGAAGCGGCCCGTGCCGACGTCGCGACGCTGCCGCCGCTGCCCTGGGGCGGGGGCACCGGTTGGACGTATGGCGGCGGCGTCTTCCGCATCGCCTGCAACTACCAGTTCATCATCGACAACCTGATGGACCTGACGCACGAAAAATACGTGCACCCGACCAGCCTCGGCCAGAAGGAAATCGACGAGACCAAGCCCGAGGCGAGTGTTGACGGCGACGAGGTGTATTTCAAGCGCTGGATGATCAACGTCAAGCCGGCGCCGTTCTGGGCGGCGATGATAGACACCGACAAGAACTGCGACCGCTGGCAGATCTGCCGCTTTGTGCCGCCCTCCAACGTGCTGATCGACGTCGGCGTCGCGGTCACCGGCACCGGCGCGCCGCAGGGCGACCGCGCGCAGGGCATCACCGCCCTCGTAATCAACCTGATGACGCCGGAAACAGAAACGAGTTCGTTTCACTTCTGGGGCTTTGCGCGCAATTTCAAGATCAGCGACGAGGCCCTTACCGCGACCATTCGCAAGAACCAGGGCGGCGTGGTACTCGAGGACAACGTCGTGCTCGAGGCGCAGCAGCGAAGCGTGCTCGCCTATCCGGAGCGGCGGCTGGTGAGCCTTGATATCGATCGCGGCGGCTCGCAGGCGCGCAAGGTGATCGGGCGGCTGTGCCCGGCGCAGCAGGTCAGCGAGCCCCCGAGCCTGCGCCCCGAAGCGCTGGAATGATTGCCGGCATACTGCTCGCGGCAGGCTCGGCATCGCGCTTTGGTTCGAACAAGCTGCTGCACCGGTTGCCCGATGGCACGCCGATCGCGCTGGCTGCGGCGCGTAATCTGATTGCGGCGATTCCCGATTGCATCGCGGTGGTGCGGCCGGGCGCACGTGAACTGACGCGTATTCTGCGCGCCGAGGGTTTCAAGGTGGTTGCGAGCACGCACGCCGACAAGGGCATGGGCCACACGCTCGCCAGCGGCGTGCGCGCGTCGCGCGAGGCGAGCGGCTGGGTGGTGGCCCTCGCCGACATGCCTTACATCAAAGCGCAGACGATTCGCCGCATCGCCGACGAGTTGCAGGAAGGCGGCGCCATCCTCGCGCCCGGCTTTGACGGCCAGCGCGGACACCCGGTCGGTTTTGCGCGGCGCTTCCAGGACGAGCTGCGCGCGCTGCAAGGCGACGAGGGCGCGCGCAACTTGATCCAGCAGCATCCTGGATGGCTGACGGTGCTCGACCTGCACGACCCCGGCGTGTTGCGCGACATTGATACCCGCGCCGACCTTGAGGCCTGAGACCTGAGGCCTGAGGCCTGAGGCCAGGCCCATCCAGTTTGTCATTCCGAGCGCAGCGAGAAATCTGCTTTTCGCTGAAAAAAACAGCAGATTCCTCGCTGCGCTCGGAATGACAGTTTCAAAAATGACCGTTTCAAACAATGACGGTCCCGAAACGATTCCGCAGGCGGGTCTGATACGATTGGCATCCGTTTTTTGCCTTCCCCGCAAGCCATGAACGCTCCCCTTCCCGCATTGCCGGTCAATTACGATGATGTCGTCGCCGCCGCGCGCCGGCTCGAAGGTCACGCCCGCCGCACGCCGGCCATGACGTCGCGCAGCGCCGATGAACGCACCGGTGCAACGGTGTTTTTCAAATGCGAAAACCTGCAACGCATGGGTGCCTTCAAGTTTCGCGGCGCCTTCAATGCGCTGTCGCAGTTGTCACCCGGGCAAAAAAAACGCGGCGTGCTGGCGTATTCATCCGGCAATCACGCGCAGGCCATCGCGCTGTCCGGGCGCATCCTGGGCATCAGTACCGTCATTGTCATGCCCGACGACGCGCCAGGCGTGAAACTCGAGGCAACGCGCGGCTACGGCGCAGAAGTCGTCGTCTATGACAAGCGCGGGACCACGCGCGAGGCCTTGTCGGCGCAACTCGCCGGCGAGCGCGGTCTGACCTTGATCCCGCCCTTCAACCACCCGCACGTGGTGGCCGGCCAGGGCACGGCGGCGAAGGAACTCATCGAGGATGCAGGTCCGCTCGATTACCTGCTGGTGTGCTGCGGCGGCGGCGGCCTGCTATCGGGCTGCGCCATCGCGGCCGAAGCCTTGTCGCCCGGATGCCGCGTCATCGGCGTCGAGCCAGAAGCCGGCGACGACGTGACGCGTTCGTTCAATACGAGGACGCTGCAGTCCTGCCACAACCCGGACACCATCGCCGATGGCGCACGCACGCACAGCGCCGGCGACATCACCTTTCCGCTGATCCTGCGCCATGTGCACGGCATGCTGACGGTCAACGACGGCGAACTCGTGCGCGCCATGTTCTGGATCTGGGAGCGCATGAAAATTGTCGTCGAGCCGACCGGGGCACTGGCTGCTGCGGCGCTGTTCGAGGGCAAGCTCGGTGCCGCCGTCAAAGGCAAACGGGTGGGGGTGATCATTTCCGGCGGTAACGTCGATCTCAAAGACGCGGCCCGACTGCTGCAGAACCCGGGACAAACGACGGGTTCCTGATTGCGTTCCTGATTGCGTTCCTGATTTGGATTCCCGATTGCATTCCCGATTGCATTCCCGATTGGATCGGCGCGAGGGAGTTCGTCCCGAAACCGGGCCTGTCCCGGGTTCTGCGCCGGTTCTGCTCTCAGGTGAAGTCGAGTCGCGTCTCTATGGTGACACCGTAGAGCGCGACCGGGTCGCGTCCGCCTATGACCAGATCGGGCAGGGCCTCGGTGTCGGTGACGGTGCAATTGTCCTGCATCACCTGTTTGAGCGCGGCGCTGAACACGATCTCCCCGGCACGCGCGCGCTGCATGAAACGCACCGCCATTTCGACGCACTCGCCGAACACCATGTTGGTCCTGAGGGCCGGCGTGCCGGCAACGCCGACCACGGCCTCGCCGCGGTTGAGGCCGATACCCAGTGCGGCGCGAATGCCGAACTCCTCGACCCACTCGTCGGCCATTGCCTGGAAGCCGGTCTGCATCTGGTGGGCGCAGGTGAGGGCGCTGCTCAGCGTCTCGGGTGTCGTCCCCGCATCGGCGCCGCCCGCAGCGCCAAAGGCGGCGAGCAAGGTGTCGCCCTGGATGTTGACCATCACGCCGTCGTTGCAGGAGATGATCTCGCTCATTCCGCTGAAAAAAGCGTCGAGCATGGCGAGAACGGTGCCCGCCGGCAGGATCTGCGAATGCTGCGTGAAGCCGCGCATGTCGGCGCAAAGCACGACGACCTCGCGCCGCTCGCCGCGGTTCAGCAGCGACGATGCATCGCCCGGGCCGGTGCGCGGCATGGATTGCAGCGCGCCGCCAAAAGGCGTGGTTCGGCCGGGGCTGGCGGCGTTGTTTGGTATTTGAAGAAGAGTGTTCATGCGTCCAGCTTACGTGCCTGTCACGCACGCCGTCTGTGCAAAAGGTCACATTCCGGCGCGTGTAGTCACTATGGCTGCGACGAGCGGCGGCTTTTTGCGGACTGGCGGCGCGAGTGCTTGTCGTGAGTTGGCGACAGTCTCGGGGCGCCAGTGTGCAAAGCACAGGCCGACGCCGGTCAGCACCTGCACGATTGCTGCCTCGTCCGTCTGACGCAGTGGCTGCGACAGACCGGCGGCCTGCTCGCCATTTAAGAACATGCGCAGATGCAGGCGCAATGGGCCCTGCTCGTCGACCATGCGAAAGCGGATGCCGTGGTAGCGCCGGTCCGTATTGGCGGGGTTCACTGCCTCCAGTGATCCCGCCGCGCAAATCATCGCCAATGCCGGCGTGAGGCAAGACGTGCCCGGGACGCCGTGGCCTCTTCAGTGCCGCCTCCACACCTGCCAGCGTTCCTTGCCGGCAAACACCGGCAGTGAGTCTTCCGCCGCTTCGTCAACTTCGCAGCCGAAGGCAGGTTCGAGCAGCGAAGCCAGTTCTCCTGCGGCGAGGCCGAAGGGCGGGCCGCGCAATTCATCGCTGAAAAAGTAGAAACCGGCGATGCGCCCGCCCGGGCGCAGCAACTCGCCGACGCGCATGGCGTAGTCCAGCCAGAGATGGCGCGGCAGTGCACAAAGGAAGGCGCGCTCGTAAATGAGGTCGATGTCCGGGGCGTCAAAACGGAAAAAATCCGCCAGTTGTACGATCCCGGGCACTTGCGCGGCCAGATCGCCCAGTTCGATGCGCGCGCGGGCGATGGCGGCCGGCGTGTAATCGATGGCGAGCACTTCCCAGCCGGCGTCGTGAAACGCCCGCACTTCATAGCCCGAGCCGCAACCGGGTATCAGCACGCGCGCCGGCGCTGCGGTTTGCAAAAAGCGCTCGAGGCGCGGCGGCGTGCGCCCCGCATCCCAGGGTGTCGTGCCTTCGCGAAAGCGCTTTTCCCAGAACTCGGGCAGCGCGGGATCCTGCTTGCTCATAGTGTTGCTCCCATACTTTGCGCGAGGCGGGCTTCGTCGCACGCCGCGCGCGACAGTATCAAGTGCGGTCATTCTAGCGCGGCGGCGGGCCGCCCCGGGACGCCTGGAAGCATGAGAAAGGCATGGTAAAATGCTGATTATTCAACGTTTGAGTGCCGGGTTTGGTGACTTTTTTCTCACTCCAGCGCGATTAACCCGCATTTCAGCCCGCATTTCAGCCCGCATTTGCCAAGGACCTGCATGTTTGATCTCAACCAGAGCCTCGCCCAGGCCGACCCCGAAGTATGGGCGGCGGTCAGCGCCGAAAACCAGCGCCAGGAAGACCACATCGAACTGATCGCCTCGGAAAACTACGTCAGCGGCGCAGTACTCAAGGCGCAGGGCTCGCAACTGACCAACAAGTACGCCGAGGGCTATCCGGGCAAGCGTTATTACGGCGGCTGCGAGTTTGTCGATGTGGCAGAAGAACTCGCCATCGCCCGGGTCAAAAAGCTGTTCGGCGCCGAAGCAGCCAACGTCCAGCCCAACTCCGGTTCACAGGCCAACCAGGCGGTGTTTTTTGCGATGTTGAAGCCCGGCGATACCTTTCTCGGCATGTCGCTCGCCATGGGCGGCCATCTGACGCATGGCTCGTCGGTCAACATGAGCGGCAAGTGGTTCAATGTACTGAGCTACGGCCTCAACGCCAAAGAAGAAATCGATTACGACGCGATGGAAGCCCTGGCGCGCGAGAAAAAGCCCAAACTCATTCTCGCCGGTGCCTCGGCCTATGCGCTGCGCATCGACTTTGACCGCATGGCGCGCCTGGCAAAGGAAGTGGGCGCGTATTTCATGGTCGATATGGCGCATTACGCCGGCCTCGTCGCGGCCGGGGAATACCCCAACCCGGTCGGTGTCGCCGACTTTGTAACGAGCACCACGCACAAGACCCTGCGCGGTCCGCGCGGCGGCATCATCCTGATGAAGGCCGAGCATGAAAAGGCCATCAACTCGGCGATCTTCCCCGGCATCCAGGGTGGTCCGCTGATGCATGTGATTGCCGCCAAGGCGGTGGCTTTCGGCGAAGCGCTGCGCCCCGAATTCAAGACTTATCAGAAGCAGGTGGTGGTCAACGCCCGCGTCATGGCCGGGACCCTTGCCGGGCGCGGCCTGCGCATTGTCTCGGGCCGCACCGAAAGCCATGTTTTTTTGCTCGATCTGCAGTCCGGAAACATCACCGGCAAGGACGCCGAGGCGGCGCTGGGCCTCGCCCACATCACCGTCAACAAGAACGCCATCCCGAACGATCCGCAAAAGCCTTTTGTCACCAGCGGCATTCGCATCGGTTCGCCGGCCATGACGACGCGCGGCTTCGCTGAAGCCGAGTCGGTCAAGGTCGCCGATCTGATTGCCGATGTGCTGGAGGCGCCCGCCGACGCGGCCAATCTGGCGCGCGTGCGCACCGGCGTGGCTGCGCTGTGCAACGCGTTCCCGGTGTACCGCGGCTGAGCGCCCACCATGAAATGCCCCTACTGCAAGGCCGACGACACCTCGGTCATTGATTCGCGCCTGTCCGAGGACGGCGACAGCGTGCGCCGCCGCCGCGAATGCGGCGACTGCGCCAAGCGCTTTACCACCTACGAGCGCGTCGAGTTGTCGATGCCGGTGGTGGTGAAATCCAACGGCTACCGCACCGCCTACGACCGCGATCGCATGCGCATCGGCTTCATGCGCGCGCTGCACAAGCGCCCGGTGCCGACCCCCGCGGTGGACGAGGCCATCACCCGCGTCGAGCAGCGCATTCTTGCGCTCGGCGAGCGCGAAATCAAAAGCCGCGTCATCGGCGAGATGGTGATGCGCGAACTGAAAAAAATGGACGACGTCGCCTACATCCGCTTCGCCTCGGTGTACGAAGACTTCCAGCGCGTCGATGATTTTCGCGACGCCATCGCCCAGGTGCGCAAGCCCGGCGCCAAGCGCACGCGCTGATGTTTCTCGCCCGCGCCCCGCAACGGGCGAGAGGGCGTAGAGCGCATCCGCTTCCAATTATCCATCGCATGTTGAAATTTCCCCAATTCCTGAAAAATATTTTCCCGTGCGGGCTGAGCCTGTCGAAGCCCCTGCAAGCTCATGGCGTGTCGCGCGCGCGCCCTCCCTCCGTCGGCAAGCTCAGGACAGGCTTCGGCAAGCTCAGCCCGAACGGTGTTGTGCATTAATACGGCCCGATAAGTCCCGCTGATGACCACCTTTTCCTCCGCCGACCGCCTGCACATGGCCGAGGCCCTGCGCCTGGCCGAAAAAGGGCTGTGGACCACCTCACCCAATCCACGCGTCGGCTGCGTCATCGTCCGTGACGGCCGCGTTGTCGGCAGCGGCTGGCACGCCCGGGCCGGTGAGCCGCATGCCGAAGCGCATGCGCTGAAAGAAGCGGGCGAACGCACCGCCGGCGCCACCGTTTATGTCACGCTCGAACCGTGCAGCCACCACGGCCGCACGCCGCCTTGTGCCGACGCGCTGATTGCCGCCGGGCCGGCGCGCGTCGTCGCTGCGATGCAAGACCCCGATCCGCGCGTTGCCGGTTCCGGCTTTGCCAGACTCAAGGCCGCCGGCATCAGTGTCGAGACCGGGCTGATGGATAACGAAGCACGCGAACTCAACATCGGCTTTGTCGCGCGCCTGACGCGCGGCCGGCCCTGGGTGCGCATGAAAATCGCCGCCACCCTGGACGGTTGCACGGCGCTTGCCAACGGCCAGAGCCAGTGGATTACCGGTGCCGAGGCCAGGCGCGACGGCCACGCCTGGCGCGCGCGCGCCTGCGCCCTCGTCACCGGCATCGGCACGGTGCGTGACGATGATCCGCAACTGACGGTGCGCGATGTCGCGAGCACTCGCCAGCCGTTGCGCGTGGTGGTCGATTCAAAGCTGCAACTCGCGCCGACGGCGCGCATTCTCGAGGGTGGCGGCGTATTGGTGATCAGCGCCGTCGAAGAGCGCGAAAAAATCGCCGCGCTGGCAGACTGCGGCGCCGAGGTGATCGTGCTGGCGAATGCCCAGGGCAAGACCGACCTCGCGCAAATCATGCACGAACTCGCACGTCGCGGTCTGAACGAAGTGCATGTCGAATCGGGCAGCAAGCTCAACGGCTCCATGCTGTCTGCGGGCATCGTTGACGAACTGCTGCTCTATTACGCCCCCAGTCTGCTTGGCGACGCCGCGCGCGGCATGTTCAACCTGCCCGAGTTCGCGACGCTGGCGCAAAAAATCCCGCTGCGTTTTCATGACGTGCGGCGCGTCGGCCAGGACTTGCGCATCCTGGCGAGGCTGTAGCCGCCAGGGCAGCAGGCTGTAAAAGCCCGCCTGGCGGGCCTTTCCAGCCTTTTGCCATCATTCCTTAACGGCCGTGGCGACGCTGTGGCGCATACACCACCGGCCGGGCGTTTCAGTCTCTCCGGTAGAATTCACCCCCATGAGAAGCAAACTGTTTGTCCCCGGCTCACGTCCGGAGTTGTTCGCCAAGGCCCTCGCCAGCGCCGCCGATGCGATTTCCATAGACCTTGAAGACGCCGTCGATCCTTCGCGCAAGACCGAGGCACGCGAGGCGATACGCAGCTTTCTTGCATCGCCCGAAGCGGCGGCCTCGAACAAGCTGCTGATCGTGCGTGTCAATGCGCTCACCACGCCCTGGTTCGACGAGGACGTGCGTGCCGTGGTCGCGCCGCGCCTCAACCTGCTCAACCTGCCCAAGCCCGAATCGGCCGACGACGTGCGCGCCGCCGTTGCCGCGCTGGCACGCGTTGAAAAAGAGCGCGGCATGGACGCGACGATCGGCATTCTTGCCAACATCGAATCGCCGCGCGGGCTGCGCAATGCCGCCGCCATCGCCAGCGCCGATGCGCGGGTGCTGGGCCTGCAACTGGGGTTTGGCGACCTGCTCGAGCCGCTGGCCATAGACCGCGATAACGCCGCCGCCATCCAGCAAGTGCAACTCGATGTGCGTCTTGCTGCGGGCGAGGCCGGCATCTGGGCCTACGACGCGGCCTGGGTTGCGGTTAACAACCCCGAAGGCTACCGGCGCGAAGCCGAGGCGGCGCGGCGCTTGGGCTACATCGGCAAGAGCTGCATTCACCCCAGCCAGATTGCGCTTGCCAACGACGTGTTCCGTCCCAGCGACGAGGACGTCGCCACTGCGGTGCGCGTGCTCGACGCCTGGCACAAGGCCGAGAAAGACGGCATCGGCGCCATCATGGTTGATGGCCGCATGATCGATGCGCCGTTCGCGCAGCGCGCCGCGGCCATCGTCGCGCTGGCGCGCCAGTTTGGCCTGCTGCCGGCGCAATGAAGCCGGCGCGGCGCGATTACACGGTAGAGATCAGGGACAGACCGCGAGTATGGAAGTCAGGAAACGCAGTCTGAGGTATCCCAGGTTACCCGATCACCAGAATGAATGCAGCCTGCCTCCGTCAGATGCCTTGCTCATAGACGAAGTTAATCTAGAGCGAACTGGCCCACTTGAGAATGGCGTCGGCATATTCTCCATATGTATCTGAGAAAAAATGAGGTGCTGGCGCGACAAAGCATTCCGAGCGATTCCCGGGTGAAGGACTTTCAATCACGACCACCGGAAATTTTCTGCCCGCGGCTCTGACGGTTTCGTAAGCCTGCGATCGCCTGCAATCGTCATGTTTGTGCGTGATAAACATGACCGGCACCTTCGCTTGTTCAGGTCTCCATCCAAACGGCAAAGGCCCAAGCTGCGGAGCTGAAAATACAATAAAGTCAAAAACGGGTTTGTCTTGAGTGGCCTGCATGCCGGCGGTAATTGCGCCGTTGCTATGGCCAATCAAGACAAGTTTGGCTTTTGGATTCACCCCTTTGATTCGTTGGCCCGCTTGTGCGAAAGCCTCGATATGCTCTTTATCCAGCCGCTGCGTACGACTGACGGTGCGCCCCTATTTCTCGGGAACGTCGATGACAGCCCACGCCGTTTGCTTGTCAAGGAAGGCTGTCGCAAAGAAATAGGCGGGATTGCTTGGCCCAGATGTAACCGGCAATCCAGCTTCATTCGCGCTGATATCCAACGCGCCATCACCACCAGGCGCAAAGACAGATACGAACCTCGGATTGTTCGTCGATTGACGCGAGCAGTACGTTGGTCTTGCCCGCAACCGTGTCCGCCTGTATTACCGTTTTTACTTTGGCCGACTCCATCAGCTTGAACAACGGGGGGCGATCCGTTTGACACAGGGCAGGCTGCGGAACCAATCCCAGCAGCCGGGGAAATATGAACTTATACATGGATCGAACCTCCGCAAGGTTGTTGCGCCGCCCAACGTCCCGGTGTGCGGCGGGTCAGTACCGTTACCAGCACCTGCGCGGGATTCGCGGCCCGTCCGCGCCACCTAAAGTTATGCCGCGATTGAAGAGGCGGTGAACTTCGCCGATACCTCACTGGAAGAGGCGGTGAACTTCGCCGATACCTCACGTCGTATGGAGTTCTTCTCTGATCACCCGGCGAAGCGTGGATTCAATCTGCTCGCCAGTCATTGCTTGGTGTAGCGCCTGATTGATGAGCGTCTGATAGCCGCGATCCCCGGCTTTGGCCTTGAAGAAAGCGACGATCGCACCATCCAGCATGATTGAAACGCGCTGCTTTCCCAAGCGTTCGTTGACTGCGGCGGAGAATTGTTCTCGGCTGACATCCTTCATGCCAACGCGCAGGCGTGGGGGCTTAGAGGTAGCGGGCAAGTGTTTCGATTTCATGGGGTTCCGCCTTTCGCATGGAGATGATGTGAATTTTGTCTCCGGTTTCCGTGTGGCAAATCGTCACGATGGCCGTATCGAGAAAGCCGGTGGAATTGAACCGCCGCTCGCCGTTCTAATCACGAGCATCTTCCACAGTGAACGTCGGCCCGTTGAAAACCTGCTCGGCGTTCGCAAAATCAAAGCCGTGCGTTTTCAGGTTGGCCGTGCGCTTAGCCGCCGTCCACGTGAATTTCATGGCCCCTACTATACATACGATAATATGTATTTCAAGTTACCGCCTGTGGTTTCGCGGCCCGATGGAGCGGCCCTAGGATGCGCGTGCCGCGAAACACCCATGCTCCGCCGACGCGTTCGGGGTCGCTTTCTGCTGCTTTGCCGAATGACCAGTCGATCACGGCTTGAATGTTTGCAATGAAGCGCCTTGATGAGAAAACAGGCGCACATCACCCGGAAACCCTTGCCAGTCGGGCGTTTCCGGGTGGTGGTCGCGCTTTTGCCATGCTGTCAGGCCGGTCACCGTGGCGGTCGTGCAGGACGCTGGAGCGCGTGCGCCGGTTAGAAGCGCCGCCCCGGCAGCTCTGCGCGCAGGGCGCGCACCTCATCCTCCAGCACCCGGATGCGCGCCAGCAGGCGCAGCGCCAGCGACAAGGCGTTGGTGTCGAGTTCGAAATCGCGGCGCAGGCGTTGTGCCGCCTGGATGCTGATAACGCATTCGGCGCTGAACACCCAGTGCAGGCCGCTGCGGCTCGCAGGCACCAGCGCGCCGTAGTCGATCAGTTCATGCAGCTCGCTCTCGGTCAGGCCGGACAATTGCACCAGTTCGGCCAGCGTGACCTCGCAGCGCGCGTCCATCCAGACGGCCGCTTCCAGTGGGGTGCTCATGCTGCGGCTCCTGTCAGGTGGCTGCGCGGCGCAAAGGCCGAATCGGCGGCGAGTTGCCGGTATAAGGCCTGTTCCTGCTCGCTCGCCTTGGCCGGCACCGCAATCTGCACCATGGCATACAAGTCGCCTTCGCCCTCGTGCGGCTTGGGCAGGCCGCGTTTGGCGAGGCGCAGTTTTTGCCCGGCCTGGGTGCCGGGCGGAATTTTCATCTGCACCGCGCCGCCCGGCGTCGGCACCTCGACCGAGGCGCCGAGCACCGCTTCCCACGGCGTGAGCGGCAGGTCAAGATAAAGGTCGTGGCCGCTGGCGCGATAAAGGGCGTGCGGTTTGAGCGCGATGTTCAGGTAAAGGTCGCCGTCAGGGCCGCCGTTGAAGCCCCTGCCACCCTTGCCGCGCAGGCGCAGGCGCTGGCCGTCGGTGGCGCCCTTGGGGATGCGCGCCTTGATGTTGCGCGGCACGCGGCGCACATAACCCTCGGCGTCGAACTCGGGCATGTTGAGCGCCAGTTCCATCACCATGCCGTGGTAAGAGTCCTCGATGCTGACGTCGGCGCGCACGTCGTAGTCTTCGCCCGGAATCGGTATCGGTCCGTGGCGCTGTCCGCCGCCCTGATGACCGGCAGGACCGGCAGGGCCGGCGCCGCGCGGCCTGCCGCCGCCAAAGTGCGCGAACAAGTCGGACAAGTCAACGCCGTCAAATTCACTCTGGCCGCCCGGGCCGCCCGGGCTGCCCCAGTCCGGCGGCGGACGGAAATCCTCGCCCGGCGCGTGGCGGCCAAGCTGGTCGTAGGCGGCGCGCTTTTCGGCGTCCTTGAGCGTGGCGTAGGCCTCGCCGATTTCCTTGAATTTGGCTTCGCCGTCGGCGTCCTTGGAGACGTCCGGGTGATATTTGTGGGCGAGCTTGCGATAGGCCTTTTTGATCGCATCGAGCTTGGCATCGCGCGCCACGCCCAGTATCGCGTAATAGTCCTTGTATTTCATGCGCAGGCCTCGGGCTCGGGTGGCAGTGGTGTCAGGTACGACACACATTGGGGCGGGCAGGGGCTTTTACCAGCCCCTGCGGGCGCGATGTTCCGGGCGGAGGTGCGGGGCTGAGGCGCCGGGCTGAGGCGCCGGGCTAAGGTGCCGGGCTAAGGTGCCGGGCTAAGGTGACGGCCTCAGGCGCTGAGTCCTTGCGCCTGGGCCTGCGCCCAGGCGCCGGCGGCGGCCTGCATCTGGTTGAGCCGGGCGAGGCTGAGACGCATCTCGACGCACAACGCCATGACGAGCGGTTCGTTGCCGCGTTCTGCCGCCTCGGCCAGTTGCAGCGGCAGCGCGCAGGGGCCGCTTTTCGTGCTGATCGCCGCGCCCACTTCTGGCGGCAGCGCCAGTTGCGTCAGCAGCGCCGGCATGGGTACGCGCAGCATCAGGTCAAGCAGCGACAACAGCCCCGTCAGGAACAGCGATTGCCGCGCTTCGGGCGTGGCGCCGGGCCCGGCCAGCAATTCCATCAGCCGGCCGCGGGCGAGCGCGTGCTCGAGCAGCACTTGTTGCGCCGGCCTCGCCGGTCCGCAAACGCACAGCAACAGCACCAGCCAGCGATACAGCGGCTCGCGGCCGAAAATAAGCGTGGCATCGCGAATCGAGGTGATGTGGCGCGATGCGCCAACCGCCGCCGAGTTCGCGACGCGCAGCAGGCGGTACGAAATCATCGGGTCAAGGCGGATTTGCTCGGCGATCTCGGCCAGTTCCGCGCCGCAGCGCAGGCGCGCGAGCAGGTCGCAGACGCGCAGCGCGCCGGGGTCGGCACGGTTCTGGCTCCATTCGCCGCGGCGCCGGATGAAGGGGCCGTGAAACCACGCAAAGTGCATGCGGCCGCAGGCGTCGAACTCTTCCTGCGTTTCGATGCCGCGCACGCCAAGCTTCATGCCGGGGTGTTGCCGCGCGAACTGGCGTGAAATGTGCAGCAGGTCGGGTGGCAGGAACGCGTCGACACTGAAAAACGCGCCACTGACAACCGCGGCGAGGGCCGGGTTGTCCAGTGCCGCCTGGCCCGCGGCAAGCGCCGTCGGTACGCCCGCCTTGCGCAGCGCGGCGATGCGGGCGATGTGCAGTTCGTTGAGTCCGTCGGCCGCACGCAGCAACGGAAAAATGCCGCTGCCGGCCAGCGCGTCCACGGCCGGGTCGAACAGGAGTTTGTGTCCCATCGTGACAAAGGCAAGGCGTGCGCCGACCAGCGCGCGTGCGTCGGCGCCGGTGGCGTGGTGCAGCAGCGCGCGGTCGCGCTCGAGTGCGTGCGCGGCATCCGTGGCTTCGCCTGTCTGCGCAAATTCATAGCCGACCACCGCCATGTCGCGATTGAGCATCGCCTCGCGTGTCACGACAAAGCGCTCGTCTGCGCCCCCGTTGCCGGTACTGGCAAACACCGGTGCCGGGTCCACCGGCGCCGCGGTCACGCCGAAGCTGCGCACGGCGAGGGGCGTCGCGCTGCGAACCGCTGGCTCACCGCAAACACGGCGCCATAACTGTGACAGCAGGCGCATCGGTGACGGCGTCTTGAGGGCTTGGCGCAATGCCATGGTTGGCTATCCTGGCGGGGAGACGGGGTGTCCCTTGTATATCGGCAGGCTGGGTGCAAAGCTGAAATGCCGCCGCCGCGGCACCAGGTGTTTGCGGGGGGTATGCCCGGAAACTCTCGCCAGGCGGGCTTTTCCGGGTGACGGCTTATGAAAATCCGCTTAGCGCAGCAGCGCCGCCAGCCGCGCTTTTACCGCCGGCCACTCGGCGGCGATGATGGAGAACCATGCCGTGTCGCGGATGCGTCCGGAGGCGCAGACGATGTGTTTGCGGAAAATGCCCTCCTCGGTGGCGCCGATGCGCGCGATGGCGGCGCGCGAGGTCTGGTTGAGGGCATCGGTCTTGAGTTCGACGCGGTTGGCCAGCAGCACCTCGAAGGCATGCGTCAGCAGCAACAGCTTGGCCTCGGTGTTGGCGCCGCTGCGCTGGCTTGCTCTGGTGAGCCAGGTCGAGCCGATTTCCAGCCGCCGGTGCGCGCGTTCGATGTTCATGTAGCGGGTGCAGCCTATGACTTCGCCCGTACCTTGCAGCACGAGGGCAAAGGGCAGCGAGACGCCGCGCGCCTGTTCGGCCAGCGCGGTCTGCACGTAGGCCTGCATTTGCGCGGCGTCGCTCACCGGCACCGGGATCCAGCGCCACAGTTCGGGGTCGAGACCGACGCGCGCCAGCGCCGGCGCATGGTCGGCGCCGAGCGGTTCGAGTCGCACCACCCGGCCTTTGAGGGTGATGGGTTCAATGTTCATCTGGCTTGTCAAAGCGGCACTCATGCTGTCATTGATGGCGTCGTTGGCGCGAGGGGCTTGTTGCCATGGCAATAACTATAACCGCAGTCCGACCCGCGGCGGTGCTTGATATACTGCGGCACGACTGATTATTCCGAGAGGCTGCCATGTCTGTTCATCCGATTTCTTCGCCGCGCGCCGTCGATCCCGTGACCCAGGCCAGGGTGCAACTCGCCGCAGCCCACCGCCTGGCGGTGCTCGACGAACTCGACGAGGGCATAGACAACCACTTCACCGTCACCGTGCCGGGTCGGGAGTGCGAGTACCTGATCCTGCCCTTTGGCAAACACTGGTCGGAGGCGCGCGCGAGCGACATGATCGTGTTCGAGGAGTCGGGCAAAACCCTCGAGGGCGAGGGCGTGGTGGAACTCTCGGCGCAGTGCATACACGCGCCCATCCACCGCATCACCGGGGCGCGTGTGGTCCTGCACACCCACCAGACCTGGGCGCTGGCGCTCAACATGCTCGAGGACAACCGCATGCTGCCGGCGACCCAGACCGCAGCTTTTTTCTACGGCATGATCGCCTATGACGACACCTACCAGGGTACGGCCGACTATTTGTCCGAGGGCGAGCGCCTTGCCGCACTGATGGGCGAAAAATCCATTGTGTTCATGAAAAACCACGGCGTGCTGGTGGTCGGTGACACCATCGCCCAGGCCTACCGCCGCCTGTACAAGCTCGAGCGTATCTGCCGCACCCAGGTGCTTGCCATGGGCACCGGCCGGCCGCTGTCGCTGCTCTCCGAGGACATTGTTGCGCAGGTGCAGACGCCATCGGCCGACGACCGCCACTCCAGGGCCGATCGCGACCGCCTCTACTTCGAGGCGATGATGCGCGTCGTCGATCGTGAACTGCCCGGCTACGCCGATTAAGCGGTGGCGGTCGGCAATCACAGCATCACACCCGGGGTCGCGCCGACGATCTCGGCCTTGCAGGCGTTTGCGCTGCAGCCGCAGGTGATGGCCGCCTTGCTGCGGGCGCAGGCGCCGGAAAACCCTCTGGCACCTGGTGCCACCCGGGGTGTGGCACCAATCCAACGCGCCCGGACCCGATGACTGCACCGTGGTGGCGTTTCATTCGGCGCGTGATGTGCGCGACGACTACCGCTGAGGAATCACATGCGAAACACTGGTAATACCCTCGCCGCGCTGTGGCTTGCAACGGCGGCGTTGCTGTCCGGCGTCCCGCTGCAAGCGGCGGGGCAGGCCAATGACGACAGCAAAGGCGTCATCGCCGGTCCCTATGTGCCCACGCCCTGGCCCATCGTCGATGAGTTCCTCAAAATGGCCGACATCGGCAAGGACGACATGGTGTACGACCTCGGCTCGGGCGACGGGCGTCTGGTCATCACCGCGGCCAAACGCTACGGCGCGCGCGGCGTCGGTATCGAAATCCAGCCGCAACTGGTGGAGCTTGCCAACAAGCAGGCAAAGGAGGCGGGCGTCGCCGACCGCGTGTCGTTTCGCGCCGCAGACCTGTTCAAGGCCGATTACCGCGACGCCAGCGTCATCACGCTCTATCTGCTGCCGCGCTTTGTGCCGCTTCTGGTGCCCAAGTTCCGCGCTGAACTCAAACCGGGCACGCGCATCGTGTCGCACGACTATGCCCTTACACCGTGGCCGCCGGACAAGGTGCTGACCTTCGATGTGCCCGAAAAAGAAATGATCAGCGGCACCACGCGCACGGTGCTCTATTACTACGTTGTGCCGGCGCGCCTTGGCGGACGCTGGGACATCAGTCTGCCCAAGTCACTCATCGCCGCGCCCTTTTCCATCAGCGTCACGCAGGATGCCGAGGTGCTGACCGGCATGGCGCAGATCGGCACCGAAATGCATCCGCTGCGCGACTTTGTCGTAAACGGCGCGACGGTGCGTTTCAGCCTGCTCGCGCAGGGCCGTCTGATGCATTTCAACGGCAAGGCCGGTGAGCGCGACATCAGCGGCACGATGGAATTGCAAAGCGGCGGCCGCGAGATATGGTCGGCACGGCGCAGCGCGCCCTGAGCGTGCGGCGCCCCTTTTTGAAGCCGCTGCCATTGCTGTGGCCGGGTTGTATGGAGCCGGTAAAACTGCCAGGCGCGGCCGGCGACAAAGGCCGCGAGCAGCACCAGCCGCACCGGCACCAGTTCGGGCGCCAGCGGCCCCGGTGCACACGGCCGGTCCGGGGGCCGGCGTGTCAGGCCCTCGGTGCCGGCAAAAAACAGCAGCAGAAAAAAACCCGTCGAAAAGCCCGGCGTCTGCAAATACGGTGCGGCGCGGTTATCGCGCCGGGGCTGGCAACGGCACGCGCGGGCTGCGGCCGCGCGGCCATGCCCGTATGATGCGCGCAGCGGCAGCCGCGTCCGGCTCGATTGCGTGCATGCTGCGGCCTGCGTTGCTTTGCGTGGCGGGAAACGTCGTTAATCACAAGGGGAATCCGCATCAAGCCTTTGCATCTGCTGCTCTCCGGTATGGTCGCGATTGCCGCGGCGCTGTCCGGGCCGGCCAGCGCGCAAACTTCGGTGCGCGTACGCGGCGACATCACTGCGATCAACGGCAATGTGTTATCGGTGAAGACGCGCGAGGGGCAGGACCTGAAGGTGGAACTGGCCGAAAAAACCAGTTTCGCCCACATGAAGGCGCTGAAACTCGAGGACGTGAAGCCGGGCACGCCGCTTGGAACCAGCGCGGTCAAGGGCCCGGACGGCAGGCTCATCGCGCGCGAACTGCACCTTTTTGCCGCCGATCGCGGCGTGCCCAACGAAGGTCACCGACCGTGGGACCTCGAGCCGGGGGCGACCATGACCAACGCCACCGTCTCGGCGGTCGCCGAGGCCAGCGGCGGGCGCGAGATCACGCTCACTTACAAGGACGGCGCACAACGCGTCATCGTCCCCGCGGGTATTCCGGTGGTGCGTGCAGTCGAGGGCGACCGCTCGCTGCTGGCGGTGGGCATTTACGTTGTCGTTGTCGTTGCCGCGACCGTGAGTCCGGACAACAGGATTACCGCGACGCGTATCCAGGTGACGCGCGACGGCGTGCGCCCGCCGACCTGAATCTGGTCCGGCTGTACGGCCATGGTGTGCGTATCGCGCACCGAATTGGTTGGTACTACCACTGTCCTGGTGCATGCGTGGCTCTGCTGAATGCATTTGTGTATTATGGTTTTCAGCCGGTTTGACCCGATTCCCGAACTAAATTCTGGAGGTCACAGCATGTTCCGAAAGATTCTTCTCGCCGCGGGTGCGGTTTTCGTGGTGTTGTCGTCCGGGCTGGCCCCGGCGCAGGCGCAGTCCTGGCCGAGCAAGCCGATCAAGATGATCGTCGGCTATCCGCCGGGCGGTGGCGCCGATGTCATCGCGCGCATTCTCGCCGAACGCCTGACGCGCAGCCTGGGGCAGCAGGTGGTGGTGGAGAACCGCGCCGGCGCCAGCGGCACCATAGGTACGACTGCGGTAGTGCGCGCCGACCCCGACGGCTACACCGTGCTGTTGGCGACCATTTCCGACCTGTCGATCGCGCCGGCGATGACGAAGCTGCCCTTTGACGTCGAGAAGGACTTGCATCCCGTTACCCAGGTGGCGCGCGGGCCTTACCTGCTGGTCGCCAATCCGAATTTTCCGCCCAATACCCTGCCCGAACTGGTGGCCTACGTGAAGGCCAACCCGGGCAAGGTAAGCTACTCGTCCTTTGGTGAAAAGACACTGCCCCACTTGTTCGGCGAAATGTTCAAGGCTGCGGCCGGCATCGACAGCCTGCATGTGCCGTACAAGGGCAGCGGTCCGTCCATCGCCGACCTCGTCGGCGGCCAGATCCAGTACAGCTTTGACAATCCGGCGGTGACGCTGGCCCTCGTGAAGGGCGGTAAGCTCAAGGCCCTAGCCGTGACTTCGACGACGCGCCTGCCCGGTGCAGACAGCATTCCGACGGTGGTCGAGGGCGGACAACCTGAACTGGTCGGCGGCACCTGGTATGGATTGATGGCGCCGGCGAAGACGCCGCGGCCCATCATCGACAGGCTGAACGCCGAGATGGTGGCGATACTGAAATCGCCGGAGATGGTGAAGCTGCTCGAGGACCGTTACTTCCAGCCGGTCGGCAATTCACCGGAGGAATTCGGCCGCTACATCTCGCGCGAGATCGCGCAGTGGCGTGTACTCGGTGCAAAAATCGGCCTCAAGCCTGAATAAGCTTCGGCGCCGGCGCCGTGCCGCGGCGCAGTAAGATGCGGCTTGCGGCCTTCCTCAACAGCGCGACCCCGTCGGGGTCGCGCCTGACGACAAGACACCATGACTCTCGCGCTTGAAAAACTGATGAACCCGCGCTCCATCGCCATCGTCGGCGCATCGGAGCGGCCCGAGGCGATCGGCACCCGCGTGCTCAACAATCTGCGCCTGATGCAGTACCCGGGCAGCATTTACCTCGTCAATCCGCGCTATCCGTCGCTTAATGGCGAGACCTGCTACGCGTCACTGGCCGCGTTGCCCGAGGTGGTCGACGCCGCATTCATCGCCGTGCCGGCGAGCGGCGGCCCGGAGCTGGTCGAAGATGCCGGCAAGGCCGGAATAAAGGCGGTATTCATCAACGCCAACGGCTATGCCGATGGCGACGCCGATGGGGTGAGCTTGCAGCGGCGCATCGAGGCGATCGCCACGCAATACGGCATTGTCATCGCCGGGCCGAACAATCTCGGCCTGATCAACGTCCACGACAAGAAGGCGATGTGGACGCCGCGCTACATGAAACGCGTCAATCCGGGGCCGATTGCGGTGATTTCGCAAAGCGGCTCGATTGCTGTCTCTTATACACATCTCCGAGCCCACGAGACTAAGGCGAATCTCGTATGCCGTCTTCTGCTTGAAAA
>ENA-ORBV01004113-ORBV01004113.1-microbial-mat-metagenome-genome-assembly--contig:-NODE-4113-length-28334-cov-12.294617_pt1 | contig 28334 bp, 25 predicted proteins | sample MGYA00237777_ERZ505514 | MGnify/ENA primary metagenome ERZ505514 (study PRJEB26160, sample SAMN06269048) | microbial mat metagenome | isolation source: Oligotrophic lake microbial mat | place...
ATACGGCGACCACCGAGATCTACACCTCTCTATTCGTCGGCAGCGTCAGATGTGTATAAGAGACAGTTCCCACGCTCTACTCAAACCCATTCCGAAACACCTCACTCAAATCCAACTCGTCTGCGCCAATATCAAACGGGGTACTGCGCAGATCGCGGTCGATGTCGTCGCTGACTTGGGCGAGGCTGGTGCCGCGGTCGATGACGGCGCTGATCGCCAGCAATCGGCCATCGGCGGTCAAGGTGACCGGCCTCTCGATGCTGGCCGCGTCGGCACCGGTTTGCAGGCGCCACGCGGCGAGATTGCCGCCGACCTCAATGGCACTGCCCGGGCGTCCATCAAAAAAGCTGCAGGCATCGCCATCGTCGAGCCCCTAGAAGTTGGTTCCGGGCGAGCCACTCAAGCCGGAAAGTCCACCCAACTCGTTTGCCCAGCGAATGCCGATGTCGGCCGCGGCGGTCGTCTTGACCAGGTTGTTCACGATGCGCGGATTGACGCTGCCCGGGCGGCCGGGGATGGGGTCGAAATCCTGCAGAGTGACGCCAATGTAGGTCGCCGCCTGGCCGATGTTGGCGGTGCGCAGCAAGGTGTTGTTGGCGATGATGGCGTCGCGCGAGGCATACAGGCTGATGCCGGCGCGGCCGCTGTCGCGGATCAGACTGTTGCGGACGATGCCGCGGATCGCTTCAAAGTAGCCGGGATTTTCGGTCAGATCGAAGAACTCGGGGCTGATGTCAAAACCGACCAAAATGCCGCCTTCGCCTACACGTTCAATGACGTTGCGCTGGACCACGGCATCGGTGGCACCGCCTTTGAAATACACGCCATTGGTGGCGCTGTCGCGGATGTAGTTGTCTGCAACCGTCATCCGCGCAACGCTTGGCCGGACACGCACATTCTGCTGCGTGCGGATGGCCAATCCGGAGTTGATGGCGCTGTGCGCAGGCGATAAGCGGATGGACTTCCTGTTCGGCCTGGCCGGCAACGCCGCGCTCACGCCCAAGGCCGCGCCGCTGATGAGTCGCGCCCGCGCACTACACGCGCAGCGCTGCGTGAATGCGCGCCGCGTCAACCAGGCCGAGCCGAACGCAACGCGGTTGTAAGACGATATCGACTATCAGGCCGGCTCTTGGTCGCGCACTTGGCGCGTGGTGCTCAAGGCCGAAGTCATGACCCTGAGCGACAACCCGCGCTTTGTCGTGACCTCGCTGACCGACCCTGCCGTTGAACTGCTGTATCGCGATCTGTGCTGCGCGCGCGGCCAGGGCGAGAACTTCATCAAAGCGATCAAGAACGACCTCGGCAGTGATCGCACCTCCGACCACGGCTTCCTCGCCAACCACCTGCGTCTGTTCTACGCCTGCGCGGCCTACAGCCTGATCCACAGCCTGCGCGAGCACACCCTATGCGGTACCGAACTGGCCAAAGCGCAGCCGATGAGCATCATCCTCAAGTTGTTCAAGCTGGCCGTGCGGGTGGTGCAGTACAGGGATCGGATCAAGCTGCATCTACCCAACGCCAGCCCGATGAAAGGCCTGCTGCAGCGGGTCACCGAACTGCGCTTCCACGCCCGCCCGCCCGCGCCCGTCTGAGCCACGCCTCACCCCGTCGGAGCCTGCGCCGATGCCATTCGGAGACTGCGTCGTGCGCCAGGCGTGGAAAAACGCCTTGCAGCGCATGATCACGCCGGAGAAAACAGCGAAAACCAGCTGATCAACGCGTATTGGCGCAGCCAAGGATCTCGAAACGCGGCGTGACCGACGGTCCATGCGCCGACGCAGGCAACCCATCGGTGGTGAAAGAGGGTTTATGAAACATGCGGGCTAGCAACACGAGTAGCGAAAGGGCCCGGATACAACGAAGCGTAATTCGGGTTGGATGCGTCGCGCACTTCCCGGATTCCGCTTCACTGCATCCGGGCTACGTTTGCTGCTGTTACGGTTGTGGGAGCGCCGGAAGGCGTGATGTGTTTTTGCCGGCGAGTCAAATCGCGCCTTGCGGTAAACCAGCACGCAAAGCCTCGTCGGTCACCACTCGACCGCGCAGCGAATTGCTCATCGCTTCGGTGATTACGACATCGGCAAACTGACCCACCAAGCGGGTATGGCCGGGGAAATTGACGTAGCGCATGTTCTCGGTGCGGCCGGTCAATTCACTCGTGCTTTTCTTCGATATGCCCTCGACCAGCACGTTTTGCACGCTACCAATCATTGCTTTTGAAATTGCCTTGGCGTGGGCTTCGATGGCAGCTTGCAAGCGTGCCAGCCGCGCCTTTTTTTCTTGCAGCGGAGTCGGGTCGGGAAGGTTGGCCGCCGGCGTGCCGGGACGTGACGAATACACAAAGCTGAAACTCTGATCGAAACCGATGTCTTCGATCAGTTTCATGGTCTTCTCGAAATCCGCATCGGTTTCGCCAGGAAAGCCGACGATGAAATCCGAGCTGATGCAGATGCCCGGACGCGCTTCACGCAGGCGGCGGATCTTCGACTTGTACTCGAGTGCCGTGTGGCCGCGCTTCATCGCAGAAAGAATGCGATCCGAGCCCGCCTGCACCGGCAGATGCAAGTACGCCGCGAGTTTGGGCACATCGCGGTGAGCTTCAAGCAGGCTGTCGGTGAACTCGACCGGATGCGAGGTCGTGTAGCGAATGCGCCCTATGCCTTCGATCTGCGCAATGGCGCGAATCAATAGCGCCAGATCGGCATCGAACCCATCGGCCGTCGCGCCGCGAAACGCGTTGACGTTTTGGCCAAGCAGGTTGACCTCACGCACGCCTTGGGCAGCGAGTTTGGCGACTTCCAGCAGCACGTCATCGAACGGCCGGCTCACTTCCTCACCACGCGTGTAGGGCACCACGCAGAACGAGCAATACTTCGAGCAGCCTTCCATCACTGAGACAAACGCAGTCGGGCCTTCCGCGCGCGGTTCCGGCAGGCGATCAAACTTCTCTATCTCGGGAAAGCTGATATCGACCTGCGCCTGACCGGTGGCCCGGCGCGCTTCGATCATCGCTGGCAAGCGATGCAGGGTTTGCGGTCCAAACACCAGATCAACGTAGGGCGCGCGCTTCAGAATCGCCGCGCCTTCTTGGCTGGCGACACAGCCGCCAACGCCAATAATCACATCGGCATTCTTCTGCTTGAGCGGACGCCAGCGGCCTAGCTGCGAGAAGACTTTTTCCTGTGCCTTCTCGCGAATCGAGCAGGTGTTGACAAGGATGACGTCGGCCTCTGTTTCGTCACTGGTCAACTCCAGCCCATGTTCGGCGGCGAGCACGTCGGCCATCTTGTCCGAGTCGTACTCGTTCATTTGGCAGCCGTGGGTTTTGATGAAGAGCTTGCCGGCGGCCGGTTTTGCGGCGGCTGGATTTTCGACGGTTAAGTCAAGCTGCTTCCCGGTCATGGTGATTATTCCGGTCGGGATGGGCGCATAGTTTAACTGTACGGTGCCGAACCAATGGCACAATCCGTAACGCTTGTGCGTGCGGTTAACGGAACTTCCTTTGCAAACTGAGCCTCATACTGCGCTGTGATCACTCGTCTGCTAGCGCTATTCACCCTGCTGCTGGCCGCCCAAGCGAGTGCTGCGGCGACCAGTGTTTTGTATCGTTGCACGGGCAAGCAGGGCGAGATTGCCTACACCAGTTCGCGCGCCGGCTACAGCCAGTGCACAGCGGTGCGGACGTTTATCGACACCTCCGCTGCTGCGAGCAAACCTGCCGGGCCAGCAAGTTCTGCGGGAAAGCCCAGCTCAACGGTGACGGCGGGCAAGCCAGCCGCGCCGACCAAGCCAGCCGCTCCGGCCAAGCAAGTCGAATTCCGCACTGCCGCAGGTGATGGCAAGCCCGAGGCAGTCGCCGACCCCTCCGGCAAAGCCAAGGTCACCCGCGGAGCGGTATATCGCTTCGTCAAGAACGGCGTCACCCACTACACCAATCGGCGTCCGGCCGGCGGTGCCGAGGTCGTGTTTACCTACACCGAGACTTGCTTCGCGTGCAGCGCACGACCCGGCTACGATTTCAGCTCAGTCGCGCTCAACACCACCGCCTACGTCGATGAAATTCGCCAAGCCGCAGAATCCGCCGGCGTCGATGAGGCGCTGATTCGCGCCATCATTCATGCCGAGTCCGCCTTCAATCCCAACGCGCTATCCAACAAAGGCGCGCAAGGCCTGATGCAGTTGATCCCAGCGACGGCGGATCGCTTCAACGTATCCGAGCCGTTTACGCCTGCTGAGAACATCCGCGGCGGCACCACCTATCTCGCCTGGTTGCTTAAGCGTTTTGATGGCGACACCCGCCTGGCCTCGGCCGGCTACAACGCTGGCGAAGGCGCGGTTGATCGATTCAGCGGCGTGCCGCCGTACAACGAAACCCAGCGCTACGTTGAGCGGGTGGCGACCTTGCACGAACGTTACAAGGGTGCGTTGGCGAGCGCGTCTGGCAGCGCTGCTTCCGCCGGAGCCGGGGGCGCAGGGGGACAGCGTTAGCTTCAATCGAACGCTAACTGCAATCCAGCGCAAGCGTAGTGCTGCGTTCTTGATGGAACGTATGTGATCAGCGGTATTGCATGTTGATTGGCACACGACACGAGGCGACTTTGCGACCCCTTACGCGCGGAACCGGCGCCAAAGCCAAAGCCAAAGCCAAAGCCAAAGCTGTCACTGCCCTGCGGGCAGCGAGTTACTTTCTCTTGCTTGTCCAAGAGAAAGTAACCAAAGAGAAAGTAACCAAAGAGTAAGGACACCGCGGGCGCGCACCGCGCGGATGAAGCTCGCGCGGTGCCCTTTGCTGCTCGCCGTTCTCGGGCCGGCGCGACTGAAGCTTAGCGAAGGCGTAGCCGCGAAGCGGCCGAGCGCGCACATCCATGTGCTCGAACATTCGCGCCTTTCCCCCGAGCCCGGCTCCGCTGCTCGGTGCGAGCCCAATGGGGACCCAAGAGCGAAGATCATGAGCTAGCGCAACAGCAGCTCCGCAAGATCTTGAGTCGCGTTGCTTAAGTTCCAAAAAGAATGCAACGCCACAATAGCTTCAATCCAGAGCGAGTGATCGAGCGTTCTTTGCGACCGCGCCAGCTTCGCTGTGCGATGAATACGAATGCATCGCACGCTTGCAGAGCACGTGAATACGAATGCATGTCCCGCCTGTCTCGCGAATGCGGGTCAGCTGAGCCGTATAGTCCCCAGCACTTGACAACGCTCAAGCGAATCTGACTCCAGGTAGCCACACCACGGCTGCCAGCAAGGTCAGTTGGACGTGTCTACACCCCTGGGAGGGGAGCTCAATGCGGATTTTTCTGCTGCTTCGGCAGGCTTTAGTGTGCGCAATGTTTGCGATGGGACTGCTTGGTTTGAGTGCGCCGGTCACCGCAGCGATCGACGCGCTGCAATTGGGTGCGCGCTACGACGCCGGCCAGACCAACATCACTTTCAACGTCTACTCATCGCGTGCCACCCGCATCGAGGTATGGCTGTACAAGACGCCCTCGGGTGCGCAGGAGTTGGTGCGCTATGTATTGACCAGGAACGCAAGCACCAATGTCTGGAGCAAGACGACGCTGGTGTCGACCTTGAAAAACACCTACGGGATCACCGGCACGGTGTATTACGGCTATCGCGCGTGGGGACCGAACTGGCCCTACGCGAGCACTTGGAGCAAGGGCAGTGGAGTCGGCTTCATTACCGATATCGACGCCAATGGCAATCGTTTCAATCCGAACAAACTGCTGCTTGATCCCTATGCCCGCGAGATCAGCCAAGACCCGAATACCGCAACCTGCAGCGACGGCACGATCTACGCCAGCGGTGCCACCCATCGGAACAAGAACAGCGGCACATGCGCCCCGAAAGGAGTTGTGCTGGTGCCGAGCACCACGTCTGTTGGAAGCAAACCGACCCGCGCCTTGAAAGACGATGTCGTCTACGAAGTGCATGTGCGCGGGCTGACCATGAATGACACCAGCATCGTTGCGTCCAAGCGCGGCACCTATGCGGGCGCGGCCTTGAAGGCGGCGTATCTCGCCAGTCTCGGCGTGACCGCCGTCGAGTTCTTGCCCGTGCAGGAAACCCAGAACGACAGCAACGATGTCAATCCGACTTCGAGCGATGGCGACAATTACTGGGGCTACATGACGCTCAACTATTTCGCCCCAGATCGGCGTTACTCGTCTGACAAAACCGCCGGTGGGCCGACTCGCGAGTGGAAGGCAATGGTGAAAGCGTTTCACGACGTCGGGATCAAGGTGTTCATCGACGTCGTTTACAACCACACCGGCGAAGGCGGCGCGTGGGGTGGCAGCGATGGCCTCACTGTTTACAACCTGCAATCGTTTCGTGGTCTCGACAATCCGACTTATTACTCGCTGACCAGCGACCTGCAATATTCCTGGGACAACACCGGCGTCGGCGGCAACTACAACACCCGCAACATCACCGCGCAGAATCTCATCATCGACTCACTGGCCTACTGGCGCGACGCGCTGGGCGTGGATGGGTTCCGATTCGATTTGGCCTCGGTGCTGGGCAACAGTTGCCAGCACGGCTGTTTCAACTACGACAAATTTGACGGCGGCAACGCGATCAATCGCATCGTTAACGAACTGCCACCGCGGCCGGCACTGGGTGGCACCGGCGTGGATTTGATTGCCGAGCCGTGGGCGATTGGCGGCAATTCGTATCAAGTGGGCAACTTCCCCAGCGGCTGGGTCGAGTGGAATGGCAAGTTCCGCGATGATGTGCGCACGAAGCAGAATCAACTTGGGGTGGCGACGCTGACCACCGGCGTACTGGCTTCGCGCTTTTCCGGCTCGTCGGACTTGTACGGCGATGACGGTCGCAAGCCTTGGCATTCGGTCAACTTCATGGTTGCCCACGATGGCTTCACCTTGCTCGATCTGTATTCCTACAACAGCAAGCAGAACAATCAGCCATGGCCGTATGGGCCGTCCGACGGTGGTGAGAACCACAACATCAGTTGGGACCAAGGCGGCGCATTCGCTCAGCAACGCAAGGCGGCACGCACCGGGATGGCATTGACCTTGCTGAGCGCTGGCGTGCCAATGTTCACTGGCGGTGATGAAGTGTTACGCACCCAATTCGGCAACAACAACACCTACAACCTCGACTCTGCCGCCAATTGGCTGAGCTGGACGTTTGACGCCGACGACAACAATCACAAGACCGCCGTCACCCGCATGATCGCGTTCCGCAAAGCACACCCGGCGCTACGCCCAGCCAACTTTTACGCAAGCGTCGACACTAACGGCAACGTGATGGAGCAGCTGCGCTGGTTCAAACCTGACGGCGCGCAGGCCGATGCCGCCTATTTCAATAGTGCTTCAAACCATGCGCTTGCGTGGCGCATCGACGGCAGCGAGCTGGGTGACCCGAGCAGCGCGATCTACATCGCCTACAACGGCTGGTCCGGCAACGTGAACTTCTCGCTGCCGTGGCCGGGCGCAGGCAAGCAGTGGTATCGCGTGACCGACACCGCCAGCTGGAATGACGGCCCCAACATGGTGGCAGCCCCGGGCGCAGAGGCTTTTCTGGGCGGCGAGGGAACCAACTACGGGCTGGAAGGGCGATCAGTGTTGTTGTTGATCGCCAAGTAAGCGCGCATCTGCAGAACCTGCCCGCCGCCGCGACCTTCGGCAAAATGTGGATTAGAGGAGCCCCAAGGCGTGAACCGAGGGGAAGGTGATGCGATGGCGCTGGGCATTCGCAGGTTTTATTTTGTTGGCGAGCGCGGCGATCGCCGCCAGTCCGCAATTGCGCAACGTGGCGTTGGAGTAACTTCGCCGGATCGCTGAGCCCTTGTTTCAAAGTGGCGCCTCGACCGACCCGCGCTTTGATACGTTTTATGCAGGCATGGTGGAGCAGCTGCCGGCGCAGGCCCGCGCAGAACGCGCGCTGGAACTGGCGATCAATCGGTTCGCCGGCGCACCCGAGTATGTGATCCAGCAAGCCGATTCATGGCGCGGGCAAATCAAGCCCACCGACAAGCTCGGCGCACTCATCGACACCGCCATCAACGCACCCTTGATCGAGGTGCGCATGGCCGGTTTTGAGCTGTATCTGGCGCAGTTCAACCTGGAAAAGTCCGCAGCCGAAGTCGAGCGCTTGCTGGGGCGCATGCGAGAGGATCCCGAGCATGCCGGGCCATGGGCGTTGCGGAGTCTTGGGGTGATGGCTGCGCGCGGCGTCGAGCGCGAGCGTATCTACGGTGAGCTGTTGCAATCGACTGTCGACGCAGACGAGAACAGCCGACGCTGGGCAGTCGATGCGCTGGCAAAATTGGGCGGTAGCGAAATCGTCAAGCCGCTGCTGTCGATTGCGGTCAACGATGTCTCGGCCGTAGTCCGTGAGCGCGCGTTCTGCGGCTTGGCGCAATCAGGCACTTTGCTGATCGGCGAACGCTATCTCGCGTTGCCCGGTTTGCTCAGGATTGCCGAGGATCCGAATTCGACAACGCAAACACTGAGTTGGACCTTCCAAGCCATGCGCGAGATTTCAGGCATTTGCGATCTGCCCGAAGAAGCTTCGGTCTGGCGCGCCCAATTGGGTGAGTCTGGATTGCTGGAGTCGAGTGCATTAGACGTGGAGTGAGCCGGTCGCCCAGCGAAACACGGCTGGTGAGCCACACGTCTGCAGCCCGATGGTTGCGTGACTGTTGAGCACAGACCAGCGACCTGACCTTAGGGCAGAATCGCTGCTCATTTACAGGAGTGGGTCCGATGCGCGCAGTCGTCTGTCATGAGTGGGGCGGTCCCGAGAAGCTAGTAGTGCAGGAGTTGCCCTCGCCAGCGCTTGGTGCGGGCGAAGTGCGGATCAAGGTGCGCGCCGCCGGCGTCAACTTCCCTGACTTCCTGATCATTCAAAAAAAATACCAGGTGCAACCGAACCTGCCGTTTGTGCCCGGCGCAGAAATTGCGGGTGAGGTCATCGAAGTCGGTGCGGGCGTTTCCCACTTGACCGTGGGCATGCCCGTCGCCGCGTTGTGTGGCGTCGGCGGTTTCGCGCAAGAGTGCGTGGTGGCGGCCAGCCTGGTGATGCCGCTGCCCGCAGGGACGCCAATGCCGTTGGCTGCCTCGTTGACGCTTGCCTGGGGAACCAGTTGGCACGCGGTACGTGATCGTGGCGCGCTGCAAGCCAGCGAAACCATGTTGGTGCTGGGTGCCGCTGGAGGCGTCGGATTGGCAGCCGTGGCGATTGGCAAGGCAATCGGCGCGCGCGTGATTGCCGCAGTCAGTAGTGATGAGAAAGCCGCTGTCTGTCGTGCTCAGGGCGCCGACGCAGTGATCAACTACGAAACCCAGGATCTGCGCGCAGAGTTAAAGCAGTTGACCGGGGGCAAAGGCGTCGATGTAGTGTTTGATCCAGTCGGCGGACGCTTTGCCGAACCGGCGCTGCGCAGCATCGCCTGGCGTGGCCGCTATCTGGTGATCGGGTTTGCTGCGGGTGACATACCAGCCTTGCCGTGGAATCTACCGCTGCTCAAGGGAGCATCCATCGTCGGCGTGTTCTGGGGCGAGTTTGCCAAGCGTGAGCCGCAAGCGAACTTGCGTGGCCTGCGCGAACTGCTCGCTTGGATCAACGAGGGCAAGATTCGACCGCTGATCTCGCGCAGCTACTCGCTGGACGAGGTGCCGCAAGCGTTGCGCGATCTGGGAGAGCGACGCGTGCAGGGCAAGGTGGTCATCTTGCCTTGAGTGGTGCAGGTCGGCGGCCTGTCTAAACACCGCCCTGCGGCCGCTGCGCCAACACGATCTCAGTCTCAAAGGGTACGCCTGCCCGTAGGCCGGCCAAATGGATGCGACTGCCAGGGTCGAGATTCGCCTCGCGCGTGCGTAGATCGAGCTGGCCAATGATGGCGATGTCGTCAACATCGAGCAGAACGTCGCCCACTCGCAGCCCGGCCAGATCCGCCGGGCTGCCGGCATAGACGTTGGACACAGCGACTCCACGCGCACTGGCGGGCGGCAATGTCCCAGGCAGCACCGGTGCATCTCCATACTCGATGCCCAGCCAACCGCGCACCACTGCGCCGTGGTCGACGATTTGCTTGAGCACGGTGCCTGCGGTGGACAACGGTATCGCAAAACCGATGCCCTCTGCGCCCGCCAGTCGGCCCAGCACAAACGTGTTGATGCCGATCAATCCGCCATCGGCATCAACCAACGCGCCGCCCGAATTGCCTTCGTTGATAGCCGCGTCTGTCTGAATAAAGTCCTCGTAGGCGCTCAGATTGAGTTGATCGCGACCCACGCCAGAAACAATGCCCTGGGTGACCGTTTGACCCAAGCCGAAGGGATTGCCTATGGCCAATACCACGTCACCGACTTGCACGGGGAGCGCCCGTTCAAGTGATAGCGCCGGCAGGTTGCTGCCTTCGATGCGCAAAACCGCGAGGTCGGTTTCGCGGTCACTGCCAACCAGTCTTGCCTGCGTGACTTGGCCGTTCCACAGCGCAACCTGAATCTCGTCGGCATTCGCTATCACATGATGATTGGTCAACACATAGCCGTCGCTACTGACGATGACACCCGAGCCCAAGGCGCGCTCCAGTCGTTGTCGCGGGCGACCCAGGGTAATTCCAGAGAATCGTTGCAAGGTCGGGTTGGGCACCAGTTGATAGGGTCGCTCAGTAATGACCCGGGCGGTGTAGATGCTCACCACCGAAGGTGCGCTGCGCTTGACGGCCTCAGCATAACTGCGCGGGCTGTTGTTGTTTGCGGCCACAGTCGCGGCGGCCGATGTTGGCGCGGACACCCCAAGCGCCGCGCGCAACGACTCCACCCAGCGCGGCCGCAACAGCAAAACGGTGAACGCAAGCGCCAGTCCAAGCACGACAAAACTGGCAACGCTTGGCACGGATCGACGGGCGTGGCTCATCTGCGGCGTGGGAAAAAGGATTTAGCGGGATTCATTTTGGCACGCGGTCGGCAAGCGTTGTCCGGCTCGGTTGCGTTCAGCTAAACTACAGCGCTTCCAGCCCCCTGATCACCGGGCTTCCGTGCATGGCCACCTGCGTGCGCTGACTCCGATGACCAAGAAGGCCGCCAAGCGTCCAACGACGCCCCGAATTGCTTACGTTTTGCGGAGAGCCGAATGGCTAACCACGAGGTCAACACCGGACGCCGCCGCTTCTTGACTGCCACCACGGCGGTTGTGGGAGCAGGCGGAGTGATTGCAGCGGCGGTACCGTTTGTCGCTTCTTGGCAGCCGAGCGCCAAAGCCCAAGGTGCTGGTGCGCCGGTCACTGAGGACATCAGCAAGCTGGAGCCCGGGCAACGCGTGATCGTGCAATGGCGCGGTCAGCCGGTTTGGATTTTCCGCCGCACGCCAGAACAGTTGAGCGCACTTCCGGCCAATGATGGGCGGTTGCGGGATCCCAATTCAGACAACCTCGATCAGCAGCCGGAGTACGCCAAGAACGGTTATCGCTCGATCAAGCCCGAGATCGCCGTGCTGGTGGGTACCTGCACGCATCTTGGCTGTTCACCTTTGTTCCGTCCTGAACTTGAGCCGCAGCCGTTTGATGCCGAATGGAAAGGTGGCTTTTATTGCCCTTGCCACAACTCACGCTTCGACATGGCGGGTCGCGTCTATGAAGGCGTGCCGGCACCCACCAATCTGCGCGTGCCGCCCTACAAGTTCCTCGACGAAAACCGCATCGTCATTGGTGTCAATCCGGAAGGAGCCGCGTAATGGCCAACGTGATTGCGCGCACTACCGATAGCGTGGTCGGCTGGTTCAATGACCGCACGCCGGGACTCATTCCGTTTTACAAGAAGCACATTTCCGAGTACTACGCTCCGAAAAACTTCAACGTCTGGTATTACTTCGGCTCGCTGGCCATGCTGGTACTAGTCAACCAGATCGTCACCGGCATCTGGCTGACGATGAACTACAAGCCCAGTGCTGCTGAAGCCTTCAACTCGGTCGAATACATCATGCGTGATGTCGACTGGGGCTGGCTGATCCGCTACATGCACTCTACCGGCGCCTCGCTGTTCTTTGTCGTGGTCTACCTGCACATGTTTCGCGGCCTGATCTATGGCAGCTATCAAAAGCCGCGCGAACTGGTCTGGGTAATCGGCATGCTTCTCTTTCTGACCCTGATGGCGGAAGCCTTCATGGGTTACGTGTTGCCGTGGGGCCAGATGAGCTACTGGGGCGCGCAGGTGATCATCAACTTGTTTGGCGCTGTGCCTTGGATTGGTGAAGCGCTGACCGAGTTCATCCGTGGCGACTATCTGGTCTCCGACGCCACTCTCAACCGCTTCTTCGCCCTGCATGTCATCGCCCTGCCGCTGGTGATCCTGCTGCTGGTGGTGCTGCATCTTGGCGCGCTGCATGAGGTGGGTTCCAACAACCCCGAGGGCGTCGATATCAAAAAGAAGAAAGGCGTCGATGGCGTGCCACTCGACGGCATCCCATTTCATCCTTACTACACGATCAAGGATCTGTTCGGCGCAGGTTTCTTCCTGACCATTGCCGCGTTCATTCTGTTTTTTGAACCAACATTTGGTGGGTTGTTTCTTGAGTACGACAACTTTGTCGTCGCCAATCCGCTGGTGACACCCGAGCACATCAAGCCGGTGTGGTATTTCACTCCTTATTACGCGATGTTGCGCGCCGTGCCTGACAAGCTGCTTGGCGTGATGGTGATGGGTGGTGCTGTCCTGATTCTGTTCCTGGTGCCGTGGCTCGATTACAGCAGGGTGAAGTCCATTCGCTATCGTGGAATGATCACCAAGTCGCTGCTCGCGATGTTCGTCATTTCCTTCATTGCCCTTGGCTGGCTGGGTTTGCAGACAGGCAGCACCGGGCAGACGTGGGCGGCGCGGATATTCACCCTTTATTACTTCGGCTTCTTCATCACCATGCCGATTTGGACCCGCCTTGATGCGGTGAAATCGGTTCCGGACCGGGTGCCAGCGCATGACTAAGCGGCTTGCTAGTTTGCTTTTGACTTTGGCCTTGCTGCCAACAACGTCCTTGGCGGCAGGCGGTGGCGCTTTGCTGGAAAGTCACGCCAACATCAACGACACCGCGTCGTTGCAGCGTGGCGCGGCATTGTTCAGCAGTTATTGCGCCGGATGCCATTCCCTGAACTTGCATCGCTATTCGCGTACCGCCGAGGATCTCGACTTGACCGAAGCGCAAGTCATGGAAAACTTGGCCCCTGCGGGAGCCAAGTTTGCGGAGACGATGCAGGTCGCTATGAATCCCGATGACGCCGCCGCGTGGTTGGGCAAGGCACCACCGGATCTGTCCTTGGTTGCGCGAGCCAAGCCGGGTGGGCATGACTGGACCTACACGTTTTTGAAGTCGTTCTACGTTGACGAGTCCCGTCCGAGTGGCTGGAACAACACTCTTTTAGCTGGTAGCAGCATGCCAAACGTATTGTGGGAGCTGCAGGGTATTCAACGACCCGTTTACGATGGCAAACACGCGGGGTCTGCCGCGCCGGCTCACCTTGAGGTTGCATCGCCGGGTCGCCTGAATGCGGCCGAGTTCGATCAAGTCATCCGCGACCTCACCGCCTACTTGCAGTACGTGGGTGAGCCAGCGGCGCTCAAGCGGTCCTCCGTGGGTTTATGGGTGATCGTGTTCTTGGCATTTTTCACATTTCTCGCCTGGTTGCTCAAAAACGAGTACTGGAGCGACATCCACTGAGGATTTCTACCTGGCGCGCGTAACGGGCGCCTGCAAGGCTCGCCCGCGTGCTGGGTGAGGTGACTTCCATGGCAGCGAGTTCGCGCATGCGCAATACCCTGACTTTGTTCACCGCTCGAGATTGCGTCGTTTGTCACCGCGTCAGGCTGGTGCTGGCAGCGAAAGGTGTGACCTATGAATCGGTGATGGTCGACCCGGCAAAGCCGCCGGAAGATCTGATCGAGTTGAATCCGTATCACTCGGTTCCCACCCTGGTTGAGCGTGATCTTGTGCTTTATGCCGCCTCAGTGGTGAGCGAGTATTTGGACGAGCGATATCCGCACCCGCCCTTGATGCCGGTCGACCCGTTGTCGCGTGCGCGGCTGCGCTTAGCGATGTTGCGGCTTGAGCATGACTGGGTGCCTCAGGTTCAGGCCATCCAAGGCGGCAACAAGGCACAGGCTGAAGCCGGCCGCAAGCGTCTGCGGGAATTGCTGGTCGCCTCACTGCCCTTGTTCAAAGTTTCAAAGTTTTTCCTCAACACGGAAATGAGTCTGGCCGATTGCGCGCTGGCGCCGATTATCTGGCGACTGGATGCGCTTGGCGTGGGCTTGCCAAAGGATGGCAAGCTGATCGAAGACTACGGCACCCGGATTTTCCGGAATCCCGGATTTGCTCGCAGCTTGACCACAGAAGAAAAACTTTTGCGTGAGTTGCCGTGAGCAAATCACCGCCGGTTTCGATGACCTCCAATCGGCCGTATCTCATCCGCGCGATTTATGAGTGGATTGGCGACAACGGTATGACGCCGCATCTGCTCGTGGATGCCACCCAGACTGGCGTGCAAGTGCCGATCCAGTCGATCAAGGATGGTCAAGTGGTGTTGAACATCGCCGCCCGCGCGGTCGGCCAGTTGGATCTGGGCAACGACGGTGTCCGGTTCATGGCGCGTTTTTCTGGCGTCAGTCACTCCGTGCGCGTCCCTTTGGCTGCCGTGCTTGCCATTTATGCCCAAGAGACGGGGCAAGGCATGATGTTACCGCGCGACGATGAGTCAACCGCTGCTGCGGCTCCGCAAGTCGAAGAAGCCGCACCCGCGCCAATCACTGAGAGCCCCAAGCGCCCCAGCTTTCTGCGCGTTGTAAAGTAACCGGGCTCGGACCGCCTGCGAGGGCGACCTGTTACCACTGGCACGCGCTGGGCACTGGGCGAACGGGCCCAATGGTGGTCCGATTGTCGTCCAACAAACACTATGAATCACCCGAATGCCGGGCGCTCGCGCGTTTATTTTACTTTGCTGGTGCTGCTGGCTGAGGCCTGCCATCTTGGGTGGGAGTTTTTTAATGGAGGCGTCAGGAGCCATCACCTTTTGGCTAGTCCCGACTTGCCCGAATTCTCGAATTGGTGGGGCATCGTGTGGCTGCCCGCGTTTACTTGGTTTGCCGTAGGTCGAGTTCGCCGACGAACAGCTTCAGAGGCAAGCTCTGCGGGCTTGGCCGTGCGCCCATCGATGGCTCCTCCGGTAGGGTTCGTGGGAGCGTTGCTGGTCGGCTCTGCCTTATCGCTCACCTATTTCTTCGATTACTCTGCTGCGCCGTCATATATTTTCTTCGGCGTGATCGCGGTTGCGCTTTTTTTGCCGGTGTTCAGAGTTGAATGTCTGCTCGGTTTCATATTAGGGATGACATTCACTTTCGGGGCGGTGTTGCCAACCATAATCGGCTCTCTGATTGCAGCCTTGTCTGCGTTGTCCTATTTCGGGGTACGGCCGGTTTTCAGGTGGCTTTTCAATCTATTCCGAGGTAGGCGAGTTGCCACCTGACAGCCTGTCGACCTAAGTCCGACAGGCGGCTAGGGCTCACCCAGTCGGGAAATTGCTTCCGGCTGGCTGATCCACTGCAGTTCGGTTCCCAGTAGGGCCAATGTGCCGCGCGCGCGGTCACTGCCTTCGCGTGAGTAGTCGAAGCTGTAGCGACGGAGAATACGCAGACGACCGCGGCTGTCCCGGCGGAGACTCATCTTGGTCAGCATGACGGTCTGATCCAGCAGCTGCACCCCAGCGCGCTCGCATGCTTCGCGGCCAGCGCGGCGAGCGGATTCGCTGGCGACAGTTGAGGCCGACCACAGCAGGGTCAGCGCACCAATCACGATCAGAGCAATCAGAGTTAGAGTCATCGGCAAAGTGTGGGGACACTGCGTCCTGCCCACAAGCCTTGTCGTCGCCGCGGGTGAGAGCCGCGCGGAAATGCCGCGCGCGTCTCGACCCGAGATAGAATGGGGCGACACGCTATTGGGGAGCGGCGGTGATCGAGATTCCGGGCTACACCATCCTTGGGAAAGTGGGCCAAGGCGGCATGGCGTCCGTGTTCCGCGCCCGCCAGGTGCTGCTTGATCGCGATGTGGCGCTGAAGGTGATGTCTTCGCAGTTGGCGCAAGACGAGGCTTACGCCCAGCGGTTTCTGCAGGAAGCACGCATGTTGGCGGCGCTCAATCACCCCAATGTCGTACAGGTGTATGACGTCGGTGTGACGCCTGGCGGATTGCACTACTTCTCGATGGCCTTACTTCCTGGCGGCGACTTTGCCGACCGCATGCGGCAAGGATTGAGTGAGACCGAACTGTTGCGTGTCCTAGTGGCGGTCGCCACCGCGCTTGGGTTCGCCCATTCGCGGGGCTACGTGCATCGTGACGTGACGCCCGGCAACATCCTGTTTGACGGCCATGACACGCCGGTCCTGACCGATTTCGGTATCGCGCGGGCGTTGAGCGCGGTATCCCGATTGACTGGTTCGGGCATGTCGATTGGTACCAGCCATTACATGAGCCCAGAGCAGGCGCGCGGAGGCGCGGAGATTGATCACCGCGCCGACATCTACGGACTAGGCGTGCTCTGTTATGAAGCAGTCGCCGGAGAGACGCCGTTTCAGGGTGAGGACGGATTTGCAGTCGCTTTCGCTCACGTCAACGATCCAGTGCCGCGCTTGCCGGAAGAAGTGGCGCGTTGGCAGCCGCTAATCGACAAGGCGATGTCGAAAGCGCCGGCAGATCGCTACCAGAACTGCTTAGAATTTATTGAAGGGTTGAAGCTGGTCGCGCCGGGCGAGTTCTCGACGTTGCGTCCCACTGCGGCTCCGCCGCCGCCGCGTCGCACGCCGGCTCCTCCGACCAATACCAAGCGCAAGCAAGTCAAGAAGCCCATGCCGATCGGACTTTTGATCGGCATCCTGGCAACCATTCTGGTCTTGGTAGTCGCTGGCCTGTGGTTGCTGTTCGGCGGCGGTAAGCCGCGCACTTCCGCATTGCCAGCGACCATGGTGACGACACCTGCTGGCACTCAGGCCCCAAAGCCCAAGCCGCCGGTTGTTGATGCGCCCATCGTCGACGACCTTGGCGATTCGGCTGACGCAAGCCTGGTACCTGTCGGTGAACCGCTGACAGATGCTGATGCCGCGGCTGCGCTCGCTGCGGCAATGGCGTTGACTGTCCGTGATCCGGTGCAAGCGCTGCTGGAGGCAGGACGCGCCAACATTGCCGCTGGTCGTTTGACGACTCCCCCCATCACCAATGCGCTGGATCGATACAAACTGGCGCTGGTCATCGAGCCGGAAAACGCGGAGGCAGGGAAGGGCATTGCCAGCGTTGCGCAGGCATATCTGGATCTCGCGTTGCCGCAAACCGCGGCCAGCGATCTGCCGGCCTGGGTTGCCAATATTGCGTCGGCCGAGCAAGTGGCGGCTCAGCATCCATCGGCGGCGTCGCTGCTGGCTGCGGCCGGAAGCGCGCGGCAAGCACGCGCCCAAGTGTTGATTGCGGAAGGCGAGGCAGCGATCAAGACCTTTCAACGCGAGTTCGCAGTCAGCGCCTTTGAAAACGCCTTGCTCGCCGCGCCTGGCCTGCAAGCGGCGCAGACGGGCTTGGCAACGGCGAAGAAAGTCGGGATGGTCGGATACAGCTTTAGCGACAGCAGCAAAACTGGCGCGATTGCCGCGACCTTGGTGGTGATAAGCAAAGGCTTGGCAGTGGGCAAACGCGAAGTGACTCGTGGTGAGTTCTCGGTGTATTGGTCGGCGGCCGGCTCGGCCAAGTTCGGGGCCAATCTGCCCAGCTGTCGCGACCGCAACTCGGGTGCCTTCTTTGGCGGAAAAAAGAGTCGCACTTGGCAGGCGCCCGACATCACTCAAGATGCCAGTCACCCGGTGGTCTGCGTCAGCTATGCGATGGCGGAAGGCTATGTCGCTTGGCTGGCGGCGCAAACGGGCAAGTCCTATCGACTTCCCAAGCTGGTCGAGATATCAGCCTACGCGTCTCCCTTGACCGCCGATTGCAAAACCAACCTGCGTAATGAACGCGGTTGTCAGGATGGCCATGAAGGCACCGCCCCGGTCGGTTCGTTTGCAGCCAGCGGGCCTGGACTTTTGGATACAGTGGGCAACGCTGCTGAATGGACTGCCGACTGTAACAAGGGCAATTGTGGAGAGCGCCTGACTGCCGGCGGCAGCTGGTACTCCGACGCGGGCGACCCTTCGACGCTGGCGCGGCCGGCCGACAGCGGCTTCAATACGGTAGGCTTCCGTGTAGCGCGCGAAATCGATTGAATGTGATCGAGTTGACGTCGCAGACCCACCCGAGGAACTGATGAAACTGATTTTCCCCAATGGCGAGCACCCGCAGGCGCTGCTCAACGACGGCATCAACCGAATCGGCAGTGCACCGGACTCCCAAGTGCGGCTAAACTTTCCGGGTATTGCCCCAGTTCATTGTGAACTTTCGTTGCAAGGCAGTGGCGTGACTCTGCGCGTGCCGGACGCCTCCAATCCCATCACCCTGAACGGTAAGCCCATCCACGGCGTGATGGCATTGCGTTCCAACGACATGATCGGCATCGGCGGCGTGCAGGCGCGCTTCGTCGTGGTTGAAGTTGCACGTGGCCGAAGTGCTCCCGAAGCGGACGGCGACAGCGGTTCCACCCGTTTGCGCATGGCCGTGCCGAAGTTCGTACTGCGTGGCGTGTCGGGTGCAGCCTTTGGCAAGAACTATCCGGTACCCAGCCAAGTCACCATCGGCCGCGCGCCGGAATGCGAAATCAGCATTGCCAGCGACGAGATTTCACGCAAGCATGCGCAGATCAAGCCGATCTCGGATGGCTTGTCGGTTGAGGATCTTGGCTCCTCCAACGGCACCTTCATCAACGGTCAGCAAGTCAAGCAGGGGATTCTGCGGCCCGGCGACGAACTGCGCCTGGACACTATTCGATTCCTGCTGGTGGCACCGGGCATGGAAATTCCGGGGGCGCAGAAGGCGACCTTGAAGCTGCCCGTCATGAACAACAAACGTCCCAATATCACGGGCATCGTTGTTGCTGCACTGGCCGCTTCGGCGGTGGGTGCGGGATTGGTGATGTACTTCTTGCGCTAGCAGCCTGTCGCCGCTCGGGGAAGACGTTTTGCTGAAGTTCGAATGCTCTGTCGGGCAGGGTCGGGTCCACACCATCCCATCAATGGCTGCACAACCTTAGTCACTCAGTCGTAACTCAGCGCCTGACTCCGCCCCCAAAACACCCGATAAGTAAAGATCGTGTAGCCGAGGATGGCGGGCAGCGTGATGGTGGCACCGACCAGCATGATGGCCAAGGACTCGGGTGCGGCGGCCGCGTCCCACAGGGTTATACGGTCGATGACCAGGTACGGAAACAGACTGTAGGCGAGGCCGGCAAAGGCAAGCATGAAGATGCCGACGACAGCCGCGAACGGGCGCCAAGGGCGTTGGTTGGGATCGCGCACCAATTTGCGCAATGAAGATTCGCTGGCCGCAAACAGCAGCGCGGTGAGCAGCGGTATCGGCAATAGCCACAGCAGCGCAGGCATCGCAAACCACTTCTCGAAGATGCGCGGGCTGACCAGCGGGGTCGCTAAACTGACGGCGGCGATTCCAATCCCTGTCAGCCACAGACTGGCATAGGCCCAACGGATCGCCTTGTTAACCAAGGGGCCGTCCGCCTTGATGATCAGCCAGCAGGCGCCCAGCAAGGCATAGCCTGCGCAAAGGCAGAGCCCTATGAACGCTGCAAAGGCGATGCCGGCAGCGTCGCTGCGAAAGCCGATGATGTAGCTGCCCAGCATCCAGCCCTGCGCGAACGATGCCAGTAGCGAACCACCAAAGAAGGCGCCGTTCCACAGATGCTTGTGATCGGCATGTGCCTTGACCCGGAAGTCGAAGGCGACGCCGCGCAGGATCAATCCGATCAGCATGGCCGTCACCGGCAGATAGAGCGCTCCCAGGATGACCCCGTGGGCCAGCGGAAACGCCACCAGCAACAGGCCGACACCCAACACCAGCCAGGTTTCGTTGGCGTCCCAGAATGGTCCGATCGAGGAGACCATGCGGTCTTTCTCATCATCGTCAGCCGCATGCATCAGGATGCCAACGCCCAGATCATAACCATCCAGCACCACGTAGATCAGCATCGCCCCTGCCATCAGCGCAGTAAAGATCAGCGGCAGCCAGAAGGTGCTATCCATCGGTTTTCTGCGCGAGGGAAGAAGCAAGGGGTTTGGCAGCGGCGGCACCGCCGCGTGCCAGATGAAACAGCACGCTGACATAGGCCAGCAGCAGCAAAACGTAGATCATCAAATAAGCGCTCAAGCTCAAGCCGATGATGGGGGCGGGCACCTTCGAGGCGGCGTCAGCAGTGCGCAACACACCGTAGACCAGCCATGGCTGGCGACCAATCTCGGTCACGTACCAACCTGCCAAGGTTGCGATCCAGCCGGAAAAAGTCATGCCGACCAAACCGCGCAACAGCCAACGCGGCAAGTCACGACCGCCGCGCAGCAACCATGTTGAGGTCCAAGCGGTGAGTAACATCAGCATGCCAACGCCCACCATCACCCGAAATGCCCAGAACACGGGTCCCACCGGCGGGTGAGCATTCTCAAACTCGTCTAGGCCCTTGATCTCGCCGTCGAGTTCGTGGGTGAGGATGAGGCTGGCCAGCTTGGGAATGCCAATCGCGTAATCGTTGCGTCGTTCCTGCGCATTCGGAATCGCAAACAACAGGGCGGGCGCGCCGCGCTCGGTCTGCCATACGCCTTCCATGGCAGCCACCTTGGCGGGCTGGTGCTCAAGCGTATTCAAGCCGTGCAGGTCGCCGACGAAGATTTGCAGCGGAATCAGCAGCGCCGCCAAGCCGACGCCCGTGCGCAATGCAGAAGTTACTGCCGGTCGACTATCACCACGCAGTCGTTGCCATGCCGACACGCCAGCCAGCAGAAATGCGGCGGTGAGCCCGGATGCCATCAGCGTATGCGTCAAGCGATACGGAAATGACGCATTAAAAATGATGGCGTACCAATCGGTGGCGTGGGCGCGTCCAGCGATCATTTCGAAGCCGCCGGGTGTTTGCATCCACGAGTTGAGGGCAAGAATCCAGAATGCCGACAAGGTCGTACCCAAGGCCACCAATACCGTCGCCAAGGTGTGCACACGCTCACCCACACGCTGGCGGCCGAATAACATGATGCCGAGAAAGCTGGCCTCAAGGAAAAACGCCGTCAACACCTCATAGGCCAACAACGGACCGGCGATGTTGCCCACCGTTTCCATGTACCCAGGCCAATTGGTGCCGAACTGGAAACTCATCGTGAGCCCGCTGACCACGCCCAGCGCAAAACTCAGCGCAAACACCTTCACCCACAGTTGGTAGGCACCCATCCAGCGGGAATCGCCGCTGCGCAAAAAGCGCAGCTTGAAGTACAGCAACACCCAGCCGAGGGCGATGGTGATGCTCGGGAACAGGATGTGAAAGCTGATATTGGCGGCAAACTGGATGCGCGCCAGCAAGACCGGATCGACCACGCTGTCCATCAGTTTTCCTCGTTTGACTTGGTACTTGCACCGCCGGTGAGCCGATTCTTGAACTCCAGCAAGCGCACCACCGTTGCCCCCATGCCCATTAGCGAGATCAAGGTCTCCGGCGGCAACTTGCGCACATCGGCAAACCACTCGGTCATGCGTTCCATCAGCGCATACATGTCGCCCATGCGAACTTGCGCATGCCGTTCGCGGAGAGACTCCGGCGACTCCAGCATCGCGTCGCGCAGCATCGACAAGGTGGGCTCAACCTCGCGCCGCTGGCGTTCTTCCGCCAGCGTCTTGAAGATCACCCACACGTCCTCGGGCGCGCTGAAATACTCGCGTCGATCACCGGGCACGTGCGACAGCCGCACCAGCCGCCACGCTTGCAGCTCTTTCAGCCCCATGCTGACGTTGGATCGGGAAACGCCAAGCTGCTCGACGATATCGTCGGCGTGCATCGGCACTTCGGCGACAAACAGCAGGGCATAGATTTGCCCGACAGTGCGATTGATGCCCCAATGGCTGCCCATCTCGCCAAAGTGGAGAACGAAGGATTGGATTAGCGGCGGAAGATTCATGTGCGTATTGTAGTTTCAGAAATGTCTGAAATACATGAAAATTAGTGTTGCCGTCGCTTGGCAGGCTATGCAGGTCGCGCTTGATCGAGCGGCACAAAAACCCGACCTTCACAGTTGGCCGGGGCGCAAGCCCGATGACCGTGTCATTCGCGCTTCTGTTGACGCGCGAAGGCGACTACCCCGACTGGTAGCGCCGTCGAGCCCTTAGTCGTTCGCCACTAGCGCGTCTTCCAGCATCGCCGCCAAGCGCTCCGCAGCTTGCTGCAGGCGGCGTTCGGCATGCGGCCGCATCTGCTCCAGATAGCCGTCGGGCAAGCGACCGGGTCGGGCCGGATACAGCGCCAAAGCGTCGATCAACCGGCACGACTCGGTGCTCCAGCGACGTGGGCTCAGCGATGGTTTGCCGTTGCCCGGTTGTTGCAGTCGGTCAGCGGCAGATGCGACGTCCGTCCATTCAACACCCGGAACACGGCGGTCCCACACAGCGTGCAAGTTGCTGCCAGTTCCATCAATACTGATTTGAAATTCGTTGCCGCCTTGATCGTTGCGATAACTCGCGTGCATGGGCTGGTGTGCATCGCCTACGAAGTGAACGACAAACTTGAGTGCTTCGGCACGTTGCGCACGACTGAGTTGGCGGTCAGCCAATTCGCTGCGATAGCGTTGGATGGCACGATCAACGCACAGGCCATTTTTGCAGGCTGAAGGCAAAACCTCGCTGCAACGCGCGTCGGCGAAAGTGACCCAATGCATCGGTAAGGTCCACTTCCAAGCCTGCTCTTGGCGGATAGCATCGGCCCAGTTGGAAACGGCAGAAAGCGTCGGCGTCGGCTCATCAATCAACAGACGGCGGACTTCCGCCAGCGCTTGCGGACTAAGCTTGCGTTCCGCGAGTTCGCCAATCAACGCATGCCCAGGGCCGCCCCAAGCGCTCGCAAGCGCTGGTGACAACAGGCAGATGAACAACACTGGGAGCACGCAACGGCGGGTCATCAGCCAACCATCTCAAGTTCACCGGCGTGGAGCTTAACTGTCGAAGCCCCTGTCGAGGTGTGAAGCCTGCACTCAGCCGACAAATTGGCGCAGCGCCGGATTGGCAGTTTCCTCAACGTGCCAAAACCCCAGACGCTGCAAGTCCGCTTCAAAGTCGGCGTCGTTCACGGCGTCGACCTCAAATCCCGCCAGCACCCGACCGTAAGCCGCACCGTGATTTCTGTAATGGAACAGAGTGATGTTCCAGCGCGTGCCCAAGGTTTCGAGAAATTGCAGCAGGGCACCCGGTCGCTCAGGGAATTCGAATCGAAACAGCCGCTCACGCCGCAAGCCCGTGGCCGGGCCACCCACCAAGTGGCGGACGTGCAAGCGGGCCACTTCGCTGTCGGTGTAGTCGGCAACATCGAAGCCGCCTTGTTCAAGGGCTTGCCGAACCGCCAGACGCTCGGCGCTGCCGCCCTTGAGCGCCACACCGACGTAGACCTGTGCCTTGGCCTGGGCGTGATAGCGGTAATTGAATTCGGTGATCGCGCGGCGGCCGATGCACCGGCAAAATGCCAGAAAACTGCCCGGCTGTTCCGGGATCGTCACCCCGAACAAGGCTTCATGTTGCTCGCCTACTTCGGCGCGCTCGGCAATGTGGCCCAGACGATCAAAATTCATATTGGCGCCGGATAGCACCGCCACCAAGGTCTGCTTCTCGACACCATTTTCAGTCACCCAGCGCTTCAAGCCAGCCAAGGCCAGCGCGCCGGCGGGCTCGACAATGCTGCGGGTGTCCTCAAACACGTCGCGGATCGCCGCGCACACTTGGTCGGCGTCCACGGTCACCACTTCATCGACGCACTCGCGCAGCACCTTGAAGGTTTCGGTTCCGATTTCGCGCACCGCGCAGCCATCGACAAACAGACCGATCTGCTCGAGCCGAACCGGTCGCCCGGCTTGCATCGCGGCCTGCAAACAGGCGGCGTCATCGGGTTCGACCGCAACTACGCGGATGCTGGGATCCAGCGATTTCAGATACACAGCCATGCCAGCGCACAAGCCGCCGCCACCCACCGGAATAAACACGGCATCGAGCTTGCCATGACGTTGCGCCAACAGCTCCATTGCCACCGTGCCTTGGCCGGCGATCACTGCGGGATCGTCGTACGGATGGATCAAGCTGCGACCTTCGTGCTGCGCCAAGGTCCGACCGTGCGCCGCCGCTTCGTCGTAACTATCGCCGTGCAGGACGATTCGTGCGCCCAGTGCCTCGACAGCTTCCACCTTAATGCGCGGCGTGGTCGCCGGCATCACGATGGTGGCATCGATACCCAATTGCTTGGCACCCAAGGCAACGCCTTGGGCGTGATTGCCGGCTGAAATAGCCAACACGCCGCGTTGGCGTTCGTCGGCCGACAGCTGCGCCAGCCGCGTGTAGGCGCCTCGCAACTTGAATGAAAAAACCGGTTGCAGATCCTCCCGCTTCAGCAGCACCTGATTGCCGATGCGTTTGGAAATTCGCGGTGCGGCTTCCAGCGGCGTACGCCGTGCAACGTCGTACACCGGCGCGGTGAGGATGGCGCGCAGCCACTGCGCGCGGTCAATGGCGGCGGTCGGCTCGGCAGCCACGTCTTCGCGACTTGCGGTCAATGGATTCACGCCGCGCGCCGTTGCCGCTGCGGCAACCGTGCGATCACTGCTGAACCTGCTTCGGCAGTGCTGACGGAAGCACGCTTGCGCAGGTCGCGGGTAAGTACGCCATCATCCAAGGCTTGTGATACCGCCGCTTCAACGGCGTTGGCTTCGACCTCCAAACCGAACGAGTGCCGCAACAGCATCGCCACCGATAACATGGTGGCGTAAGGATTCGCGATGCCCTTTCCAGCGATGTCCGGCGCGGAGCCATGGATCGGCTCAAACAGACCGACCTTGCCGGTGCCCAATGACGCGGATGGCAGCAACCCCATCGAGCCCGCCAGCACAGCGGCCTCGTCGGTCAAGATGTCGCCAAACAGGTTCTCGGTGAGGATCACGTCGAAATCCGCTGGACGCGTCAGCAGGTACATCGCCATCGCGTCGACCAGCAAGTGTTCTACCCGCACTTCCGGATATTCTTCGCGCATAAGCCGCGTCACCGTGCTGCGCCAAAGGCGCGAGGTTTCCATGACGTTGGCCTTGTCGACATGGGTGAGTTTGCCGCGCCGAGCACGCGCCAATTCCGCGGCGCGGCGAGTGACGCGTTCGATCTCGGTAACGGTGTAGCGACATTCATCAGTCGCCATCTCTGCGGTCTTTTGCTTGGCACCAAAATAGCTGCCGCCGGTGAGTTCGCGGACAAAAATCAGATCGACATTTTTCAGCAAGTGAGCCTTGATCGGCGATTGCTTGGCTCCTACCGGATGCGGCTTGACCGGCCTCAAATTGGCGAACACTCCCAACGTTGCGCGCAACGTGAGCAGACCCTGCTCAGGTCGCACAGGCGCGTTGGGATCCGACCACTGCGGACCACCTACCGCGCCCAACAACACCGCGTCTGCGCGCAGGCAAGCGGCGATAGTGGCGGCCGGTAATGGATCACCGCTGGCATTGATCGCACAACCGCCGATGAGTGCCTCCTCCATGCTGAAACTGTGGCCGTAGCGCGCCGCAATCGCTTCGAGCAGCAAGCGGCCTTGAGCAACCACTTCGGGGCCGATACCGTCGCCGGGGAGGAGAGTGATGTGGGCGTGCATGGTGGGGGCGATTTGCTTTTTTGTTGGGGTTGGGGTTTGGACTGTGCGTTGCGGTGGGACAGTTTGTGACTTTCCGGCATTGTTCGGAATGTAGCTTTTCAGGCCGCACTCGCTTGTTCTCGCTTCGAGGCGAGGTTTCGTCCGCCTACGGCGGCGGCTGAGGCAGACCAAACCCGGCCTCGAAGCCAAATCAGGGTAAGTGAAGTCTGAAACGCGGGATTCCAGTCTGAGCCGACCGCACAAAACCGAGCGACCGGCAGCGTCGCCAGCGAACCCATCGCCAACGCGCCAGCCGGCGCGCATCCGGCCCAATTCATCATGCCGCCCGCGTCGCTTCAAAATCCGCAATCGCTGCGGACTCAGCCAACAAATAGCCCAACTGATCGACGCCACGTAGCAGACACTGCCGAGCAAACCCCTCCACTTGGAAACCGATCAAAGAACCATCCGGCAGTTCAACCCGTTCGCGTTCCAAGTCGATCACGATCTTTTGCGATTCAATCGCCGCCAAGCGCTGCCAGTCAGCCGCTGAAACGACGATGGGCAACAAGCCGTTCTTCAGAGAGTTATTGCGAAAAATGTCGGCGATCTGGGTCGAGATCACGGCTTGGATGCCGAGATCCAGCAGTGCCCACGGCGCATGTTCGCGGGATGAACCGCAGCCGAAATTGTGCCCTGCCAGAAGCACCCCGGCACCGCGCAGTTCGGGGCGGTGCAAAGGGAAGTCGGCGCGCTCGTTACCAGCACCGTCAAAGCGCCAATCGGCAAAACAAAAACGTCCCAAGCCGGCGCGTTGGGTAGTGGTGAGAAAGCGCGCAGGAATGATCTGGTCGGTGTCGATGTTCTCGCCAGGCAGTATCGCAAGGCGAGCCTCAAAACGGCGGATGGCTTGCATCAGGCGGCCTGCTCGGTGTGGGTCGATTGCAGTGGTGGATAGTTGCGTGGATCGGCAACAAAGCCGGCCACCGCGCAAGCGGCAGCGGTAGCGGGGCTAGCCAGCACGGTGCGTGCACCGGGTCCTTGGCGGCCTTCGAAATTGCGATTGCTGGTGGACACACATAGCTCGCCCGGAGCCACGCGATCGCCGTTCATGGCGATGCACATCGAGCAGCCGGGTTCGCGCCATTCGGCGCCGGCGTTGCGGAATATCTGGTCCAAGCCTTCGGCCTCGGCCTCGCGCTTGACCGCGTCTGAGCCGGGCACGATCAACATGCGGATGTGCGGCGCCACGTTCCGTCCGCGCAGGATGCCCGCCGCCTCGCGCAAGTCCGACATGCGCCCATTGGTGCAAGAGCCGATGAACACCACGTCGACCTTTTGCCCGACCAGCGGATCGCCGCCCTGAAATCCCATGTAGGCCAGCGCACGCTCGCTTTGAGCATCGGTGGCCTTGGGCACGGCGCGATCAATGGCAACGACTTGGCCGGGATTGGTGCCCCAGGTCACGGTCGGACGCACTTGCGAGGCATCGACGCGTACTTCGCGATCAAAGCGTGCGCCGGCGTCGCTGGCGAGTGCCAGCCATGCAACGGCGGCGGTCTCGAAGTCCTTGCCTTGTGGTGCCATGGGTCGTCCACGCAACCATTCCACGGTGGTTGTATCGGGCGCTACCAGTCCCGCGCGCGCGCCGGCTTCAATCGACATATTGCACAGAGTCATCCGTGCTTCCATCGACAGTGCGCGAATCGCTTCGCCGCGATACTCGATGACGTGGCTGGTGCCGCCATCCACGCCCAGCGCGCCGATGATATGCAAGATCAGGTCTTTCGCACCCACGCCTGCCGGCAAGCGACCATCGACGGTCAATGCCATCGACTTCGGTCGCCGTTGCAGTAGCGATTGGGTAGCCAGCACGTGTCCGACTTCGGTGGTGCCAATGCCAAACGCCAGTGCGCCAAAAGCACCGTGGGTGGCGGTGTGGGAGTCGCCGCACACGATGGTCATGCCGGGCTGGGTCGCACCCAACTCCGGACCCATCACATGGACGACGCCACGTGATCCCGAGCCAAAGCCGTGCAGGGTCAAAGCAAATTCCGCGCAGTTGGCTTCCAGCGTAGCCACCTGTTCGGCCGCTGCGGCATCCGCGTACGGCAACTTGCCGCTGGAGTCAGCAGGCAGGGTCGGCGTCGAATGGTCCAAAGTCACCAAGGTCCGTTCCGGCCGCCGAACCGGTAACCCACGCTCGCGCAGTTCGGAGAACGCCTGCGGCGAAGTCACCTCGTGCACCAGGTGCAGATCGACATAAAGAATCGCCGGTGCGTCTGCCTGCTCAGCGCGAACGCAGTGGCTGTTCCAGATTTTATCGAGGGTGGTTTGGGGCCGAGAAGCGGGGCCGGAAGCTGGGGGCTGGGGGCTGGAGTGCATGGTTTGGGTCTCGTCGCGATTTGTGATTGTGGTTTCGTGTGCAGCGAATTTGTGGTGTTGGCTGTTAGCGGCTTCTGCAACCCAAGACTGAATGATTAGACTTGCGCCCCGGCCCTCGCGCCCCGGCCCTCGCGCATAGCGCTCGGGCGTTCCTCGACGCGCAAACCTTCGG
>ENA-ORBV01004115-ORBV01004115.1-microbial-mat-metagenome-genome-assembly--contig:-NODE-4115-length-28327-cov-9.803858_pt1 | contig 28327 bp, 31 predicted proteins | sample MGYA00237777_ERZ505514 | MGnify/ENA primary metagenome ERZ505514 (study PRJEB26160, sample SAMN06269048) | microbial mat metagenome | isolation source: Oligotrophic lake microbial mat | place...
TGCCCGTGCCGCGGAGCCGGCGTTGTTTGCAAGCGAAGCCAGGATGGCGAAGGGATTCTTCACGCTCGTCGGGCCATCCATGGCCCCAAACGAGCATGCCGGCCCTCCGGCCGGCGGTCGCACCTCCAGGCGGTCGATTCCGGACGCAACGCGGTGTTGTGCGCCCGAGCCTCACCGGCGGGCGTTGAGCTCGGCGGCGAGGAGCGTGTTGGCCAGGAGCATGGCGACGGTGAGGGGACCGACGCCACCGGGGACCGGCGTGATTTTTCCGGCAACGTCGCGGACACCGTCAAAATCGACGTCGCCCACGAGTTTGCCATCGACACGGTTGATCCCCACGTCGATCACGGTGGCCCCAGGCTTCACCATGTCGGCCGTAATGAGCTTCGGGCGACCGACAGCGGCGATGAGGATGTCGGCCTGCCGCGTGAGGCTCGCGAGATCGGCCGAGCGACTGTGGCAAAGCGTCACCGTCGCGTCGCAGCAGGTACGTTGCCCCGGTGCCGCGGCACGTGGGGGTTTGGCTGCCAGGAGCGCGGCTAGCGGCTTGCCGACGATGTCGCTGCGGCCAACGATCACCGCATGACGGCCAGCGGTTGCGATGCCGGCGTCAATGAGGATCCGTTGCACGCCCGCTGCTGTACACGGCACGAACCGAGGCCGCCCCTGCGAGAGAAGCCCGGCGTTCTCAGGATGAAATCCGTCCACGTCGCGGTCAGGCGGCACGGCGTCGAGCACGGCCGTGGCATCAACATGAGGCGGGAGCGGGAGTTGCACGAGAATCCCATCGGCGTGCCCATGCTCACCTGCGGCGATCGCCTTCACGAGCGAGACGATCTCCAGCGTCGTGGCCGTGCCGGGCACCGACACGACCTCCGACTCGATCCCCACGCGGGCCGAGGCCGCGGCCTTGCCCTTCACATACGACGCGCTCGCTGCGACGTCCCCCACGAGGAGAACGACCAGCCGAGGCCGCCTGCGAAACATCACGGCAAAGGTATCGGCCTCCGCGCGAAGATCGCCTTCGATCCGTGTCGCAAGGGCTCGGCCGTCGAGGATCTCGGCTGGCATCAGGAACCTGGCTTATCGGTGAGGATCATCATCCGCAACTGATGCTGAATCTCGTCGAGCAGCCGCCGCTCGTCGTCGGTGAGGTTCCCGGCGGTCTTCTGCTCGAGCATCGTGAGCGTGTCCACGAAGTGCCGCGCCGTCGCCATGTTCACGACGCTCTGCTTGGTGATGGGGTTCGGGATTCGCCCCAGCGCCATGAGCGCCTGAGTAAAGAGCGTATGGATGAGGAACTCAAAATTCGCTGGCGGCGCGCCAGGCGAATCGGTCATTGCAGCGTCGTCGTCACTCATGGGTTCACTCGGAGGGATGGAATCGGCATTCGGATGCCTATGGTTTTGCCGTGCCGAGCCCCGGGAGGCAAGTCAGGGCCTCGCCGTTCGCAGCCTCCACCTGGATCGTCGTGTGGGCGACATGAAACTCCTCGCGCACGAGCCGCGTGGCCGACGCTAGGACGGCATCACGATCGGCGTCTGTTGCCACGACGAGGTGAACCGTGAGCGACGCCTTCGATGTGCTCGGCCCCCAGAGCCGCAGGTCATGCATGGCGGCAACGCCGGGGAGCGCCGCGAGGGCCGACGCGATCGCGTCGGCGTCAACGCCACGGGGCACCGCATCAAGCGCGAGATCGACGCTCTCCCGAAAGAGGCCCCACGTGCCGACGACGATGACGACCGCGATGCCGATGCTCACCGCCGGATCGATCCAGCCGAAGCCCGTCACCATGATCGCGATCCCCGCGAGGACGACACCGCCCGACACAGCCGCGTCGGCCGCCATGTGGAGAAACGCGCCGCGGACGTTGGCATCTCCCTGGCCGCGGATGAAGAGCAGCGCCGTGAGTGTGTTGATGGCGACGCCGATCGCGGCCACCACGATGACCGTCAGGCCCGCCACCGGCGACGGGGCTTGGAGCCGGTGAAAGGCCTCCCAAAGAATGGCCCCGCAGGCGGCAAAGAGCAGCACCGCATTGGCGAACGCCGCATAGATCGTGACGCGGCCGAGCCCCCAGGTATACCGCCGCGACGGCGGCCTTCTGGCCAGCCAGTCGGCGCCCCACGCCAGGAGCAGGCCGATGACGTCGCTCGCATTGTGCCCCGCATCGGCGATGAGGGCCAGCGAATCGGCATAGAAACCAACCGCCATCTCGACGCCCACGAATCCGAGATTGAGCAGCACGCCGACGGCCATCGCCCGGTCGAGATGACCTGGCGCGAGCCCGTGAGAGTGATTGTGGTCGTGGTGATGGCCCATGCGAGAGATGATACCCATTTGAGACGCACCGGCACGGGCAACCCCGCACCCCGTGCGGTATGACTTCTGTTTACACTCACGGTTCTCGAGGAGGAGGAACTTCGCATGGCGGATGAAAAATTGCGGGTGGCGGTGATCGGGCGGACGGGACGTGGCGACTGGGGCCATGCGATCGACGAGCTCTGGATGAACCTCGACGCAGCGGAGGTGATTGCCGCAGCCGACGAAGACGAAGCCGGGCTTGCCGCTGCGGCGAAGCGGCATGCGCTCGACGAGGCCGCAGCCTTCCGCGACTGGCGGGCGATGCTCGAGACGTCGAAACCTGACGTCGTGGCAATCTGCGTGCGGCATGTGGACTGCCACGCCGAAATGGCGATCGCCGCTGCGGAGGCAGGGGCTCGTGGCATCTTCATGGAAAAGCCGTTTGTGCGGACGCCGGCCGAGGCCGATGCGGTGGTCGCCGCGTGCAAGAAGGCTGGCACGAAGCTGCAGGTGGCCTTCGTGAATCGTCACGCGGCGACGTATGCCGCCGTGCGCGACCTTGTCGAAGCCGGACGGATCGGAAAGCTCCTCGAGCTTCGCGCCCGCGGGAAAGAAGATGCCCGCGGCGGTGGTGAGGATCTTGTGGTGCTTGGCTGCCATGTGCTCGACCTCATGGCCGATCTCGGCGGTACCCCGCAGTGGTGTCAGGCCACGGCGTCGGTCGGAGGACGACTCATCACGAAGGCCGATGCCGTTGAAGGCCCCGAGGGCTTGGGGCTCATCGCGGGCGACTCAATCACAGCGATGTTTGGCCTGGCCGACGGGCCGGTTGGCTTTTTCGCGAGTACCCGAGACGCCGGCCTCAAGCAGCCCGCCTTCGGCATCACGCTCGTGGGAACCGCGGGAGCGATTCACATTCGCCCCGATCATGTGCCGCACGCGTGGCTGCGTCGCGGGCCGCTCTGGCGAACCGACAAGGAGATTCCCTGGCAGCCAATCGGCCCCGGCGGCATCGACGATCCGCCACCAGCCGACGTGGACCGTGCAGCCGAGCGTGCCGGGTGGGGACGTCGTGCGGTGGCAGACCTCGTTGACGCGATCGTGAACGACCGTGAACCAGAGACGGGGATGGAAGCCGGCCGCACCGTCGTGGAAATGACCGCTGCCGTTTTCGCCTCATCCCTCAGCGGCCAACGCATCACCTGGCCGCTGGCGAACCGCGCGGACCCACTGGCTTGAAGCCCCCAGCGGCCGATGAATCATCGTGGAGCCGCTCTCACGGCAAGCGGGACGCTGGAGATCGCGTGCTGGATGAGGCCGGGCGAGTCGGTCATGCCGTCCACGTGATCGAGCAGTGGGTTGGTTGGGAAGTCCATTCGATAACTCCCTGGAGGAGGAGCTCGTGGCGGTGCTTGCCGTTCAGCGGCATGCTGTGGCGAACCGGGCGATGGGGGCTCCCCTGGCTCACGGCCACGGCCTGGCCGAAACAGTTCCAATGCTGCCGGCCGACGTTGGCCCAGACCATGGGCCGGGCGTACTCGTTGACGAAGCAGACGTTGTCACCAACGCCCAGCGAGTCGGCCAAGTGGGCCAGTCCCTCGCGATAGCCCTCGCCCTCGCGTGGCTTCACGTGCGGATGCGTGGCACCCACAATCATGTAGGTCGCCTCGGGGCACGCTGCCACGATTCGGGGCATCGCCCGAATCATGTGCTCGATCCCCTTGCCGCGATTGATGAGCCCAAACGTACACATAACCTTTCGGCCAGCGAGGCCCAATGCCGCCTTGGCATGCTCGTCGCGATCGAAGGCCACCGCCGGCACGCCATGCGGAATCACGGTGACGCCCGAACCAGAAACCCCGTAGACATCGACCAACAGCCTGGCAGCGATCTTGGTCATCACGATGATCGCCTGGCTGCGGGCCGCGACTTCCTGAACGACATGCCGTGGCATCGCTTCGGGCTGCGTCAGCAGCGTGTGGAGCGTAGTGACGATGGGCTTTTCGCAGGCGGCCAGGCAGTAGGCGTCCGCGCTCCTGCGAGCAAGACGCACGGGCGCTGGCGGATGCCAGCGCCCGTCGTCCACCTGCATCACTTCAGGTTGACCGAACGCAACGACGCGCTCGCAAAATCGTCGTTCTGATCGATCCCTTCGATCTTGGTTGCCACCTTCTGGTCAGCACCCCGCGTCGTGACACGGATTCTCGTCCCCGCCTTGAGATCAACGGCTTTGCAAGCCTTCCCGTCCAGTGTCAGCGTGGCGTCACGGCCGAACGTGTGGGAATGCTCCTTGCCATCTTGGCTAGCAGTCATCACCAGCGTGTCGTTCGTAATGCTCACGACCTTGCCGTCGTGCGTGTTGTCCTTGACCTTTTCAGCAGCCATTGCGGACCCGCCAACACACAGCAACAGGGCCAGCGTCGTCACTTGAAAAATGCGAAACAACATATCTATCTCCCTTTGTCCTTGCGGACCTCCTCAGACCTACCAGTGAGCGCAGAAGCGCCCACTCAACAAACCCTTCCTGGACTGTGCTGAGGCATGCAGTCCAAGGGCGGCCGCTGGAAGCTGAAAACAATTCGGCCTCCAGGCGTTCGGCACGCCTCCATCATCCATCAAGAAATTGGCGTCGTTTTTTTACTATCTACCGTAGCCGTAGGGCATGTATAACCGCGCACCATTGGGGTTGTAGACGGGGCGATAGACTCTCCCCAGGAAGGGCACGGCGCCGCCGTATCCAGGACTGTAGGCTGGCACACTCCGGTAGCCGTAGGGGCTGTAGTACGACGGGTAGGTGCCTACAACCGGCGCACCGTATGCGTAGGGACCGTTTCCATAGCCGGTGTATCCTTGAGGCATGCCGCCGTACACGCCTTGCCCGTACATCCGGTAGCCTCCCGACTGGTAGATTGCAGATCCGTACCTGCCCGCCCCAAAGCCGCTGTAACTGTTGGAGTCGGTGCCGTAGTAGCTCCGAATCACGGTAGCGCTCGGTAATTCCTGGGCCGAGGCACTCCCGGAACTGAGCGGCGACAGGGTCGCCACACAGAGAGCGGCCGCCATGGCACCAGCAAAGGCCGAAACGCGATCAGTGTGTGTCATGGGAAGGATCCTCATGGGTGAGTCGAAAACATGCCCCTCGCCACCCGGAACGGCCCGTTGCCCGCCCCGTGGCGCAGGCAGGTAGACGGCCGACATTATTTGGCCGTCCTCGGGGCGGTCGTTTGGGTTGTGAACCGCGAGGCGATCGGGGCGTTCTGTCGAGTCGTACGGAGTTGGACAAGCTGCTCTTTGGTAAGAACGTTCTCGATTTCGACGAGCTTGTCCGCTTCGAGTGACACCAGTCGCGTATGCAAGCCCTGAATGTCACGGTTCAGCGAGCGCAGGCGATTGAGGCACTTTTCCTGAAGCTTGTCGGCTGCGAGCTCCTGTTCGGCCGAAAGCGAAACGCCGACGATAGCAATTTCGTCTTCCACTGCACTAGCCGGCTTCGCCGTCGCCTGGTTCGGCCTGTCCTCCGTGCCGGCGAGCGCCCTTTGATGGCGGGCTGTTCTCCGTCGCTGATCGCGGACCTGCTTGAGCTGGGGCTCAGTGAGATTGTCCTCGATCGCGGCAAGTAAAGCCGCTTCCGTGCGAATCGTCTCCATGTAGATATCGCCGAACTGCGTCCACACCTTGGCAATGTCGGTATCGTATTCGCCAACAATCCCCTTGATCTGCTCTTGCTGCGTTTGTGAAAGCGTCAAGCCATCCAGGCAAGCCGGAATCGCCGCCGGGCTCGACTCGTCCTGCGGATGAGAATGCGAACCGGGGTCAGCGGCGTGGCGATCTCCGGCATGGCCTGACGCCACGGCCAGTCCGGCAGCGAGGGCCACAGCCGCCGCACCCCGTGAGAACGTGAACACACTCATAAACGTCGTCCTTCTTTTGATGATTTGCAACCCGCTCACGAAAGCAACGTGCTTTCGTACACAGCCAGCTACGTCGATCCAGCGAGTCGTTCGTCTATCACTCATACGCTCCTTGCTCCACCTCATGTACAAAGGGCCACCGAGGCCCCTTTGCACACACATCTACAGATTTCGGGTGAAGTCATTGAGCTCTTTCTCTATCTTCTCCTTGGCGTAGCCATACCGCTGTTGCAGGAGGCCGACCAATTGGTCCCGCTTTCCCGCGATCGTGGTCAAGTCATCATCGGTCAACTTGCCCCACTTCTCTTTGACCTTGCCGGTCATTTGTATCCAGTTCCCTTGGATTTGATCCCAGTTCATAGCTGTCGCTCCTTCAGAGTGCCTTCGTACATACACATCGACCTGCGCCACGAGCGCCGGTCGTTCGTCGCCAGAATTAGGGCCTCGCTGCCGGCGGATCTTCGCCAGTCTTGGTAACTTCCCGCTCCGTGGTGATCGTCGTCGTGCCGCCAGGCGTCGAGACGGTTGCTTCCTGCACCCGCGCACCCGTCCCTATCGTCATTGTCCTGCGGCGGCGGACTATTTCCACCGCCTGCTACACCTGCCCCCTAAGAAGCAGGATGATGAGAATGATGACAACCAATCCCATCCCGCCGCTTGGAAAGTAGCCCCAGTTTCGGCTGTGGCCCCATGTGGGGAGAGAGCCGATCGCACTGATAAGCATGAGAATCAACAGCACCGTCAGAATTGTTCCGAGCATGATCGCTCTCCTTTGATAAGTGGACCGACCAGGAATGTGTCATCAGACCTTGCAGCGAGGAGCGACCATGGTCCGCAATCGCTTCGTTTTTTCGGCAGGATTATAACTGAACCGGTTGACGCGCCACGAGTCGATACACCGCCAGCACAACCAAGCCGCCGACAACAGCAACCGCCAGACTACGAAGGTCGAAGCCCTCTGCCGTGCCGAAACCGAGCGACGTGCCGAGAAAGCCGCCGACGACGGCGCCAACGATTCCCAGCAGGATTGTGACGATGATCCCGCCGTAGTCCGGCCCTGGCATGATGGCCTTAGCGAGCATCCCAGCAATCAATCCAAACAAGACCCAAGAAAGAATTCCCATGATGACCTCCGATAGAATGTGAGAAACATGTTGTGCTCCCGTCGAGATCCGCGGCGCGGATCACCACGCGGAAGCGTTCATCGTTCCATTACTCTCTGCCATAGTGCTGGCGGGCGATCCATCGCTCACGCCAGAATCGACCTCAATGCCGAGTTTTACTTTTCCGGCACCAATCTCCAGCACGGTGACCTTGAGCAGGCGATGTATGGCATCGTCGCTGCCCACAACCACCGATTCACCGTTCTTTCTCGAGAATACATACATGTCTAAAGCTCCTTCTTCCGTGACGGATCGTTCTGTTTTCTGACGCGGGTGTTGCTGCCCACAATGACGGTGCCCGCCTGCAGAGCGTGGCCCGACCGCTGCTGCTGCAGTACCGTTAAATGGGGCCATATCCATGGTTTTCATCCTGCGAGCGCATAAAAAAAACCGATGCGGAGCAGCGCTCTGTAGCGCCGCTCCGCATCGGTTTACTTTGGAACGAGCCTCCTGGACCCAGCCAGGCTGCCCTTACTCAAGTCTGCCGAACAATCTGATCCATGGTGGCGAGAAAAGCACTGGTGCGAACCAAAAGCTTCTCTACCACCGCGGCCATTATACGCCTATTTAACGAGAAGGCAAGGGCGTGTTTTCTTTCGCCTGCATTTTGGGTAATGGACATTCCCGCGTACCTGCTCGCGGTCGATGATGAGTTACCCACGCACGCCTTGCGATTCAGAGAGGTCGCGATTCACCGCGAGATCACGTTCGCGGGTCACGTCCGAAAGAATCTCCACGATGAGTTAAGCTCGGACGACCTTGCCATTGATCCTGCCATCTCTGGCCCATGTGGCGTTGGAATCGCTTTTCGGCGCGGGAGCGTGGATGGGCTCGCCGCCCATTTTGACCGTGAGTCCGTCGATCACATTGGCCAGCCCAACCTTCATCATTTCGGGGGCCTTCTGAGTGACAATGTCCCTCGCGACGCCCAACAACGCGCCGATCGCGATCTCCTTGACCACCGTGAGCTCCGCCGCAAACCGGCTCTCGACGCTCCTGCCCGAATTCAAGGCGTTCGCCTCCTGCGCGGGCAGATGGTCCTGGCTGCCAAGATTCTTTTGCTTCACGATCGGCGGTATGTACTCACGTGCTGGTTCCATCGGCGGGTTCATACGGAGCGGCGGCGAGGCGCGGCGGAACATGAGGTAGCCGCCCAGGCATCCAAGCGCCATCGCGCCCCCCAGCATGGCCCAGGGGTGACGCTTCACGTGCAGGCGAATGTCGAAAGTGTCGGTAACATTCGACACCGTCTGCGTCACCGCGTCGGCGGCACCATGCACCGTATCGACGACTTGTTGTTCGAGTGTTTCCAACTTCTCCGCCAGCGATGCCCGCGTTTCATCAATTTGTTCGCGAGTCACATCGACTTCATTTTCCATTGCAGGTTCTCCTTGAACGACTCGACGGCCTGACTGGACAGCACGTCGATGGACTCGAATGTTTTGACTCCCGCATAGACCACGACGCCGCCCAGCACGGCCACGACGCCGCCGACGATGCCAAAGCAAGCCCACAATGGCAGCGCTGGCAGCGCCCACTGCAACAACAACGGCACCATCAACAGCAGAAACCCGACTCCAGCCATGCTCATACCAACGCCCACGCCCAAGACCAGCGCGGCCTTCTTGCCTCTGACAACATCGTTTCGAAGTTCCTGCCGAAACATTGCCAGCTGTTGTTGGATGAGACACTGGACGTCGTTGATGATCCCTCCCACGAGCCCCAAAGCGGTCGGCTCCGCGAGGATCTGCACGCTATCCACATTGCCGCTCGCCTGGACCTTGGGCTGCGCGGGAAGTTGTAGATCACTTGCCATCGCGATGGCTCCGCATGGCAAGCCTTGCCAGGAAGACTCCAAGGCCGATGCCGACGAGCAGCGATGGGATCGGATGGCGACGGACCACGTTGGCAACCTCGTTGGTGATGCCGCCCAGGCCTTCCGATTCGAGATAACGGCCGCCGCTTTCGAGCGACCTGGCAACCGAGGCGGGGGCCGCGCCGAGCACGCCTTCGGTCGGCATATGGTCGCGGATCGTACCCGCCAGCGTCTTCATACCGACGCCCACCGCGGTGGTAGCCTCGTTGGCCTTGTCCACAACGGCGGTACCGGCGTCGCCGACCGTATGAACCACGGAAGACATTGCCTCCTTGGCTTTGCCCATGACAGCAGAAGCCGTGTCATTCATGTCGTACGTGTCCATGACGTTTCGTGTGGCGCCCATATCTATCTCCTCTTAAAAAAGAAGCCCGTGCAATAAAAAAGCCGACGTGGCGGAACACCCTTGGGTATTCGGCCACGTCGGCTTACTCGTTAACGAGCCCTCCAGCGAACAATTCGCTGGAGTGCCCTTCACCTAGTCATCCGACGACCAATAGTTGGAGCCCCGTGCAACTGCAATCAGCTCCTCACCCCCATCGTACACGCACGTTTGGATAAAGCAAATCGATTCCTCGAATCGGGAACGCATTGCGATGCGAAAGCGTGGTGGACCCAGATCTTCGGACGCCAGGATAAGCTGGAGTTTCCCCGTTGACCGTCCTATCCTCGATCCTCAGTATCCAAGGGCGGCGACCATTTCGCCGCCCTTGGATACCGGTGGATAGCGCCTATCGGATTCCGAAGAAGAGCGCCAGGAGGACAATCAGGATCACTGGCACGCCGAGCAACCAAAGACCAATCAGTTTCATAACCGTTCTCCCTTTCTTAAATCAGGACTACCCGTCGAAACAGAGATACATTGAGACCGTTCCGCAAATCGGGCGACGACAAAAACGGACATCACTCGAAGTGGCCTACGACCACATGCGCCGGCAACATATGCTGGTTCCAAGCATCGGTGACACGATGGCTTGGAACCAGCCGTTGCCGTGCTATCTAGTTCTGCTTTGACTCTTGCAGCTTGCGAGCAGCTGCCAAGTGTTTCTTCACTTTGGGCAAGGACTCATTGCAAATCGCCGTGATGTTCACGGACGTACCATCCTTGATCTGCGCTTCGAGGCAGCTGATTCCCTCCTCGTGTCGCTGAATCACCCCCCGAAGATACGCCTGATCGAAAGCGTCACCTTCAAGCTTGCCCAGCTGCTTGGCAGTTTCTTTCTGGTCCTTGTCCAAGCCCTCGACGACAGACAGCTTGTCCTTGTGAGCCTGCGCCATGAGCTGATTGAGGCAGTGGGTGTGATCGTCTTTCAGCGTCTGTGCGAACTGCTTGACGTCAGGATTCTCGCTGCGGTCGATGACTGTGTCTGCGAGCTTGGTCTCAGCGATCGCGGAACTGATCGCCTTGACGAGGAATTGGTCATCGACGGGCAGTTTCTTGATATCGTCCGCAGCATGCGCCGATGCCAGCATGACCCCAGACAACACGGCGAATAGCGATAGTAGATTCTTCATGTCATTTCTTCCTTCAATAGAGAGTAAACGAAAACACGTACACAGTGGACACTCCAGCGTTGAGCGAGATTCAACCGTCGGGAGGGCAACGAGCTCCCCCCGGGACAATGCTTGTTCCCGGGGGGAGGCGACGAGTAAATAGCCTTGATGAATGTCCTGGAAAGTACATCCCTCTTGGGTAAAGTGAGATCTTAGGCGCAGACGATGTTGTCGGCCTTCTCCGCCTCGAAGTAGTCCCGAATTTTTTTGGCGTCCTCGCTCGAATGCGGGGCCACGCCCATGACCACGCCACCCTTCTTGAGCGCTTCTTCATAGGCCTTGGCGTTGGACTCGGGGATGCCCAGCCCGACCAAGCCACCAACCGTCGCCCCCGTCACTGCGCCGGCGCCACCACCCGCCAAGGCAGCGACAATCGGGCCCGCCACTATCAGCCCCAGGCCGGGAATAGCGACGGAAGTGCCGATCGCCAGAATGGCACCCACGGTCGCCCCTACTGCCGTGCCAATGGCCCCGCCGGTAGCGATCCCTTCGCTGGCATAGGTACTGGCCTTGATCTGCCCTTCCGTGCCGGTGTCGCAGAAGCCAGCGCGAGTCTGCTCCGACATAAGCACGCTGATTTCGTTCGACTCGTATCCCTGGTGCAAGAGCCAATTGAAAACCTTTTCGATTTCGTTCCGATCCCGGAAAATCGCGGTCAGCATTTTTTCTTTCGTCGTCATTGTCAGTCTCCTTGATGAGCAACCACACCAGATGCCAGCGAACGATTCGCCGACGCAAGTTCTTCCTCTCGAAAAAAGCTGTCATGAAACGAAAAAAGCCGACGCGACCAAAATGCCCTGCGGCAATCGATCTCGTCGGCTCACTCGTCAACCAGCCCACCGGTTATTATGGTGTGCTGTTCAGCTAGTTTTCCGATAACACGGCCATGATAGCGAACTAACTGGATGTGTCAAGGTTAATTTTCGAACTTGCCTCATGTTATGGATTTCCTGTTCCCGCCGGCGAGCGTGTATGTCCCGCTCTCCGTGGTGTTCGGGATCGTGGATTGACCTATCTCGAGCCAGTTGCTTTATCCAAAGAATCCTTCCCGGACTGTGCTGAGGCATGCAGTCCAAGGGCGGCCGCTGGTAGCTGAACACTTCAGCCTCCAGGCGTTCGGCACGCCTACCACCATCCATGCACGCGATGCCTATAGCGGCCGTGGTCAAGTCGGGAACGGTCGACGTGCTATACGAGCGCTGGCCTGTAGGATCACATCCCGAACGCTTCTCGCGCGACGAGTCGATAGGTCATCAGCACAGCCATCCCGCCGCCGATCGCAATCGTTAAACTGCGAAAGTCGAAGCCATCTGCCGTGCCAAAACCGATCGCCGTGCCGAGCAATCCTCCGACGACGGCGCCGACGATTCCAAGCAGAATCGTGACGAGGCCCCCCCCGGGGTCGGGCCCCGGCATGATGGCCTTGGCGAGCATCCCAGCAATCAATCCAAACAAGACCCAGGCAAGAAGTCCCATGGTGTCCTCCGATGACGATGTGAGAAACGTGTCGTACTTCCGTGGTGATCCGCGGCGCGGATCACCACGCCAGAGAATTCGCCGTTCCATAGCCCTCAGCCATGGTGCCCGTGGGCGGTCCATCGCTCACGCCAGAATCGACCTCAATGCCGAGTTTTACTTTTCCGGCACCAATCTGTAGCACGGTGACTTTAAGCAGGCGATGCATGGCATCGTCGCCGCCCACAACCACCGATTCCCCGTTCTTTCTCGAGAAGACAAACATGACTCAAGCTCCTTCTTCCGTGACGGATGACCTTGTTTCATAACGCGACTCCGGTTGCGGCTGTGGCCCTCGGCCGGGGCACCTTCGGGCCCCCATCGTCTGCCCAGCGAGCGACTGCCGATTCGCCCGTCATCTCGGCCTCAGGCCCTGTGGTCAACTGAAATACCTGCACCATCGCGCCGGTGGTAAAAGCATGCACCACGGTTCTCGTGGACGGCTCGACCTCGGCCGCCGCTTCCCGCACGTCGCGGCCCGTGATTCGCTTGATCTCTTGCCGCAACGAATCGGAGGAGCTAGCGAAGAGCTGGCGATGAAACTCCTGCACCTGGGCGGCACCGGCCGGGCTTTCCGCGAGGGCCATCTCGGCCGGCGTTAAGGCGTCATGCAGCGTCACGACCAGCATGTCGTCGCCGAGGATGACGGTGACGGCGTGTGGCGCGTGGCCTGTTCGCTGCTGCTGCAGGGCGCTGGCCGCTTGGGCGAGCTGCTCCAGAGTCGTCAAAGGGGCTTTATCCATGGTTTCCATCCTGCGAGCGCATAAAAAAAACCGATGCGGAGCAGCGCTCGGTAGCGCTGCTCCGCATCGGTTTACTTTTGAACGAGCCTCCTGGACCCAGCCAGGCTGCCATTACTCAAGTCTGCCGATCAACCTAGTCCGTGGCGGCGAACTAGTCCGTGGCGGCGAAAAAAGCATTGGTTCAGAGCCAACACCTTCTCCACCACCGTGCGCATCGTACGCCTCTCTGCCGAGAAGGCAAGGAAGTGCTGGCTCTTCGCGGCTTTTGGTGTCAAATAGCGGTGCAGCCTGAAAATATTCCGCAACGAGAACAGCGCAGACATGGCCGTGAAAACGCAGGGAGAGGTCGAAGCCGCCATCAAAGATGGAATCTCGCGGTTTTCACTGAGTTTCATGGGCCGTGGGCCAAAGGACATTCGCGCGCACCTGATCGGAGACCTGGTCGTCGTGCGACTTCAGGGGGTTCTCACCACCGCCGAGCAGAACCTGGTAGCGAGCCTGCCGTCGGAGAAGGGCCGCGACTTACTGAAGCAGGTGCGGACGCAGCTCATCGAGGCCGCTCGCTCGGTGCTCGAGACGATGATCACGGAAATCACCGGCATTTCAGTTCGCAGCCTGCACCACGACATCAGCACGATCACCGGCGAAGAGTTGGTGCTCTTTACGCTCTCCGAGATGCCCGCATTCCGCGCCACAGCGCGAGACACTCGTCATTCATGACGAACCACACTGCTCGGCGCACGCAAACGACCGCCAGGATGTGCGGTCGCCGGGCGGAGGCCCGGCAAGGCCGCCGAGGCCAGGGATGGCTCGCCGGCCGTAAAGTATGAAATAGCCATGCCCGGGGGAGGTCCCGCAGCAGCATCCGTGCTTTGTGGGGCCCCGTTCCGTGGTTGTCGCGTTTCCGCGGCGGCTGAGCCGCCGGGAAAAGTTCGGTGTCCTCTCACCCGGGCATGGCGTATACGAAATGAAGCGAGCCGCTCTCGCGGCTCGTAGTTAGGCGGTTAGGTCGTCGATCCGTTGGCGGAATGACGGCATTTCGGTCGAGATGTGTGCGGCGAAGGCTGACGGCTCCCAGATCTCGACGCAGACGGCGGCACCCACCACCATCACGTCGCCCCCCGGATCCACGCCAAGAAAGCTCCGGAAACCCTCTGGAACGACGAGGCGGCCTCGGCCCGCAAGTGAAATCGTTTGGTGCCGTGTGGAGAGCAGGCGGCCAAGATCCTGAAGCTGCCCCACCCGCTGCGTGAGCAGGCCCGCATGGAGCTTGCTCGTGATGACCTCGACAGCCGCATCGAGACGCGGCTTCCAGGTGGCCGCCGACCAGAGCGAGAGACAGCCGGTTCGCTCCTTCGCGATGACGAGCTTCGGACCGGCGGCTGTGAGCTGATCGAGAAGCTCCGGCGGCACCGCCAGCCGGAACCGCTCGTCGAGCGCCCGCACGTACTCGCCGATGAGCAGTCCTGCCGCAGCAGCCATCAGCGATCACCTGATCCATTGCCACCCGCCTCCGCGGGAAAGGGCCACGGCCATTCCATTTGGGCCGTGTTTAGGGTTAGAAACCCACGTATTCATCACATTTAGAGATCAATACGGGATGCAAACCCACGGGCAGCAGTGTAGCGTCCTGCCCGTGAACTGCAAGGGGGTGGCCGCCTGCAATGGCCAACGGGGTGGCTGGTTACCCGCAGTCCCACGGCTATCGCCGTGGGCTTCTATGCCGGCCACATGACCTCATCACCCCAGAGAACGTCGATAGAGCCGTCATGACGAAATCGCCGTGGGCTTCTATGCCGGCCACGTGACCTCATCACCCCCGGAACCGAGGGCGTGATAATTCCATACGCTATCGCCGTGGGCTTCTATGCCGGCCACGTGACCTCATCACCATGGAAGCCCCTCGCGAGAGCGAGGGGACGGCGGACTGTTGGGCGAGACCGCTCACCGTTGCCAAACAGCATTCGGACGTGCCCTTTTGCGGAGCTTCCGTGAGGGGTTGCCCGTGCCGCGGCTTATGGCCGGTAGCCGCCGGTGTTTTGCTCGGCCATTTCCTTGCGGTAGGCCTTCTGGGCCGCGGCTTCCTTCGAGAGCTTGAACTCGGGGCCGGCTGGGAAGTACTGGATGTCGTCCTGCAGGTAGTAGGCGCTCGGGAGCGTCTGGCCGCCGACGTCGATCTGGCAGCCCGTGATCCCAATCCCAAGGGCAGCGGCCACGACGGCGAGAACTCGCGTCGGGAGATCACTGACGCTCTTCCGGCGGGCGGTCGTGTTCGTGACGGGCTTGTTCATGGTCGGGCTCGTGCTCGGAGGCTTCGCGAGGCCGGCGCCGAGGTCCGCCTCGGGTACCGGCCGCACGATCAAACATCACTTTCGTTATCGGCCGTACGACCCACACACCTTGAACAACCGTCACGACCCGCTCCCGGAACCCCTCAAAGCTCCCCCACCCCGCCGCCCGGTCTTCCCAGATTGCCACGAGGCGGTTCGTCGTGCGGGAATGACCGCGAACGATGTACAACCAAGGCATGCGTCTGGCCTTCTTCTTTGCCGCGACGGTGGCTGCCCTTCCGGTCAGCCTGGCAACCGCTCAGGTGGTGATCCCGCCCAACATTGGCGTGCCCGCTGCCGCCCCAACCGTGCCTGGCCAGGGCTACGACGCAACGCTTACCGCCCTCGCCGAAGGCGACTACGGCCCGGCGGTCGGCATGGCCGAGGCCGAGTATCGCGGGAGCGTGAAGATCGGGGCCGACCGCTGGATCGATTCCATCGCTACGGCCACCGTCCTCGGCGAGAGTCTCTTTGAGCTTGGCCAATACCGCGACGCGGTGGTGCGATACGAGGAGGCCCTCGCGATCTCAGCGGCGCATGCCAACTGGCTCCTCTCCGTGCAGTTCCCACCGCAAGGACCACTCGCGATGCGCCGTGGCAGGGTGGCCACCTGGGGTCGCAGCGAGCGCAACACACAGCCCGCCTCCCTCCCCGACACGATGATGATCCGCATCCAGGGGGCCAACCCAGAGGCCGTGCTCCAGCAAGGAGGCGTGCTCACATCGCCCTTCAATCGAACGCTCCGACCGCCAGAGATCATGCGGATGCTCACGGTCGCGGCCTATCGTACGGGCTCGCTCCTCGGTGCCCTCGGCCACGAAAACCCGTCGCTCGATGCGGCGGCGCGGGCCCTGAGCCGTCGCCCCGCGCCGCCCCAGCATTACTCGCAGGCATGGATCGACATCGCGCTGGGCACGGCGCTCTGGGCGCAGGGCAAATCCGACCAGGCCCAGCCGCTCATCACCCGCGGGCTTGTGATGGGCAACAACTTCGACCATCAGCTCACCGCATGGGGGCTCATCGTGCTCGGTCGCATCGCGCTCGACGCCGACCAGGCTGACCGCGCGGCCAAGCTCTTTGAAGAAGCGACATACGCCGCCGCCGATCAAGGAGATTTTCGGGCGCTCGAGGAAGCGTTTTGGTATGCCTGGACGGCGCACCGCATGACTGGCAAGCGGGGTGTGCCTCCGAGCGTGGGCCTGGCCGCCGACTGGACGAGGGGCGGCCCGGGAGCAATTCGGTCGCGGCTGTTGGCGATGCAGGCGGAATCGCTTGCCGTCAGCGGCGACATCCGCGGGGCCGTAAGCTCACTCAAGGCAATCGATGCCCGGCTGCTCAAGGCCGAGGCCGGCCGCGGCATCCTGGGCGCCCAGACGTCGTACACCCAGGCAATCCTCGCCTACTCGGGCGGCGACCTCGTCAGCGGCGACCGCGATCTCGACCGTGCGATCGCCATCGCCCGCACCCGGTCGGTGAAGCTGTTTCGGACCGAAGTGCTCGTGGGGTTCCTGCGGGCGGGCTCCAGTGCCATCTCGGATCGGCAGGCCGATCTCTGGTTTGGTGCGTGGCTGGCCGATCCAGCGGCCCGCGACTACGCCATCGATCCCCTTGGCACGCTCGCCGTGATATCGGCCCCGCGCGACGTGGCCTTCGATGCCTGGGTGATCGTCGCTGGCCGACGAGGCAACGAGCAGGTTCTCGAAGCCGCTGAAGCGACGATGCGTCATCGCTGGATGGCGACGCGACCGCTCGGTGGCAGACGGGTGGCGCTGGAGCGATTTTTGACGGCCGATCCGCGCACGCTCGAGCCTGCGGAGGCAGCCCGCCGCGCCGCGATCATCGCGGCCCAGCCGGGGCTCGGCGATATCCTCACCCGCACCGCTCAGGTTCGTGGCGGACTCGAAGCGACCGCTGCGGCGGGACCACGCGACGGCACGCTGCCCGGCACGCCCGCCGAATGGCAGGAATACGCGACGCTCGCCTCTCGAATGTCGATGGCCATCGCCGCGCTCTCCGCGAGCCGTGACGCGGTCGCCCCCATGTTCCCTCCGCTCACCCCCTCTTCCGAGATTCGCCGCCGCCTCGCGCCGGGCCAGGCGATTCTGTCGTTCCACTGGACTGCGTCGGGCCTCTTTGGTGCGCTCGAGTCGCGCGATCGCTTCGTCGCATGGCAGGTGCGCCAGGCTGCCGCGATTCTCGGCGAGCTCAAGGTGTTCGCGAAGGCGATGCATCTCGGAGACAAGGCTGCGGTGCCTGCCGACCGCATCGCTGCGAGCGACTGGCGGGGCTCGGCGTCCCGCATCGAACGGATGCTCTTTGAAAACTCGCGCGGCGTGTCGCTCACCGACGGAATCCACGAGCTCATCATCGTTCCCGACGGAGGGCTCTGGTATTTTCCGTTTGAGATTCTCCCGGTGGCGACCAATCAAGCTGGAGGTGACACTCGCCTGCTTCGCGAGGTCTGCCCGATTCGCTACGCGCCAACACGCAGCCTCGCTGTCATGCGTTACGAACCCCGCGCAGGAGGAACGACCGGCCTGCTGCTCGGCCGTATGCACCGCGGCGAGAAGCAGGCCGATGCGGCGGCCGCGGCCGCGATGATGACGGCTGGCATTGATACAGCCATCACGCTCGAGCTGCCTGTTGCTGGACCATCGCCGGCGCTTGTTGGCTCACTCTTCGATTCGCTCGTCATCTACGACGAGCCGATCGCCGGCCAGGCGCCAGGGCGTGTGAATCTGCTCGCTGCGACCCAGGGCCGCAGCGGCATGACGCTTGGCGACTGGCTCGTTCCGCCCCCCAAGCGACCCGAGCGGGTCATCCTGCCAGGCATGCAGTCTGCGATGAATAGTGGCCTTCAGTCGCTGCCCGACCGCGCCGGGCAAGACATCTTCTTGACGGTTACCGACGTGATTGCCGCGGGCTCGACCACCGCGCTCGTGACCCGCTGGCGAAATGGGGGCGGCGTGACCAACGAGCTGGTGCGGGAGTTTCTCCAGGAGGCAGCGGGGCCGGGGGGCATGGAGGCCATCGACGCCTGGCAACGGGCCGTGGAGGTTGTGACACCCGAACGGCCCGACCTCGAAGCCGAGCAGCGGATCAAGCCGACGGCCACAGGCGATCACATGCCAGACGCACGGCATCCTTTCTTCTGGGCGGGCTTCATGCTCGTGGACTGTGGCCGAGGTGTGTATTCGCAGGAGCCCGCTGCCGGCGTACCTCCGCCACCGCCCCTTGCACCAGCAGCCCCCGCGCCGATCGCTGGCCCGCCTGCCGGGCCACAGGCCCCGAATGCCCCGGCACCAGGCGGGCCCATGCCGCCGGCCATTCTCGATCCCCCGCCCGCGCGGCCCGACCCATGACTGCGGAGCTGAGCGATCCGGCTGGCCTTGCCCTTCTCTTTGTGGCAAGCGTCGCGGCCGGAGGCATCAATGCCATCGCCGGCGGTGGCACGATCCTCACCTTCGCGGTGCTCTCGGCGATTCTGCCGCCTGGCCCCGGGCGGCTCGTCTCAGCCAACGTCACAAGCACCATCGGTCTGTGGCCTGGTGCGGTCGCGGCGACGTGGGCCACCCGCCACGAATGGACCCGGCTGCCTCGCTGGGCTCGCTGGCTCGTGCTGCCGAGCGTGATCGGCGCGGTGGCCGGGGTGGCGATGCTTGGGCTCTTGCCAGCGGCGACGTTTGACGCCGTTGTCCCATGGCTCATTCTCTTGGCCGCCGTGCTCTTTACGATCCAGCCGCAGGTAGCCCGATTGGTCGCCCACCGATCGCAATGCGAGAACGAATCATCGAAGCCCCTTGCGGCAGCGTGGGGACAGCGGGACGTTGGGCAATCCCGCTCTGCAATGCCGGCCGGCGCGACGCCACGATCCCCCGACCGGCGCCAGGGGCTTTCATGTGCAGGAGCGGAGGCATCCGGCAGGGTCCTTCTGGCCTGCGGCCTTCAGCTCGTCGTCGGCATCTACGGTGGTTACTTCGGCGCCGGCATCGGCGTCCTCATGCTCGCGATCCTCGGTCTGCTTGGCCTGGGCGACATCCACTCGCTCAATGCGATCAAAAACCTCTTGGGCACCGCGATCAACGGCGTGGCTGCTGCGGTCTTTGGGGCCGCCGCGGTGGCCGGCGTGTTCGAGGTCTCATGGCCGTGTGTCGCCGTGGCAGCCCCCGGGGCCGTGATCGGTGCTATCGCCGTGGCACGAATCGCCCGCCGTCTTCCTGCCACGGCCGTCCGCCGCCTCGTGGCCATCCTCGCCTTTGCCCTTTCCGCCTATCATCTCTGGCGGGAATGGGCCTGATCGCTGATGCTTCGCCCCGCGCACGGCTCTTTTCTCATGATCGTCTCCACCAACCGGCTCACGAAACGCTACGGCAGCTTCGCTGCCCTCGACGGCTGCTCGCTCACCGTCGGCCGCGGCGAGATTTTTGGACTGCTCGGCCCCAACGGCGCGGGCAAGACCACGCTCCTGCGGCTGCTCCTCGGCTTCATCTCGCCTACGTCGGGCACCGCCACGGTTGCGGGCCATGACTGTGCTCGGGAGTCGCTCGCCGTGCGGAGTCGCGTGGCCTACCTCCCGGGTGAGGCACGGCTCTCCCGACGGATGACCGGCACGGAGGTGCTCGACTTCTTCTCGCGACTGCGGCCCGCCTGCCGTCGCGACACCGCTGGCCAGATGGCTGATCGCCTCGGCCTCGATACGAGCCGCCAGGTGGCCCGCATGAGCACGGGCATGCGGCAGAAACTGGCGCTCGCCACGGTCATGGCCACCGACGCCGAGGTGGTTATCCTCGACGAGCCCACGGCGAACCTCGATCCCACGGCGCGGGCCGAGGTGCTCGACATCGTCCGCGAGGCCAATGCCGCCGGACGGACGGTGATCTTTTCGTCGCACGTGCTCTCGGAGGTTGAGGAGACCTGTGGCCGCGTTGCGATCATGCGCGCGGGCACGCCGGTACACGAGCAATCCATCGCGGCGATGCGACGGGGCCATCGGATTACGGCCAGGCTCGCCCAGCCATTCAGCGGCGTGCCGGAGTCGCTGGCTAGCCAGGTGGCAGTCGTGCCCGATGCCGCGGGCTCGGGCGAGCCGGAGCAAATCATTCTTGAAGCGGCCGAGTCGCTCGCGCCGCTGCTCGGCTGGCTGGCGACGCTCTCCGTCGTTGAGATGGCCGTGGAGCCGATCGGTCTGGCGGCGGTCTACGATCGGTTTCACCGGGCCGGATAGTGCGGATGTACGTTCCATGAAGCGACGTTGTGTGTTGAACCTCATGGAAGCCCCTCGCGATAGCGAGGGGACGGCGGAGCATTGGGCGAGCCCGTTCCCAATGGCAAACGGGACGGCCTTCCACCCGCAGCCCCACGGCTATCGCCATGGGCTTCTATGCGGAAAGTTCAACCACGCCCCATAAAAGCCCCTCGCGATAGCGAGGGGACGGCGGGACATTGGGCGAGCCCGTTCCCAATGGAAAACGGGACGGCCTTCCACCCGTAGTCCCACGGCTATCGCCCGGAGCTTGGGCTTCTATGCGGAAAGTTCAACCACGCCCCATAAAAGCCCCTCGCGATAGCGAGGGGACGGCGGGTCTTTGGGCGAGCCCGTTCCCAATGGCAAACGGGACGGCCTTCCACCCGCAGCCCCACGGCTATCGACGGGGGCTTGGGCTTCTATGCGGAAAGTTCAACCACGCCCCATAAAAGCCCCTCGCGATAGCGAGGGGACGGCGGGGCATTGGGCGAGCCCGTTCCCAATGGCAAACGGGACGGCCTTCCACCCGCAGTCCCACGGCTATCGCCATGGGCTTCTATTCCCGAGCATGGCGCTACACCTTGGAAAGGGATATCGCATACTATCTGCATACACCTTTTTGCGGAGAAACCCTTCCTATGGTTCTTGTGCGCCGATTGTTGCCGATCGTGGTGCTCGCGTGGGCTCTGGTCGCGGCAGCAGCAGACAACACCGATCCGCCCGGTCTCGAGGATCTCAATGCGGCCATCGATGCCAAGCTCGAGATCGAGCAGCTCGATGATTTTGGCCGCGTTCTCTCGCTCTGCCGTAAGGCGCTCGACGCTGGCCTCGACGACGACTCGCGGAAGTTTGCCGAGGATCTCTACACCGGCACGCTCATGGATCGGGCCGGCATGCTGACCGAGGCGATCTTCGAGTCGTCGCGTCCCGATCCGCAGTGGCCGCGGATACGTGCCTTCGCGATGCGGGATCTGGAGGAGGCCGTGGACCGCGATGCCGGCCTTGGTGGTGCGCATCTCATGATCGCGCGGCTCCAGGTGCTCCCCGGCGGAGATCGCAAGCGGGCGGCCGCGGAGGCAGCCAAGGCGCTCGATCTCCTGGGTGACAACAAGCTCGAGCAAGCCCGGGCCACGCTTGTGCTTGCGGAACTGGAGGGCGATCCGAAAAAGAAGGCCGCGCTCTACGACGCCGCGGTCGAGCTTTCCCCGCGCGACGCAGACGTGCGTCGCACCCGGGGCATGTTCCTGCTCACAAACGATGAGTTTCAGAAGGCTCGTGAGGATCTCGCCGTCGCCGTTGAAGAACAGCCGCAGAATGCTTCGCTCCATGAGGCTCTCGGCATCGCCCTGTTGATGGAGAAGGAGCTCGACAAGGCCCGCGCCGCCTTCGGCCGGGCGATCGAGCTCGAGCCCGAAGCCATCGGCCCGCTTCTCCAGCGAGCCCGGGTGCTGGCGGTCGAGGGGAACCAGGACGAGGCCCTTGCCGACATTGACCGGGTTGTGGATCTCCAGCCCACCAACTCCACAGCGCTCCTTCTCCGTGCCCGCATCCACCAGCAAGGTGGTGATTCCGATGCGGCGCTCGCCGATGTCGAGGCGGTCCTGGAGACGGCTCCCGATCTCCCGGCCGCGCTCGAGCTGCGGGGCCTCATGGCCGCCGAGCGGCACGACTACGATTCCGCGATTCGCGACTTCCGAAGGCTGGCGTCGAAGAATCCCGACGACATTGCCGTCATCGGCCAGCTCGGAATGCTCTACCTCGCGGCCGAACAGCCGCGTGAGGCGATCAGGCGCTTTACCCGGGCGCTCGAGATCGACGAAGACAATTTCCCCTGCCGCCGTGGGCGGAGTGATGCCGCGATCTCGATGGGCGACCACCCGGCGGCCCTCGCCGACTTGGAGAAGGCCCTCGCGCTCGAGCCCGACGATTCTGGCGTACTCAACAACCTCGCCTGGTTGCTGGCCACCTCACCCGACGACGACCTCCGCAACGGCAAGCGGGCCATCGAGCTTGCCACGAAGGCCTGTGAGGAAACGAAGTGGGAAGCGGCCCACATCATCAGCACGCTCGCCGCGGCCTACGCCGAGAAGGGCGATTTTGAGAACGCGAGGAAGTATGCCCGCCAGGCCGTCGAGCAGGGCAAAGACGACGAGAATGTCGCCGACCAGTTGGCCGCCGAGCTCGAGAGCTACGAGGCAAGCAAGCCCTGGCGCGAGCGGCAGCAGGTAAAGGAGGCCGGCGACGAGCACATGGCTGACGGACCAGACACCCCACCCCGCCGCCCCTTCAACGACGAGTAGGGGACTGGCTGGTATTGCTGAGCAACAATGCCTGGCGCCGTGCGGGCTCACCCCCAACCCTATCCGGCTTACTGGAAGTCAGTTTCGAGGAGGACTGGATACGTGCTGGCGGCCCAACTCGTGCTGGATATGCTGGATGCCTGCGTTGAGTCCCAGGAAAGCACCTGGGCGAAATGCTGACGCTGGACCGAGTCCTTCATGAAGCTTGTTCGTCCATCACAGTAGGCGGCGATAGCACCTCCAGGATGGTTAGACGACGGCTGACTGAGGAAACCGGGGGCCGCGGGGTTGAGAATGTTATTGATGACCTTATAACCAACTGCTGCTGGGGCCCCCACAATCCCTACTCCCGGCACCGGTGTCGGCCAGAATGACACCCAGGGCAAGACTGCGTTTGTAAATGTCAGAGCAGGAGACACATTTCGGCGATCCCACCATCCTTGTTCCAAGGGTACGGCTACCGAGCCCCGGCCGCACTTCTCCGTGAGTAAAAGCGTGGTGCCTGTACCGTCTGCTCCTGAGATTTCGTCGAAACTCACCAATCCCGAACTGGCGATCGTGGTATCGAGCATGACTCCGTCAAACCGACGACCGGTTGGTACGTCATTGCTTCCGCTCCCGCAGTTGCCCGCATAGGAAAGCCATGGGTTGGTTTGGTTGGGCGGCGGGCTCGACGGGCATATAAAAAAAGAGATGTTTGGCGCACTCGGCGACACGACAGTCCGCCAGTTGTTGTATACGTCACTCCGCTCCATGAATGGCAGCAGTGGGAGCGGCCACGACACCGGGTTTACCCCCGCCGCGTCGCCCGTCCGCGGACTCCGATTCCGCCACCCGGGCACGTAGCCCATGGAATCGCCCGCCCGAATCAACGCCAGTGCCAACTGGTAGAGATTGTTCGAGCAACCCGTCCGGCGAGCCGACTCGCGGGCGTTCTGCACCGCTGGTAGTAGCAGTGCCATGAGCATCGCGATGATCGTGATGACGACCAGGAGCTCGACGAGCGTGAAGCCCTGACGGGCAGAATGGCGGCGGTTCATAGCGATTCTCTCCTTTTTGAGATTCCCACGTACTAAAGTCTACCGCGCTTTGCTCATTCCCGCAGCGGGTCACAGCGAGCTGAATGAATGGACAATCTTGAATTCTCGGATAGTCCCCGAGGTCGGATCGATGCTTCGAACCCGGATGTCGATTCCACGAATGGGAGCCGCAGCAGGATCACCAGTATCGCTCATTTGAAACACCTGATGGACCGGCACCGTCGCGCCGGCCAGAACAATCTGGACATCGAAGGCGATGACGTTCCTGAGAAGCAGGTCTTCCTCACGGGTGCCCGCCAATTTTCCGGCGGTGCGCGTCAACGACACACGGGTTGCTGTCTTGGAAAGATCGCCGAGGCTGTTGCAATACGTGCCGTAGGAAAGGTCACTATTCCCCTTGGCGGCGAATACGTTGCCCAAGAAGGCACCAGCCTCCGGCGTGGCCGACACGAGCAATTGCCGGCGGTAGAGGTTGTGGAGCGGCGCAGTCTTGTATAACTCGCCCGACGGCTCGCAGTACCAAATCACTTCCGCGGTTGGCGACTCGAAACCCATCGCCCCTTGGAGCCTTCCGGTAAAAGGAGTGGAGGGGCTCGAGGTGGTGAGCGCGAGCACGTCATCGACATCCTGGACGAGCGCAGCTCCCCCCGGCGGGGGACTGCCTTCGACCACCTCGAAATAGCCCACATTCGCCTCTGGGCGAACGAGAGGCTCAGGCACACAGGTCAGGCCGGCGAGATCCTGGCGCAGCCGCCAGCCGGTGTTCCGAAGGCGACTACTGAGCTCCATCACGGCCCGCCCGTCCGAAACGGTGCGTCCGAAATCGCCTAAGAGCGACGCCACGGCGCCCATGATGAGCAGGCTGAGCATCGATGCTACAAGCAACTCCACGAGGCTGAAACCATCGTGACCAGTGGCATTGGCATCGCGTCGAGGCTCGGATGAAACAAGGATGGGCCGCATGGAATACGCCTGCTAGTTCAGGAAACGCTTGAGCCGGATGGTTTTCGTAACGTCTCTGTTCTCACCCGCGACGAAAATGACGGGGATCGAACGATCGACGATTGCAAAAAGTCGATGGTAGGTGGTGGAATTGCTCGTGATGGCTCCGTCTTTCACTTCGAGAGTGATCCAGATGGCGAACACATTCGACCGGACTGTGGCAGCCGACGCCATGCGATTGGCCGTCGCGCGGTCGTTGTTTCTGAGTAATCGGATATCAGCCTCCGTGGGGGGCTGGGCGAAGGCGGTGTCCCGAATGAGACCCCATTCGGAAGTGATCGGACCGGCAGGCTTCGTTGGGGTTGGGCCTCCGGAGCCAGTGAGCGCATTCCAGACAGTCGGGCTGCATGTGTTGACGTTCACCCGACCCGGCTCGCGGGCCGCGCTCTGCGCGATGGTCGCCGCGAATCGCGATGGCACGGAGACCGCATCGAGGATCGCCCCGTAATCGGCAACGAGCGACTTGAGGATGCCAACACCACCGAGGATGTTCGTGATTTCGATCGCAGTTCCGACAGGAACGCCAACCAGGTCGCCGTTGCTCTCGAAGCCCCCGGACCAAGCCCCCCCCGCACCGCTGAGGTCCGAAGGCTTCGCTCCCGTGTAGGAGGTGCCACCGGCGGGAATCTCGATCGCCGTCGCTCCCGATGCTGGGTCGCGAAACTCCGCGACGTTCGCGCACCACTGGGCCGTCACGCCGTTGGCGGGCGGCATCTTCGCGGGGTCCCCGACGGTGGTGAGGGCTGTGTACAAGGCTTGCGCGAAGCCCGCCTTGTCACCCGCGAAGCTCGTCAGATCGAACTGCGGCGTGGGGCTAGCGACGGCCGGGGGCTCTGTACCGCCGATTCTGCTGGTCACATCCCAACTGTCGGTGGTGACCGTCTGGCGGGCAGAATTGTCGAGATCATCGAGAATCGCGGCCAGCCGCGGCGGCAGGGCTGACCAATCACGGTCGAATGGCCTCAGCACCCGCTCGAGCTCACCGAGCGTGAAGGGATTTTGGGCCACGGTACCGGTCAGCGCAGCGGGCCGTGGAGCCTCTCGGTCGAGCCGCAAGGCATACGCACTGCTGCCCCGGCCGAGGATGGCCTGCCCGAGCACAGGGGGCTGCCGAAGATTCATCGTCATGGTTGACGCAGCGGGCGTTCCCCCATTCTGCATGACGGTCCAACGATTACCGGCGAACGCGGTCAGCGAGGATCCGTCGATCGAGGCGGGGCCGACCGGGCTGCCGCCACCACCATGGGCGTTGACATTGATCCGGCCGTCGAGATCGAGCACGAGGTACGACACGCGGAAGGTGAGTTCGCCGCCATTGGGCCCCACGACCGTAGGAAGGATGTCCGCTAGCCATACCCCGTCGTTCTTCCCGTCGCCATCGTTATCGACTTCGATAGGAAGCATCGGCCCCGAGGCGGGCCTCCGGAATGATGCTGTCGAGACTGTTCCTGTTCCATCGTCATTCAGTTTCGCCAAGTATTTGTTCACACCGACGTCGTCGGCAAAGTCGAATGCGTCGTACTGCAGTCCGAGAGGATTCGGCGGGATGCGAAACGGCACACGGCTCAGGTCGGCGACATACATGTCCTGGAGAAGGCTCTCGGTCAAGAAGTCCCTGATGAAAGGCTTGCCGACGGCAACTCGGGCATCAATCTTCGGACCGCGGAGCACCAAGAGGAGAGCCTCGTTGAGCATTCCCCTGGGGATGGTGGGAGAGGCGTCTACCTGACCGGCCGCCTTCATGAAGCCGCGTGCTGCAGCCCGCGTGCGCGTCGCCATGACGATGAGCGTGGTGCCCGTCACGAGAAAAAGCGTCAGCATGCTCAGCACCAAGAGCAGGATCATGCCGCAGCGGGGATGACGGTCGCGGCTCATGGCCAACACTCCAAATGCTTTAGTTGAGGATAAGGATTCGTTCTTCCACCCGAATCACACCACTGATCGGGTAGGCGGTGATCGTGACGCCCGACTTCACATCATCCGCAGCGTTACTATCGACAAATGACACATAGCACTGCGTGATGGCGCCGAGGCTTCCCCCAGTACCCGCTGCATAGGTTGACCACGAGCTTTGAATTTGGAGCCACCGCACACGGCTGTTCTTCAAGACGGGCACCCAGGCGCAGGGCGTCAGAAACCGCTTGCGGTCGAGCTCCCGCGCAATGGCCGTGCCGCCAGTCATCCTATAGACGCCGGATGAGACTTCTGTAAGGACCAAGGAGGGGGTCTTCACTTCTGGCGTTCGGCTCCTGATCACCGCCACCGAGACGCGGACGGGCATCCCGACAGTCATTGCAACCGCCGACTCTGCAAGCGGTGACGCTGTGGCCACGAACCATGTCCTTCCGTACGCCCGGTCATCGACTGTGGCCGTCGGGATCGACGCAATCCTACTGTACGGCGCGGCGTTGAACGGCGCGGCGTTGAACGGCGCGGCGAGGAAAACATCGCCGATCATGACCGTCTTGATGGCGGCCGTAAACTGGGCTGCTGTGAGCGTCCTCCGAAAGTCGAGATCGGCCGCGGCGTTGGCCACTATCGCCGCGGCCCGATCAGCCGCGACCGCGTCGCTAAGGATCACTCCCGCTGCGGGGAGGAGTGCCGCAACGCTCGCGAGCCCCACGACGAGAATGCCTGAGGCGATGAGCACTTCGAGAAGCGTGGTGCCCTTGCGGGTCGCGCCACGATGCAAAACAATATGACGACGAAGGATCATGGTTCACTTTCCGAATGCAATGGCTTTCCGGGCCCGATCGCGGGCTGTGACAATATCTGTACCTGCCGCAGGGGTGTTGCCAGAGACATTGATACGGCCTGTTTGAGGATTGACCGCTACCCAGACTGATAACTCACTCGATAGTGATGTGTCGTCATCGATGGCGGAGCGTTCGGCAAACAGGAAGTAGATGACTTCGCTCGGGACAATCGGATCGACCGCAGTGGGGCCTGTCACACCGACCTTTTGGATCACTTCCGCAACACGGCCAGCCTGGTCGAACACGAGCGCGATCGGACTCAGGCCTTCGAATCGACCGTATCCATGGGATGCCGCGGCGAGGTCGCCGACACCGCTGTGCCGAAGGTCGATCCTCAGCGGCGTCGATGAGAGCGGCAACGACTTATCGCCTTTCGTCGGGTACCGCACAATGAGCGCCTTGCCATTGTCATATAAAGGCTTGATCAACGTGTTTGCCGCAGTCTGGCCCGCCGACGCCCGCAGCGCCACTGTGCTATCCCGCAGCGCCAGCCAAGGTGATGTCGTCATGAACGAGGAGCCGCCGACGTTTTCGCGAAATCTCACCTTGTAGCCGTTGGCAAGCTCAGCGTCGGGGGGGGGAAGGGGG
>ENA-ORBV01004117-ORBV01004117.1-microbial-mat-metagenome-genome-assembly--contig:-NODE-4117-length-28316-cov-7.823152_pt1 | contig 28316 bp, 22 predicted proteins | sample MGYA00237777_ERZ505514 | MGnify/ENA primary metagenome ERZ505514 (study PRJEB26160, sample SAMN06269048) | microbial mat metagenome | isolation source: Oligotrophic lake microbial mat | place...
CGTTACGCATTGTCTGATGATACGCCCAACCCTCCGCCCATTTCGAACGCAGTACACTGGTAAACGTGAAAAAGGAGCCATCCATGTCCGAAGACCTTACCCGCCGTACCCTCGTCAAAACCGCCACTCTCGCCCCAGTCCTGGCAACCGGTCCCGCCGTCATCTCCGCCCTCGGCCAAAACAGCAAGCTCAAAGTTGGCTTCATCGGCGTCGGTGGCCGCGGCTTTTACCTGATGGAGCGCATGTACGTCGGCAGCAAAGAAGCCGTCGAAGTCACCGGCGTCTGCGACACCTACGAAGGCAACAAAAACCGCGGGAAGGACCGCGTGCAGTCCATGGGCGGCAACACCCCCAAGACCTACGTCGACTACCAGGAAATGCTCGCCGATCCCTCCATCGACGTCGTCTTCATCGCCACCCCGGAGCACCTCCACCACTCCATGGCCCTCGCCGCCTTGAAGGCCAAAAAGCACATCTACTTAGAGAAGCCCATCGCCCACACCATAGAAGAAGGTGCTGAGATCGTCGCCGCCGCTGAGAAAGCAGGCAAGATGGTCCAGGTCGGCACCCAGAACCGCTCCAACTCCCTCTACATCAAGGCCAAGGAGATGGTCGACAAAGGCATGATCGGCGAAGTCCACTACGTCCGCGCCTTCTGGTATCGCAACTCCACCGAAGATAACCCCTCCTGGCGCTACGCCATTCCGGCCGACACCAACGAACAAAATACCGACTGGAAGAAATTTGTCGGCCCCGCCAAAGCCCGCGCCTTCGACAAACAGCGGTACTTCCAATGGCGTCTCTACAGTGATTACTCCAGCGGCATCTCCACCGACTTACTCGTCCACCAAACCGACATCACCAATTTCGTCTGCGGCAAAACCGAACCCCTCTCCTGCGTCGCCTCCGGCGGCATCTACCGCTGGACCGGCGCCAACGACGACCGCGAAGTCAACGACTGCATGTCCGCCATCTACGAATACCCGGGTAAGTTCCACATCAATTACTCCTGTTACTTCGGCAACGAGAACTTCGGCTACGGCGAACAGTTCATGGGCAATGAAGGCACCATCCAGGTCCTGAACCGCCAAAGCATCACCTTCACCCCGGAGAAATTCCGCGGCAAGCCCCCCGCCCAAGTCGCCGCCCGTAAAGAAGAATTCATCGACATGCCCGGCAACGACAACAAAGCCGTCGAAGCCCACGTCCGCAACCTGATGGACTCTATCCAAGGCAAAGCTAAGTTAACCACTCCCCCAAAAATGGGCCAACAAGCCGCCATCGGCGGTCACTTAGCCACCATGTCCTTAAAGACTGGCAAGAAAATCCTCTGGGACGAGCGCACCCAAAAATATCGCAACGCGTAAATGACCTTTGTGGGGTCCCTGACCACCGAGCCCTCCGCGTGAGCGGAGGGTTACATTCACTCACCGGCCCTCCAAGTCGCTACCAAGCCAACGTGAGGTATTCGCTGAACCGGAAATCCTCTGAAGCAGACTTTATCCAGGCGAGGGCGGTGCGCGTCGTAGAACTCCTGTCGAACAAGGCGGAGAATTTTCCACAACAGAAGCTTGATGAGCGCGTTATCAACGCGAAACCCGAGTGACAACAGTTACCTTCATTAGAATCAATTACATAAAGCGATCTGTTTGGTTCCGCCTGATATCCTAGGTATGGATGTTGAATTATGAGGCACTACCAGGCAGTCGGACGGGCCTCCCGGCCTGTCCACCAAACAATCCAAAAGTCCAACCCAATAGAATCAACAACTCCCGGGTTCGTTTCGTAAACCTACGGCCGCGCCAAGTACTTCTTGTACAGTTGCGTCTGTCGATTCTCCAGGCTCACATTCTTCCCCCGGATAAACATCATCCGCACTTGCGTCCGCATCTCCAGCGGATCGCCGTCGGACAAAAACAAGTCCGCCGACTTTCCCTTCTCCAGCGACCCCGTTTGGTCCGCAATGCCGAAAATCTCCGCCGCGTCGATAGTAAGAGCCTTCCAGGCCGCCTCCATCGGCAGCCCGTAAGCCACCGCGTAGCTGGCCTCAAACGGCAAATTCCGCGCGAACTGGTTGTCATAAGTGGCAAAGGCAAACTTCACGCCCGCCTTATGCAGCGTCGCCGGCAGCGAGTACGCCGCATCGTAGTCATCGTCATCGTCCATCGGCAAATCGGTCGGTTGGCCCACCACCACCGGAATCTTCTTCTCGGCGATCCGCGCCAACTGCGCCCCCGGCTTCCGCACATCGAACAGCACCAGCTTCACCTTGTGCTTCTCCGCAAAGTCGATCGCCTCGCGGATCGTCCGCTCCCGCTGCGCCGGAATCAACAGCGGCGATTTCCCTTCCAGCACCGGCAGCATCGCATCGAGTTGCACATCGGCCAGGAAATTCGGCGTCGCCGCCTTCTTCGCCTGCTGATACCGCCGCGCCTTCTCGAAGAACTCATCGATCTTCCGCATCTCGCCGTCATAGCGCCGCTTGGCTTCGGCAAACGGAATCTCCGTGCGACCGGCCGGAAAACTGAACGAAGCCATCTGGATCACCGGAAAGCGCACCAGCATGCCCGCGTTCTGCGACATCGCCAGATCCTCCCAAGTCCAGCCGTCGAGCCGGATCACGGCCGCCTGCCCGCGCACGATGCTCTGCGAACCGGCCGCCGCGCCACCGCCACCGCCGCCCCCAAACGCGATCGTCGCCGGCAAAGTCAGCACCGCCGTCAAACCGTTCGAACGCGCCACCGGAATATGTTCCGTCTCCGGATTTATGGCCACCACCGCCCGCACCTGCGGAATAAAATCGCCGATCTCATTCGTATCGTTTGTCTCACGCACGCTACTTACTTCGGAAAGCCCGATCTGCGTCGCGCAATTCATCATCCCAGGCCAAGCATGCAAGCCCTTCGCGTCAATTACTTTAATATTCTTAGGAGCAACTAACTTCGTGCCAATTCCTGTAATCTTGCCATTCTCAATCAGCAGGGAGCCATTTACGATTTCCGGCCCGGTAACGGGATGAATCGTCGCATTCTTAATGAAGTAAGAGTCCTGCGCATAAGTCAGTGCCGCGACCAGCCAGATCGAATGCTTCATTGTGCGGTTCCCTCACTCGCCGGTCCACGCCGTCCGGGCACGCCGCCTTTTTTTTGCTCCGCCGGAGCCTCTTGCTTCAACTGATCTTCCAGCGCCTTCTTCGCCGCCGCGCGACGTCCGCGGTCGCTCATATCTTTGTCGCGCTCGAAATATAACTTACCGTCGATATAAACTTTCTGCGGCACCGCGTAACTCGATAAAGGAGGTTTGTTCCAAATCACTAAGTCCGCGCTCTTGCCAGCCTCAATGGAACCAATCAAATGATCCACCTTCATCTGCTTCGCCGGATTCAGCGTTACCAGGGCCAAAGCCTGCTCTTCCGTCAATCCGCCATAGCGCATCGCCTTCGCCGCTTCCGTATTCAAGCGGCGCATCAAACCGGCATCGTCGGAGTTTACCCCGGCCAGCACGCCCTTCTTGGTCATCACCGCCATATTGAAAGGTATGCCATCGGCCACCTCCATCTTGTAACCCCACCAATCGCTAAAGCCCGCCCCAGCCACGCCATGGGCAGCCATTTCCTTGGCGATCTTATAGCCCTCCTGCACATGCTGGAAGGTGGCCAAACGGAAGCCGAACTCTTCGGCCACCCGCATCATCATCAACATCTCATCGCCGCGATAAGCGTGGCAATGCACCAGCCGTGTACCCTCCAACACCTCCGCCAGCGCCTCCAACTTCAGGTCCGTGCGCGGTGCCATCGTCGTCTTGCCCGCTTTAAAGTCGGCCTTCGCCTTCTGATAAGCCCGCGTTTCCGTAAATGCCTGCCGGTAGATATCTTCCACGCCCATCCGGGTCGCCGGATACCGCGCCACACCACCGCTCTGCGGCGTCGGATTGCCTTGCCGCTTCGGATTCTCGCCCAAGGCAAACTTAATCGACTTCGTCCCGCCTTCCATCATCAACTCGCCCGCGGTGACACCCCAGCGCATCTTAATTAGTTGGTTATTACCGCCAATCGCATTCGCACTGCCGTGCAAGATATTCGCGGTAGTTACTCCGCCCGCCAAGGCCCGGTAAATGGCGATATCTTCCGAATCGATCACATCCGTGATGCGCACCATCGAAGAGACAGAAACCGAGCCTTCGTTCACGCCAAAGCCCTGCACGGCAATATGCGAATGGCTATCGATAATGCCGGGCGAGACGTGCAAGCCCGTGCCATCCACAATCTTGGCCCCCGGCGGCACAATGATCTTACCGCCCACGGCGGTAATCTTGCCGCCAGTAAAGGCCACCGACCCCACAAAGGCCGACTTGGTTGCCGTATATACCGTCGCATTCTGAATAACTGTCGACTCCTGCGCCAACAAAACAGCGGGCAAAACCAGAATCCACTTCATCGCGTCAGCTCCTTGGCCGCCGGCACTGCCGGGGGCACGGGCGGCAGATACTTCACGCCATCCACAATCACGTATTCAATTCGCGGCCGTTCACCGAGTAAGTCGCCCCGCGTCACTACTAAGTTCGCGATCTTACCCTTTTCAATACTACCCATCCGGTCCGCCACGCCAAAGATCTCGGCCGGCGACAGGGTCAAGGCCCGCAAAGCGTCGGCCTCCGACAAGCCCATCTGCATCGCCTTCCGTACCCCGCGCAACATCTCCGTCGCAGTCTGCCCATCGGAAGAGAACGCAAACTTCACCCCGTTCTTGGCCAGCAACCCCGGCGTCGAAGCGGCTTTGGCCCGCGTCTCCAAAGCCCGCGTCGTCTCGACAGCGTCCGGATCGGCATCGGCCTGCCGCGTCGGCCACTTCGTCGACACAATCACCGGCATCCCCGCCGCCTTCAATAACTCCGTCGCCCGGAAGCCCTCATGCAAACCGTAGAGCACCGCCGGCTGTTTCAGCTCTTTCGTAAACCGCAGCACGCGGTCAATCTCGCTCAAGCTCACCGCCGGAAACAACAGCCGCGGCGACTCGGCCAAGCCCTCCAGCGCCCGGTCGTACTCCGGCCGCGTCCGCCCCTTCGGGTCCTTGTCATACGCGGCCTTCGCCTGCTTGTAATAGTCGAGGTCGATGTAGCACTGCCGAATATAAGCGATCACGCCCATCAGCGAACTCGGGAAGCCCCGGCCACCACCCAAACTCAACGAAATATACTGGCCCGCCGGCGACTGCACAATCAGCCGCGAAGGCCGCGCATCGCCCAGGTTCATCACCGCGCCTTGCCCGGCAAAAATACCGTTATTCGGGAAGGTCATCGCCGACGTGAAGCCCGCGCCCCGCGCCGCCTCCACGCGGGGATCGTTCGCTCGCACCTTATCGGCCACGCGCTCCCAACTGAAGGTCCGCGGCCGATCCTCCGGCCCGCGCGCGGGTGGCGCTGGTGCCAGTCCGGCGGCGGGCAATGCGCCGCCGGGCCGTCCATCCTGCCCCAAGGTCGACAGCGCGTCCACCAAGCCCGGATACACCGTCATCCCCTCGCCTTCAATCAGCCAGGCATCGGCTGGCACGGCCAGGTCCGCGCCCACGGCCTCAATCAGCCCGTCACGGATCAGCACCGTCGCTTTCGGCAGCACCGCGCCGCTCACGGTTACTACTCGGGCGTTGCGAATCGCCAATCCGGAGGGCACTTCGGCCCAAACCGTCATCGCCAGAACCAACAAACAAATCACACGCATCGTTTCGCTATCATAGGAGTTTCTCCCCTACTTTGCCAATCGAAAGAATAAATGAGTCAACCTAAAGAAGGCCTCCGCTATGCGGACGCCGGCGTCAACATTGACGAAGCCAACCGCGCCGTCTCGTCCATCAAGAAGCTGGCCCGCGCCACCTTTACGCCCCAAGTGCTTACGGGCATTGGAAGTTTTGGCGCCATGTACGCCCTCGAAGGCTTCAAGAAACCCGTGCTGATCTCCTCCGCCGACGGCGTCGGCACTAAGCTCAAGGTCGCCCAACTGGCCGGCCGGCATGACACGATCGGCGAGGACCTCGTCAACCACTGCGTCAACGACATCGCCGTCCAAGGCGCCCGTCCGCTTTATTTCCTGGACTACTTCGCCGTGGGCACGCTCGACGCCGAAGTCTGCTCGAGCGTCGTCAGCGGTCTTGCCCGCGGCTGCAAACGCAATGGCTGCGCTTTGATCGGTGGCGAAACCGCCGAAATGCCTGGCTTCTATCAGCCTGGAGAATACGATGTCGCCGGCTTCATCGTCGGTGCCGCCGAGCGATTTCGCCTGCTCACCGGCGACGGCACCAAGGCCGGTGACGTCCTGCTGGGCCTGCCCTCCACTGGCCTGCACACCAACGGCTATTCCCTCGCCCGCCGCATCTTCTTTGCCGATTTGAAGGTAGACTCGCTCATTCCTGAACTTGGCCTCACTGTTGCCGACGAGTTACTCAAGGTCCACCGCAGTTACTTGAAACCCCTACTCGCGCTCCAAGCCGAACGGCTCATCCGCGGAGCCGCCCACATCACCGGCGGCGGCATGACCGACAATATTCCACGCGTGTTACCCAAAGGCCTCGGTGTTGAAATTGACACCAAGAGTTGGCCCGTGCTGCCCGTTTTCGAGTCGCTCCGTCAACGCGGTAACGTGCCGGAAGACGATTGGCGCCGCACTTTTAATTTAGGCATCGGCATGGTGGTTGTCGTTCCGGAAAAGAAACTCGCCGCCGCTCAAAAGCTCTTGAAAAAGTCGAAGGAAAAGAGTTACGTCATTGGCCAGGTAGTCAAGGCAAAGGGCGAGCTGGTCCGCTACTTATGACCCGGCTCGGCATCTTACTTTCGGGGCGCGGCTCGAACTTCGAAGCCATCGCCCGCGCCGTCCAAGCGGGCAGGTTACCCGCCGAAATCGCCGTCGTCATCTCGAACCGGCCCGAGGCCAAGGGCCTCGAAACCGCCCGCAAAATGGGTCTTCCCGCCGTCAGGCTGGCCTTGCCAGGGATCGCTCGCGCAGATTACGATCGGCAGTTAGTCGACTTACTGCGCAAGCACAAAGTAGACCTCGTCTGCCTGGCCGGTTTTTTACGCCTATTAACTCCGGTGATGATCCAAGCTTTCCCGTCACGGATCATCAACATTCATCCGTCCCTACTTCCTTCGTTTCCCGGCTTACATGCGCAGAAGCAGGCTCTGGACTACGGCGTTAAGATCTCCGGCTGTACGGTACACTACGTGATTGAAGAGATGGACGCCGGCCCGATCCTGGCCCAAGCCGCCGTGCCCGTGCTGGCCGGTGACACGGAGGACGATTTGGCGAAACGAATTCTAGTGGCCGAACATCAACTTTACGTCGAGGCGCTTCACGATGTACTTACTAAAAACTAATTTCATATTACTGCTCTCCTTATCCGCATTTGCCGACCAGATCCAGATGAAAAACGGCGACCGCGTCACCGGCTCCATCGTCAAGAAAGACGCGGCCACCCTCACCATCAAGACCGTCCACTTCGGCACTCTTACACTGCCGTGGGCGGAGGTGGAAAGCGTCAAGGCCGACACGCCGCTGGTGGTGGTGCTGCCCGACGGCCGCACCCTCGAAGCAACGCTCGCCACCACGGATGGCCAAGTGGAGGTCGCCGCCAAGAGCGGTACCCAAACCGTCGCCCCGCGTGACATTGTCGCCCTGCGCGATAAGGCCGAGCAGCGCACTTACGAGCGTTTACTCAACCCCGGCTGGCTTGATCTCTGGGCCGGCAACGCCGCTATCGGCTGGGCGGGTACTCGTGGCAACGCCAGCACCGCCACGTTTACTACTTCGCTGGGTGCGGCCCGCCAAACCAACCACGACAAAACCTCACTTTACTTCAACGTCATCCGCGCTTCGGCCTTGCTCTCCGGCGTCAATCAGAAGACCGCCCAAGCGGTCCGCGGCGGCTGGGGTTATAACCGCAATGTCTCCCCACGCATGTTCATCAATACCTTCAACGACTGGGAATACGATCGTTTCCAAAACCTGGACCTCCGCATCGTCGTCGGCGGCGGTTTGGGTTACACGGTTTGGAAGGCTGAGAAAGGCCGCCTCGATCTGGTCGGCGGCGCGGCATGGAACCGGGAAAGCTTCGACCCTGCGCCCAAGCCCGTTTTCGTCCGGAACTCCGCCGAAGGTTATTGGGGCGACGATTTCACTTACCGCCTGAATGCCCGCACCTCGCTGCGGCAGAGTTTCCGTATGTTCAATAACTTAACGAACACTGGGCAGTACCGGGTCAATTTCGATGTGGGCGCGCAAACTCAGCTAATCAAGTGGCTCACCTGGAATGTTTCGGCGTCGAACCGTTACTTGAGTAACCCCGTTCAAGGGCGCCTCAGTAACGATTTCCTGTACACCACGGGCTTCGGTATCTCCTTCGCGCGTTAGCGAAGTTACTCGACGACTAACTTACGAGCCGTCACGTTGCCGGCCCCATCGGTCACGCGGAAGCTGAGCGTGTGCTCGCCGGCAGTCAGTGAAGGTAGGACAAGCCGAAAGGTTTCGGTCAGCGAGTCAGTCACGCCGTCTTGGGCCTCGAGTAAGTTCCAGGAGCCCCCGTCCAAGGAGTACTCACAGCGGCGCAGTTCGCTAAGATTATCCTGGGCGGAGAGCAGATATTCCAAGCGTCCATTCGCTTGCAGAGAATTTATGGTAGGTGGGGTGTTGTCTATCACTACCGGCCCACTGACTAACTCGGCTTCCCGGGCCGTGTCACCCGAGTTCGCCATGCGGTCTGAGGCGACGACGCGGAACCAGTAACGGCCGTCGGCAAAGACGTCCGCATCGGCCGTTAATGCCAGTTCGCTGGTGTTCGCCTTGAGTAGCTTCCAACGCGACTCGCCCTCGCCACGGTAGGTGAGATTATAAACCAGCGGGTCAGCATCGGCATCCTCTCCTTGCCAGACAATGACCAACTGCCGAGTCGAAGACCGGGCGATGGTCTGCGCGGGAGTGCCGACTGAAGTGGCAGGGCTCGGTTCGCCGGTATCGGTGACCGTAAGGGTGTAAGCGGCGGTAGCCGCCGGTGCCGCTGCGGCCGGCCGAGTGGCCGACTGGGAAGCGACAGTCTGGCCGACCACGGTGATGGACTTGACCGCGGGCGGAGTATTCTGGGGCACGTAGAAGAGGCGGACCGCGTCGACAGCGTCGACGACATCTGCCCGCCATTGCACGTAGCGAGCCGCCGGACTGCGCGGCTTAGGGTCAGCCGCTTCCCAATCGCTCCAGGTGCGATCGGGCCGGGCGGTATTGCCGCTGCGCATCTGAATCTTGGTAGCAGGGCCGCCAGTAAGGGCCAGCCGCCCCCACTTGGCCACGGTGTTAGCATCGTGGACCGGCGACTCGTACTTACCCAAAGCCACGGGCTCCGACGAAAGCCGGAATAGCTGCCCGCGATTGGCGGTGGCGGCCAATATGCCACCGGCGACTTGGAATAGTCGCGTAGTTTCGCCCTGCTCCGTCTGGGCAATCAGCGAGACCTGATTGTCGGTCGTGCGTCGGTAAATTCGGCCTTGTAAGTCGGTGGCGAAGAATAAGGAGCCGTTTTGCTCGAGTAAGTCGTAGACATTCTCTTCTTTACTGGTCCACAGTGTCTCCACCGTGTTATCGGGATGAATCCGGTAAATGGCCGACTTCTCTACGCCCGCGTACTCGACCGTGGGCACTAGCGCGGAAGATACCGAAGTAGCGGGCGGCGCGCCGGTGGCGGGTTTGGCTTCTTTGGGCTTCAGGTCCAGCCCAGTTTGGGCATCGTCGGTCACGGTAATGCTGATCAGGCCACCGGCCACGGTGGGAGTCGACGGGTTCGCCGCAGCGGCTGTCTTCTTGGATAACGAACCGCCCAAAGCAGCCACATACAAAGATCCATCGACGCCGGCGACTAAGGACCGGATCTCCGGCAGAGCCGCATCGTACAGTACAAACGCCTTGTCCTTCGACGTAATCCGATAAACAATACCGTTGGGCTCGGAACCGGCGAGTAACCGGCCCTGAGTATCGAGCGCCAGGGCAGTAACATGGGCTTGGCCGGTTTCGTAGTAAACCTCGGCGCGGCCATTGGTAACGACATGTATCTTGCCCTCGTCACCAGTAGCGACAAAGAGCCTTCCATCGGGGGCAGCCGCCAAAGCCCAGATGTATTTGGCTTTCGGGTTGAAGTATTCAGTGGCACGGCCATTCTCGATGCGATATACCCGGCCATCGGGTGAAGTGGCTGCATAGACGATGCCTTTGGCGTCGACGGTAACAGCGAAGATGATCGGCTGAGGAGCCGTCCAGAGTAACTTGCCTTTACCGGCGGCATCGACCTCGAAGAGCTTACCGCGGGGACCGGTGCCTAAGTAAATACGCCCCTCGGCAGTAGCGGCTACGGACCAGACGGCAGCTTCTTCGGGGTCATAGACTAATTTCATGCCCGGAGCGCGTTCCAGACGCCCATCGCGACTTAGAGCAACGCCAGTAAACTTACCCTTCACAAAATCCTGAAAGGTGTTCAGTTCCCACGTAGTGGTGGCGGCCGCCGGTAACAAGGTGGCCGCCAATAGCGAAGCGATGAGGAGCTTACTTACCATGCATGGCGAAGCCGTATAAGGTGTCACCGGCGCCGACGACCACATATTGAATGCCGTCGAGTTGGTAACTGATGGGGCCGTTGCTCATGCCGGCGCCCAAGTTGGCACGCCAGAGCGGCTGGCCGGTGGTGGCATTCAAGGCGACAAAGTTATTCTGTGGGTCGCCGGCAAAAACTACATTACCGGCGGTGCTGAGCACGCCGGAACGCGGGCCGCCTGGCCCTTCCCACTTATGGCTCCAGCGGATTTTGCCGGTTTGGTAGTCGATGGCTTGCATGACGGTTTCTGACCAACCGCCCCGGTCGTTGCCGCCCCAGCCTTCGGGCTTTTCGGTGTCGTCGTAAATGTAGTAGACGCTGTACGCGTTCGAGGCGTTGACATAGAAGAGTCCGGTGGCGGGGCTAAAGCTAGGCGGAGGCCAGTTAGCGGCGCCGGCTTGGTTGGGGGATACCAGGGCACCGTCGATTTGAGGATACTTGGCGGGGTCCGGAATGGGTTGGCCCTTCTGGTCGAGACCCTTGGCCCAATTGGCCTTGGCGAAGGTGGAAGTTACGATGTTCTTACCCGTGACGCGATCGAGCACAAAGAAATAACCGTTGCGAGCGGCTTGGGCGAGTAACTTACGCGGCTGGCCATTGATCGTCCCGTCGATCAATACGGGCGTCTGGTTCGCGTCCCAGTCGTGTGTGTCGTGGGGCGAAGACTGGAAATACCAAGCGCGCTTGCCGGTATCGGCGTTGACGGCGACGATGCACTCGGTAAACAAGTTATCGCCCATGCGGCCTTTGTGCGCGATGACGGGCTGGGGGTTGCCGGTGCCGAAGTAAATGAGGTTGAGTTCAGGATCGAAAGTAGTGGAACCCCAAGTCATACCGCCGCCGTGTAACATGGCTTCGACGGTGGGCCAACTCTTCGCTTCGGGTGAACCTACTTCCGGATAGGCATACCAACGCCATTGCATGGCACCAGTTTCGGGGTCATGCGACTGGATATAGCCAGGGACGTCGAGATCGTCGCCGCTGACGCCGGCGATCACGTGATTGCCGACCACTAAGGGGGCTGCGCTGGCGAAATATAGTAGGTCGGGATCGCAAATTTGTTTGTGCCAGCGCTCCTTGCCGTCCTTCATGTTGAGGGAGACTAGGTTGCAGTCGGGCGTCTCAAAATAGAGCCACTTGCCATACACGGCCACTCCGCGGTTACCGATGTGGATACCGCCGCGGGAAGGCCAGGCGAAGTGCCACAATTCGCGGCCGGTGCGGGCGTCGATGGCCCACACATGGTCCGGAATAGTGAAGAACATGACGCCATCGACTACGACCGGAGTGGACTTGATGGAGCCCGGAAAGGGTCCAGCAGATTGGGCGGTCATCCGATAGACCCAACCCAAGCTGAGCGAGCTGACATTGTTCGCGTTGACTTTCGTGAGCGGGCTAAATCGGCGACCTGAGTAGTCTCCGTTAAAGGAAGGCCAAGTATCGGTGGGCGGCGCGGATAGCTTAGCGGGATCGAGCGTTTGCGCCCATGAGCTTACAACCAGAAATAAGAATAAAGTGGTTCTCACTTGAGAGTCTCCAAATAGGCCACGATGTCGTGCATGTTTTTGTCGGTGTATTTATCAAGTAAGTCAATATGCGCTTGATAAGGGTCGGACTTTTCGACTTTCAGGCCGGAGGATCGAGTCCAGGTATGATACTCGCCCGCGTCGTCGCGGAGGGATACATTGAAGTCGTCTAAGTAGAGAAGAACGCCAGCGACCGTCTTGCCGCCGGCGGGAGTAACCTTCAAAGTCACGGGCTTCGTGGAACTGACGCCACGGCCGCCGCGGCCGACGCTGAAACTCTTGGGAAAGAGGAATTTCTGCTGCAAGGCAGGGGGATCGTATTTCTTACCGACGCCGGCTAAGTTGCCGGTGACAGAGTGGCATTTATTACAACCACCCGCGCCATTGAAATATTCGGCACCGGCTTTGGCATCGCCGGTCAAGACGTTGATCACTTCCGAGAATGGACCGCTGCGCAGGGTATCGTTTACTTTGAGGTGCAGAAAGTGGGCGAGGTCCAAGACTTGCGGTCCATCGAGCGAAGCGCTGGGCTTGCCGCTCTGCATGGGGTGGCCCTTCTTCAAGAACTCCGCGATGGTGGCGCCGTAACGGTCTTTGAGAACGACCAGAGAGCGGACTAAGTCGGCGCCGCGTTGCGGGGGCGGGAGCGAATCCGGGCCGCCGCGGGCGCGATTGCCGTGGCAGGTAATGCACTCGGCGACGTAGACGCTCTTGCCGCGTTCGGCGGCTTCACCATCGACTAAGTGGGCATCATCCGGGCCGCTGCCAATAAAGCCTACGCCACCGGCGCCAGCTTTGCCGGTGCGTGGCGGAAGGTTCTTGGTGAGGTAGTCGACGATCTCGCCAAATTCAGTGCCGCTGGCCTTGGCCCCGCGGGCGATCATACTATTGACCACCGTGGCCCAATTGTCGCGGGAGTAACCTTTGCCGGCGACAATTTCCGCGCCATGGCAAGTGGACCCGCATGCTTGTTGCACCACTTGGCGACCGGGGCCATCCGGCAGCGTGGGCTTCATTGCCGCCGGGGCCGGCGGGCGTTGGGCCGCCAATGTTCCGGCTATCAATTCGGCCCATAAGGCCCCAACCAACCAACGATTCATAACGTGATTCCTTGCATTGCCGCCCGAAACAGAAGGCTTAAAATAGTTTACACCCGTCGTGGGTTACTGGCTCATGCGGAACGCCCCTGGGTTCGGGGCCCAAGTAACCGGGCTGCCAAAGAAGCCGCTGGTGGCGCGGGTAAGATCAGGGAGGTCAGCGGTGAGGCGGAGGTAGCGTCCGGCGAAGTTGGCAGATTCGAAGAGTTCCACTTGACGGACGGAGCCGAGAAGCTTGAGCGAGCCGAAGGTGCCGGAGACTTGAGCAGGGTCCTGCCCGAGGGCGGCGCAGGTGGGCGTGCCTTGGTAGTTGGCGGCGGGGTAAAGGCAGACTCCGTTGGTGGGAAGAGCGGGCGTAACGGCGAGCACTTGGTCCGGTGGCAAGCGAAGGGTTTGGCCCTCCTTGGCGGAAGCGGTGTAGCGCTGGCCGTTCCATTCGTAGGCGACGTTGAGGACCTTGTCGGCGCCGCGGATGGGGTCGCCGCCGAGGCTGTTGTTTTCGACGAGGACAGTGAGGCGGTCGCCCGTGACGCGGCTGTTCAGGAGGGTCGTGACGTCGTTGATGCGGGTACCCGCGCCGTACTGTGCGCTGAGGACTTTCAAGCCGGATGGAGCCGCTACAACCGGTGTGGGCGTGCGACGGGCGCGATCGATACCACCGCCGCGCATTCCGCTATCGCGACGGCTGGTGCCGAGGCGGCCGATACTGACATTTTCGCCGTCCTTCCATTCGCCTTGTTGAAAGAGTCCGCCGAGCTTGTAGTAAAGGCGGAAAGTTTTGATCTGGCCGGGAAATGGATCGCCACCCAAGCTGTCGGCGCCAACGACGAGACCCAAACCGGCGGATTGGGCCTGGGATCTGGCCGACGCGGTTACGTCGACAAAGTTACGATCAACGCCGTAGTAAGCGGCGATGACCTCAAGGTTGCTTTGCGCGCGCAGGGCGCAGGCAAATAGGCAGCAGGACAACAGGACATGGTTGATGCGGTGCATGCCCTTATTGTCGCAAGCGGGGCGGCGTTAGCGGAATTCTTCTTGAAGCTTGGCCAAGGTCGCCGCGCCGGGGCAGAGAACCTCGAAGGGGATCTGGCTGAGCGGCACTTCCGAGGTGTTGGCTAATTCATGGACGTCGGGGGCGGATTCGTCCACGTAGAGGAGGCCCGTAACGACGTTACCCTGACCTTGTTGCTCGAGTAAGTAGTTGTAGACTTTCTGCCGGTTGGTGGGGTCGTAATTCTCGGGAAGAGAAGTGAAGCGCACTACGCTGCCATCGTGCATGGCGACGTTGGTAACTCCTTTGGGAGTAATTTCGGCGAGAATTTCCGGGGCGGGCGCGATAAAGTCGGTTTCGATGGAGCGGAGTTGATGCTCGCGGACGTGGCTGTAACTCTTGGTGGAACCGGCATGGTCGTTGAAGGTGACGCAAGGCGAGATGACATCGACCAAGGCGAAACCGCGGTGGGCAATCGCGGCCTTGATGATGGGCACTAGCTGCTCTTTGTCGCCGGAGAAGCTGCGGGCGACAAAAGTAGCTCCGATGCTGAGGGCAAGTAAGGCGGGATCGATGGGGGAAACGCGATTCGGTTCGCCGCGCTTATTTTTGGAACCTAAGTCGGAGCTAGCGGAGAATTGGCCCTTGGTTAAGCCGTAGACGCCGTTGTTTTCGAGGATATAAGCCATTTTCAAGTTACGGCGAATGGCGTGGGAGAGCTGGCCGAGTCCGATGGAAAGCGAGTCACCGTCGCCAGAGACGCCGATGTAAGTGAGGGCGCGGTTGGCGGCGTTGGCGCCGGTGGCGATGGCGGGCATGCGGCCGTGGGCGGAGTTGAAACCGTGGGCGCCGCTGACAAAGTAAGTAGGCGTTTTGGAAGAACAGCCAATGCCACTCATCTTGGCGATCATGTGGGGCTCGATGGAGAGTTCCCAGACGGCGCGGATGATGGCGGCGGTAATTGAGTCGTGCCCGCAGCCGGCGCAGAGCGTCGACATACTGCCTTCGTATTCGCGAATGGTGAGCCCGAGAGAGTTTTTGGCTAAGCTGGGATGCGCAGCAACTGGTTTCGTGATGGAGGGCACTTACTTTTCCTCGAACTTTTTGATGGATTCAACAACCTGCCGAGCGGAGAGCGGGAAGCCGCCGTAGAAGAGCGCGGAGCGCATTTTCTCTTTCGGCACAGTGGTTTCGAGCGTTAACAACGAGCGTAACTGGGCGTCGCGGTTTTGTTCGATGATGACCGTATAGTCGTGGCTCATTAAGAACTCGGTGACGACGGTATCGAAGGGGAAACCACGGATGCGCATATAGTCGGCGGGCGTGCCGTGGGCGGCTAACTGGTCGAGACCTTCGCGAACGGCGGGGTCGCAACCGCCAAGCGAGATGACGCCGATCTTCGCGCCGGGGCGGGTGAGCATCACCGGCGCGGGCACGTATTTGGCCGAGGAGTTGTGTTTCTCAAGTAAGCGATCGATCACGTCCTGATACTCGTCGGGCATCTCAGTGTAAACGCCGAAGCGATTGTGGCCGGAGCCGCGGGTGAAGAAAGAACCTTTGGCGTCGACGCCGGGTAAGGTACGCGCCGCGACGCCGTCTTCGTCACGGGGCGAATAACGGAAGTACTTACTCATCTCCTGTAGCTCTTCAGCGGTAAGGACGCGGCCGCGGTTGGGCCGCCACTGGTCGTCCCAGGTAAGTCGTGGGACCACCCAGTCGTTCATGCCGATGTCGAGGTCAGAGAGCATGATGACGGGCGTTTGGAATTGCTCGGCGAGGTCGAAGCTCTTCACGGCGAATTCGAAGCACTCGGCGGGGTTCGAAGGGAAAAGTAAGATGTGTTTGGTGTCGCCGTGCGAAGCGTAGGCACAGGAGAGAATATCGCCTTGCTGGGTGCGAGTCGGCATGCCGGTGGAGGGGCCGACGCGCTGCACGTCGATGACGACGGCGGGAATTTCAGCGTAATAGGCCAAACCGAGTAACTCGTTCATCAGCGAGATACCGGGTCCGGCGGTGGAGGTGAAGGAGCGCGCGCCATTCCAGGAGGCGCCAATCACCATGCCGATGGCGGCGAGTTCGTCCTCGGCCTGGACGATCAGGTAGTTATTCTTGCCCGTATCCGGATCCTTGCGATACTTCGCGCAAAGCCTGGTGAAGGCATCCATCACGGAAGTGGCGGGGGTGATGGGGTACCAGGCGGCCACGGTGGCGCCGGCGTACAGACAGCCTAAAGCCGTCGCGGTATTGCCATCGATCAGGATCTTGTCGCCATTCTCCTGCATCGGCCCTAAGTGGAAGGGCAAAGGACAGTTGAAGTGCTTAGCGGCATAATCATAGCCGATGGCCAGGGCCTTCTGATTACTTTCCTTCAGACCTTTTTTACCGCCGTACTTCTCAGTGAGTAACTGCTCGACGACCTTCATATCGAGGTTCAGCAATGCGGCCATTGAGCCAGCGTAGGCAATATTTTTCATCAGCACGCGCTCGCGCGGCTCGGCGAATTGCTCGTTGCACATCTTGGCGAGCGGGACGCCCAGAAAACCGATGTCGGTGCGCATCAGGCGGGGGTCGAGCGGCCAGGACGAATCATAAAGGACAAAGCCGCCGGCGCGGACTTCCTTTACGTCGCGCTCGTAAGTCTGGGCGTTCATGGCGACCATTAAGTCGTAGTCCAGGCTACGGGCCATGTAACCCTCGCCACTTACGCGAATTTCGTACCAAGTAGGCAGGCCTTGAATATTAGAAGGAAAAAGATTCTTCCCCGAAACCGGCACGCCCATCCGAAACATGGCTTGCATTAAAAGGCCATTGGCGCTGGCCGAACCCGAACCATTGGGGTTGGCTAACTTAACGGCAAAGTCATTTAGGCGGGCTGCAGAGTCTGACACAAATCTCCTGCTTTGGCGATCATAATTTCGAATTTCTGCATGTCCCACGCAGCGGTGGGGCAGCGTTCGGCGCAAAGGCCGCAATGGACGCAGACGTCTTCGTCCTTCGCCATGATGCGCTTGGTTTGCGGCAAGGCGTCAGAAACGTAAAGGGCCTGGGTAATATTCAGCGCCGGCGCCGATAAGCGTCCGCGCAAATCGTCCTCTTCGCCATTGCGAGTGATGGTGAGGCACTGGACGGGGCAAATGTCGATACAAGCGTCGCACTCGATGCAACGTTTGGCAGTAAACACGGTCTGGATATCGCAATTTAAACAGCGCTGTACTTCGTGCGCTGTTTGTTCGGGCGAGAAGCCCATCTCCACTTCGATGTTCAATTCGCGGAAACGCTTGACGAGGTCGACGTGCTCCATCTTTTGGCGATGGGCGGGATTGTAGTCGTTGGCGTAGCTCCATTCGGAGAGGCCCATCTTCTGGGAGATGAGGTTCATATGGGGGGCGGGACGCTGGTCGAGCGGCAGACCTTGGCAGTGCTGATGAATCGAGATGGCCGCTTGGTGGCCATGCTCCACGGCCCAGATGATGTTCTTGGGTCCCCAGGCGGCGTCGCCGCCAAAGAAAACGTCGGGACGGCTGGAACAGAAGGTCTTCTGGTCGACCACGGGCATGCCCCATTTGTCGAACTCGAGGCCCAGGTCGCGCTCAATCCAGGGGAAGGCGTTGTCCTGGCCGATGGCCAGAATGACGTCGTCGCAGGGGATGATCACCGTGTCGAGCGTCTCCGACTTCTTGGCTTCGGCGTCCCATGCGAGGCGCTCAAACTCCATGCCGGTCAGCCTGCCGTTCTCGATGACGAAGCGCTTGGGGGCATGGTTGATAACGATTTCGACGCCCTCTTCCTCGGCGTCTTCGAGTTCCCAGGGCGAGGCCTTGAAGAAGCCGCGGGGCCTGCGGGCCATCACCTTGATGGTCTGGCCGCCCATGCGGGCGGAGGAGCGGCAGCAATCCATGGCCGTATTGCCAACTCCGATGATGAGCACCTTCTCGCCAATGGTGCTGACGTGGCCGAAGGCGACGGACTCGAGCCAATCGATGCCGATGTGAATGCGGTCGGTTTCGTAGCGCCCGGGCAGATCGAGATTCTTACCGCGGGGCGCGCCGGTGCCGACGTAGACGGCGTCGTAGCCTTCGTCGAGCAAGCTCTTCAGACTCGCTACGGGCGAGCTATAGCGAATGTCGACGCCCATGTCGAGGACATAGCCGACTTCGTCATCGAGCACTTTTTCGGGCAGGCGAAAGGAAGGGATATTCGTGCGCATCAAGCCGCCGGGCTTGTTTTGCTTCTCAAACATGGTGACCGAATAACCCAGCGGCATCAGGTCATTGGCGACGGTGAGCGACGAAGGCCCGGCGCCGATGCAGGCGATGCGCTTGCCGTTTTTGACGGCGGGCGCTTTGGGCAAACGGTCAGAGATGTCGTCGCGCAGATCGGCGGCCACGCGCTTCAAACGGCAGATGGCGACGGGCTTGGCCTGTTCCACGGTCTCGCCCGGCTCAGGCAAGCGGCTGCGGCGGCAAGCCGGCTCGCAGGGCCGATCGCAGGTGCGGCCGAGGACGCCGGGAAAGACGTTCGACTCGCGGTTGAGCAGGTAAGAGTCCGTGTAGCGGCCTTGCGCAATGAGCCGGATATACTCGGGCACGTTGGTGTGAGCGGGGCAGCCCCACTGGCAGTCCACTACTTTGTGGAAGTAATCGGGATGATGAATGTCCGTAGGGGTCAAAGGGACATCCTTTCGGAGATGGGTTTTGCGGTGAACATCGGGGTCCAGGGCACCATTCTATATCGGGAAGGCAGGGCGGCGGGAATGCCTACAATAAAGAGGTGGTGCTTCGGATATGGCTGTGTTTTCTCGGTTGCGTAGGCGGGCTTGCCGCGCAGGATACGTTCGCGGCCAAAGGCTTCGAGCATTTCTACAGCCTGGAGTATGACGCGGCCGTAGCCGAGTTCGAAAAAGAGGCCGCCGCCCACCCTACTGACCCGGAGCCCTATAACCACCTGGCGCAGGCTTTTCTCTATCGCGAGCTCTACCGCGCGGGGGCGCTCGAAAGCGAACTCGTCACCGGGGCAAATCCGTTTTTGCGCCGTGCGAAGGTGGAGCCCAAGGCCGAGGACCTCGCCCGCTTCGACGACGCCATCGCCAAAGCGATGAAGTTTGCCCAAGCTCGGCTCGACAAGAACGCGGCCGAACCCCGGGCGCTGTATGCCATGGGCGTCGCCTACGGTCTGCGCGGAAACTGCGGCTTCCTTCTTCGCAAGACCTATATGGATGCGCTGCGCGACGCTACGAAAGCCCGGAAGCTTTGCAATCAGGTGGTGGAGTTGGAACCGCGCAACATCGACGCGCGCATGATGCAGGGCGCGCATGACTATATCGTCGGCAGTCTGCCAGGCTACATCCGCTTCCTGGGCTTCCTCAGTGGCATTCGGGGCGACAAGGAGGGCGGCATCCGCACCCTGCTGCAGGTAGCCAACCAGGGCACGAACAATAAGATGGACGCCAAAATTCTGCTGGGTGTCATCTACCGGCGCGAACGGCGGCCCCAGGATGCTCTGGCCATGCTAGCCGAAATCACGGCCCGCTACCCGCGCAATCATCTCTACCGGCTTGAGCAATCGCAAATGTACGCCGACTTGGGGGACAAGGAGAAAGCGGTGGCCGTTCTGGACGAGATTGAGCGGCTTAAGCGATCAAGCTCGCCCGGTTACGACAAGGTCTCCTGGGAGAAGCTCGCCTACGTCAAGGGCAACCTGCGCTTCTGGTACGATGACTTCGACTTAGCCATCGAGAACCTGAGAATCGCCACAGCGAAGGCGCAGGACTTGGACTTGCATACGAGCGTAATGGCGTGGTTAAGGCTGGGTCAGGCTTATGACATGAGGAAGCAGCACGCCCTGGCCCGTCCGGCGTATTTGGCGGCCATCCGCGTGGCACCGGAGAGCGACGGAGCCAAAGAGGCCCGGCACTATGTGGACAAGGCTTACGTGCGGGACTACACGAAGGAGCCTTAGCTGCCAGCCGGTCGGCGGGCAAGAGGATGACTTTGCCTGTAGCGTCCGTGCTCATGCGACGCTGGGGTGCTGGCTCGAGGGCGAAAAAAACACTCGATGGAGGGTCGAATTCCGCAGATCATAGTCGGTAAATTATTGACGAATATGGGATTTACCGCAAGCCTGGACCACCCCGTGCATGGTCCGGATTCCCCTGGTCCGGATTCCCATGCTCCGGATTCCCTGTGGCAACTCAGGGTTTCTCCTCCTTTTCAGAAGAGCCCCTTTTCGCCACCGCTGCTTGCGCCGCTAGCCCGAACTCATGGCGATCACTATTCCTATCCTGCGATCAAAAAGTGATCGCCATCAGCCAGGAATCGTGATCGCCATCACTTCGGAATGATGATCGACATCGGTTAGGAATCGTGATCGACATGGCCAGGAATCCCCACTCTATCCTTCCGGCGAAGAAGTGGTGGAGCGAGTGGTGGACGGGCATATCGGAAAACTACGGACCAAATTGGGTGCCATTTCGGATCGCCCATGGATTCAGACGATCCGCGGCACGGGCTATCGCATGGCCGAAGAATCGGAGCTAGATTCCGGATGGTCGGCAGGGCAGGGCCAAGCCGACGAGGACTTTCGAGATTGATACGAACCGAGTCCGGCCAGCCGCTGGCCTGGCAAATTGGGATTTCGCATTGCCTCGTAACCGCCACGGCGCTCGCCATTGTCTGCATCGCCATTAACGTCTACAGCTCTGACTACCTGATGAGCCTGATGCAGGAACACGGGGTCGCGCCCTTCCCGATCCACACCCGGTTTACGCTCATGCTCTACCGCGTGGCCTTGGCTGCCGGTTTGGGAGGGGTGGTATTATCCGCTCTCATCAGCTCTTTTTTCGCCCGAGGAATGATCCACCCGATACATCGGATTGCCGAAGTGATGGCCCGTGTAACCCAGGGTAACTCCGTAGCCGAATTGCCGATCACCGGCCCACGAGAGGCTCGTGAACTCAGTGGGGCTTTCAATGAGCTGGTCCGCCAACTCCGCGAGCGGGAAGAACTGCATGAATCCTTGGTGGGCAGCGTCGCGCACGAACTGCGTGCGCCTCTCACCAACATGCGCGGTTACCTGGAGGCGCTTCGCGATGGCGTGATGCCGCCCTCGCGGGAATTGTTCGATTCTCTGCACGAGGAGGCGCTGCTTTTGTCGGGAGTGGTGGAGAACCTGTTTAATCTGGCCGAGACCAACTCCGCCATCAACCATTTGGTGCCCGAGCGAATCGACCTCCGCCTGTTGATCTCCCAGGCCGCCACCAGTTGCCAACCGCGGATCGACGCCAAGATGTTGACCTTGGAGTTGCGGATCGCCCCCGAGGCGCAAGCCGTCATCGCGGATCACCGGATTCGCCAGGCGGCGCGCAACCTTCTGCAGAACGCGGTGGAGCACACCCCGGAGTACAGCCGGATCATCGTGACGACGCAGTCGATTGAAGGCCGAGTCCGCCTCACGGTGATCGACCAGGGCCAGGGCATGGACGAACGCGACCTGCCCTTTATCTTCGACCGTTTCTTGCGCGGCAGACGACAACCTCCCGGTGGCGTCAGGGGAACCGGCCTTGGGCTCGCCATCGTGAAGGTGCTAGTAGTCGCCAACGGCGGGGCCGTGGGCGCGGAATCCAGCCCGGAAGGCGCCCGCGTTTGGTTCGATCTACCGGGAGCCGACAATTCGGTTACGAATTGAAAATGTTACTGCGGCGCGCCTTCCAGTCGCTGAATCCGGTCCTCGTGGTTGCCGAGAACGCGGACGACGAGCTTGTCAACTGCCCGCAACAAGTCCGAGAGCATTTCCTGTTCGTGCTTCAGCATTTCCTGCTGGTGCTTCAGCATTTCCTGCTGCTGCTGCAATAGTTCCTGCTGCCGCTCCGCGGCGGACTCCAGCCGGGTCAAGGCGTGATCATGCATCTCCACGGTGCCCGCCAGGGCTTCGTGCCGTTCCACTAGTTTTTCCAGCCGCTCGTCGATGTTCATGATAGGCCCAGTGTCCGCCCTTGGCTGGCACTGCGTCAAGCACCCGGGATGGTCGATAGCGCACCCTCACCGCGCAACCAAGCGACTAACTCCGGGTTCCCGTTTCGCGAGGCCGCTTCGAACGGCGTGAGATGGTCATGCCCTACCCAGTTTAAGTCCGCGCCCCGGCTCAGCAGATACTGCGCGGCGAGTAATTGTCCGCCGTGGCAGGCTCCCCAGAAGGCGTTGGTGAGGATATCGCGTGGTGGCAAGAGGTCGCACGCACCCTCCACCCGATCCATCAAGCCGAGTGCCGCCGCTTGCCAGATCGTCGCCTGGGCCCCACGCTCAATCAGCCGGCGCGCGGCATTCCAAGTCGCGAAGGCGACGGCGTCCGCTAAGGGCGTACCGCCGCCGATCACCGCGCCCGTGGCTTCGATGTCGGCGCCATGGTCCAGCAGCGCGTCGAGCGCGACCACATCGTCGCTACTCGCCGCCCAGTGCAGAGGCGTCTCCGTATGCGGCCCGCCTACGAACCGGGCATTCAAGTCTGCGCCATGGGCGGCCAGCGTGACGATCGTCTCCCGGACGTTCGGGAAGTGCCCCGGCCAGTCAGTGGCGATGTGCAGTAGCGTCCGTTGGTCGTCGGGCCTTGTATGCACCAGGCCGGGGTCGGCGGAAAGCATCCGGCGCAAGGTTGCCACATCGCCGGTTTGGATTGCCTGAACAAGTCCTTGGTGCATGCTCCTAATAAAATAGCCCACAAAGTTGGGACAATTAAAGCATGGGCACTTTACCCGTCACCCGACTCACGGAGCAAGACTACCTCGCGATCGAGCGCGCGGCCGAGTTTAAGAGTGAATTCGTCGGTGGCGAAATATTTGCGATGTCCGGCGGCTCCGCTCGACACGCGCGCTTAGCCTCAAAAATTCTCGCTAAATTCGATCTGCAGCTCGAGGGCGGCACCTGCAACGCCATCAATTCCGACCTGCGAATCCGTTCTCCCTTGGGTGATCAGTTCTATCCGGACGTTTCCGTGGTGTGCGGCACCATCGAAACCTACGCGGGCAGCAAAGACGTCTGCACCAACCCGGTGGTCATCGTCGAAGTACTCTCACCGTCAACCGCCAATTATGATCGTGGTCTGAAGTTCGTTCTCTACCGCGAAATCCCATCGCTCCGTGACTATCTCATCTTTCATTGGGATGCGCTTCACGTGGAACATTACACCCGGCAGCCGAACGACTCCTGGCTGCTCCAGCACTACCATGGCGAAGAGGCGCGAATTTTGCTCCCCGCCATTCGCAGCGAACTCACCCTCGCTTCTCTCTATTCAGGCGCCATGGAGTGGCCCGGCTAGCGCTCTTACCGCTTAAATTCTAACTTCTGAAACTGCGTTCCGCCTAGCCCATTGCATCAGCGATGGGTCACATTTGCCAAAGAAACCCCGGCACTTACCGGCACATGAGGAGGCCGATGTGACCCAGCGCTTACGCGATGGGCTAGTCCAAATTGATTCGCCAGAAGTACTAAATCAAGCGGTCGGGGCCGCGCCGCAGGCCGTCTCACGGTTTTTGCGGCTCCTTCTTCTTCCCCTTGAAGATATCGATAATTCCCCGCACCCCCTCCTTATTGCCCTTAATCGCATCTATCACCGTATTCGGATCTCTAGACAAAGCCGGCACCACGGACTGTAATTTTAACCGAGCCATGGACGCCGTGTCGGGCGCGAAGCGGGGCTTGGAGAAAGTCCCCGTAAGGATCGATGGAATCGTCATCTCACCGCCCGCGTTGGTCACCGCAGCCGTTAAGTAACCGCCAATGCGCGTGCCGCCCACTTCTTCGGCCAACTTACGATTCAACAAAGTCTTGAGCTTCAAATTCAAGGATTGATCGACTAAGTTCATCAATCCGGTCAGGCTCACTTGGGCGTTATCCAGGTCCAGCTTCAAGTTCTCCGTATTCGCCACGCCGCCCGAAAACTTCAAGTCGCCCGTCAGCGCCAGGAACTTCGTGAACTTATCCGGCGAGATCTTCAAGAACTGAGCGAACTTACCTAACTCGCCCAGTAAGTTCATCGAATAAAGCTTACCCTCCGAAAAACGCAACCCAATCGACCCTTCGAGCGACTTGATAATATCCTCGTTTGGCTTCGGCGTAACGGTAAAATTCAACTGCGCTGAGAGCGGACCGCCAATTAACTGCTTCAAAGAACTTACGGCCTCCAGTAACTGCCCCGAGTCAATCTTGTCCAACTTCGAATCCAGCGTAAACACCGGCTGCGCGCGGCGCTGATCTACTACAATGGTGCCCGTGTGCGTACCGCCGTACACATTCGCCACTAATGGATCGAAGCGCAATTGTCCACCCGCCAGGGTCAGGTTCGTGCGGACATTGGTCAGCACCAAGCGGTCCATCTTCATCGTGCCCACGGTGAGCGTGCCTTGGCCCGCCAGCGTCGACGGCCCGCTGGACTTCTCCTCCGACGGCGTCAGGAATTTCCGCATCTCGTCGACATCGAGCTTATCCGCCGCCAAGGCAAAGTCGATATTGTCGCCGTGCGTGGCGAAGCGGCCCGTCAAAGTGGTGCCGCCCACCGTCGCATCCAAGCCCTCCACGCCCGCGGCATCGCCTTCAAAGCGCAGCTTTGCAGCTCGGATCGTAATCGACTTCGTCAAGGCCGGAGTATTCACCGTCGCCGCCGTCAGCGACCCCGTGCCCCGATACTGCAGTGCCGCACCCTTCGCCAAAGATCCAAAGACCTTCGCCTCCACCGCCGCCGTCCCCGTCGCCTTCACCCCCCGCGCCGCCTTGGCGCCATAAGCCTGAGCGATGTCGATCAGGTCACCCAGGTCAGAAGGCGGAATGGTCACCGAAGCATCGAGTTGCGGCGCGGCGCTGGCATACTTCGCCAGCGAGAAACTCCCGCTCAGTTTCGTCTTTCCAGTCGTCACCTCAAACGGCGCGGCCCGCAGTTGGTCCGGCGTAAAGTCCACTTGCAGGCTCGGCGTGCTCACCGGCTGCTTCAATTCCCCACCCCGCATCTCGAGCCGCGCTGCCCGTAAATGGCCATTAAAAGTGGGCGCCGCAGTAGTACCGCTAATGGTGAGGTCAGTGCCCAATTGCCCCGTCACTTGCATGCCCGGCGCAAAGGCCACGCCAAAGCCAGCGGCGAGCTTGGCGAGTTCCGTAATCGGCGCATCCGCCGCCACCAGCTTCAAAGCCAGCCGATCGCCGTCGATCGTCCCGTTCAACCGCAAATCCAACTGGCCCACCTTGGCCTGCAGTTGCTCAATCCGTACTCGGTCATTCGCCGCATCCGCGCGAAACGTCGCGGCCACATTGCCGAGCGCATTCGAACGCAAATCCAAATTCCCCACGGCTGACCAAGCCTTTGCCGCGCTTGTAATCTTTGCCCGCCCACTCAATGCGCCGTCCACGTTTGTCTTCCCAAACAGAGGCCGGCCGAGCGCGGTCTCGAGCGCCGTCAGCGCGCAGTTCTTGATGGTAACCTCGCCAGCCAGGTCATTGCCCGCGATCGTCCCCGCAAAATCCACTTCCCCGTTTCCGTTGCCGGGCATGTGCGCGGTGACGGTCAACGGCGACTTGCCACCCAGGCCATAGCCCCTCAGCACTACATCGATATTCTGATACTCGGCCCGCGGATGCCCCGGAGTTGTCAACGCCACACGGCCCCCGTCAATCCGCAATTCCGCCAGCTTCAAAGGCGACGACGACTCCTCCTTCGAACTCAACGAATCGACATTCCACCGCCCCTCGGCATTCCGCACCAGTTCCACCAGCGGATTCGTGATGCGCAAGCTTTCGATGTTTACCTGCTGCTTCAGCAAACTGAACAGGTCGAGCTTCACGGCCAAGGTCTGGGCGCGGGCGAAGGGACGCTGATTGCCAAACGCGGGGTCCTCACCAATCAGCACGTCGCTGGCCGCGATCGCCAACGGAAAGACGGTAAGCGAAAGCTTCCCCAATTCCACCGGCCGCCGCAAACTCTTCTCAAGTTCGCTCTTGAGCAAGGGCCGGAAGCTATCGGCATTCACCAGGTACGGCAACGCGAAGATCGCCCCGATGATCAGGGCGGCAAGACTACCAAGTATGATCCACCGTCGGCGCATGCCTCATCATAGCTAGATGCGCTTCCTGGAAGTCAGCCACAAAATCGAAGCTGGAATGAAAACTCATCCCGGCCTGCCCGAACCCCGCGCCGAAGTCTTGATCGACTATGACACCTCGCGCGAACGCTACGCCGCCGGCACCGAATTTTACATCGCCAGCCTGCATCTGTGCGGCAACACCGGCACCTATGTCGACGCGCCGATCCATCGCTACCGTAACGGCATCGACTTAGCCAGCCTGCCGCTTCAGCGATTGGCACACCTGCCGGTAGAGGTAATTCGGACCACCGACGCCGCCATCACTCGCGAAGCACTCCGGGGCAGACACTTGGCCGACAAGGCTGTCTTATTCGAAACCGGCTGGAGCCAGCATTGGCGCACCGACCAATACTTCGAGCCCAACCCCCACCTGACCGCCGACGCCTGCGAAGCTTTGTTGGACGCGGGAGCCGTTTTCGTCGGCATCGACTCGGTGAACATCGACGCCCTCGCCGACCTCCGCCGCCCCGCCCACACCATCCTCCTGGGCGCCGGCGTGCCGGTTTGCGAACATATGACCAACCTCGCCGAGGTTACAGACGGGTACCTGCACGCCGTCCCCATCGCCTGGTGCGGCGGTGCTACCTTTCCCGTCCGCGCCTATGTCATGAGCTAAAGTGACTAACCGCCTGAATTTCTGCTGACTGCCGATTGAGCGAGCCTCTGTGACCCACCGCTCACGCGGTGGGCTAGTGCCGTCACGGCTTAATTTCTATCGTTCTACATCACCCGCCTCCTAGCCCGTCGCCTGAGAAAGTACTATTTTACGCGCTCAGAGCATTAGCTAAAACTGCAGCTTGAGCGCCAACTGTAGCTTTCGCGGATCATAAGTTGAGGTAATGGTCCCAAACGTTACCGCCGAAATATTCGCACTCGGCGCCGCGAAGTTTGACTTATTCAACACATTAAAGGCTTCCGCCCGGAACTGCAGGCGGAAACGCTCCGTGAGGGTGAAGGTCTTCGACAAACCCAGGTCCACTTGGTGGAAGGCGAAGCCGCGGGAGATATTGCGCCCCGCGTTACCAAAGGGCTGATCGTAAGTGGGAATCGAGACCGTCGCCCGGCTCAGGTAAGACGTTGGGCTGCGCTGAGCGGCCGGCGTCAATGGATCGCCTGAAATATTAGGCCGGAAGGCATTGAAGCCCAGCAGGGTCAGGAATGGCGCCACTTAACTGCGCGCCGCCGCCGTGTAAGTCATCGTAAACGGCTCGCCGGTGCGCAAATTCACGATCGAGCTAATCTGCCAGCCACCCAAGGCTAGGTCGACGGCCCGGTTGGTCTGGGCCAGATATCGCCGCCCTCGGCCTACGGGCAGTTCGTAAACCAGGCTGGAAATATTGTTCACTCGCCGGTCATAATTCGAGAGGCCCTTATCCGCACCAATGTTATAGATATTCTGGAAGCTGGTGCCGTTGCCATTGCTCGAGTCGAACGCCTGGCTCGAGTTATCGATGGCCTTGGCCCACGTGAAGCTATTCAGAAAATAGAGCCCCGCCTCACTTCGCTTTTCCACGCGCACTTGCAAGCCATGGTAATTCGAGAAGCCGTTCGCCACCGTTCCCGAAATCGAACTATAGGCTAAATTTGGCCGACGGTCCTCAATGTTCGCATTCTCATTCAGCGCATTGGGCCGGGCTTGGTTCAGGTCATTGATGGTGGCCAGATTGGTGGCGTTGTTGCCGACGTAAGCCACATCCACCAAAATACCCTTCGGCAACTCGCGCTGGATGGAAGCGAACCAACTCTTCACCGTGCCCCAGGGCGCCTTCGGATCCACGTACTGCACCGTGCTCCGGCGCGGGTCGAACTTTTCGGGCGAAGTGAAGTCCGCGGGAAAGCCCTGCTGCGTATTCAAGTAACCCGGCTGCCCCGGCGTTTGCGCGGCACTGGCGCTGTCTCTTATACACATCTCCGAGCCCACGAGACTAAGGCGAATCTCGTATGCCGTCTTCTGCTTGAAAA